>OHVZ01000004.1_pt1 | contig 167486 bp, 175 predicted proteins | sample 1579561 | NCBI WGS metagenome assembly OHVZ01 (sample SAMEA3882547, study PRJEB24775) | human gut metagenome | biome: human-associated habitat; feature: intestine environment; material: feces | place: Netherlands | collected 2009/2010
CCAAGAAAAGGTATTCGTATAAGGGGTCGAATCATCGCCCTCGCCGCGATAAATTGTTACAACATCCGGCAAAGCTTTGGTTTTCATTGCGGTTTTATTCTTTGCTTTCTCGGATTTTTTAGCAACGACTTTCTCAAAGTCCTCCAAGTCCAAATGCGCAAATCCGTAATCTTTGTATTTATAGAAAGAAAAGAAAAAATCATATAATGCAGCAGACGGTTTTGTTCGTTTCACATAAGCTGCCAACACCGACATACTCAAACCATCACTAAGGCTATTTATATAACAGGAAAGCTTGTTTTTGTCGAGTGTTTTGATATTTGCTACAGTAGCGAGAACTCTTTTTTGAAATTCCTCATCCGATTCTTTGACGGCTAATCTTTTGTTACCGTATATTTGAAGATTCAGAACAATGGGCATTTCGAAGTCAAGTTCTCCATAATATAAGGTGTCAAAAAGATTATCAGAAAAATAAATATTCTCAATAGGGAGCAGCGGATATTTTTCAGAGAACTCTTTAGCGGTGATGCCAACACTATATCCATTTTGAGCATACCGTTTCATATCCGTTCTGGTTTGAATCTTAATCAACGGTACCAATGAATCCAATGATGCTTGGTTGCTCCGTCTTAGAATTTCTGCAACATCCATTTTGATTTCTCCATTTCACTCTTTTCTCATATTATACCACAAAAATGCGGGAAAGTAAAATTGACCAACGGCAGAAAATGTGGTATAATATAAATAGAAAAATCAGTTGTACGAGGGGTCTCTCATGACATATATTTGCTGCGTTGACGATTACGCAAGTCTTTCTTTTAATAAAAGAAGAAATAGTTCTGACCGTTTCGTTATCGAAGATATCATCAATACGGTAGGGGAAGCTCCGCTGCGAGTTGATACCTATACAGCTAAACTGTTTCGAGATAAACAAGTTCCGTTATTGATTGTTGATGACGATTGTCTTGAAAACGCAAAAGACGGTGAATTTGTCTTTGTGGAGAGACAGAACCCATCTGCATATCTAAAAGCGGGTGACCAGCTTATTCTATATCATTGGAATAGGCATTATCCATCAGATAACAGGTTGAATCTGACCGGCTGGAATGTACTTGAAGTAACGACAGGAGAGTTTGCGGGGTACAGCCACGAAAAGATAACAAAGACAAAAGTTGTTTTGCAAGACAAAGTTGAATAAAGTCCTTCCGAATTATTCCAAAAACATATAAGAAAGCGAGAGTGATTTTGTGGTTGTTCAGTTTACTGCCAAGCATTATGATTTTTTAAATCATGTTTTCAAGGTCATGAAATCCTTTTATAATAATAACTATACTGACATTTGCTTCGAAATCGGAAAGACCTATGGCGCACCTGAGGAAGATATTAAAAAAGCAATCGGCATTTTCGATTCGTTGCCTATTACAGCACCCGTTCCTGCAATGGTGAATAACATTGTATTCATCTCTCGAAAGGTAGTGCTGAACAAAGCAGACGTCACTCAGAAACCGTACGCCTATGAAGTCGACCTTGAAGAAAAAGAATGGCGAATCGTTTCTACTGTTTTGGACACCTATTCAAGATTGCTTATGGGGCAGTTTTTCGTAATTTATGAACAATTGGATGTTCCAGATAACGGAGTCGAATCCAATTACGACCTCGTTCTGAAAGCAAACCATGATGCGCGTTGGAATGGCGTAGGTGTTGCACAAACGCGGGATTTGTTGATTCCAAAACTGAAAGAAATGCGTCTTGGCTGGAATGGGAATTTCGGCATCGCAAATGCTGATAATGCCTATAACAGCAAACTCGCATATGAGATGGTTAAAGTTCTGGAAAGCTGCAGTCGTTACGAGTGCGGTATGTTAAAAGTCACAGACGAACCGTTGATTAAGATTGTTGGAGGGCCTAAAATAGTGGCATTCTGATATTGCGGTTTGCTGCAAAGTTAATACAATATAGATATACGACAAATAGAATGTATTTAGTTCTTTTGAGCCATTCTAAATACGTCGTATTTGAATGCGCTGCGTGAAATAAAAACGCAGCGCTTTTTTTGTATCAACGTTTAAAACGAAAGGAGACGCTAATATGCGTATTATCAAACGTTCCGGCGAAGAGCAGGAGTTTAACCCCAAGAAAATCAGTGTTGCGATTGGGAAAGCCAATGGCAGCGTAACAAAAGACAAGCAGTTCCCGGAAAACTATATTCCGGCCTATACCGCACAGGCTGTAGCTGCCTGCGAAAACCTTGGTCACACGCCTACCGTTCAGGAAGTTCAGGATATCGTTGAAAATGTTCTGATGGACAGTGGATATCATGAGGTGGCTCGTGCTTATATCAAGTATCGGTATACGCATGATGCTATGCGTCAGCATAATACTACCGATGACAGAATCCTGTCTTTGATTGAGTATAGGAACGAAGAGGTCAAGCAGGAGAATTCCAATAAGAATCCTCAGGTCGTTTCTGTTCAGCGAGATTATATGGCTGGCGAGGTAAGTAAAGACCTTACCATGCGTATGCTTTTGCCGAAAGATATCGTCGAGGCTCACAACGCGGGTATCATCCATTTCCATGATGCTGATTACTATGCCCAACATATGCACAACTGCGACCTGCTCAACCTCGATGACATGCTGCAGAATGGCACAGTGATTTCCGGCACTCTGATTGAGCGTCCCCATCGCTTCTCTACTGCCTGCAACATTGCCACTCAGATTATTGCACAGGTTGCATCCTGTCAGTACGGCGGTCAGAGTATCAGCCTTACTCACCTTGCCAAATTTGTTGATGTAAGCCGTAAGGCAATCGGCAAAGAGGTTGACAAAGAAAATGCTGAGCTGCATCTGAATTTGACAGAGTATCAGCGCAACGAAATTGTTAACAGCCGTCTTCGTAAAGAAGTGCGTTCCGGCATTCAGACGATTCAGTATCAGGTCATTACTCTTATGACCACCAACGGACAGGCTCCGTTCATCACTGTATTCATGTATTTGAATGAAGCAGGGAAGGATGAGGTTCTGAAGCACGACCTTGCTATGTGCATCGAGGAGATGCTTTGCCAGCGCTATGAGGGCGTTAAGAACGAAACTGGTGTCTACATCACTCCCGCATTCCCGAAACTGATTTATGTGTTGGAGGATGATAACATCAAAGAAGGACAGCCTTACTACTATCTTACAAAGATGGCCGCAAAATGTACTGCACGTCGCATGGTTCCTGATTATATCAGCGAAAAGAAAATGCGCGAGTACAAGCTGTCCAAAGGGGAGACAGAAGGAAACGGCGATGTGTATACCTGCATGGGTTGCAGAAGCTTCCTGACCCCTGACCGTACCGGTAATGGCTGGGATAACGTTGCAAACGCTAAAAATTATGACGGCAAGCCGAAATATTATGGTCGTTTCAATCAGGGCGTTGTCACAATCAATCTCGTTGATGTTGCGCTTTCCGCAAATAAGGATGAAGATGCTTTCTGGCGTATCTTTGATGAGCGTTTGGATTTGTGCCATCGTGCATTGCAGTGCCGTCATAAGCGTCTGAAGGGTACACTCTCCGATGTGGCTCCTATTCTGTGGCAGTATGGTGCGTTGGCTCGCCTTAAAAAAGGTGAGACTATTGACAAGCTGCTCTACAACGGTTATTCTACTATTAGCCTTGGTTATGCAGGTCTGTACGAGTGCTGCATGGCAATGTACGGCAAGAGCCACACTGACCCTGCCGTGAAGCCTTTTGCTTTGAAGGTTATGCAGCATATGAACGACAAGTGCAATGAGTGGAAGGCAGCCGAAAACATCGACTACTCTCTCTATGGCACGCCGCTGGAGTCCACGACCTACAAATTCGCCAAGTGCTTGCAGAAGCGCTTCGGTATCATCAAGGATGTTACCGACCATGAATACATCACCAACTCCTACCACGTCAATGTGCGGGAGAAGGTTGATGCGTTTAGCAAGCTGGCTTTTGAGAGCGAATTCCAGCGCCTGTCTCCGGGCGGTGCTATCAGCTATGTTGAGGTTCCTAACATGCAGGATAACCTTGAGGCTGTTATCGCTGTCATGCAGTTCATCTACGACCACATCATGTATGCAGAGCTGAACACTAAGAGTGACTACTGTCAGGTCTGTGGTTACGATGGAGAAATCCAGATTGTAAAGGACAACGGAAAACTCGTTTGGGAGTGTCCTCGTTGCCACAACCGTGACCAGCACAAGATGAATGTCGCCCGCCGCACCTGCGGCTATATTGGAACGCAGTATTGGAACCAGGGGCGTACGCAGGAAATTGCCGAGCGTGTAATGCACCTTTAACAACCGTAGGTTGTTATATTAACTACTACAACCAAAAATAGCCGCGATTTAGTCACAGCAAACTAAATTCGCAATATTGTTTTTTCTCGTCTAATCGTTAAATTGCCGCCTCTGCACAAACGCAGGGGCGGTTCTTTTTTGCGCAAAAAGCAATTAAATTATAAGCTATTTATTGTCATATATGGAATTTTCTGGTATTTTCTACAACTATATCGTAAATAAAGAAAAAATGTATGTCAAAAACGAGCGAAAATCTACAACTATATATGAAATATAACAACATACCTGAAATAAAAAAAACAGGTACGTCAAAGGATTTACCTGCCTCGAGACAGAAACTATTGCGTTTTGCTGCAAGGTGAATATACTTGAGAAAACAATATAAAAGGAAGTGTACATATGGCAATAAAAGCACCTATCGAGCTCTACAGACGCAGTATACCAGAAGGTCTAAAGACCAAAGACCTGTTTTTTGTGGCTTTGCAGGATAAACTTACCGTCATAAAACCGAAAGAACTCAATAAAAACGGAATCAAGATAGTCGGCTATGTTGATGTTGAACAGGGCGACTTTACCGGCATTCAAAAAAATTGTATTTATCTTGGGAAAGGCAATGATAGAATACCTTTTGATGTCTACAACAAAAATGGTCTCAAAATTGTAGGCTATATTCCTGTCGAAGGAGAAAACGCATATATTGCTGTTGTTAAACCCATGAGTCCTGTCTTCGTTATCTTGTTCGGTACTTTGGTTGCTGTTTTTCTCATTGCGTTAATTGCTCTCGCTCTCAGTCATAAGTATGTGATGCCTATAAGCGAAACCAATACTGCTGTTGCGAGTAGTGCATCTTTGGTAGAAAACGCCGATATGCAGGCAACGCCTGAAGAAGCTAATTGATTTCCAAACTGAGCCACTTGTGAATAGCTATTGCATTTTGCTGCAAAGTTGATATGCTATAAGCATACTAAAAGTAAAACTGAATCACGCGAAAATCTAAGTCGATACGAAAGTCGCCATTTTTTTTGATGGCGGCTTTTTTATTTGTAAAAATGGAGGGCAAAAGTATGAAAGTCATGAACACTGTGGACTATCTCAACGCTACCGAGAAGAAGGCTCCTGCTACCAGCAACGACATGTTCGCCTTGCTGATGCAGATGGCAAGCCTTTCACCTCGTCCTATCGCGAAGTGCGATGATGGATTCAGTCTGTCCATTCAGGCATCCTCTGCGCATCACTGCGAGAAGGGCGAAAATGGCGTCTACAAGTCTGTCGAACTCGGTTGTCTTTCTTCTCCGGAAGAAAGCCTCTCTGAGTACGAAGACTGGAACGATTCTTCGACGTATGGCTACGTGCCTGTTGAGGTTGTCGATGTTATCATCGCAAAACACGGCGGGATAATCTTGCCGGACTAATCCGTCACCATAAATGTAATAAAAGGAGATATGAGTTATGTAGAAATTTAACAAGGTTTTAAGAAATAAAAATAATTTCGAGTCAGCAGAGCGCTTCGCTTAGTTGCTTGGAAAAGACTTTGGGGCAATGAGAACAGTATCAGCAGGGTTATTGGCTGTTTTGCTCACAAGCAATATAGCGGCCGTAGAAATTAACCCATGGTTAGCTGCTGGTATTATCATAGCTTTTATTGCAGCAAGGGCTATTGCGTATATCGCAGAGTTTTTGCGATTTAAAAGTTATAAAAAACGCAGGGCTATTGCTGTAATTGATGCTTTCATAGAAAGCTATAATGCAAGCAGCATCAATGATATTGTAAAAGATGTCATTGGAAAAATTCCCGAAGTTTTTAGGAAGTAAAAATAAAAAGACATTGGACTTTGTGACAGGAAGTCCGATGCCTTTTATAGTAAATTCAGAAAAAACGGAGGATTTATGATTCGTTTTAAAAAAGATATTCGTCCATACAATTGCTTTAGCAATTTTTATCCTTGCACCGTCGTCGTTGATGGAATGCGATTTAGGAGTGCAGAAGCTGCGTTTCAGGCACAAAAAGTTCCTTTAGAAAAGCGCCGTGATTTCATCTTCTGTACGCCATCTGCTGCAAAACATCTCGGCCGCCATGTTCCATTGCCTGCCGATTGGGACGATGTCCGGGATGAAGCCATGCACAAAGTTGTTTATGCCAAGTTTTCTAAGAACGAGAACCTTCGGCAAATTCTATTGTCCACCGAAGACGAAGAACTTGTCGAAGATACTACCGGATGGCACGACAACATCTGGGGCGACTGTTCGTGTCCTAAGTGCCAGTACATCAAGGGACGTAACAAGCTCGGCAAAATCCTGATGCAGGTGCGAGACGAAATTAAAACAGGTAAAATGCAGCATCCATAAAAACATCTTGCCGTCTGCTGCAAAGTAGTTATACTGAAGTCATCTAAAAAATAAAAAGCAATAAGCATTCAAAATCGATATACCGCTATCTCACACGAGATGGCGGTATTTTTGCTTTAGAAAGGATGTGTTTTCGCTGTAATTCATACTACACCAAGACAACCCAAAAGTAGATATAACCGTCAGACAGCAATAGTTGTCTGGGAATCAACAACAGTATAAGCCCCAATGCTGCTTATGCGTAATTTTGCGAAAGGAAGTAGAGAAAAATGTTTGCCGATATTGATGCCTCTAGCATCGTAAGTCTCATTGGTAAACCTGTCTGGGTATTCACTGAGGCTCGTAAATTCAATAGGAATGGTCGTATTTATACGGCATCTAATGTACGCAACGCCATTTATAAAGGAAGTATCCAAACGATACAGATTGAAACCGTACCTGTTTCGCAGGGCCCTTCTAAAGGATGGCTTCCTGCATGCTTTGCCAATGTGACCGTTTCGATTCCTGATGAAAATGGAGTTAGCAAATATAGCCTTTATCTCGAACGGCAGCTTCTTAATGTTACTGTTTTTGAAACAGAAGAAGAAGCCAAACGAGAGATGGATGTTTTTGCTTCTCTCAAGGATACCTGTACCGGCACTGAGATGCAGCTGCGGAATTCAAAGAAAAACCTTTCCCTGTTCAAACAATTGGAGGAGAAATCGTCTTTGTGGAATCCAACCACCGATTTTGGCTCTTCTTTCCTACAATCTGACTATGAGGCTCTCTTAATTGACTGTGAGAAAATCATGGAAACGAAAGACGCCCTCAAGTGGATTTCTTCCAGTTTTCATATTCCGGAAGAAAAAATCACAATTTTATTTGATACGGAATGCTTTGAAAAAAACTGCTTCGGAACATACCGTGTCAAAAGCCGCGAAATTCGATTTCCTCTGTACGATTCCCCAACTCGGAACTATGCCCACTTTGGCGTAGATGACAACGGGCGAATGGTTCATAAGGAAATCATCAATGGAGAAATCAAACCTTATAACATTTAAAGGAGAAATTGCAATGGATAATACTACTCCCGTTATCGACACTAAGAAGAATGCTGCCAAGTTTTACAAGGTCGTTGAAACGTACATCAAACGTGACGGTATCAATGACCTCATGGACTGGCTCGGCTCTACCGACTTTTTTGAGGCTCCCGCCTCTACCAGATTCCATGGTTCCTATGAAGGCGGTTTGTGTCAGCACAGCCTGAATGTCGGAAAATGGCTGAATAAATTGGCAGAGGGGCTTTACCCCGGTCAGTATACGAAGGAAACGCTCACGCTTGTTGCACTATTCCATGATGTATGCAAGGCAAACTGCTACAAGACCAGTACCCGTAATGTAAAGAACGAACAGACTGGTCAGTGGGAGAAAGTTCCTTTCTTTGCATGGGAAGAAGTGCTCCCGTTTGGCGGCCACGGCAGTAAGTCGATGCATCTCGTTGAGAAGTTTGTAAAGCTGACCGACGAAGAGGCTTCTGCTATCAACTGTCATATGGGTTTTGCCAACCTGATGAGCAGTGATGTTGGCGGCATTTCCAGTGCCTTCACTTACAGTCCGCTCGTGTTTCTTACCCATGTGGCAGATATGTTTGCCACTTACATCGATAAGTGCTGAGAGGAGAACATATTTATGAAAATCAAACCTTGTCCTAAATGCGGTTGCTGCGAATATCTTGCAACCGCTCATGTGACGCAGACTTGGCTCATCAATCAGGATGGTGACTTCGTGGAATCTAAAACCGAGTGTGACGAAGTTTTGCACGCTCCTGACCCTGATGACATCTTTACCTGTTCGAATTGTGGGGAAGAAATCCCTCGCGATTTGATTACTCAGTAAGAAGGGAAATAACATGGATAAAAATGGTCGTGCAGTTAAACTCGCTAAGGATACACTTGATGAAATCGGCAATTTCGGCTTCGATAATGAGGCTTACGCCGAGACTATCTGCCGGGGACATCGTACCCTGCAGCAAAACTGGATGCGTATGTCTTTGAAGACTATTGCTAAGATGGCCGAAGCAGGAGACAAAGGTCTGTACGATGACCGCAACGAAAGTGCCGTAAAGATGGCACAGAAGATTCGCGATGCCATCGGCGACGATGTTCTTCCTTACATTTGATTTCACTGCAAGCGCTCGGCCCATTAGGGTCGGGCGTTTGCTTTTTGCTGCAAAGTAGATATACTGTGAGTATCCAAAAAATAAAAATTACTACGAATTAGAAATCGATGTGTCGCTATCTCTGATGAGGTGGCGACATATTTTTATGTAAAAAAGGAGCGTAAAATATGTCTACTAATAATCGCGAGTTTGATTTCTTTGCTCTCATGGCAAGTCTGGAAGCTCATATGCTTAAGGACCCTAATGTTCGTGATGCATCTCCCAGTGAAGCCTTGGAGAACTATTTTTCTCGCAAAGGTAAACGCAGTCAGCGTCGCAAGAATGCGTTCCGTGCGCAGCGTCATCGTCGTGATGTGATGGCAGAAAAGTTCGACACCGAATCAAAAAACGATGGTATTCTGCGCAAGACGTACAAGGACGGCTACGCAAAATTTGAAAGTTCTCACGGTCGTGTGAAGAAGGAAGATAAGAGCAACAGTTATCACTGCAAGCATCCTCGCGAGCGTCGCCGTATTGAAGCCGCGAATAGCAAGTTGGCGGATTATATGCAGTCTGATATTTGCCTTGACCTCTATGATTCTGTTTTCGATGACGATGATGACTACGATACCTATATGGGACAGCTTTTTTATGACAATCTTGTTTATTTTCTTTGTGAAGAAAGCGGATGGTCTGAGGAGGATTTGCAGGGTATCGGCATCGTTGAGATGATGGATATTGCTTATGAGCTTGGCGCAGGAGAAAAGCTCGGTATCAACAAGAGAACTTTTGCTGTTCCGTGCAATGTGCGGGCTTATGATGGGCATATTTCTGTCGAGTGGATGTATGACCGTCTTAGTAGCAAGGCAAAAAAGCTTTTGGATGTTTGCCGCTCCTATATTTATGATGATAACACGGACTGGGATTATTCCTTGGATTTTAATTGTTAATTTGAAAGGAGAATAAAATGATTCACGAATATCAGTTCAGTATCGACTCTATCGATGCTGCCAACAAAGCAACGCATACCACCTATGCAGAAGACAGTATCTGCAACGGTCTTGCGAAAGGTCGTCGTATGCTTGATAAACTGTTTAAGGACGGTGCCCTCACTGCAGAACTGTGGCTCATGGGCGACCCCGCAGATGGTCAGCGGTCTTCGTTGAAGGCATTTTTCGACAGAGGAGACAACAAAGTACGCAAGATGGAATGTTGAAAGTATTTTCACTGAAATTCTATTCAACATAATTTGACGTTCAAGGAGGATACAATTGGAAAATAATGGTTCTGTGACTATTGCAGTAAATGACTTTATCCATTCGCTTTACGCATACAAGAACATTTCTTTGTATGATGCGAATCATGTTTTTGATGAAGAAAAGTCTGTTCGCTGGAATAGGGAAGAAGTCGAACGACTAAACAACTCTTACGACAGCAGGCTTAGCGAAGCCTATACACAGGCTCGTTCGGAAGCTGCTGCTTTAAGCGCTCGTATTGCAACTGGCAACAATAGCGAAAAAACTCTTTCGCAGACTGCACAAGATATTATTCAGGACGATTTGCTCGATGAGCTTTTGAAAATCACTGATGATTTGAGTAGTAGCGATAATTCCTTAGAGCGACGCACTTACGCCATCGTTAATAAGTATTTGCAATTCGTTAAATTGATACTTGCTATCGAGGATAAGAATAAGCAGGAGCAAACCATTTCCGGCGAAAAGTGGCTGGACATTCGCACTCCATTCTCTTTTCATCATAAAGATGTACTGTATTCGAATATTTTTACCGCTATCGCAGCAGTAAAATACGGTATATCTTTCGGCGAAGATACATCTGGTATCGAAAGTACAGCCACGGCAGCAAAGACGAATGCCTATATCCGCAAGAATAAGCTCAAACAAGTTGAGGATTGGGACAAGCAGCGCGAGGAACAAATCACAGCAATTTTCGGTTCTGCTTTAGGCGAAGGTCTTTATGAAGAACTTCTGGCAACAGATAAGAAGAAAATCCTTGCCGCTGATAAGAATATCGGCGAATACGGTTCCATTCTCATGGCGATTCGAGAGAAAGCGCAGGAATCAATGATTGCAGATTTTCTGTCAAAGCAAGACCCAACCAAGCTGAAAAAATAAATCTTTCGCAAAACACCTCTTGTTATTTGCTGCAAAGTAAATACACTATATGTATTAAGATAAATAAAACACAGCATTCATAATGCTTCAAAATTTGTCTTAATACGTGAAAACGGCTATCGCTCTTTGAGTGGTAGCCGCTTTTTTTGTTTATGGTTTGTTGCTAAAGCAACGAGCCTCCATTAAATAAAAAGTGAGGAAAAAAGAATGAGCAAGAAAATCAAGAGCATCAAGACGAAGAATGTCAAGTCCACCTCTGCTTCCGTTGCGACCAACGCTACACCCAACTTCTCCATCAACAGCAAACGCGAGATTCTTCCTATCTCCACGACCTCAAAGGGACTTTACAGCATGGGTAGAACCAACTGCTTTACAATGAAGAAGCTCGATGAGTTTATTACGAACTCGATTGAGGCTCGCCGAGATGACAAGACCGTTCCCATCATCCGCGTTGTCGCCGACTACTCCACTACTTTCAGACTGTGGGAACTTGCCGTTGTTGACTATAACACTTGCGGTATGACAAAGAAGGAGCTTTTTTCGAACTACTTCTGCGTTGGTGGCGAGAGCGGGGAAGGTGAAGGTCATATCGCTGGATTTGGCAGCACCGCAATCTTTACACTGACCCGTGGTACGCATCCGTTTTTCGTTGCATCTCAGAGCCATCTCTCCAACGACGCCTATTGCGTCAACGGAGGCTTGCAGGACGACCCTGTTACGCATCAGGCATACACCTACATTGAGCCGTGCAAGATAGAGGATTTCCTGCCTGAAAGCCTGAAGAACAAGAAGTACGGTACGCCCAATACCATTGTTCGTGTATACGTCGATGAGGAGACCATCCGCGATATGCTGCCGAATCAGAAGGGCTATAATCGCGAGACTAGAGCGATTGACCCTCAGACCATTCGTCTTGCATTTGCACAGCACATCTCTGTCGTGTATCGCGAGAAAATTTGTGGCCCCAACCCGATGGCATACATCTATGTTCAGGACTTGGAGTTCCACAAGACCAGCAGCCGACTCGACCTTTCCCTTGAAGATGATAAGACGAAATGGAACCATCCTATCAAGGCATTTGATATGGATGCGGCCATTGCTGCCACCTCTGCGCAGAAGGCAAACTATTCCGGCACTGTTGTGTGCGACAACGACTCTGTAAAGTACATCTACAAGTTCGGAACCGTTGACCACAATTACATCGACCACTTTGGTTTTATGGGCGTCGCACCTCTTTATGGGTACTGGGATGGTTCCATGAACAACTCCGGTTTTGATGTGATTGCTCACGGCCAGTCTATTGCCTCGAACCTGATTGAGGAGATTACAGGTCGTAAGCGTCACCCGTCCATGAACCATCTTATCGGTGAACTCATTATTCTGAATGCGCCCAAGGATAAGTTCCGGGTAACCGCAGATAAGAGCAGCCTTGATAAGAGCGATAAGACTTGGAGTCTTATCATCAGCGACATTAAGGCAAACAGCATTCTGCCCGCCTGCAAGACAGACGCAGGCACTTTGCGCGATATGTATGCGATGTATGCCAAGCGTTGCAGCAGCTGTGGTCTGCGTTTTGTCCGCAACTACTCTGTCGGCAGCAGCACCGGCACGAAGGCTCCCGCTATCATTGAGGTCGTTCTGCCTGACAACAGTATCGGTTATTACCTTCTGATGTGCAAGGCAAACGAGACTAAGAGCGGTCCTTCTCTGCGCGATGCGATGCCTCTGATTTCGTCCATGTTGATGATGGAAAGCAATGGCAAACGCGTTCTTGGCGCTTACTTCATTGCCGACCGTTTCTCGAACGGCTTCGTTCAGGACGTCAGCCGCCTCGTTGAGCCTATCAACCGGAACCGCACTGACCGTTTCGAGATTCGTGTTTGCGATACGAACACTCCGCTGGTTTTGGCTGTGCCCGCAGTTTCTACGCAGGCAGCACCGGTGAATATCAATGTTGGTATCACCATCAAGAAAACCCGCTAAAAAAGCAATCTCTGCCACTTCTTTATAATAGGGATGGCGACTTTGCGAGAAAGGAAACACATGGTAAATATCGGAAGTGTAGGCTATACATTCGATGGCATGGGTATGCTGATGATTGACGGCAAATGTGTTGACCGTAAAGAGGCTATCTCTGTCATTGGATGCAGCTCAGAAGATTTTGATAATCTGATGCTTGGCAACGCAAAGGGAGTTGAAGAGTCCGGAAAGATTCTTTTCCCGAATGCTACGCTGGCACAGATTCAGCTTTTCTGCTTGCAGCAGATTGTTGCGACCAGTAAGGCTGCATAAGTAAATGTCCGCCGCTCTTTTGAGTGGCGGATTTTTTTGTAAAAAAACATTGCATTTTGCTGCAAAGTTAATATCCTATAAGTATCATATAAATCAAAGTCTTAGACACCTTACTTTATCATTTCGAGCTTTCCCAAAAAGCTTGTAATGATAGCGTTGGATGTTTTCGTTTATAGAAATCGACTACAGTCGCTATCTTCGCAAGAAGATGAGCGGCTGTTTTTGTTTTTATAAATGAAGTTAGACCTTGATGGCTATGATAATCCGTCCGTTTCTTATCACAAATCGGAATAGTATCCAAGGAGGTACTCATTATGGCAAACATCATCGTTTATGTCCTGCTTTACACTTTCGTTTGGCCTTCTCTTGCAGAGAAGCTGGGTGTGAAGTACATCCGTCTGTCTCAGGTACGAGACAAGGCAAAGCAGCAGGTCTGCCGCGCTATCGACGCGCTGGACCCTGAATATTGCCACATCGCTTACAAGCTTTGCCGCGCTGTTCAGTTCGCCTGCGTTGTCGGCATTGTCTTCAATGTCCTTTTCATGAAGGATATTTTAGACAGTGTGCTGGGAATTGCGGTTACTATCATGTTCATTGTGGGGATGAATAAGGTATGCAAACGCATTGTTGAGCGTTTCTGACGAAACTCTTGACACCAGAAGCTGCTGTCCTTTGGGGCGGCAGTTTTTTTTGTACATAAAATCAAGTCATAAAAAAGTTAATGCAATTTACACTTTTATGTTGTATAATAACAACTATATAGACAACATAGGAGGTATTACAAAAAGTGTTAGGAGAATATAAATCATGGCGAATATATCTAATATGACACGTCAAGAATTTATTCAACTTCTTGAAAAGCGTGAAAAAAGGAGAAAAAAGCTTCGTCGGAAACGTCGGATTATCACTTTGATTCTTTTTTCGTTGGCTGTATGTATAACCAATACTGTTGTGGCATTCGCTGCTGAACAAGACACCCCACAAACGAAAATCACAATTAAAGTAGCAGAACCTGTCAAACTTGTCATCAAGGTTGCAAATCAAGATGGAAATGAAGAAACTTATGATGTAGTCCCCACTGATGATTCCTCATGTGTGCAGGAAATTGTTTCTGACAATGTTGTTTTGCAAACGAACTTTGAGGAAGGCGAAGAACAGAAAAAAGAAGATACTGCCACTGTATCGAGTCAGGAGAATGATACCAGTGAACCCGTATCGGATGAGATACAGGAAATAGATGATGCTCAGGAATCTTCTGAAATCACTGACAGTCAAGACGCCGTATCGATTTATGAGGATACTTCGCAATACAAGAAGTACATGAATCTTTCGGATACCCAAAAAGAATATTTTTCTGATGCGGCCGAGGAATTTGGCGTAAGTGAGGCGATGGCTATAGGCATCTGCTATAACGAGTCCCGATTCGCCCCTACAGCCACAAATGTCAATACGAATGGTACTACGGATTGGGGAATTGCTCAGTGCAATGATACGACATTTTCTTATCTGAATTCAGTGCTTGGAATTTCTTCCATGTATGATGTTCTTGATATGCAGACCGGAATCCGCGCTTGCTGCGCTTTGTTAGCGCATTATAAAAGCATGGGATTGTCTGAAAACGATATTCTGTTAGCGTATCAGGAGGGGCTTGGCAATTACCAAGATGTTAAACAGGGCAAGGAAGAGCCTTGGAAGGCTTATTACAACGTTTTGAAAAATATCGAGATTTATTCAACCTTGGTGAAAACCTAAAGTGTATAGCGGTCTGTTGCCAGACCGCTATTTCTTTTTGTTGCGTTCTATTTTGATTGACTAATACGCCGTTTTCTGGTATAATATAAGTATTCGGTAAGTATGGCGCACTTTCGTGCCACAATGCAAAGGAGTTTTATTATGCACATGAAGAAAGCTTTATGTGTTTGTCTTTCTCTTGCTATCGCGGGTTCCGTTTTTGCGGGATGCAGCAGAGAACAAACACCGGAAGAAATCGAAGCTGCAAGTCTTGCTGCAGTTACACAGGAAGAACAGGCAACCGGAATGAAGCGTCTGGACAGCCCGAACCTTACGGATTACGAAAAGCCGTTGGCTAATTTCGTTTCCGGCATTCAGGCGAAGGATGCTGCAAAAATCGCCACAGCGCTTGGCTCAGTAGATATTTTCGGCGACACTCTTGATGGCTGGATTGTCAGCAATAACTATGAATCCTTGCAGACGAAGGATTTGCATGATATTAAAATCCAGTCCAGCAAAGACGGAAAAGTCGCAACAATCAATGTGTTCTTTGAAGAGCCCAATGAGGATAAGAGTAACTTCGTTGAATACAAAAGCGATTTTGACGGCAAGGAATGGGATATCACCCCTCCGACCGGACTTTCTGCCGACTATACCTTTTATGCGCCTGTAAACTCTGTAAGTATCAATGATGTCGATATGTCGACATACGCCGCCAGTGACAGTAATTATGGATACGCATTCAGTCTTCCGAGAGTTATTGAAACAGACAGCTCTCCAGACTGTGTATTAAATACGAGTCTTGGTAAGTATTCCGGTAAAATCATTAACGCAAGCACATCTTCTTACGATTCTGCAATACCTATTGCTATGGCTGTGTTTACAGAAGACCAAAAGAAAGAAATCAATCAGTATTTCGTGGACTGTGCGAACAGCGTATTTGATATGATGCGTACGGGTGCTGATAGAGATTCTTACAGCGCATATTTGCTTGATTCCAATGCAGTATCTGCCATCTTCGATGTAGACGGAGATGATAAGCAAGCTGCTATTGCAAATGAAGCAAACGCCGTATCTCGTATCGAGGTATTGAGCGCCGAATCTGTGGCAGGATATCCTGATGCTTACATTTACCACTTTTCCAGCAGTGATTCCATCACTATGAATATTCGTTATAATGCAGTCTTGTCATCCGGCGAATGCCATCGATGCGCTGCTGTGACGATGACTTATACGAATGGTTCTTGGAAAATCGCAAAAATCAATTCTACTAACTCACTGTTCACGAATTTAACCGCATTCAACCCTGAATGGTGAAAATTTGAGTAAGGAAGGAAGTGATTCCGCACTTATCTTTGTGTGAGAGATAGTGCGTAGCATATGATTGGTGGACTTATCATTGCAACCATGGTCTGCATTGCTTTGTCGGGATTTTGCTTTATCGGGAATCAGTATGATTTGCTGCCAAGCTTTATTCTTGACGCTGGTCATTATGAGTTCGTTAATGTATTGTATTGCTTGTTTGCGATTGCGTCCTTTTTGTGCGCCTTGATTGCTTATAGGCTTTATAAGCGGGAAAAAGAATTTACAAATGGAACTCATGTCCCAACATTTATGGATTACATACGAGCAAATCAAAGTGAGTATGAAAAACTCTTTGAGGAATATCAGGGGGAAGAAGAACAGAAAAGTGAAATTCTTGTTCCAAGTGATGTAAAAGACAAGTTAGAAGAAGAAGACAGACAGAAAAAACAACAACAGATTATTTCCCCGACTCTTGATGTTAAAAAAATCGGAGAGGGTGTCAAGGAACCAGAAAAGCAGGAAATCCAAACGCATTCTGCATCCGAAGTGGCTCATGTGACCGTTCCTTCGGAGCCTGCTCCTGTGGAAAGCCTGCCACCAATTTCTGTGCCCGTCTTCAAAGCCAAATCCATTTCAACCGTTACAACAAAGACCCCTGTCGCAGCGGAACCCAAGCCAGAACCCATTGTCCCGCCGCCTCCCATTCTTCCTAAAGTTTCTGTTGCTCCAAAGAAGGTTTCTGAAAAGGTAAGCGATGCTCTTCCGCCGTTCGACTTAGCTGTACAGGCATTAAAGAGCGCCGGTGTATCAGAAGCTCTTTATGCTGTCAACGAAAAAAAAGAAGGTGCTGTATGCTCGCTGCATAGTCAAAGTGAATGGTTTATCTTTAATTATGAGAACGGGAAAATGGCAAATACAAAGATTTACACTGATGAAATGGAAGCTGTAAAGGCGTTCGTTCATAATGTAAACGAACTGGCAAAAAATAAATGAGTTTTTCCCGTACATCTGTACGGGATTTTTTATTCTGTATTATGAGGTATTTTATGGCTAATAACAAAGATGTTTATCGAGTACATGACATTCAGAAAGATACTCGTGTTTTTCTGACAGTCTCCGACATTGCAAAAGCATTGGGTGTGACAAAAAATGCTTTTCAGACTCAGGTAAAAAATGATGTGAATTCTGTACCGTTTCCTGTAATCAAAATCGGAGATGTTATTCTCATTCCTCGCAAAAAGTTTTTAGATTATCTTGGATATGATTGCTACTCAGGAGAAAATGACTACTTTGGGTATCTTGTTCCTGATAAATCGCCCACTGTATTGCCCAAAATGTAATGGAGAATTTCTATGTATTTAATTATTGCAGAAAAAAGAAGCGCTGCCGAAAAAGTTGGCTCCTGCATTAAAGGGGAGTCTTTTAAGAAAGGCGATGGCTTTATTCAAAGCCAAAACTACTATATCACATGGTGTGCCGGACATCTGTATACGCTTCTTGATTTGGAAGAATATGACCCGAATTATGACCCGAACGAAAAACATAAGTGGACTATGGATGGACTCCCGTTCTGTCCTCCTCGTTTTCGATACAAAGTGTCCCAGCCAAAGGGAAATGCATCGATGTGTGCCACGGTAAGAAAGCAAACCAAAGTCATTAAAAAACTGGCAAACGATGCATCCGTCTCGGCCATCTATCATTGCGGAGACTCCGATAGAGAAGGAGAGGTTATTGTCCGCAATGCTGTTCGTGCATTATTGAAAAGCAATAAACCAATTTATCGTATTTGGCTCAACTCCTATACAACAGAATCGGTCATGAAAGCACTTTCTGCAAAGGAGCCCGACAGTAATTATGACGGTTGGGATAATGCAGGTCTTGCGAGAGCGCATGAAGACTGGTTGTTCGGTATTAACGGAACACGGTATTTGTCTTTAAAATCAGGCGTTCTTTTGCCTTGGGGACGCTGCAAGTATATCATTACAAAAGCAATCGTCGATAGGGAACGCGCAATTACCAACTTTGTTCCTGTGGACTACTTTGCTGTTGTTTCGAAGACGAATGTCAAGGGATACGATATTGAACTGACAAGCAAAAAAACATTCGATAAGGATTCCTCGCCTGATGCTGCGGCTCTTGCAAGCAGGTATAATGCAGCAGGCGCAAGGGTCACATCCGTAAAGAAAGACCGTGTTACTGTAAATCCCGGAAGACTGTTTAGCACAACAGAACTGCAGGCTTTTGTTTCATCGCATTATAAGGGCACGGACCCCAAAGAAATTGAAGCGTCTTTGGAAGAACTTTATCAAAGCGGCTATACTACGTATCCCAGAACGAATTCAAGTTTTCTTACCGCAAGCGATGAACATGATGTAGACCTTGCCATTAACGCATTGAAGCGTGCTGGTTTTCAAAACCTTGTCAATAAACCAAAAAAGAAAAGCATTTACGATGATAGTAAGGTTGACGGACACTCTGCTCTGACTCCTACCAGTAATATCCCTGATATTTCAAAGCTGTCCCCGGCACAGAGAATAACCTATGAATGTATTCGTAATCGATTCTTGGCTGTTTTCTGTTCGGAAGATTGTTTGGCAGATAAAACTGTTATTACTATTCGTTGCGATGATGAAGATTTCCAACTTACCGGAACCATCAATGTCGCAAAGGGTTGGCTGCAGTATGAGCCGTTTGGTCAAAAAGATAAGGAAGTACCTCCCTTGAATGATGGAGAATCCGTTCCTGTTGATTTTAAGCCCGTCAAAAAGCAGACTGCACCGCCAAAACGGTTTACTGTTGCCTCTTTTGGTGCATGGTGTAATGCGCCTTGGCGTAATGAGGATGATTCCGAGAAAACCGATTACACAGATGAAGAATGGAAGCGTATTTTGCATGAAGCTACTATTTGTACGGATGCAACGCGAACGCCTACCATAACAGAGTGTCGGAATGTCGGGTATATCAAACTGTCTAAGGGAACGTATTCTCCCGACACGAAAGGGTATCAGTTTGTTGATGCTTGTGAAAAGCTTGGACTTACATTTACTGTCAAGGAAGTCATGGATTTGTCTATGATGCTGTTTGATGTAAGAAAAGGAACCAGAACCATTGATGAGTGCGTAAAAACAGCAATGGAGAAGTTGAATCTTATGTTTGCACATAAAAACGCCGAAGTAGAAAATCTTCGTCCCGAAAACACTCCCATTTGTAAATGTCCAAAATGTGGCGGCAATATTATCGAGTGGAAAGAATCCTATTCCTGTTCAAATAAAGGCTGCCCCGCTGTTGTTTGGAAACACAGCAAGGTTCTTGAGAAAATCAACGGTAAAAAGAAGACATTCTCAAAGAAGGATGCCATCACATTGTTTTCCGGTAAGCCTGTATCCGATAAAGGCTGTGTGAGTCAAAAGACGGGTAAAACCTATGACTGTCTTTTGTATCTCGATTTGACCGGAGAAAAGGCACAAATGAAAATCACATTTGATTCCGCAGCCAGCACCGGCAAAAGTGTTGGAGTGTGTCCCGTATGCGGAAAGAAAATGGTAGAGCGTCCGAACAGCTTTAGCTGCGAGAATTCTTCTTGTGGTTTTACTATCTGGAAGGAGACGAAACGATTCTCTGATACTCTGAAAATCGACGCAGAAAAAGCCAAGCAGCTTCTTGACGGGAAGGGCGTACCTTTTGAACTTACAAACAAGAAAAACGAAAAATACACTACCAATTTGCTTCTCACTGTAAGTGTTTATAATGGGAAACATTATCCGAAATTCGATTTGCCTGTAAAGCCTCCAAAAAAGTATTGAAATTTCCTTGCAATTTGCTGCAAAGTAAATATCATAAAACCATAATATAAATCAAATTTTGAGAGATTGCAGCCTCGTGTGGGAGGGTCTGCTGTTTTATACATTCAAATTCGGTATTTTAAGCCGCTATCTGTTTAAGGATGGCGGCTTTTTGCCGTCTTTGAATGTTTTTCTTTTTTATCTCGCTATTATTGCGAGTTTATATATAAACGCAAATCAAAAACAACCCGACTCTTAAAGGAATCGTGGCAAAACTCGAAAGGAGAGTTTAAAATGTTCGATGAACTCGAGTGTAGCTCGTCTGAGTTGATTAGTCTGTACGACTATGACCCGATGCGGGAGTATGAGCTCCGGCTTGAATCCGAAATCGAAATCACAAATGAAAAACTGTGGCCTGATGAAGATGAGGATGATAAGCCCAAGAAGCGTCGCCGTTCCAGTGGTCGTCGTAAGATGCGAACAACTAAAAAAGCCGTGTAAACGTAAATCTAAAATCATTGAGGAGGTAAATCGCAATGAAGAAGAACAGCAAAACCGTAGTGAGTGTGGATGTTTCTAATGTCCGCACACGGAACACCTGGGGCTCCGTAAAGCCCTACACGCGTGTTGAGATGCCCAAGACTGCTTATAAAAGGCAGGGGAAAGGACGCACTCCTCGCGGCGAGCGATAATATCGCTATTGGCAGACTGGTTTTGTACCAGCCTGCCATTTTTGTTCTCAAAATGAACGCACAGTTGTATAAAACCGCTTTTTGTGGTATAATATAAGTAAAGAACAAAAGTATTCGTTTGTGCTATGTGTGAAGAGGTGAATTGAATTTTGGATATTAGCGCATTGAAGATAGCCCCTGCTAAAGCAGGGCAATTAAGAAATAAGGGAATCGGAACGGTAGAGCAGTTATTGACCACCTATCCGATTCGATATCAGGATTATAGAAAAAGAACGCCATTAACTGAGCTGTCAAACCACATAGGCCAGTCGATTACGGTTGTTGGTGAAGTATGTAATCTTCGTGGAAATTACCAGAAAAGTATGGTTCTATGTTCGCTCACGGACCATAAAGGCAACTTTGTTAATATTGCATGGTTTAATCAGATTTTCATAATGAAGCAATTATGGAATGGTTGCAATATTCTGGTTCATGGAAAGCTCACCTACAACGATACATATAAAAATTATAATATTGCCGGACCTACTTATTTCTCCTTGAATATCGGAACAGGGGATGACCTTATCCCTGTGTATCCAAGCATCAAAGGAATGTCCAGCAACTATTACAACGACTGTCTGATAAAGGCTCAAAATCTCTATGCATTTACTCCGTCAATTTTGAGGAATCCCATCAATACAGCTACTGAGGAAAATTTGAAGTTGCTTCCTCAAAGAGATTTTATCAGGATTGTACATCATCCGCAGACTGATGAGGATTTGAAAGCTATCGAAAGACGAAAGGCTGCCGAAGTTCTCATTCCATTTGCGAAAGAGCTCACAAACAGAGAATCTGTTATCGCTGCACCAAGATATACTGAAATCAATCTTACAAAAACAAATAACCTAATTCACAGCGTTACAGCCTCTTTGCCCTTTGAATTGACCGAAGACCAAAAATCTGCTGTCAATGCCTTGCTAAGTGATGTGAAAGCTGGCAGAAGAATCAATGCTCTGATTCAAGGCGATGTTGGCTGCGGCAAAACAGTAATCGCGGAGCTTATCTCGGCCATTTTTGCTGTAAATGGATATCAGTGTGTAGTTATGGCTCCGACCAAAATCTTGGCAACTCAGCATTACGAAGACTTTAAAAAACTACTCACACCTGTTGGTATTGAGGTAGAGCTTTTGGTTGAAGGGCAAAAAGCAGCTGAGAGAAAGAAAACTATTGCGCGAATCAAAGACGGTTCTGTTAAAATCATTATCGGAACAAGTTCTGTGCTGTCGGAGAAAGTTGAATACAAAGACCTTGCGCTTTTGATAACAGATGAAGAGCATCGGTTTGGTGTTGCGCAGCGAGAAGCTTTAATGGAAAAAGCCAAGGATGGAATCCATTGCATTAGCATGTCTGCTACACCTATTCCGCGCAGTTTGGCATTAGCTATAAATGGAAATAGCACGAGAATCATCGATGTTAAAACTATGCCGAGCGGGCGAAAACCGGTACAGACCATTCTTTTTGGTAACGAGGAGAAAACATACGAGGCTATGTACCGTCAAATCGCAGAAGGGCATCAATGCTATATCGTCTGTCCTTTGGTCGATAAGTCAGACTCGGAATCTATGGAAAATGTAGAGTCCGTGGATGAAACTTATCAAAAAGCAACCGATTACTTCCAGATGCATCATCCCTCTGTAAAAATTGCTGCTATCACCGGCAAAACAAAGAAAGCCGAACAGCAAGGGATTTTGAATGCTTATGTTGCTGGCGATATCCATATCCTGATTGCAACAACTATTGTTGAGGTCGGTGTGAACGTTCCAAACGCTACAGTTATGGTCATTAAAAATGCCGAGCGATTTGGGTTAGCGCAGCTTCATCAGCTAAGAGGGCGTGTCGGCAGAAGTTCAACACAATCTTATTGTGTTTTGCTCAGCAAAGACAAAGAGAATCCAAGACTGCTCACTATGGTAAGAACAACGGACGGATTCGAAATTGCGAAAGCTGACCTCGAACAAAGAGGTGCTGGAGACCTGATTGGCGTTGAACAAAGCGGATTTAATAAAGTTCTGACCTGTATGGCGCAGCATAAAGAGCTTTACAATGCAATCTTGTCAGAAATCGGAAAAACAATTTGAGATGATAGCTGCCAGTGATGGCAGCTATTTTTTGAAAACTTTTTTAGAAAAATACTTGCTATTTGCTGCAAAGTAAATATACTCAAGACATCACAAAAATAAAACACTCCTTAACGAGCCACGCTGTAATTTATAATCAGCTTTAAAGCTGCTATCTCAAACGAGATGGCGGCTTTTTTGTTTTTATTTTTGTTTTTCACGTCGTAAGACGAATTCGCGATGCGGGAACGCGGATTATAAATCCACTCTTTTGAGTGGCTTCATCGAAGCAATTCGATGTTTTATTTATAAAACCACTCATCGAGTGGCAACGCTGAAGTGATTTGGCGAAAGAAATAAAGAAAAAACAAAAAATAAATTTATGTACTGGAGGTACACTGCAATGACAAATACGAACATTTACACCCGCCTGAACAACCTCGTTTGCGCCCTTCGTGCCGACGAAGACAACTGTGACCTTGTCGGAACTGTCAGGGATACAGTTGATTCGTGCCGCAATTATGTCGGCATGGTCGACCGCATGGAAGCGAACATCCGAACGGCTCGCGAGACCATGGATGCTGAGGATTTTCGTCGCAGAGTTCAGACTCTCGACATGAATCGCCGCACAGCACATGAAGGGCTCATGATTGATGTTAACATGCTTAACAAAATCTGTGCCAACATCGGTATCCCGCCTGTCGCTGATGTGGACGAGGACAACCGCGAGAGCTACTACTCGTTCGCCAAGAAGGTTGCTGAGGCAGCTGAGTTAGGCGAATTCCAAGAGTGGTAATTCTCTCCTCAGACAAGCGCTTTCCCTCACGGGCAGGCGCTTTTTTTGTGCCTCCTGTTGTGGTATAATATAAGAAAAACCATAGCGAAAAGGAGACAATCATGAGTAACATTGAAAGAATCGAAAAGCTCGCTTCCGCTGTTGATGTAGATATGCAGGAAGACGTGGAAAGCGTTGTCATTAACGCCGGAAAATACGTTGCCGCTGTAACGGAGATGGAATGCTCCGTCAGAAACATGCAAGGCTTAAAAGGTCAGGACTATCGTGACAGGGTAAGTCAGACTGATGCTGCAAGAACGCGTGCGCATAACGCGTTTATCGATGCAGTCAATCTTGCTAATCGTTTGGCTGAATCCGTCAACGCTGAAAAAATCTACACCGGAAGCTCCGAACGACGCGCATATGGTGACTTTGCCTTTGCCATCGTAAAGGAAATCTTCGAGAGTCGAAAGTAACTCATGCCGTCCCGCTTATTGCGGGGCGGTTTTTTGTTGCTATTTGCTGCAAAGTACATATAATTCAATATATAAGATAAATCATAGTCTTTTATTCTATCTGGTAACGACAGAAAAGTTTATCTTATATTCAAAATCTGATTTTAGCAGTCATCCTCTTCATGCAGGGTGACTGCTATTTTTTGTGAAAGGAGAAAACTCATGGATTATAAGAAATTCTATAACCAGCTTATGAACAAGGATTTCAAACCGAAGCCGAATACCTTTTTTACTTCTGGTGAGTACAAGAACTATTCTGAGGTTCAGGTTGGTGCTGTTGTTTCTACCGCAGTGGATTACATTCGTAATGTGCTGCACTTCGACATCCCACAATATGAAATCATGCGTCGTTCATCTGTGCCTGTTTTTGTCCAGTATAACGAAAACGGAAACACAGCATACACGGATGGTTCCAAAATTGTGATGAATGCCGCCAATGACCTCGTTGCAAACTACAAATCCATCTACATGCAGCACGCATCACTGCAGGGTATGCTGCGCCACGAGACTGCGCACATCCTGTTTACGGACACTTCTGTAATTGCCAAATGGTGTAAGGCTCTTGTTTACGGGCGTATGCTTCACCAGCCGGACAATGTGAATACTCCGGACGGCAAAGAAATCATAAAACGCCTTGCGGATGACCCTGTCTTTGCGGGTGTCTATGCTAACCTTGCAAAACGCATTGAAAACAGTGTGGAAGACGGCTATATCGAGGCTGAGCTCGACACCATCAATGATGGTATGGGTGATACGATTCGGTATCTTGCAACCACAAATGCAGCCATGATTGAACAGCTGATGGATGCGGACGGATTCAACTATGAAAAGTATGACAGCAAGTTCAATGCTGTCGCAACTTTCATCCTCGTGTACGCAAAGTTCGGTTATGAGTTCACTAATGTTCCTGAGGACATGGTGCCGTTCTTTGATACACTGAAAGGTATCATTAAGGAGTGTATTTCCAGCCGCGTACCGACTACCAGAATAGCCAATATCAACAAGCTTATGATTGCCATGTATCCCGTTCTGAAAGAACAGATTGAGAATGTCAGTAATGCAATCAACGACCAGATGCAGTCAAGCGGTCCTTCCGGTGAGAACAATGACAGTGAAGGCCAGCGTGGTGAAGGGTCTGGTTCCGGCTCTGACGGTTCTGATGAATCCGATGAATCCGGTTCGTCTGACAGCCAGTCTAAGTCCGGCAAAGGCAAGCAAGGCAATGGTGCTGGTGGTTCTATGAGTGGTTCCGATACTATCCTTATTCGTTCCGATAAAAAGACGGACGAGAACAACGAAAGCGGTTCTGACGAGGATAGTGGCAAAAAGGGAGAAACATCTTCCGAGAAGAACGATTCTGCCAGCCAAGATGCTTCTGATTCTTCGACTGGCAAGTCCGGGTCTGACAAAAAGGACACGAGTGATGGCAGCAATTCTTCCTCTAAAGGCAATAAGACGGATAGTTCTGATAAAGGCTCCGGCTCTGATTCCAAGAATGCAGACGGCACATCCGAAACGGATGCAAAACCGAATGGGAGCAAGTCTGATGAAGGGAAATCTGATAAGGATACCAAAGCAGAGGGCGGCAAGGATGGAAAAAATACATCCGCTGAACCTAAAAAGATGACTGCCAAAGAAGCCGAGAAAATCAAAAAGGAAATCGATGACATTTCTCAGAAAGTTCCTTCTTCGGATAACAATGATTGCACTGATTCTTCGTGCAAGACTTCTTCCATCTTTAACAGCAACAATGTTGGAGCTGATGCGAAGAACAATGCCGGTGAGAATGTGCGTCAGCAATCCAAGCAGGAGGTAGGAAAGAATCCTCAAGACAAGGAGATTCGGAATATTCCGGGTGGTTCTGGTCTTCCGGAAAAGTCAGCCTATGATGATGTTACTTCGATTGTTAGCGACATGCAGAGAACCGCTGCAGAAGCAAAAACCGAAAAGCAGCGCGAAAAAGATTTGAGAGAGGAAGCTGCCGAGCTTACCGATAAGTACAAAAATATGCTGGCTCAGCAAAAGTGTCCTGATATCGGTTATTTCAACCAAAAAGCGCGTTTTCTCGATGGTATAGGAAGCATCAGCATCACTCGCGTGGTAGCACCTCCGGTAGGCGCAGAAAGCGTTTATCAGGCTGTTGCGGGAGTTGTCAAAAGTGTATCCCGGCCTACACAAAGAGAAATCATTAAGGCTATCAAGGACAAGAGAAACGGCTATAAGCTTACCGGCCTTACAATGGGTCGGAGAGTCGAAGCCAGTCTCATCCATCACAATGATGGCAAGTGTTTTTCCAAGAGTAAATCTCCGGAAGATGTTCCTGAGTTATGTGTGGGTGTTTTGCTCGACCAGTCCGGGTCTACAATGGGTGAGATTATCAACTATGAACGCTTACTGGCGCTGACTATCGAGGATATGTGTCGTTCGATTGAAATCCCCGCGATTATCAATGGATACAGCGGTGGCGGTGGTACAGTAAGAATTATTTCCTATGTTGAGCCGAATTCCGTAGACCGGAAAAACGCTCTTCGGTTGACTTCTATGCTTGCTGATGGCGGTACTCCTACCGCAGAAGCGCTTGCATATATGCTGAACCGGCTGGAAAAGCGCCCTGAGCCTTCGAAGATTTTGTTTGTTGTTACTGACGGAAACAGCAACAATAAAGCATATCTTCCGATGCTTTTGGCCGAGGCAAAGCGAAATCATATCATGGTCATTGCTGCAGGTATTGGTGCTTGTCGCCAAAGAATTCATTCGGAGTTTCCTGAAAACTTCTTGGATATCAGCGATATGAACAGCATGCCTCGCAACATCTGCAATATTATCAAACGTAAGCTTGTCAAATAAAGGAGGACGATAGTTATGTTGTACGGGCTGATGCAGTCCGATGGGAAAATCATCCGCAAAGAGGCTGAGCTCTATAAGCTTCTTATCACAGCAACCGACAAGGATGGCAAGCGTTTCAACAAAAAGACTTCTGCGACTGTAAAGGTTGGAGATACCGTCTATCGTGAACGCTATGTATCCGCCATTTTTGAGTGTACATGCGACACATCCGATGGACAGTCTGCACGCACTCATCTTGGTCATACTTACAAGAAAACCGGAATGGTTCGCGCTCCGTTTAAGGTTGTCGCTATCGATACCTAAAAAATATGCCGCTGTCTCGAAAGAGGCAGCGGTTTTTTCTTGTGTATGCTGTTTTTTATGCCCTCTATTTCGCTAAATTCTTATTTAGCGAAGTTATGCCACGCTTGTTTTTATGTGGGAATTTACTCCCCTCGCTTTCGTTACTTGCATTTTTTAACGCAAATTTGCAGGACTTAATGCAAGATGCAGCTTTTAGTTTTGCAAATATTGCCCAGCGTCTGCATAAGAGCGATTCTACAATCTCCCGCGAAATCATTCGCAACCGTTATCAAGTTAAAACCAGCGCCAACCACACCGCGCTCTGTGTCCGTGTAAATGTCTGCACAATGGCAAACCTTTGCAGCACCGATTGTAACCGTACAAGCTGCGCTGATTGCACTGAGGTCTGTTAAGCGACTACTGGCTACGCCATTGCGCATATCATTCTTGCAAAGTCTATCGATGGATGTTGCGATTTTTCTAAAGCATATTTATCTTTTTCGGCTCAATGCATTATATTTATGGTATAATTTTCGTTGCAAAAGAAGATATAAGTGCCGGATTTAGCACTTATGTAAATACACATTGTGTAATTATTATGATATAATCCGATTTGTACAACGCAAATCAAAGGAGAAAAATTAAGTGGAGAAAGCATCGTACAGTCTTAGCGCTATCAGGCATTGCAAGCAATTAGTACAGAACACTTCTTGGAGTACGCGGCTAAAATCAGAACACTATTCGAGAAGTGCGGAGATAAATAGCTTGTTTGCTTCGTGCCAAGAGCTCCTGAACAGCATACTATTTTGCCCAGACCTCTCCCCTGCTTATGACTATCAGCAAATGGTCATTTCCAAAAAGTATACAAAAGCCCAGCTCGACAACCAGCTACGCGTTTGCCGTTCTTTTGTAAATGCTCAAATCTCGCTTATTGAAAATGCGATAAAAGATAGTTCTGTGGATTGCGTGCCCTAATTGTTTCTCATACAAGGCAGTTCGCCAAGCCGGAGGCTGCCAACAAGTCGAAAGCTAAGCACTTAGAATTGACACACTTCTGTCCATCGCAGAGTGGACTTGCCCGGTGTAGGAATTGCAAAACATATAACTCTCCCCTCCCCTATTGCGATTACAGCCACCAAATGTAGCAAACCTGTTTGTGTTAGTCTTTCGGTCAGAAACAGAGTCCTTCCTTGTGCTGTGGCGTGACAGCTTTCTACATAGATTAACTCTGAGAGATTTTTTGTTTCTGTTGCTCCCACAAAATTTCCTCTACATAATTTGGCAAAGTTCGGGGCGCAACTATAGCCTCACAAACCAGTTCTTGGCTGCAATATCGAATTCTAAAAAACTCACCCCGCATCGAGGTGAGTGGTATGAAAAAAAGATATTCTTTTATGCGGTTTTCTCCGGCATATACGATAGAATCGTATATAGTGGCAAAAATCTGACAAATTCGGGTGCAAGGTGTCTGCGCACTTCTGCAAATACACACCATTTTATCGACATCTCAGACAAACTGTTCGAGTCAGAAGCGCTTTTCGGTAGTGTTGGCAGTGCTTGCTGTCTCTCAGAGTTACATCGCCCACAATACCAGCGCCGCGACCACAGCAACAGCTACAAGCTGCCGTTACCAAAATAGCCATAATCGTTTGCCATAGCACACTACCTCATTCGCTATATTTGTCCTTGTTCCCTGTGAGAATATCTTCGCAGACAGACGCATACTCCGGCAGCATCTCCAAGAACGGCGTCCAGCGCAGACGCACTTCCTTGGTTTCCATCTCATCCAGATTACTGCTGTCATTCCAGCTTTCCGTTTCCAAAACGACATCGGTCACAATTTCGCTGAATAGACGGTACGCTAAGCTGTGCGCGGTGTGGAAGCTGCAATATTCTTCGCCCCGCCGCTTATCGGGATTTATGGTCATTAGGACATACCCGATTTTCTCGGACCAGACAAGGTCTAAGTTGGAATGCCGGTGGATGTACCCGGAGAAAGCATCGGCAATACGGTCCATTTCTGGGCTTTTCTGAATGTAGTTAGGTATTATGATGTTGGTCCTCCAAAATTGATATTTTTTGAATTTCGCTGGCACCAAGTACCGGGATATAGCGTCCCGGCTCGATGACGGCGAGATATGCGTCCTCGGCACCGTTTTGCGGGTAGAACTCATCCACCACGCCGCGATGCATATTGTTGTCTTGGTTTTGAGTCCATCGAATACGGGTGCCGCATACACAGCGGCTCATGGTTGCGATGATTTCAGTATTGGTCATGTCTATATTTGACTCCTTTCATTCTGCGTAAAAAGGAAGACGTCTGCTGAGTCTTTCGATGAGCGTCTGTGTAGATGCCTTTTTAGCACCCATCTCGATGCGCTCAATGCTGTTCGGTTTTGCCGTCTCGAACTTTTTAGTCAGATTATCCTCGTACAGGTGCAGAGCCTCGAGGATGGTTTCGACATCGAATTTTCTTGTAGGGCCGAGGTCATAGTAGTTGTTGCGTCCTGTAGGAATTTGAGGGATGTTCATAGCCGCACTCCTTATTTAGTTGCTCTCTTCGGATTCTTCTACCTTATATGGCTCGATGTAACGACAGTCAGGGAAGTTCTTGCAGCCATAGAATTGACTGCCCGGCTTCGGACCAACCTTTGCAACGCGGAGCACCAGAGCGCCGCCGCACAATGGGCAGACCTTCTCGGATTCTTTCTTTTTCTTTTCTAATACGCTCTTCGGAATAGAACCTGTCTCAATCCACTTACGGAATTGCGTGACAGACATACTGTACTCAATGCCGTCTTTGTCTTTCAGGTCGATTCTGACGGCTCCGTCAATATAGTTTGTCAGCATGTATTTCTTCTGTTTTTCAGTGAGAGGAGTCCACGAATATATGTGTTCAGAAAAACAGATTATACAGCTGTTAGGAACAAATCTGTGACGTGGATAATTAGAATAATTTGTCATGTCAATTACCTCAAATGCAGTGAATTTGGCTGCCATAGTCAGTGATATACACTCCAACTATGTGGTTGGGGTGTTTTTTCTCTTTACTAAAATTATATCAGACTGCACATCCTATAATTTGGACTTCCAGCAAGAATACATCATCTTCGGGATAATGTACAAAAATTACAAGCAATTTTTGCCATGCAACATCTAAGACGGATTGTATTTGTTTTGCTTTTCGATAGCATTCCCTTCTTGCTGTCTTGTTCTCAGCGCATCCAGCAGCCGACGAGATTCTTAACGAGATAATTGCCAATTCTTTTTTCTGTTTTTGATTTTTTGTTTTCAGAAAACACATATTACTTCGTACCGTGTAGAACTGTGCTGTCTATAACAACTGTAATTTCTTAGTATGTTCGATGTCCTATTCCGCGCAATCTGACCAAAGAGAGATTTTTACACTTCAAAACCGTAAAAAACTACGTTTAGATATGCTGAGAACCCATTCGCTGCTCTCCCCTTCGCTGTTTCTAATCAAACCTCCTTGTTTATAAAAGGAGTTTTTTGTTGCCCTTTTTTAAAAAATGCACTTCAAATAGAACGCAGACGAATACTATCTGTTAAACTATTGCAGATAAATACAATATGTAATGCTGCAATTCTCTGTTTTGTAAGTTTTTTGCTCGTCATTGTTGTTATTTAGAACACATTTTCCGAATCATTTGAGGTACTATTGCAGATTTTGAAAAAGAAACTCCTTTTATCAAAGGAAAGCCTATTTTGCTTTTGTTCTGAGGACTCTCTGGTATAGCATAGAAATGAACGAAGCATCACAAGATTTCTCGTAATTTTTAAAAAAACTTCTCCCTTTCTGATTTAGAAAGCCATTAAAAAACGAGCATTTTATTTCGATACTTCGTTGTATTTACTTTTTCTGTTTTTTAAAAAATAAAACTCCTTTTATTGTGTAAAGCTCCTTCCTTTACACGCTTATCCTCGTCCGCTCTCCTTCCCTGTTACTTGTCTTGAACGGAATTCTTTCCGGCAAGAACAAGTTTTTGCCGGAATTTAATATTTTGAAAAACAAAACTCCCTTTATCAAAATGCAAAAAAGTAACTCCCCTTATCAAATCTAAAAAACAAAACTCCTTTTATCGAAATTTATCGCGCAATCTGAAAAAAGAAACTCCGTTTGGTTCAACAAAACTGCTTCGTCATATCTTATGTAGTCTTTTGTTCCACATATAGGATAATATATGGTTCAAATCATAACACTTCGCCTGTATTTCACGATGCAACGATATAACGCAAGCCATTTTTTAAAAAATAAAACTCCTTTTATTCTTCATTCCACTCCCCTACCGTCCATACCAGACGTAGCTTTCCATTGCAAAATCCAATTTTTGAAACAATAAAACTCCTTTTCTTAAAATTTGAAAAAAGAAACTCCTTTTATGAAGGGCTCAACTGTCGCGTTTAACAAGGAAAAATAATGGTAATGCTGCAATCAGGTTCGTTTTGCGCAGGAGTAGTACGAGATACAAACATTCTGCGTCCAGAGCTCATTTTTTAAAAAAAATCTCTCCCCTTTATCTTGTGAGCAGTGTTTCAAAAGCACACAATTTATAACGGTATATCGATGATATATACTGTCCTATTTTTAAAAAAACAAATCTCCTTTTATGGCTGACGCCATCGCTATAAGCCCTTTCACCTCTCCCCTTCCACACCAGTGATGCAAAAAGTATCACGACAGACATGGAATTCTCTCAGACTGTCCATAATTTTTGCAACAAAAGACTCCTTTTCTCAAATTTTGGAAAACAAACCTCCCTTTCTCAAATTTTGAAAAAAGAAACTCCTTTTGTCGGCACTCCCCTACCCTTCTCCTTTGCAGCGATAAAGACAACTGATGTCTGACGCCGCGTATGGATGAAGCGAAGTATTTTCTCGGCCTTTGCTTTACGGAGGAGTCTTTCTTTAAAATTTTAAAAAACAAAACTCCTTTTATCGTATCCGCTGGCACTCCCCCTCTTCCTTGACGGCGTACAGAAAACGCCGTTCAGTCAGGTGCAAATCATCTAATACGACAAGTTATTCTGCCATGTGAATGCTATTTGTCAGTCATGCTCTATCTCAAAAGGAGTTTTGTTGATTACAATATTATCAAAAATTCTCCCTTTGACCCATCAATTCGACTCCCTCCGAAAGTGAAAAAAACTCCTTTTGAGCATCAACAAAACTCCCACCCTACATATATATAATAAATAGAAATAAAGAGATAAAAAATAAAATTATTATTTTTAAAAATAACGACAGACAATAAAACTCCCTTTATCACAAAAGGGAAAATCTTATTGACAACTTCCCCTTTATGGTGTAGTATGTACTTACGAAAAAAGGCCGAGAAAGCTTATAACGGGCGTTGTAGGATGTCGGGCTTCATCTAATAGAAAGCCGGTTACTATTTATGGCAAAGGAAAAGAAAACTGTTATCGAGGGCGAGGTTCTGGATAGTCAGAACCATCACTCCCCTGCTCGGAACAAGCTATCCGTTACGAGTATGACGGTAGTGACCAAAAGTAATGAGCTGATACAAAAGACTCGTTACTCTCTTCCAAAAACACAGCAGAAGTTGCTCCTTGCAATGATTGCGCAAATCAACCCCAAGGAAGATACTGACCCGAATAAGGTCTATACGATGTCTTTTAGTAATTTCTCCCGCCTGACAGGTGCAGATACTCGCAGCTCATCTTACAGGACTTATCTAAAAAACACCATCAAAAAACTGGCCGATTCGAGTTTCTGGGTGGATGATGGTGCAAAATCCAGTGATTTGTATCGCTGGATTAGCGGCGGAACGAATATTGATTTCGAGAATAAGACCATCAATATGCGATTCTCTCCGGAGATATTCCCCTATTTAACGCAGCTCAAGTCCAACTATACAAGCTTCGATGTAGAATATTTGCTTAAAATGAACAGCACATATTCTATGCGTATTTATGAGATTATCCTCTCTTATGATAACGGCGAGGCAGATTACGGATACACCAATGGTATCGTGTTTCAGCCTGCAACGGACGAATTTCTGAGAGCCAAGTTTCCCAAAAGTGCAAAGCGTCTTCATGGATTCAAGTATAAGGTTTTCAATATACAGGATTTGAAGCTTCAGCTCTCCCCTGCTCCGGATGATGGCAAGGGTGGAAAACAGGATAAACCCTTAACAGAGAAGTATGCGAGCTACAAAGATTTTGATAAAAATGTTCTTACCAAAGCAAAAGAAGAGATAAATGCTGTTTCCAACCTCTGGTTTGATTATATTCCTGCGCGGATTGCCGGAGAAGGTCGCAAGGGATATCAGTTGCTCTATTTATTCATTCGTTATAAAACCGCTGATGAACTTGAGGAAATCAGAGAAAATAGTGTAGTATCTATCTATGATGATATTATCGTAGAAGACCGCAAAAACAGAAAACATAAAGATTCTGTTGCTGTTCCTGAAATTAACAGAGGACTGATATCTGCTGATATTTGTAAATTGTCGGTAACAAGAGCAACCAGAGAGCTTGAAAAATTGGCCGACTATGAATCTATTCGAGATAAATTCGGAAATGATTTCGAGTCTATGATATCAGGTGTCCTTGTTTATGTGGCTAGAACATTGACAAATAAAAACCCAAGGAAAGCAAGCCTTGCAAAAGAAGCATTAGATGCTTTGAATCGCGTTTTGGAGCATAATGAAAACCTTAAATATTGGGCTGTCGGCATGGCTCAAATGATGATTGAAAAAAGAGATACTGGCAAGTTGAAGTCAGCGCAATACAATGCTGCAATCGTAGTTAATGCGATTGAAGATGTTAAAATTATTGAGGATGGAAAACAGAAACTTAAAGCAATAGAGAGCGGACAGGCTGATAAGTTTAATCAGCGTTGGATGAGTCAGTTCGATGAATAAGACACCTGCTCCCTATTCTATTTGCAAATTTGCAAAAACAGCAAAACACTCCCGCAGCCAGATGGCACGGGAGTATTTTTTGTGTAAAATTTAGGAGCAACAGAAACTATTGATTCTTGCGTTTTTACTTTTTGTATAAAGGTGTTGAGAAAATCTACAAATATGGGAGCAACAGAAACATTTGAAACAAGAGTTTTCACTGATAGAAACGGGCGACATTTATCCCCTATATATTGTTGACATTGCCTTCTAACATGATATAATTATAGAATAAACAGCAACAGAAACTTTATACTTACAGATTTTACTTGTGAATTGAACGGAGATAAAAATGAGCGCTAAAATCATAACTATAGCTATTGAAAAAGGCGGCTCTGGAAAAACGGTGACCGCCTCTAATCTTGCATACCTGATGGGTGATGAAGGCAAAAAGGTGCTGTGTGTGGATACAGACCCGCAGGGCAATTTGACATTTGCTCTTTCTGGCGGCAACAGTATTACGAGCGGCATTTATCATGGCAAAGCGTTGTATGATTTGTTTGACGGATTCAGATATACCCATACGCGTGACTATATCGTAGAAACAGAATATGAGAATGTTGATATGATACCTGCAAGCAGCCAAACGCCTCGTATCAACAAGCGTCTGCAAGACTTATATGAAGATGCGCAGCAATTTGAAGATGGAGACCCCAAAAAGCTATCAGGCATGGGTGACTTCCTTCTCTATTTCTTGAATCAGGTGCGCGACGATTACGACTACATCATTATTGATACACAGCCCACTCGCGACAGCCAGATACTTTCCAATGCCATCGCGGCTGCGGATTATGTGCTGATTCCGATGCAGTGTGATGCTTTTTCTGAGGATTCCGCCTTTCGTACCTATTCGATTTGCAGTAAACTTAGCAAAGACCCTGCGTCCAGACTCAAAGGTATTGGCGTAGTTCTTACGATGGTAGATAAAGGCGCAGCAACGCGTGAGACGCGGGAGGAGTGCAAGTCAGAACTTGGCTCTGCGCTCTTTGAAGCGGAAATTCCGATGGCTTTGGCGGTCAAAAGCTCTGTAAGAAAATGCGTGCCGGTTTGCTATTCGGCGAGAACGCAGCCCGTAGGCAAAAGTTATGCCGCTCTTTACGAGGAATTAAAAGAACGCCTTGATAAGCTGGAGGAGAACTGAAATGGGTATGAAGACTAAGCCGTCGAAGGCCAGTGCAAAGAAAGTTGTCATGCCGAGCAAGGAAGCAATCATGGATTGCAATAATAATGAAGCGGGAGAACTCTTGCTCAGTAAACTCGTGAACGACAAAACTATTGAGTACGCCAGCAGAGATATTATGCTCTCTGATATAAGGCTTAATCCGGATAACGAGGTCTTCCGGCAGGATGATAACGATGAGGATATCAGAACTCTTGCGGAAGATATTGAAAGAAATGGGCTGATGCACAACCTTGTCGTACTGCCACAGCAGGAAGGCAAGAATACGGTGTACATGTTGATTTCCGGTGAGCGTCGCTATCGCGCTCTTAAATATCTGGAAGAAAAAGATGCGAGCTGGAATACGGTAAAGCATTGTAATGTTATTACAAGCGATTTAACGGATAACGAGAAAAAGGTTCTGCTTTACAGTGCAAACCTTCAGGTTCGTGGCGGGTTCGGCAATGAAAAGATTCGTCGAAAGGCAATGGTCAGCTTTATTGAGTGTCTGCAAAAAAGCCCATACAATCTGACCGAGGCGCAAGCAAAGAAAACAATCAAGAGCCTGAGCCCGGAAAATACCAAAACGCTGGATAGGGACATCAGAACAGAAAGAAACCTTTGCGCAGAACTTAAAGTGTTACTGGACGGAGGGTATGTTAGCAGAAGCGAAGCAGATGTCTATTTGCATTTCCCCAATGACAAGCAGGTGATGATTGCTGAAAAGCTGCAAGGACTATTCGCTGTAGATTGCCATTCTGACACAGAAAGGCCAGACGAGCGTAACAGCGTTGAAGTACGACGTGATAACCTGCACATCACATTCCGTGAGGCGTTGTTTGCTGCAACCAAGGCCGGAACCTTTGAAGAGCTCGATGCAATGTTCGCAAAAGCTCTGGAAGATTATGAAACAGGATTGAAAACACTCAATGACAAAGCTGCTGAGTATGCTGCTGCGAAAGCAAATAATAGCGAAAAGCAGATGGAAGAGTTTGAATACGATAATAAGAATCAGGCCGCCAAGGAAAAGAACGATAAGAAAAAAACGGTAAGGGCAGAGGTATCTAAGAACGCTGCGGAGACCGTCGTTCAGAAAAAAGCACCGGGAATCAAAAATCAGCTCGATGCAATTATCAACCGTAAAAACTATGTAAAATCCCTCAGAAAACAATCCCCGGAAGTTCTTGAACAGGATATTCGTGCGTTGAATGAAGTTATTGCAACAGCAACAGTTCTAAAGGAAATGATTGAAAAGGCACAAAGACAGGACGAAGAGCAATGAATTTGAGCGCGGAAAAACCAAATCGAAGGCCCATTCGGTTATGCTCTGCAGTTTATGATGCGATTGACAGCGAAGCTGCGTACCGTGGCGAGAAGGCGGGCACTATAGCCAATCGGATACTTGCTGATGAGCTAGATAAGGTCGCAAAGATAGGAATCAAACATTGCGTTGTATATGGTTCAAACAAATACAGAAGCATGACGGGGACCGACAGGGAAGGGGAGGAATGGTATATAATTCCCGCAAAGGAAGAAATAGAAAAACACCTTCCATCTAAAAGTGTAGGAGGTAAATCAAAGCAGGTCAGCTTTTACTTGTCGGACAAACACCTCGCCCTGTTGGAAGAAATTGTGCGTTTGCAGAACATAATTAAAACGGTAGACTTAGATGGCAAGATTCATACATTACGATTCGCGGTCGTTGGATTATTGCTTAATAATAAGCTGATTCGCGAAACAGGCGATTATGAGTGTTGAACTTTGCTGCAAAGTCTATATAATGGAATCATTAAGATAAGTCATAATGTCACGAACTACAGAGCGAGTGAAACGATGGGTTTTCTTAATACAATAGTTTACAAACGGTCTTCCTTAGCGGCAGACCGTTTTCTGTTGTGAGAGGAGCGTGAATATTTGAAAATTACCAAAAAGGAAAATCAAAAAAAGGTCGTTTATAATTTCGCTATTATTTCTTATCAAAAAGAAGACGAGAAAAGGGTGATTTTGAAGCGACTAACGATTCCGTTGGCGTGTACACCAATCGAGAGCTACGAGGAGTTTTGTGCTGTTGTAGAGTCGATTGAAAAACAGTACAACCAGAAATATGGAGATGCAACAGTTCTAATTGCTTTGCCGATGGATTTTTTCAGCTTTATTGAGAGATGTGATTGGCTTAAACAGACAGCTGAAAATGAGAAGCGTCACATTGTAGTTTCCATTACAGTAAAAAATAAGGCAGACACATCTTTTGTATGGCAAATTTTCAATACCGGCTATGGCAGTAGGGAAGTAGAAGCAAGCATTAAGGATTTTTGGCAAAGCGCCAATGGGCTAAAGAAAGTAAAAACCGAAATGAGAAACAGGGGGTATCAGGACAGCGATAATCTTTATGTGGATAATGTAAGGATTTTTGATTCCACCGGAAACGAAGGTTGGGATGACACCAATGTTCTCCTGTTTGAGAAGGAACAGGAATTTCTTAATAAGGATACTTATATGAATTTCTATCAGGAAATTCCGAAGTCTGTTTTCAACAGCGGACCTGTCGCAGACAAAAAATAGTATGCCTATAACGCCGACCCTCCTTGTTTGGGCCGGTGTTTTTTGTTGAAATGTAAGGAGAAATGAAATACATGAAACTCAAAGATTATTTAGAGGATAACGGTGTTGTTCTCTGGCAAGAAAATTCAGTAAATGGGCCCCAGCAAACAAAGTCTCTTGCTATGTACGATTATGTGGAAGGATTGGACCGCGTTCTTGGAAAGATGGTTTGGATTTGCGACTATCGAGCAAACGCAGACCCAACCAAAAAACCAATTCGTGGAATTGAGCCCACTCCGGTGGTGGTAACAGATGCCAAGGAGACAAATAAAACAATTTATTATTCTCCTATTTATTTCCGACCTGTAAAGAACGGTCATGTTATGTCCAAGGTGATTGCTCCAATGGATAATACAGGTTATCGGGGATATACGGGTGAATCTGTAAACATCTTCTACACAGTTGAAGACTGTGTAAAGTGTTACCGTGAACAGGTGCGACAAGCAAAGGCAATCTACCACAAGGAACTTGCTCGTATAACCAATCTCTTTAATGCAAGAATTGGGGAACTGAGCGAGTCTTTGATTCCGTTTGCAGGTTACAACGTTTCGGAAAGCACAGTAACGGTAAAGGTTCGTGCATGGACTACAACGTACCAAACTGCAGACTTTACCTTCAGCCAAGAAATGTACCCCACAGAAGAAAAAATCGACAAACTTAAAAAGCAGGCACTTCGTCTTTTGCCAGAAAAGATTCGCAAAGAAACCGACTGGCAAGCGAAAGGACTTGTTTTAAGGAACGTAGATATTTACGTTCTCGTCGATGGAATGAACGATAAGAGCGCAGAAGAAAAAGTTGCGCTCGAACTGGAAATTTGAGATTGTCATCGAAGCTTTGAAGAGTACGAGCAAACAATTAAAATTAACACTGAAAGGAAAATTTGAAATGCTTTCTGTTAAAGCAGGCGATTATCTCTGGATGGTCGAGTTTCGCTTTGGAGTTCCTTATCCCGAAACGATTCGCAAGATGGTAGTCACCCATACGGATGCTGACACAAACTATTTTGAATGCATCCCGACTTCCGGAACTGCAAACCGCTTATATGAGTTCGATGCCAACGGTATCGAGTATCGAGAAGACGCTTCGGTTGGCGATGAACAGTATTTGCTGGTTTTCGAGAACAAGGATACCATCTACGATATTTGCGACGCCGTTAGATGCACAAAAGCACTACATATGGCTGCGCAAAACGATTTTAACAACGCTTCTCTCGAAACCCTTAACGCTGCCGCTGAGATTCTCGGCGTGAAATACGATAAGGTTAAGAGAAAGTAAAAATTAAGCAAGTCTCATCTCGTTTTTTGAGGCTTGCTTTTTCAATGTTCGATATTGCTAAAGCCGCTAAAAGTGGTGTATGATAAATACTACAGCGGCTACACTGAAAGGAACAGAACTATAATGACTGAATATATCAATACCTACAATGAACTCTGCGAGAAGGTCAAACGCTGGAGCGCAGCGTATTATGAGCAGGATGCTCCTGTCGTAACGGATGAAGAGTACGACCGTGCGATGCACGAGATTCGTGACCTCGAAGCCGCGCATCCGGAACTTGTCACCTCCGACAGCCCAACGCAGGTAGTCGGCGGCAAGCGCGTTATTGGCATTCCGGTTGAACACCGTGTCCCGATGCTCTCGCTTCTGGACGTCTTCTCAGACGCCGAGGTGCGCGATTTCGCGGCTTCTGTAGCAAAGGAATATCCTGATGCCACCTTCTCTATTGAGCGCAAAATTGACGGCCTGAGCCTGTCTCTGGTGTACGCTAAGCCTGTCGGTTCTGACGGAAAGCTGCGGCTCGTACAGGCGTCCACTCGCGGCGACGGTCATGTTGGTGAGGATGTTACTGATAATGTCAAGGTTCTTGGCATCCCTATCAATATCCAGATGCCGGACGATATCTGGAAAATCGAATTGCGCGGCGAGTGCTATATGAGCGAAGAAGACTTTGAGGCGACCAACGCCAAGCAGGAAGCAGCAGGGAAGAAGCTGTTTGCCAATCCCCGCAACTGCGCCGCTGGTACACTGCGCCAGTCGGACCCGGCTGTCGCAAAGGAACGGAACCTGAAAGTGTTCATCTTCAATGTGCAGAGTGTCAATGACGAGGATGATTCCTCTGAGTTTGCCGACTCTCACTGCGACCAGCTTAACTATCTGCACGATGTTTGTGATTTCAAAACCACCTACTACGCGCATTGCAATGATACCGACAGTATCCTCGTCGCTATCCGCGATATCGGGGAGCATCGGTATGATATCGATTATCCCATTGATGGCGCTGTCATCAAGGTAGACGAAATCGATATCCGCAAGAAGATGGGTGAGCGGACCAAAACTCCTAAGTGGGCTATTGCTTTCAAGTATCCCGCTGAGGAGAAGGCTACGGTTCTTCGCCGTATCGTGTTGCAGACGGGTCGTACTGGCCGCGTCACTCCTGTGGCGGAATTCGACCCGGTACAGCTCGCCGGAACCCGTGTTGAGCGTGCTACACTGAACAATGCGGATTTCATCAAAGCTTTGGATATCCGTATCGGCGATACCATTGTGCTGCATAAGTCCGGTGATATCATCCCGAAGATTACCATGGTCGAGAAGGAGAAACGTCCGGCAAATGCCGTGCCCTATGACATGTCCAGTCAGGTTTGTCCTGTCTGCGGCGAGCCTATCGCGTCTGTGAACGGGTCTGTGGACCTGTATTGTACGAACGATGCATGCCCCGCCAAGACGGTCAACCGCATCATCCATTTTGCCTCCAAGGCTTGCATGGATATCAAAGGACTCGGACCTCAAATTGTTCAGGATTTAGTCGATAATCGGCTCATCTCCAATCCTGTAGACCTGTACTGGCTCTATGAGGATGAATCCGAACTCATCGACATGTACGGTGAAAAGACGGCCAAGAAGCTGCTTACAGCCATCGAGAACTCCAAGACCCAGAACGCAGACCGTGTACTTAAAGGTCTCGGCTATCGTCTTATCGGCGGTCATGTTGCTCGTGCTCTGTTTACTCAGTGCAAGGCAACGGACGGAAACCTGCTCGGTTTGTCTGTTTTGTATGTAGATAATATCAAGGATTGCAACATTCCCGGTTTCTCCGATGCCATCTACGCAGCGCTGGATGCCATGCTCTCTGACCCTATGTTCAAGCGGGAGGTCACGGCACTGTACAAGGCTGGCGTCAACCTCGATTACCATGCACCGACTGCGTCTGCGAACGGTTCCGCTGAGGATGCTGTATCGCTTTCCGGTAAGACCTTTGTAATTACCGGAACCCTGCCCACGATGAGCCGCGAAGAGGCCAAGACCTTTATCGAGGCGCATGGCGGTAAGGTGACCGGCAGTGTATCCAAGAAGACCAGCTATCTGGTTGCCGGTGAAGCCGCAGGCTCTAAGCTTGATAAGGCCAACGCTCTGGGAATTCCCGTGCTGGACGAGGCAGGGCTTAAAGCCATGGTAAACGGGTGATGTGACATCATGTACGACACTAATCGTATTGCCCATGCCGCTGAGTCTTGCGCATGCTATGAAGCATTTGCCGAGGATATGAGACGCTGCGACAATGCACTTGGCATGGGCGGACTCATGAGCATCAACGCAGAATGCTGGCTCGAAGTATTGAACAGCATGACAGATGCTCAGATTGCCGAGTATGTCAACACAAAGTATAAGCCCGGTATTCTGAATCCGTTCATGGACACCTCACTTTACATCAAGCACTAATTATATCCGCCGTTCCACCTTTCAAGGTGGGGCGGCTTTTGTTTTTCAAACAAACCTGTGGTGAATGTATCGATAAGATTTGCGAACAAGGTAGATTTTTTCTTGCGTTTTGCTGCAAAGTGAGTAAGATGAATTATATAAGATAAATCATAGTACCCATATGTAAATGCAGCAAAATGGCTTATCTTATATTCAAAATCTGACAGAGAAAGCAGCCAGTTCGTATGAATTGGTTGCTTTTTTGTTTTTAAAAAGCGAGGTGAAAATTGATGAATGGTAAGAAAATCAGACTATTTGTAGATATGGACGGTACATTAGCAGAATGGCAGGAGGGAACACCTCTTGAAGAAGTATGCGCTCCGGGTTATTTTGCACAACTACCCCCCAACGAAAACATGGCAAAGGCAATGATTCGATTCTGGGAATACAGCAGAAAGAACAACATCGAAGTCTTTATTCTTTCGGCTGTGTTCGATGATGGACATTCCATCCGTGATAAAAACGCGTGGCTTGACCAGTATATTCCGTTTATTGATGCCGAGCACAGGATTTTCGTTTCCTGTGAAGAACCGAAAACAGCATACATCAACGAACATCTTGGCGGCATGAGCGAAAGCGATATTCTTATCGATGACTACTCCAAGAATATCAAGGAGTGGATTGCTGGCGGCGGCAAAGCAATCAAGATGTTTAATCGTGTGAACGGGCGCAGCGGGGCTTACTTTGGCCCATATACCTGTTCGTGGCTGCACCCAGATATGATTGTGGAAGATATTAAGCGTCACATCAACGATGCTTGATAATTTGCTCATATAACAAACTCATAGATAGGAGGAAGAAACTATGTTTCTGACAAAGCAGGATTTCCAGAAAAATGTATCGCGGCATGATGGGAAAAGCAAGATTGTCGTAAAGTTTCACGGCGTGCCCATTTATACATTTTGTCAGGATATCTCCTTTAGGGAGAGCATGATGCTTGCCGAAACCATTGTGTCAGAGATTCTTGATGGCAAAAACAAGACAGCCCTCATGAGAATCAATGACATTCTGGAAAAGGAAACAAAGACAGAAAAGGAGGGCGCATGAGCGAATATCACGATGAAGATGGGTTTACATGCCACGCTTTGGTCGGAGGCACTGTTCCCATGCGAATCGATACACGATATCATGCTTTGCTTGCCTTAAAAAGAAGAACCAAACAGGATATAAGTAACGAAGAATGTATGGCAGAATTAAAATCGTTTTTCGAAAAGCCTGTAATGACCGGAGTTTTGGAAAGAACACCGATTACACACTTTGCGGCAATTTACGATGAAGAAAGCCATCTTTGCTACTTTACGCGCATCAATAAAAAGAGTATTTTTGTCGGCACTGTTTTGAAAAAACGAGAAGACAAGATACTTGTCCATCCAGACGATGAACGCTTTATAATCCGAAAAAATGGCTCGCTGGCTCATGTTAAAAGCGAAACAAATGATTGGTTTATCTCGAAAACCAAATGGAAAAAGGATTGCAAGGCAGCTCATATCAAAAAGTTCGCATAAATCACAATGGCCTCGTGCATTTTGCACGGGGCTTTTTGTTTTAGGAGGTTCTATGAAAAAACATATCGTATTTCCGTTCATTCTTTGTATGTGCATGTTCTTGACGAGCTGCGGTGTAAAGATGACCGGAGTAAAAATCCAGAATGTCGGAGAACTGACAACAGGGGACAGGCAAAGTCTTGTACTTGATTACGAGTTCAATCACGACGGCAGCGACAAAGAAAAGGAAAAAGTTATTGATAAGACACAACTGATTTTTTCCTCGGACAACATGAGCGTTGCAAATATCGTAGGAGACGGAAAAACAATTTTGGCCGGAACGGGCGGAACGGCAACTATCACAGTAAGGAGTTTGGACGGTACTATCCATGATAGTATAAATGTTACGGTTTTGGCTCGACCGAAGGAATTTTCTATTCCTCACGAACTCACATTGACACTTGGTAGTGAAGAAGTTAGCACTATCACCCCGACTGTCCAGCCGGAAGATTTTGATTATAGCGGTTGCGAATATTCTTCAAGCAACGAAGGTGTAGTAACGGTTGACCAAGATGGAAACCTTACACCCGTTTCGGCTGGAACCGCCTCGGTATATGCAAAGCTCCCCAAATTAAATATCGAACGAGAGTGCAAGGTAACCGTAATTGCTCCTATTGAGAAAATCACTCTCAGCAAAAGTGACGCAAGCATCAATGCTGGCGAAATGGTAAAGTTGAGCTGTACTACCTATCCGGAAACACCCGACACCTCTATCCTGCAATGGTCTACAAGTGACAGTTCCATAGCGACCGTTGATGCAAGCGGGACCGTTACCGGAGTAGGGAAGGGGATAGCCTTTATCAAAGTAAGTTACAAAGATGTATATGCCGTATGTGCAGTAAGCGTGAACAAAAAAGAATCCGAAACAAAAACAGATGGTTCACTGCCGCAGGGAAGCGGAGCACATAATGATTGGTATCGCCATGGTGACAGTTCTACATTTGATGCACTGTTGAAGGCAGTAAACAAGTATCGGCAGGATAATGGTATTCCTGCCTTACAAAAAGCAAGCAGTCTTACTGCCGTAGCCAATCAGCGTGCAGACAGCATGGTAGATGGCTCTAATACCGCTTCCGGGTACAAAGAACTCCTTGCTCAAAACGGAAGGGCAGCAATCGATGTAGCACAGGCATGGTATAATACTGATTATTACAGAAGCCTGATGCTTGATAGCAGTGTTACTACTTGCGGTATTGCAGTTGATTATGATGGCGATGGATGTTCGATGTGGGTTATGATACTCTCGTGACGGAGGAAGCCATGACAAGAAAAACAGCAATGACAGCAAAGGCTAAAAGCACAACAGGCGCGACATCGCAGACTGCAAAAACAACAAAGGCAACTGCACCAAAGGAAAAAGCAAAAAAGCCGATTCCTCCAAAAGACTCCGTTAATTCACCGGACAAGAAACCATCAGCAGACAAAAATGCCGATACCAAGTTTCCGGGCTTTCAAAAAAGAAATGTTGCCGGAGAAAATGTATCAGTGAAGAAAATCGGCGAGTTCGGCATGATAGTGATTCACTATCCGACCACAAAAATCAGCGACATTTTATTGTCGGCATGGAACGATAGAGGAGAGACTGTGTTTTACAAGAAGGCAGTAAAAGCAGTGCGTATTGTCGGAGTGCAGGAACAAATCGCCGAGGCTGAGAAACTCTTGCAAACTGCTGCAAAGTAGATATACTAAAGACATCCAAAAAATAAAACACACAGACAAATATTCAAAATCGATATACCGTTATCTCACACGAGATGGCGGTATTTTTGTTTGTGTGAGTATTTTGGATGAAAATACATTTTTGTCCGTGAGTAAATTACACATTCAGCAAAGGAGATTTTAAATGGAAAACAAGATTTGGAACGCAGTCGAAGGCTTTGACCCGAACGATTCTTTGATTTGCTATCGCAAAACTGAGAAGAACGCAGATGGTACGGCCCGCCTGATGGATACGCTTTATATGCCGCTCCGCGCTATGCACGAATGGTTTTTGCGTTGCCATCCTGATGGTTCTGTTCTGATTGACAAGGAGTTTACAAAAGACAACGGCATTCACGCTGTCGTTCGTGCTGTTGTCTCTTATGACGGCCGAGAAGTGTCCGATGGCATCTGCGACGGCTGGAAGGAAAGTCGTGACGCCAATGGTGTTACGGTTCTTGATAAGAACTATTTGAGCAAGGCAGCCCGTCTCGCTAAGCGTTACGCCTTGTCCGTTGCCGGTTTCGGTATGCCGGGTGATGCAAAAGTGACCGATAGAACGCCTATCATCGAAGTTACGTCCGGTGTCAATATGCCCGATGAAAGCATGGGAATTACGATGGAAGTTCCGATTCCTCCGATTCCCGGTGTTACGATTTCGGCACCCGCTCCGGTTGCCGCGCCTGCACCCGTTCCGGCACCTGCGATTGCATCCAGCAATCCCATTACCGACGCAAATGCCAATCTGGCAGCAGCACCTAAGAAACGCGGTCGCAAGCCTAAGGCTATGGTTCCGCCTATCGATGTGCCTACGCCTATTGTTCCTCCGATGTCCGTTATGGTGGAGGACGAGGACGCCAGTAAGCCCGCAGATGTTCCGGCAGTTCAGGAAACTACAGCGGCTCCGGAAGCTCCGGCAGAAACTAATGAGAATCCTGAACCCCTTGATGGAAATGCGCAGGCGGAACTGCTGGCAAGCGCACAGCCTGAGCCCAGCATGACCTATGAACAGGCGTTGCAGTGTACGATTCCTACCGGCAAGTACAGGGATATGACGATTGATGCGGCGCGTCGACTGGACGGCAACAACAAGGTCATTCCTACGTTCTTGAAGGGATGGTACAAGAACATGCCGATTCAGAAGGCGGCAGCAATTATCGCACGACATGAAGGGCTCGATTATAAAGAGCTCGAAACCATCACAATCGAGTAAGCCGGACAATAGTCCTCGCTTCTCATAAGGAGGATATATGTTCGATTATTCTATTTTGGAGGTAGTCCGTCTTTGCGGGTTGGAGACTGTAGGGTCTCCTTCCCGAAAAGGCGAACAGAAAGTAAAATGCCCGTTTGTAAGCGGAAAAACATTTGATGTAAACGTCACGACTTCCACCTATAAGTGCTGGCACGATTGCACAGGCTGTCCGGGTAACGGAAAAGGCGGAGTTTTGGCATTGTATCGAATGTTTCACTCGGAATGCGAAACCAATAAGGATGCCGCAAAGCAAATTCATTCAGCTCTTTACGGTGACCTGAAAACCGGCAGTAAGGATTACGAGGCGCGTAAAGCACAAATTATCAAGCCGCAAAAGGAAGTGCAGAAAACCAAATATGCAAGTCCCGATGAGATTGATGGTGCATATCGCGTATTGCTTTCCTTGCTTCCTTTAAAAGAAAAGCATAAAAGCAACCTGTTATCCAGAGGTATGTCGGCAAAGGGTATCGAAGATGGTCTGTATCGCAGCATTCCCGAAAATAAAGAGGAAATGTATGCATTGATGCAGAAACTCAATGATATGAACATCAAACTTGATGGCGTTCCCGGTTTCTACAAGAAAGGCAACAGCTATCGAATCTCCTTGCCGGGATTGTACGATAAAAACACCAAAACATTCTTTTACGGTTCCGGATTCTTTGTTCCTTCGTTTGGGCGAAACGGAAAGATTTTCTCTATGCAGATTCGTATGGATGATACTTATCTTTCTCGTTTCCCGGCAAAGCAGGCAAAACGCAGACGTTATATTTGGTTTACGTCTTCCGGTTACGATTCCGGGTGTCAGGCAATCAACCGCGCCACATACGGCGTTGTAGATGGAACGCCACGGAACACCGGTAATGTCGTCTATGTGACGGAAGGAGCATTGAAAGCACAGGTAGCACATGATATTGACCATAAACATCGTCAGTTCTGTGCTATTTCCGGTATTGCAAACAGTGAAGCGTTTCGCAAATTCGTAAGAACACAGAAAAAAGCAGGCTGCAAGATTCTTGTTGATGCTTTTGATATGGACCGAAACGAAAAAGATACTGTCAAGAATGCCATTGATAAGCTTTATGCCATTGCAGAAGAGGAGGGGCTTCCGCTTCAGCCGTTTGCTTGGGATGAAAGATTCAAAGGCATTGATGATTATCTGCTTCATTGTCGTGATGAACGTATCCAGCAACAAATCATTATGGAAATCTGCAAAACAGCGTAAAACAAGGGCGTGTATCTTCGGATACATGCCCTTTTTCTTTTGCTTTTCGCTGCAAAGTTCCTACAATAAAAGTATAAGAACCGATTCTGGAGGGAACTTCATTGATACACTTAACTTTAACCAAAAAAATCAAGGAAAAACTAAAAGAAGCACAGTCGTTTATCGCAAAGGCAGAACGCGGGACGATTTCTAATGGAACTTGTATTTCTGATTACATCAAATTGGATATTTTAGATAACTGCATCAATGTGACTGTTACGAATGGAGCAACACAATTTTTTGAATCTACGATTGAGTGCGGTGAGGCTGCTGGAAATGGCGAAGTAATTGTAGAGAGCCGGATGCTGTTTTCCATCATTGGCAAGCGAGGAGATATTATCCTTGAACGCAAAGATAATAATAGCCCGCTTACATTTATTTCAAAAAATTCAATTATTGAAATCGAAAACGCCAATATAACCTTCCCAATGATTCCTGATTTTGATAATGATGCGAAAGTCGCGACATTGCCGATAGGGAAACTCGCCGAAGGATTTGCCAAAGTCAACTATGCGGTGTATAAGGGTGATAATCCATCACTTTTGCTGTATTCCGGCGTAAAAGTTACATCCAAGGATGGTGTGATGACATTCATTGCCACAGATGGTTCGCGTATCGTGTGCGCTAATGTTCCGGCAGATACAACAAAGAAAAATAGCGAAATAGTGATTCCGCAATGGTTATCTGGATTTATCTGTTCAAATCCATGGGATAACCCTGAATCGCAGGCGCTTATTACTTATGACCAAAACCATATCTCTGTCACAGTTGGAGCATTAAGCATCGTGTCGTGCCGTTATCTCGGTCAATTTAGTGACATGACAAAGGTAATATCAGAAAAGCGTTGGTGGATATCAGTTTCTGTAGACGATTTGAAAGAAGTCATTCAAGAGATTCTCACGCTGCTTCCGTCAAGAATATCACAGGCAAAAAAGACAATTTTTGAGCTGGAAGAAAACGCTTTATGCATTAGAACAGCACAGAATATTGGTACAATAAAGGCAAGAGTCCCATGTACATTCAAAGATGAAGATATTCCGGAAGAATATATCAACGCTTACAATCCCGCATTCCTGCTTGAATCCATCAATGCACTGCCCAAAACAACCAACAAATTGATTCTCGGATTCAGTGAACGTGGAAAGCCCATGGCTATCATGTCTTACGATGACCCAGACTGTCTTTGCCTGATTGCAGCTGTCCGATTCCGTGATTGCTAACTACATATTGCATTTTGCTGCAAAGTAGATAAAATCGAAGTATAACAGAAATAAAAAACGAATAACCGATTTGCAATGTCAGCAGAGTATTCTGTCTTTGAAAATAAATCAAAGATAGGTACTCTGCTGTTTTATTTCTGTCAAACAAAAAAAGGAGAAATTTTATGGCAAAGGATATGAAAGTTAAAGATTATGTTGCTCAAATGCAGAGTGGACGCAGTTTTGTAAAGGCAAAGATGGACAGCGCCGGAATTGGTAAGGTTCATCTGAGTTTCGTTGAACACAGTGGCCGACCGAAATGCGAACAGGTAGCTGCCATTGAGGGTTATCTGAATTTCGAGGGCGCAGGCAGCGTTTCTCAGCTTTATTATCTCGTGATGTCTCGCGACATCCGAAAGAAGTATGCAAACAGCGTAAAGACTGCTCGCGAGACTGGTTCCAAGTATCCCAATGCTATTTGGGATAGCAATGGTGGCAGTTCCGAGAAACGCGACGCCAATGGAAACGTCATCAAACCGTGCCGTTATTACGCTGTTCAGGTTTCTCCCGGCAGCAAGAGCGATATCGTCCTTCAGGTCATGGAGGGCGAAGGTGAGGTTACGGAGACTGGCGGTTATATGCTGAAAAAAGGTGCAACTGTAAAGCGCATCAATGTCCCGTTCACATTCCTTGATTTCTGCGCTTTCGTCGTGGATATCCATGACGCAGTAGCCGCATACAAGAGTGTGCATGCTCAGCTTGGCTATACGGGTTCCGAAATCAATGAGTTCACTCCGTATAAGCCGCGCAATGCTGTGCAGCAGGAGCCGATGAATACCACCACAACTACGCCTCAGGCTATGCCGCAGACGCCCGTTTCTGCACCTGTTGCCACGCAGCAGAATACTGAAAAGTTGTCCGTTGTTTTCGTTATGTATGACAGTCTCGGTAAAACGATGCAGGTCACGGATTCCGCACAGAATGTCATGACGATGTTTGGTAAGATGCGCAAGGCACTGTATAAGAATACGCCTGAGCATTACGCGCTCGTCAATGACAAGTATACCCTTGAAGCAGTTCAGAGCGCTCTTTATTCCGGCGCACCGACTATTCCTACCTGTCGTTTCCTCTCCGAAAAGCAGGACAAGGAATGCTATGTCTGCGTTCGCCGCGTGGAGGTAACTCGTTATGAGTCCTAACCTGCAGCGTAACGATTATGTCATCTATACGGATGCAAGTTATCGAAATGATAAGAGCGGAAGTAATGCTGGCATTGCTTTCCTTATCTATAATTTTGAGATGAAGCTCGTAGATGCTCAGTGTAAGCATGTATCTGTATCCTGTGTTCAGGAAGCAGAAGCGAAAGCAGTTGAGTTTGCACTTCAAAATCTTCCAGCAGACGCCAAACGAGTAAAGGTCCTGAATGACAACGGTCCCGTTGTTGATGGAATTACCGGGTATAGCGCAATTCCTGACGGCGCGTATGGAACAGTTTACTCTATTCGCAAATTCATTGACCGTCTTGCCTGCAAGATTGCAACGATTCAGATTCCGCGTGAATCCAATATCCTTGCTGATTCTCTCTCGAATTATGCTTTGGATTGGCCGAATGATACCGGAATTAGCTGCATTGAACATCTGAACACGACCACTTAAATTTATGGCCGCTCCTCGTGAGCGGTCATTTTTTCTTGCATTTTGCTGCAAAGTTAATAGAATATGCTTATATGATAAATAAATGCGCTTGTCGGAATCTGTGTTTTTGAATGGATACCCTCAGGTGCATTTGTTTTTTTATGAAAAGGGGGTGAAAGTTATGGATTTGTCCAGTATCGGCACATCTATCGGCCAGTATATTCGTCAGGGTATTGATTTTATTTTGAATGTCAATAATCTGCCCATCACTATCGGTATGGTCCTTATCTTCTGTATCGTTATGTTCGTTATGAAGGGTACGAAGCATATTGTTGATTCTGCGTTTTTCTTGGTGTTGGCATTCTTTGTGATTTCCTGTCTGTGCGGAGAATTTGGCATAGAATTGGATGTCGCAAGCGTTATCCATCAGTTTATCCAGTTTATCCTGAATGTTTTCGGCGGCATTGATTTGCTGCACTAAAAGAGAGATAGCCCCCTCGTAATGAGGGGGCTTTTTTGGTGTTATTATGAAAAAAATATTTGACAAATTTGAAAGAATTGACCCGTTCATCAAGATGGCGATGGAGTGTCTTGCTATCTTTATCGCGCTTTGCGTTCTTATGCAAGTAGTGCTTTATGAGGCAATCATTCCTTCTGGTTCTATGTACCCGACAATAGCTTACCCATCGCTTAATTTCGGGTATCGATTAGCATATAAAAACAGTGAACCGCAAAGAGGGGATATTGTTTACTTCAAAAGAGACACGGACAATGTAGCCGAACAGCAAGTCTACATTAAACGAATTATTGGTGTCCCCGGTGATGTTGTTGAAGAAAAAGACGGAGTGTTCTATTTAAACGGAGAAGTATTGAAAGAAGATTATCTGAACGAAGAACCAGAAAAGTTAAACTTTGGACCGTTCAATGTGCCTGATGGGTGTTATTTCATGATGGGTGACAACAGAAATCATTCCTATGATTCGAGATATTGGGATGAACATTATGTTCCCCTCGAAAATATCATTGCCAAACATATTATTTGTTTGGGGTCTGTAGAACTGCAAGAATCGCTCGATAAGTCATCTTGACCATTGCTGCAAAGTGTTTATACTGAAAGCATAAGAAAAATCACAACAACAAATCAATCATAATGCTTTTATCGCCTATCCCTATCGAAAAGGGATAGGCGATTTTTTGTTGCCTATAAGGAGGAAAATAAAATGTACAAATGTCCGTATTGTGGCTCAAAGCGTGTTTTTCGATATATCCATGATTGTGATTGGGGTGGGGGAGAAAATTACTATCCCTTAAACCCCGTAGAAGGCACAAATATTTACAACGAATCCGACTTGGATGACCCTACACCGCCCGACATTGATATCTGTCATTGCCGGTATTGCGATATGTTTTTCGAGCCAACCAAAGCGGAAATGTGAAAGGAGAAATAATATGGCAAAGTGTCAGTGTGGCCGCGAAATGCTCAAAGCAAATGGCTGCAGATTCAAACGCATTGTTGTTCATGGCAAAAACACAAAGTCTTATGACCGCATCAAGGTTGGTGACCCCGGTGACTGGTACGAAGAGTATGTAGGGACTCCGGAGGAAAAGAATATCCGCTGCGGCGATTGCGGAGCAAAAATCGGCTTCTATCATCACGCGAATTGCGATAACGAGAGATGTCCGATTTGTGGCGGCCAGCTTTTAAGCTGCAGCTGTTTTGATGTTTCTGAGTCCGTCGAGTGGAGCGTTTAATGCGAATCAAAAAATAACGAGGAGGATGAGCGCAGCGCAGAAATCGCAGCTTTTGTGCTACATTCTGCGAAACCATGAAGCCTTTGGCAAGATGACTTGTCGTGACTGGCAGAATTGGCTGCTGGATGACGCTGAACCTCAGTTTGGCATCTGGTTCTGATAACAAAAAAACGACAGACAACATTCTGACCCAGAACAGAAAGAAAAGGAAAATTATTATATGAGTTACGGTTTTAGTATGGGCTTCGCGCATGCAAACAGCTTGCAGGAAGCCATGAAGATTGCGCTGAAATATACGCAGTCTCAGATGACAGAAAAGAATGTCAAAAAGACCATCAAGGACAATCGGTATTATATTCCATCGGTTCGTACCGGATACATTGCGGATGCAGAAAGCAAAACACGCAGGGCTGATGTGCTTGCAGATACTGCCGACAGATATTGGCTTGAAGCACTGTTTACTTTCCGTTTTCTCTATTGGGAGGAGCACAAGCTGCTCGGTATCGTCATGATGCCGTCTGAAAGTGCAAGTGAAAAATGGCCGCTGAGTGTATATTTTCAGAATTCCTGCGACCATGATTACCCGTTTTCCGAATGGAAGGAAGGCAATATCCCGTTCTTTGTGAATACTGTTGCAAAAGCGGAAAACTATACCACAGAAGAAATCCGTGCAAAGGTTGACTACGAAATCGAAGATGATGACATCGAATATTTTCGGCGCAGCACCTGCTATGATGATATTTTCGAGACCCTCGCTTTCGATTCGTGGCTTTATAACCATGATACGGATGTGCCGTTTGTGACCTTTGCTCTACAGGGAATCCGGAATGAAGCAGAGCGATACCGGTATCTGCAATGGTTGAAAGATGATATCATGAAAATTTAATGTATATGGGGCCGCTTCGTTTTGAAGCGGCCTTTTTCAGTCATCTCGAAAATGATGTTGCGGTTTGCTGCAAAGTTACTATAATTTAGATAAATGATAAGTAAAAGTACACGGGTCAAACCGCGTATACCATAAAATCTAAATACGTCATGGGAAGCGTCTATCTCGATTCGAGATAGGCGTTTTTTATTTATCGTTAATCGAGAGTGTTCTTAGCAGAACGCTCTTTTTTTGTTAAAAAAGGAGATAAAAATGACCAACAACAACATTCTGACCCCGAACAGCGAATATTGGAAGGACAACGCAATCGAAACCTTTAAGGGTAACAGCGACCTCTTCGTTGACTTCTTGCAGGAGCGTGACCGTCATTCGGCATGGATTGAAACGCAGATTACTGATGTTCAGTTCGAAGCTATGTTTGCGGAGCCGATGTACATTGCAGATGATGCAAAGAAGTACAGTATTCCCGCAGAAATCGTTCAGGAAGCCGCCAATAACAGTAAGCTGTACGGTGTCGTTCGCGGCAAGCATATTCCTGTCGGACTTGCCGCTACGGAAAGCCTGATTGGGTATTCCAAGCTTATCCGTGAAGGATACAGCTGGATGCGCCGCGTCAATCCCGTTAATCTTGCGAAGGCAATCAATAACGGCATTGACACGATTCGGTACGATGACCGCCGCTCCACCAAATGCCTTGTAAAGGTTGGTGATGAGATGGTTCGTTCTGTCGTTTCCGCTCGTTACGCGCCGATGCCGTCTGGCGACCTGTTCAACTACATCAATATGGATTATCTGCCTGAGAACTGGGAGAAGGCTCAGTTTATGTCTGGATATTGGACGCATGAACGCGTTCGCGGTATGTGGTCTCTGGCTGAGTATCGTGACACTTTCATGAAAACCATCGGCATGAATGAGCTTCTGGCGGGTTTTTTCCCGGCATTGTCTGTGGAGAACTCCGACACGACTGCTTCTTCCATCAAGATGCGTCCGATGTTCATTCGTGATGATGGCTATGAGTTCCCGTTGCTGAACAAGACTCGTACCATGCATATCGGTGCCGAGACAATCCATGAGCGTTTGGAATCCGACCTGCGAATGGTCTTTGCCAACTTCAAGGATTCGGAAAATATGCTGTTCGAGCTTGCGGCTACGCCTATCACGTACGGCTACAATACCCTGACGCACTGCCTGAAGCAGTCTAAGGTGAACATGCCTGTTGAACAGGCGCGAGAGGCAGCTCAGGTATTCTTTACGGATAAGGGCAACGGTCCTTGCACGGCAATGGATGTCTATATGGCAGTCTGCGATGCATACAACTACGTTGTCCGCGACTATCCCGAAGATAAGTTGAAGATTACGCGTGCTTGTGATGCAGCCGTAAGTGCAATGCAGAGCCCGTGGCAGCTCCTCGACAAGGACACCCCGGCTAACCTGTAAACAAACAAATAGTCAATTTACCCCGTTCAATAAGAACAGTTGAACGGGGTTTTTTATTGAAAGGAAAAAATCACAATGGGTTTTGACGGAACCAGTAAAAGCAGTCGCGCACATGGTCAGAGCATTCGGTATTGGGAAGCTACTTCTCCGTATCTGGATGCGCTGAAAGCCAAGGTCATCGATGCCGCATCTAAGCGTGCAGTTGATTTTCTTGACCCGCTGAACTATCCCGGTCCCGATGTTCTTGTGGACGCCGCATCGTTTGTGGATGATGAAGTGTCTACGGCAGAGGAAAAGTGGCTGGCTCATCGCCGTCTTTATGTCGGCGGTTCGGATTGCAGCGCGGTGCTTGGTAAAAACCATTACAAATCCAATCTGGATTTGTATTATGACAAAATCGGAGCCAACCCCATCCCGAAAGAGGAAACGGATGGTGAGGATATCAACCTCATTACCGCATGGGGGCATATGGCCGAGGAGTATGTCGGGCTGTGGTATCATGTACAGCATCCCGATGAGGAAGTCATTATCGATACGAACATGTATACGATGGCAGGTCACCCTTACATCGGCGGCGACGTTGACGGCATTATTAAGATGCCTGACGGTCACTATGCTCTGCTCGAAATTAAGACCACAAGTTTCTTTAATAGAGAGGCATGGGCAAACAACGCCATTCCTGTTCCTTACGAGATTCAGCTTCGCCACTATATGGCTGTCATGGGTCTGTGGGAGGCAGTTATCGTATGTATGGTTGACCGCGATACATTCTATGTTCGTCATTTGGTTCGTGACCTCGATGCGGAATACGCGCTCGTGAAAGCTGTTGATTCCTTCTGGAAAGACAATGTCGAGAAGCATCACGAACCGAAGCCTTGCGGTACGCCGGAATCCATCATTAAGGCGCTTCGCAAATACAAGCTCGGCAACGGTATCGATAAAAAGATTCCCAATATCAAGCTCGGCGATGAGTTTTATACGAAATGCGTTGAGTATGATATGGTGGATGAACGCTACCGCGAAGTCAAGGCAGAAGCCGACCGTTTGGATGACTTGCGCAAGGAGATGACGATTCCGCTGATTCAGGCGATGGGTCAGGCTCCTGATGCATATACCACAAGTCCTGACGGACAGACGATGTTTGTATTGAAACAGATAGTCAGAAAAACTACTTCTTCCAACAAGAAGTACGCGGAAGCAAATCTGCCTGAGGATGTTTACAACAGAATCTTTACGACGAAAGTCAGCGCACCGTCGCTCTCTATCAAGAAGAGCAGCTGTGCTGGCAAGGCAGGTATCCCGCAGATGAATCCGTAAAGATACTACGAAAAGAGGAAATGAATGTATAAAACCTATGAAGTCATTTCTGCGTATATCAAAGAGAAAGAAATCAAAGCTTACGAGAATGGAAGGCGCGTTGCTGATATCGTAGTTCCTGATTGCGATGTCGATGGCGCGTGCAAAATTCTGGAAGCACTCGGCTATCAGCAGTTATACCGAGCGCGTTAATGAAAGGAGAATAAAAGTGGCAAAACAGAAGACGAAGACCAAGGCAAAACGCCACGTCAACATCTTCTGCATTGCTCCGAACAGTGACGCTTCTCAGCGGGAAAAGTTTGGCATCGGTCTGGCACTTAAAGGCATTCGGGCCAAGTGTTTTACAGAAGACGATGCCAGACTTGCTGGAGCGGATTACATTATCCGAACCTCGATTATTGAGGGGATTATCCGTGCCGCCGATATCGTCACCGTTGACGGTGATGAGGTGACTCCCGCTATGCTGAATCAGATTCAGAAAGCGGTTGAGATGAATAAACCTATCTGGTGTGCAGAAAGCGTGAAAGCAGTTGTTCGAGACAGCAATGTGAAATGTTATCCCGGCAAACTCGATGAGTTGTGCTGGTTTATTATAGATAACTGAGGAGAGAGAAGTGGCAAACATTGGAGATACGGTTAGTTTTACCGCGAGTAAATATAAAAATCTATTTGTGAGCGACGATAAGCGTTATACGATTGCCTATTTTACCGTCAATGCACGCGATGCGAGATTATATCTCCCGCAAGATGCAAAGACAAAACAATACGGCACAACGCATATGTTTATCGTAAAGGGTTTTATCCCGGATGGAATTGATAATATTGCGTATGAACTGACTGGCTGCTGGAGTATCGATAAAAATCGAAACCAGCCGTACCTTGATGTTCAGAAAGCCAATATTTCAATTCCCACTCGCAAGAAAAGCGTTATTGCTTTCCTTCGCTCTAACTGTAAGGGCATTGGAAATGTAAAAGCAACAGCTATCGCCAATGCGTTTGGCGAAAACACTTTATCTGTTTGCGCAAACGAGCCTGAAAAGCTGAAAAAGAAGGTTCCAAGTCTTACAGACAAGGACATTAAGGCTTTAAAGCACGGGTGCCAAGCATTAACATATAAATACGATATTCGGTGTTTTCTTGATGACAAAAATGTTGTCCTTCCGGATTACCAAATCGATGCGATTGCAGACGAGTACGGCGCGGAGGCACTTAATGTTATTAAAGAGAAACCGTATAAGCTGATTACGCTTCTGCCTTTTCAAACCTGTGACAAAATCGGACTTGCAATGGGAGTCAGTCTCAATGCTCGTAGACGATATGTTGCAGCACTCGTAGAGGCTCAGAAGCAGTTATGTCGGCAAAACAATACTGTTTGCGTTCGTGAAGATTTGCTGGTTGCGGAAGCTTATAAGCTGCTGAACCATCACAACGACGAACTGATGAAAATGTCGGTCAAGTTGTTGGTCGATAACTATCGGTTCATTCGATTTGGTTCTTCTAAAAGCGGAAATTGGATTTATTCCAAAGACGATTATACAGTTGAACGGAATCTCGCACGCAAACTTGCCGCGTTCATCAAAAGGGGACCCAGCAAGCAAAAGGAAATCGATGCGGCTCTTGCAAAATGGAAGAAAAACTCTCCCATTCAACTTTCCGAAAAACAGGAAGAAGCAGTACGCAATCTTGCTTATCCCATCTCCATCGTAACGGGTGGTCCGGGTACTGGTAAGAGTACAACGCTTCGCGCTTGCTTGGAAGTGTACAAAGAAGCATTCAAGAAAAACGCAACGATTCTTTGTATGGCTCCGACCGGACGCGCATCTAAGCGTATGGCTGAATGTACGGGTCTGCCCGCACAGACTATCCATAGCGCCTGTGCGCTTGTTCCCTCTAAGGCTGCTGGCGGTTTTACCGCTCAGGACGATTGCAAAATCAGCGAAAATCTGATTGCTATCGATGAAATGTCTATGGTCGGTATCCACCTTTTTGATTTCGTTATGAACGCAATCGAAAATGAACCCAACAAGAAAATCATCCTGCTCGGCGATGTGGACCAGCTCCCTTCGGTAACACCCGGCAATGTACTCTTCGATTTGATTAAATGCAATCAAATCAAGTATACGGTTCTGGATAGAAACTACCGTCAGGGCTCCAATTCCACTATTGCGGATGCAGCATACGCTATCAATAATGGGATGTCCAATCTTCCGACTGATGAAACATTTCAGTTTATCGATTGCCATAATCCCGATAGCGAAAAGGAAACGGAAGATATCTCGAATATCATTATTCAGAAGTATCAGGAGGGAGTAAAAAAGTATGGCCGCGATGGATGTATCGTCCTTAGCCCTACTCATTACTACAAGAGCAGCAATAGCTCTCCTCTGTGTACGGATATTATGAATAAGAAAATTCAGGATATCGTAAATGAAGCTGAGAAAGGAAAACCGGAATGGCGAGCCAAATCCACCAAGTCCAAGAACGGCGTGGATGTAAGCCGCGTATTCAGAAAGGGCGACCGCGTAGTCCAAATTAAGAATACGCCCGAAATCATGAACGGCGACCTTGGCACTATCGATGAAATCATTGATGATGATGGTGTTTACACGTTCAAAATCACATTCGATGACAAACAAGTCGAGTACGATGTCAAGGATATGCAGAATGTGGAACTTGGTTACTGCATTACGGTTCATAAAACGCAGGGTTCTGAATTTCCCTGCTGTATCATGCCCGCAAGTATGACTCAGAAAGCAATGCTGCAGCGCCAGTTGTTTTATACCGGCGTTACTCGTGCAAAAAAAGAGTTTATCTTTGTAGGTGACAAGAAAGCACTGGATTTAGCAGTTCGGACTAAGACCGAAGAACGTCGGTCGATGCTCCCGGCGCGAATCTGTAAGGAATGTGTTTGAAAAGTGGGTGGCTGCAGCAATAGCTGTGGCTGCCCACTTTTTTTGTTTTCGGTGGGGGAGGGGAGAGCGCATAAAAAATTCGTTTTGTGTAAAGAACAAATGCGTTTTGCTTAAAGAAATCCGTATTGAAATTATCCAAAAATAAAGTATCCTAAATATAAGGAAATATTATGTGATTTCCTTAGTTACACAAGCTGACACCTCTATGTGGTGTGTAATAGGCAACGCGACATATAACGTGTATGTTGTGGCAAAGGGTCAGCAGAATGTGATGATTTTTGATGAAAGGAGGAATATACCAATGAATAGTTTGGCTGTTCGTAAGAACGATACCAAGAATGTTGTAGCGTTTATCGCGAATGTTGTGGCGTTTATCGCCATTGCAAGTCTTGCTGTTTGCGCTGCGGCTCTCGTCAGCGTAAATCCGGCTTTTGCAGCTCAGGGTATTTCAACGCTGTTCGGTGAGGCTGGTAAGATTGCAGAGGCAGTCATGACTGGCTTTCAGGGCTTGGTTCTGACCGTCGCTATTGCTGCAGGCGTTTACACGATGATTCGTGGTCTGATGGCAAGTGACCCTAAAGAAACGGCACAGTACAAGAGCCGCTTCATTGCGATTGTTATTATCGCATTTGTGGCGTTCTTTACTCCCTCCATCATCCGTTGGATTCAAACTCTGGCAACTCAGATTAAGCTCAGCTAAGTCAAAAACAAAATTGGGCAAGGGCCCAGCCCGTAGCGGTCTTCCTACGAATGGGAGACCGCTTTTTTGGTGCCTAAAAATTTACAAGAAAGGTGGAAGATAAGACATGCAGATAACTGCTATTGAAAAAGACAAAAGAAGAATGAAAACAATCAATAAAGCAGCAATTTCAATCACTGTTATTGCTGCCATGACGATGTGTATGTCGTTTGCATACGCAGGTATCTTTGAATCTATTGGCGATGCGTTGTTTGTTGGAACAGCGTTAACCAACCCGACAGATATTATTATCGGTGGGGTGATTATGCTTGTTTTCAAGGTAATAGCACAGTTAATCGCCTCGTTACTGGATTCGTTTTTAAGCCCCGTTTATACTATCACTACGATGAAACTTGGGGATTTGTACAAGTATATCCCTATAACGAATAAAACATATGCCGATGCGGGCGCAATTTGGGCAGACGACCTCGGACCCACAGTAAACAGAGTTCTCTTGGGAACCGGTTTGATGATTTGGGTCGTGTTATCAATATTTGCTATCTTGATAGATTTCTATTATGTAGCAAGCGGTGATAAGCGAGCTGTTCCCGGCTCCAAGCTTTTTCTTAAAATCGTAGTTACCGGCGTTTTAACATGGAAATCGCAGGAATTGATGTTCTATATCTTTGATAACATCATCCAACCGCTCACGAGTAGTTTCCAAGATGCTGTGAAGGGAGCAGATTCAACGCCGAATGTATTTTCCGTTATCGGCAGTAGCTTCTGCACGATATCGGCAGGTCTTGTTGGTGCTGTTATAGCAATCCTTATGCTGCTTCTTATCGGCATCAACTATTTCAAGCTTGCTCTTGAAATGATTCAGCGTTATTTGATTATAGCTGTCATTTGCGCATTGTCTCCCATGGCGTTTGCTACCGGTTCAAACTCGGAAACAGAAGATATCAGCAAGAAATGGTTCAGAATGTTCTGGTCACAATGTGTATTGCTATTTCTAAACGTCTGGTGCCTTGCCGTTGTAAAACAGGGAATGATGAATGTTGCACAGGCTTCTGCTGACAAAATCGTAATCTGGGGTCTTGTTGTGTATGGATTCATTAAGGTTTCGCAACAGCTGGATGATATTCTGCAAAACGCAGGTCTTAGCATCACTCGCCAAACTTCCGGTATGCTCGAAGACTTCTTTATGATGGGCAAGTCCATGATGGGTCTTGCAAGCACCGCAGTCAATGCTGCTGCTACCGGATTCCAGTTTAAGCAAGACTCTGCAAAGCTTAGAGAAGGTCTTGCCAACGGAACAAAAACGATGGACGACTATAAGCGGCATATTGCTAATACGACCGCAAACAACAGCAGAAACCCGTTTGCGCTTGCAATGTTGTCCGGCACAATGGCGAGAGAATATGCTGCTGCTAAAATGACAGATAAAGATTACAAGCAAAGTGTTGGCGATTATTTGAAGATGAGAAGTTCTGACCGAACAAAAGCCGCATCTCCGAATATGAATAGTCGTGAAGCGAAGAACCAAGTTCTTGATGCAATAAAGAAAAACGGCGACGACAGATTGAAAAAAGCTGTAAATAATGGTGCCGATGTTGCAAAAGTCTACACTGGAAATGACGGAGCTCTCCATGCAATTCTTCAGACAAAAGATAAAAACGGAAGAATTAACGGAATGAGCGATGTAGCACTTAGCGGAAATGGAAAAGATGTTATGGTTAAAACTGCTTCCAACCGTGAAGTGACAACAGATGCAAATGGCAACAAGCTTATTAAGGATGATAAGCTTGGCACATTTGCCTATAACAAAGAAACAGGAGCCTTTGAGCAGGTAAAGGATAAGGATGGAAATATTCCTCAAAACCCGTTGTCTGTACAGGTTCCTGATAAAATCAACAAGAACAATGTTGAGGAAGTCGCAGATTGGGCAACCAAAACAGACGGATTCGATAAAGCTGTTCAGGAAAAGGAAGCAACAGACAACTATTTCAATGCCACCGACGCAGAACGTCTGAACATGGATTCCGGCGATGTCAATCAGGACCAGATGAATAATATGGCACGGCATGAAATCAATGGCACGTTTGAACGCGAAGGAGCAAACGGAGAAAAGCAGCTCGCCATTGGGGAAGATGATAAGCTTGATGTCGCCGTAAATAAAGATACAGGCGAAATGACAGCAAAACATTCTATGCTTAACGACGATGGAACTGTCTCTGTTCAGAACTACAAAAAAGACGCGGATGGCAACTGGCAGGCTGTAGGAGAATCTGAATACTATACGGCAATGGGAGATAAACCTTCTTATCGGAACGATAAGGGAGAAGTGTTTGTAGGCACGCAAGTCGGCACCTCTAACGATGGTAACGCTATCATGCGGTATGACCAAATCGGCAAAGACGGTAAGGTGCTTGAAAACGGAAAATCTTTCAATGTTACGCAAAGTGCAAGTCTTGCTAACTCGGATGATGCCGCAAGTAAGGTTGAAATGGCACGTCAGGCGTCCGAATCGCTTGGTGCGAAAGCAGTTGCTGCGGATTACGAGAACGCCAAGAACATTTTTAACGGAAACGGAACTAATATTCCCGAAGATACAAACTTCAACAAACCCGAAATCATGTATGCGGCAAGTCAGGAATTCAATGGCGCTGCAACATCTAATCCTGAATTCGGTTACATTACGAACATGCCAGCTGTAGAAGCATCCAGTAACGGCGCGAAGGATGGTATTTACACGCAGACATTTACTGATGAAGACGGATTCCGCGCAACTGCCAAGCTTGACATGGATAGCAAAAAAATTCTTGGCGTAACCACAAGCACAGCAAAAGCCAAGAAAGATGGAAGTGTTGAAGTTGAAAAGATAACAACAGATGCAAATGGAAATGTGACAGGTGAACACTATAGAGCTGTTCCGCAGAGAAATCCGTTGGATACAAGTGGTAAGGATGATACTGTCATAGTAGATGATATATTGTCCGGACAACAGTATAGTATTAAGGTTCCGAAAGAAATCACCAATAATGAAGAAGCTTTCAAGAACTACATGAACAGCGATGAAGGTGCCAGTGCAATCGAAGCAGCGAAGAGGGATACGGCAACGCTCAGGGATGCCGTTGTCAATTCTCAGAGCACCCCGATTCCTGACGGCACAAAAATCGACCCTGCTGCAGCAAGGTCTCTTGCCTATGAGGCCATTGCGAATGGAAATTGCGATAATGCCGATATTACGGCAGCATTGCAGGAAGGAACACTCCAAATCGTTGCAAATGACACTACGGTGGACGGAAAACCCTGTCTTGGATTGGTATATCCAAGCCGTGCTACAGGTGTTAGAACAGAAACAGAATGCTGTTTGGAGCCCAAGGACGGAGATGTTGGCGTCACCACAGTTTCTGCCCCCAGAGCCGTTCAGACTGAAGCTCAGGTCCGTGACGCCGTGAAGGAAATGACCGAGTCGATTATGATGGCTCCTGCATCCGATGCAGAGGCAAGTGAAGACTTCTACAAGCAGAAGCAGTTTGCGGATGATAGCTTCCATGGTCCTAATCGTCTGGATTACACCGGCAAGGTCGGTGCGCGGCAGATGGCTGAGGCGGCACATGCCGAAATGGGAGATTATGAACCGTTCAGCTGTGATATTGTTGACGGAGGCGAGGGTGTCATCGTCGGACGCAAGGATACTTCTGTTCCTGACAGCTTGACAGCTATGGAAAAGGGCCAGGTTATCCGCAGTGAGGAATATATACTCCAGCGCGGCGGTAACGGCAAAGAAATGTCCGAAGCCGGAAAAGTGTCTGTCCTGCACAAAGTCAACGGGGCTCTTTCTATCGGTCTGCCTGACGGAAGCACCGCTGAAATCTTCGATATGAATCCGAAGACTGGCGAAATCAAGTTGAGAACCAAGAATGTCGATGATGACGGATTTGGCGAAATCACTACTGTAAATCTTGGAAAAGGCAAAGCGACAAGCGGAAATGTCGTCAAGACGCTTATGGAAAACCTTGGGAAGTCCCCGGAGAGCAGAAACATGAAGGCCCTCTTGACTGGCGAGGATGAAGATGAACCTACGCCTCCCGAGAAAAGCACCACAAAAAAAGCATTAAAAAAGACAAAGAAAAGCAAAGAATAAGCCCGAAACCTTGAATGCGTAAGCATTCCTTTGTGCCGGTATGAAAATGCCTGCACAAAGAACTGCACAACATCAACAGCCTTCACGCGGCGTGCAGTGAACAACGTACAATCCGTACGGCTAATGTTGAGTTAATATAGGAAGGTGGTATTTATATGGCGCAGCAAAAGTACAGTGATAATATGGCGCAGGACGCTGCAAGTGTAGCAAACGCTGCCATACAGACGACCAAAGATGCAAAGACTGTAGCCGCTGCTGCTGGAAACTTAGCAGCAGGTAATGTGGTTGGCGCGGCAAAGGAAGTCATCAAGAATCCACATATCATTAAGATGATTCTTGCTGTTATTCTTGCCGCTCTTTTTCTCATCTTTGTTGTCTTTATAACTCCTATCGTTTTGCTGTTTTCTATTCCGGGCAGTATTATCTCCGCAATCCAAGATGCTACCAATCATTCAAGTGAAGATGTTGGAAGTCAGTGGATGATGAATGATGCAGACCCAGCGCTCGTGTCGCAAATGAATGATTTTTGGAGCAATCTTAGCACTAATGGCAACGAAGGACAATCGTCATTTACGTCAAGTACAGCTGATTATACAGAAACGCAAACATATGATGTTTTGTGGGGAGAATCGAATCTTCAAATCACAGCGCTGGACAAGTATTTCCGTCGGTCGTACAAGAACGCGGTCAAGCGTGCCAACAAATCATGGGAAAAAGAAATTGATGAGGATGAGTTAACAAAGCAGGCACTCAGCGACGGTATCGAGAGTTCCGAGTACGTGAAATTCACAAACGTGCCGTTGGAAGAAAACGAAGAAAAGGGATTCCAGAAAGTTGCATTTTATATCATGGCAATGGATGCCTACAAATACACATTAAGCAACGATAGTAGTCTCGACAAATCAAACGAAGAACGCCTTACGCGTATGATGGATGTCGCTAAAGAGATATCTCCAAACGGCATTATGGATATCATTGAAGACGATATCAATACGCTGTTCAATATTAAAGACGATTCTATGTGGGTTGCCAGTTATAATACGACTTCGGCAGACAAAGATGAAATCGTTGGATATGAAAAGAAGAAGGAATGGCATGATACATCCGGGTATGTAAATGGCAAATGGGTCCAGAGTGGATATAGTACCGATACAGACGAGGACGACCCCGATAAGCCAATCGTAAAGACAATACGAACTTACACGACAAAGGTATCCCTTAATGTAAGTCAGGAAGTCAGAGATAAACTGTATGAGAAATACGGTATTGACAAAACGGAGAATCTTGGCGACCACTCAACTTCGTTCTCTGACCCTCTATCTGTCAGAACCGGATACGATAACAATGAAGATAACAGCAGTGTAAAGATGACGGCTGCCGATATCATCGAAACGCAAGTAGATAGACTCATGAAGCTTTACAATATCCCCGTTGATGGCATAACTGGTTCAACTGCCGGTGCTATTGGCGTTGGCGGTTCCGCAAATATCAGCAATCTTTCCGAAGAGGAAATTCAAAATATATTGGCATCGCTGAATAGCGGAAGCTATACCGCAAAACAGCAGGCACTTGTAAGCAAGTTACAAGAGGCATTGAGCAGTCCGCTCGGTTTGACCGGATACATGCGAAGTATTGGATGCACCGTTGTCACGAATATGTGTCAGGCATTCGTTGCTGACTTCTATTCAAAATGCGGGCAAACGCGAATCAGCTACGGCTCCGCTATTAACGCCTATAAAGCCAGTGCGGTTTGCAAGAAAGGTCAACCCGGTTATGACACGCCCCCTGATGGAGCTGCTGTTTATATCGGTGAAAACCATGTAGGTATTTATATCGGTGGTTATGTTATCGACAGCGTCCACGGTAAAATCCAATCTATGCCCTTCGAGACTTGGAAAAACCAAAAATACTACCAAAGCGGCGGTGGTTATCTTGGCTGGGGCTTTAATGGATGGGATGTATCTTCCTAAAAAAGTAGACTAAAGCAATAAAATGTGGTATAATATAAGAAGAAAGGAAGTGAGGACGCGAGATTTCGCGTAATGTTATGAAGAAAGACATCAATCCTATTGCCATTGCGGCAGCAATCATTGCTGTCATCGTTATCATTCTTGTGTTTGTTGGTATGAACCGTCACAAGAACGATGCGGGTACACAGCCCGATTCGAGTTCGGTTTCCGAGTCCGCAGCAAGCAGCGAAGATAATCTGGCAAGCGCTGAAACTGCCAACGACAAAACTGATACAGCAATTCCTGAGAATACCGACAAAGACGAAGAAGTTATCGACTATGTTCCTGAAAAAGCAGAGGTTCCGACCGACATTAGGCGCGGCAACACCGATGCAGACGCTGTAAGCAGCGCCGCAAACATCCCCGCTGGTAGTGACACTGCTTTCGTTGACTTTGCCACGCTGGAAGAAGACAACTCTGCTACGTTCCGCTACACTGACCGTTATGTTTACGGCATTCAGAAGACGTATTTTGAAATGCAGAAGGACAGACAGGAGAGCTACAATTTAACTCCCTCTCTGTCGAGCGGCGGCAATGTTGAACTGGCTTTTGGAACGAACCCGCTTTATACTGGTACAGACAAGAACGGTATTGAGCGTCAATATATCATTTCCGGCGCTGATGTGCTCGAATACGATGGGACGCTGGACCCCTTCAAGACGCATCCGATTCTTCGCAAAGAAGGAACCAGTGAACGTGTGTATCTCTTTGACAGCAAAGAAAAGCGCGATGAGTTCCTTGCTCTTCGCAAAATCGGCAAAAACTATCTCGAAAACGGGTCAACTGACAGCGATTGGAAAATCGTTCTGAATGGCGAATATATTCCTGACGCATTCCCCATGATTGATGAAGACGGGAATTTGAACGTCTCCATTGCTCAGCTTGCCATGGCATATAACCCGCTGTTCAGCCATGTTACCGGCGATTATGTTTATGCTGCTACCGACTGGGGTCTGTACACCATCCCTAACGATGAAGCCGACCCCATCGTGAAGAACAGAATTGACCAGTACACCGATGAAAATGGTCATACTATGTACCTCGTTTCCGATGATGGTTTCGGCGGCACGTCGGCTACTTACGGCGGTGTCGCACAGTTCCCCAAGACGAAACAGTATTATTGGGTAACGCCCGATGACCTGTATTCCATCCTTGGCTGGAAAACATCCATCAAGGGCCGCGTAATCAGCATTGTCAGTGACCCGTTGGACGATTCTGACTTGACGGCTGTAGTCGAAACTGTAGCATCCGGCACAATCGATTTGAACGGTAACAACGCTGGCTAATCGGTTTTCTGTGAAAAAATCTATTCGTTATTTCGTAAAGAAAAACATATAGCAATTTAAAAACATTCGATATATACTTATTATAAGCGAATAGTATATAAGCACATTCCCCCTCGGAGTAATTCGAGGGGGATTTTTTGTTGTTTTTTACAGCAAGAGTGTACTTATGACATCAAATGAGGAAGATTACCAAAAATGAGTAGTTATATGTTGATTCACGGAGATTGCATGGATTCATTCGGGCTGATTCATGACCATTCTGTCAATCTCGTTCTGGCTGACCCGCCATACGGAATAACGCAAAACACATGGGATGTTGTGCTGCCGTTTGATGATTTTATCGAATACGACGGAAAAAATCTCAATTATGAGAAATATTTACTGCATTGCTTCAAAAAGAACATTCCCTACAAGGACGCCAACGAGGAATGGAATAAAAGAAAGCAACATGGAATTTGGTCACAACTGGACAGAATCCTTGCCGATAGGGGAGTGGTGATTCTTTTCTCGGCCGGGATTTACACGAAAACATTGATGGAGTCTACTACGATTCCTTGGAGATACAATCTTATCTGGCAGAAAACGACTCCGGTTGGATTTCTTAATGCAAACCGAATGCCGCTCCGAGCACATGAAGACATTCTTGTTTTCTACAAAAAACTGCCGACCTATAATCCTCAAAAGACAACAGGACATCCGAGAAAGGTCTCAACGGTCGAACATAAACGAAATTCTAAGATGACAGAGGATTACGGGAAATACACAGCAAAAGGTTATGACAGTACCGAACGATTTCCCACGAGCGTGCTGACATTCGCTACTGATAAACAGAAATATGCGGCGCACGGCACACAGAAACCGGTGGCATTGTGCGAGTGGCTTATCAAAAGCTACACAAACGAAGATGATACCGTTCTCGACTTCTGTATGGGAAGCGGCTCGACAGGCGTAGCAACGAACAATACGAAAAGGAATTTTATCGGCATCGAAAAGGATGCCGATTTTTTTGATATTGCAAAAAAGCGGATAGAGCTTTGAGGAACGATTATGAGCTTTGATATACTGGGCAAAGACATTGCTGTATTATTCATATTGGCAGTGATATTCGGCATTGCTACATATTTTTATGTGTTGCACAAAGGAAAAAAAGGAAAAAAGAACAGCAAGCGCAGAGGATAAAATTATTCTTGGTTTCGAAGTTCTTGCATTTTCTTTTACATTTTTTATCTTTTTTCCTTTAGTAGTCGAAGACATGTTTGATGCAGATGGAAGCAATTCTGCCTTATGGCATAATCTCGCCGCAATAATTAGCTATGGTGGTGCAGCGTTTTATCTTTTCTGTGGTCAAATTAGTGGTGACTATTTTACAATACAAAAGTTTTTGAAAAAACATAAAAAACATAAAACAAGAGCTCAAAAAAAGAGATGGAAACGGAAAAAATAAGTCGAAAGCATTCTGTGCATTTAAAAATTAAAGCCGAGCAGTAAAGAAAAAGAAATATTCGACTCCTCCAATGTTACAGCATTGGAGGTTTATTTTTTTAGGGTATTGCAAAAATGGGTGGTTTGAATAAAACCATCTGGTTTTACAAGTATCCGGGATATCGAAATCCTAAACGCAACTTCCCCGGCTGTGCGCATAAGAGGTGAAAAATGCAAACTGCACTGACTTTTGTGGCAATACTTACCATGGCGATGCTGCTCCTTTGCGGAACGCGGCCTGCATTTATCCTTTTGGTTGTTCTTGCTGTAGTATCAGCGGTCTGCTGCATTGTGATTTCTTATATTTTGCGAAAGAGAACTGACGAAAAGAACGCAAAAGACGCAGTGCTGCAAAAGAAAATTGCAAATTGGCGTAAAGTCCGGCGTAGGCAGCTCAGAAGTAATGCCGATAGCGATGATATGTTCGACGCCTGTGGTATAACGCAAGACCTGCGATTGTCTCTGGAAGAGAATGAACAATTTTTTGAGGAGAATCACAAAATAGAGGAGCTGGAAACTCAAATCAACTTGTGGAATCGAATCGGAGATGTTTTCAAACACCTGCTGAATAGCTGCGTAATCCTTGCTTGTCTCTTAGAGTTTTCGTCATTCATCGCTTTTGCATATATTTATGTGTGTCGTTTGTGGAGGTGAATGAACTATAACATAATAGCATTTTAAACGCACGCGTGCGTTCGATAAATGTACGCGTGCGTTTTTGTGTATTTCCGCGTATTTATCGCTCATTTTTTGTGAGGAGGATAGACCGTGACTCAACCGATTCAGGTTGTTAAGATTTATTATGAGCATCCATTTGGCGCTAAAAGAGAAGTGCTAAAAGCATCATTTCTGTATGTGCTATATGCTTGTCAATAAAATTCCGCAACAACAGCAGCGATAACGATAAGTCCGAAGAAAAACCGTTTATCCGATATGACATTTATCCTTCGAGGACTGTCGCGCGTTCTTGCACATGGATTATAACTTGGATAAGTTAAGGAAAAGAATGGAAGATGAAAGTAAGACAGAATAAGGTACTTTAGTTTAAATCCGTCACGGAATGGTTCATGGCGGAATTTATTGTGAAAAGGAGAAATATAATGAATAAATACTTTTTACCGCTAAATCATGTTTGTTCATTGGATAGAAATTTCGAAATAGAACAGCAAAGTTCTGATATTTCAGTACGAACAGAGTTGATGGATATGGAATTCCCAATATATTATAAAAATGAATGTCCTATTTGTCATTTTGGTTTAGAGATGTTTCAAAATGTAGCTTTTAGTTGTCACAATATTCATTCTCTTGAAGACAACAATTTTCATATTTTCACGATTCATTTTTGTCCACACTGTAACAACGGCTTTTTAGTAGACCATAATATGGAATGCAAAAAGGGCTGTGAAGAAGTATCGCAAACGATTTATCCATATAAATTGGCAAATGCTAATATTGATGATGAAATCAAAAAAATATCACCATCTTTTTATAGTATATATAACCAAAGGTAAATGGCTTGTATTTTTATATAAAACTTATATTTCAAAAATACAGAAATCGAATGCAATAGAAAATCGATTGACATTTATGATTGACTAATGTATAATAAGACAAAGAAATAAAAAGCCCCCGCCATTGTTGTTTGAAAACAGTCAACAATGGCGGGGGCTTTTTGTTTTACCCAACATTTTTCACCATATCTGGAGGTATTGAAATGAAAAACCAAACAAATGCCAAAACGCCCGAACAGTACATTTATTCGTTTTATGTGGAAAACAAACATAAAGCAAACGAAAAAATAACTGTATCTCAAGAAGAAGCTCAGGATTGGTTTCAAAAACTGGATGGAAATGAAACCATAACAATTTTAGGGAAAGCAATTACTCTTGGTGGCGAAAAAGACAGTACATGGATTAAGTTAAGCGACGCGCAATTAAGAATGCTATTTATGACAGGAGACGGGAAAGAAAAAGGCGGACGCTCTCCTAATAACGAACAGTCGGCGGCGATAGAGAGAGCTGCTAACCGTTTCAATGATATGGAAAGAAGAGGCTTACTCGATGGTAATATACACTGTTTTTGCGTGACGCTATACGGGATGGAGTATTACAGAAGCAAGACAGCAGATAAATAATAAACACAAAGTAAAAGTGGTTTTATGAAAAAATCTATTCGATTTTTCGTAAAGAAAACCATATAGCATAGCGCAAAAATCAGTATATAATGAATATAAAGATAAGTGTACTCAGAAACACTTATCTCCGCAAAGTCTTGTTCGAGTTCACACATCGGACAAGGCTTATTTTTTATGTTCAGAAAGGAGTGTGGGAGAAACATGGTAATGATTTGTTTCTCTTTCATCGCACACAGGAGGTGTTGACGCGTGAAAGAAAAGATAACAAAACTCAAAGACTGGTATAACAGTCTGAATTCCACAAAGCAAAAGCTGGTCAAGTACGGCATCATCGCTTTTCTTAGCTCGTTCCTTGGCGGATACTTTGCAGAAAGTGCTTATAGAGTATCTACGAACGGGTTACTGGGAGCTGAAAATGCCAGCATCAATTTTCTGCTTTGCCCAATCTACGCACTTATCAGAGCGAACGGTCTGATTTACACCCTCATTATTACGTTAGCCATTTCCGGCTTCCTATTTATAATGGAGTTCAGAAACCAAGACCTTGCGAAGGAAGCGCATGAAGATGACAGAGGTGTTGCGGTCGCCGCGAATCCTCTGTACGGTTCCGCTGACTGGATGCAACCGGAAGAAATCCATAAGCATTTCGAAATCGGCCCGGTCAAAGATGTGGAAGGAATTATTCTCGGCCAGTTGGATAAAGAAGGCAAGGAAGCCATTTGTCTGGCAAACAACTCCCCCGGCAACAGAAACATCATGATTTTCGGTTCCCCCGGTTCCGGTAAGTCCTACGGCTTTGTTCGGTCTGCTGTATTCCAGTCAGTTAAGAACCAAGCCTCCATGGTTATTACCGACCCCAAGGGAGAAATTCACAATGATATGCGCAAGTTCCTTTTGGACAACGGATACGAAGTAAAGCTGTTCGACCTTGTTGACCTGCTGTATTCCGATTCTTGGGATTGCGTATCCGAAATCATTGACCCCAAAACAGGCAATGCAAACGAACTGCGTATTGCCGAATTTGCAGATGCTATCATGAAGAACTCCGGTGAAGGCGATGAGTTCTGGGACGGCGGCGAAGCCAACCTTTTGAAAGCTATCATCTTCTATCAAGCATATCGAAATGAAAGTGCCAAAGTAGAAAAGTTCACCAAGTCTATTATTGAACTCTGTAAAGACCTCTCTATCGACAGCAATGACTGCCAGCAGTTCATTACTATCATTCAGGATGAATCTACTATTATGAATGATAAGTATTACTGCGTAAGAGAACTTGCAAAGAGAAAGGCCGAGCAAGACCTCGAAAACGGGCAGCGTGACAGCGCTATTGATGCCTCGTTGACCGGCGATGAATATGTATCGGCATGGGTCGAAAAGTACATCGCAGACATCGATGACTGGGTAGACCGCCGCGCACCGCTTCATATCGATGAAATTTATCGTCTGCTTTTGAACAACGACCTTGCAAAATGGGAAGAGTGTTTCAAAGACATTCCTCTGGATAATCCCGCACAGCTTGCATGGTCAATCTTCAAGCAGAACTCTGATAACGCAAGACCTCAGTTCATCACAGGACTTGGTCAGCGCATGCAGCTGTTCCAGATGCGCGATTTGCGACGTATTCTTCGCAACAAAGATATCGACCTTGCTTCGATTGGCGACCATCCTTCTAAAAAGAAGACGGCCTTGTTCTGTGTTATGTCTGATAAGAGTGCAGCCATGAAGCCTATTACTTCTTTGCTGTTCAATTTCCTGTTCAAGGATATTTCCGACGCAGCAGATACCTATGGCCCCAAGACCCGTAATACAGTAAATATGATTCTGGACGAGTTCGTTAACATCGGTATGATTCCGAACTTTGAAGTTCTGATTTCTACCGTTCGTTCTCGTAAAATCGGTATCTTTATGATTTGCCAGACATACTCACAGCTGCAGGAGACCTACGGTGAAACAAACGCCGAAACCATTATCGGTTGCTGTGATACTTTGTTGTGCCTTGGCGTTAACGATAAAACGACTGCTGATTTCATTTCTTATAAGAGCGGTGTCATGACAGTCGTATCCAAGAGCGTCAAGGATAATCGTCCTACGGTTCTTGGCTATCGTCCTATGAATCAGGGATATTCCTTATCTCTTGGCGAAGGCAAGCGTAATGTCATCAATCCCGATGAAGTTATGGCAATGCCTTTTGAGAATGTTTTGCTTTTCAGACAGCACGCAAAAGTGCTGAAAGCCAACAAGTTTGGCTATAACCTGCATCCGATGTTCAAGGAGTTTGCCGTCAAGAACGAAAAAGGCGAACTCGAACTTGAACAGATGCCTATCATCAGCCTTCTGCCCAGCCGCAAGAAATATGCAGCGACAGAAGACAGAGACGCATTCAGTGCCGGTACCAACAAAGTCAAGACTGGTGCCGATTTCTTGAGTGTGGCAGCAAGCAATCAGGAAATTGCTTCTACACAGAGCACGGAGAGATTCCGTCAACAGCAGAAGCGTACCGAGATTCCGTCTGCTGCCGATATGATGAGCAGTACCGTAAAGACCGAAACGAACACAGCAGGGAAGGGGACTGCTGCTCAGTCCAAGAAGAAAAACAAGTTTGGCATCTAATCCCCTTATATAATGCGCAAGACCTTATCCGTTTTTTGGGTAAGGTCTTTTTCTTTTGTTATTACCGTCCCCACACGGTAATGTATATAAATTTCTATTTACAGAAAGGTAAAGTTTATCATGGAAGATACTATGAATCTGAATACTCCCGAAGTGGCTGAGGCTGCTGTCGAGACCCCCGTTGACGAAGAGGCCGCTTTCGCCAATACCGCCGAAGAGGTTGCTGCCAATCCCGATTTCGTTGCTGCCGACACCGCTTCCAATGAAGAAGACGGTGATGCCAAGACTGAGGCTGTTGACGAAGATGCTCCCGAGGAGGACGCAGAAGCTGCTCCTGAGCGCCGTCTTCCCAAACTGGGTCGCTATGTCGATTCCGGCAACGACCTGATTGAAGCACAGATGCCCGATATGGTTCAGGCTTCCGATGAGGACGAAATGCGTCGTGCTATCCGTCAGCATCGCGTTCTGTATGCAAAGGTCGTTGCTATCGAGCCCATGGGCGATGGCATCAAGATTGTTGCAAAGCGCAATACCATGCGTGTCGTGTTCGTCCCCGAAGATTTCTTCAAGTACAGCCTGATGAAGGATATGGATGGTCTGAGCAACGAAGAGAAGACCATTCGCTACAAGCGCAAGGCCAACCGCATGCTCGGCGCTGTCATTTCCTTCATCCCCCGCGATGTCGGCTACTTCACCGATGATTTTGGCACTCGCATTCCTTTTGCCGTTGGTTCTCGCGCCGACGCTCTTGCTCAGCTGCAGAATCGCTACTTCTTCCGCGCTACTCCTCAGACTCGTGTCGAGGTCGGCAGCACCACTACCGCCAGCGTTCTGTCCTGTGGTCCTCGCTATGTCATCGTCGAGGCTTTTGGCGTTGAAGTGAGCATGGGTACCGGCGCACTGTCTGCATTCGAGTATATCGAAGATGCCTCCAAGAGCTTCAAGGTCGGCATGGGTATTCCTGTTGCCGTCGAGGCACTAGAAGTAGATACTCGCGCAAAGACTGTCAACATCCGCGTCAGCCATTCTCTGCTGGAGCGTATGTCTGCCAAGGTTGAGGGTGTCAGCGAATCTATGATTGGCGGCCGTTATCTGGCTACCATCGTCAACGTCACCGACAAATACTACCATGTGGTTCTCGATGGCCTGAAGATTCGCGGCGTTATCCCCAAGACCCAGAACATCTCCAACGAGATGCTGATGATTGGCGATAAGGTTTCTATGCTGGTTCGCTACATCAACAAGGAGCAGGCGCTGGTCATCGGCGGCTGCCATAAGATTTAACCGAAACGCCCACTAACACAATCACCTAATTTGGTTCCGGAGGATGGTGGGGTCCTTCGGAACCTGTTGCTTATAAAAATTGGATGCCTCCACGTGGCAAGCAACGGGCAACATTACGCCACACCGTAATGGCTAAATCCAAAGAACTTTGAAAACTCAGATTTCTTCAACATCAACGCTTTTATCCTTAGGGATAAAGCGACGGCAAACACAACCGGACTCAGCAATAGCACGGTCCTCCTCATCCAGATGGCTGCAGCTCTCCTCGCGCCAGCTTTCGTCGGCCATCATAACATCCTCGAAACTAACAGTATTATTCATCATATCATTCATCATCGTAATAAACTCCTCTTTGTTTCTATACTTATATTATACCACAAATCCGTGTAATAGTCAACTGCGACAGAGAGGAAGAAGGGAGATATATCAAATATGGGGAACCATAACGAACAGGAAGTATTTAGCCCTACGACTAAGTACGGAAGCGTGGTATATAACGGATTCAGCGAGAACGCGACATATCTGATTTCATTTCAAAAGAATTTGTTTTTCATGGGCGTTGTATGCACAGTTGTAATGAACTGTAAGCAGCCAAAAAAAATATTCTCCATGCTCACCAAAAACAACATAGCAAACGACGAATGCAAAAACATCAATGTGAGATTTTTAAGCCAGTCTCAGGTTGGAGTTACATTCCGTGGCATTGTAGAGTATCAGGAAAACAAGGTAAATACAAAAAACGAATGTATCAGATGCGCCGATGTATACCTTAAAGAAGCAAGACGAATCGTTGCAAAATGCGGAGGTATCAACTGATTATGGCACAAAGAAAGGTATATTACATTCCAGATAACTTCGTTGACGATGAAAAGATATTCGGCGGTAAGTTCCGGAAGAGAAATTTTATAGAAGCTGTTATTTTTACGCTTCCTGTGCTTGGGCTTTTTTGGCTCATTAACTGGGCAACGGGAATAGGTTGGGGAACACTTTTCTATCCTACATTTCTTTTTGGAATCTCCACATTCTTTCTTTTCATTATCGGATATAACGGTGATTCATGGGGCGAAACCTTGCTCCTTGCACAAAAATTCCGTTCTAACAAATTCAACATTTCCACCTATAACCCGCGCATCAAAACTGAGTTGACTGCTGATTATCTCGCCAATCCGAATGCAAACTCCAAAGCCGAGGCTATCCGCAATTTCATTAAAAACCTTAATGATGTACTTGCTGGTGCAAGAGGACAGAGTGAGATTGCTGATGATTTGACCAGTGATAAAACCATTCTCTGGTATGTTGAAGATGAAGGTATTATCGAAAAGCCTGAATCTTTAAAGACTGCCGCAGAAATCAAGCAGGAAGAAAAGGATGCCAAGAAAGCGGCTAAACTGGAAAAGAAAAAGCAGAAAGAGTATCTCAGCACATTAGGACCCAAAGAGCGCAAAATTGCAAAAGCCAGATTTAAAGCACAGGCGCTTGAAAAAGCAGAGCGTGACCGCAAACGCCGCGAAGAAGAACGTCGCATCTATAATGAGGCTATTGCGAAACGCGAAAAGGAAGAAGCCGAAAAAGCCAAAGAAGAACAGACTTTGTCGCAGCTTGAGAAGGACAAAGAGAACAACAAGAAGCTTTCTGCTCGGCAAGCCGCTGCTCAACGCCATGCTGAGATAAAGAAACTTCGCAGAGAAAATACACTAAGAGAAAAAGAAGAAGCAAAGGCCGCAAAGAAAAAAGCCAAAGAGGATGCCTTAGCTAAGAAGCAAGCGGAGAAAGAAACTAAGAAAAAAACATCTCCAAAGAAAAAACAAGCAACCCAAAATAAAGCTGGGGTTGCTGCCGCTCCTTCTGTGCAGCAAAAGGAACAACATAAAAAGCCGTTACTTATCAATCTCGATAAGGTTTCCAAGAAAGAAAAACAGCAGGCAACCCAGCAGACGGCCGCACCGGCTGTGCAGGAGCAAAAGCCGCAAAAATCGCAAAAGAGTGCGATTGACAGCATCTTGAAAAAGGAAGCCAAAAAGAAAGAAGAGCCTATCAAGGAAGAAAAACAGGCAGAGAGTAAGGCGGAAGTTACCAAACCTGAAAAGAGAGAACCTGCTATTGTCCCTGTTGTAAAAGCGAGTTCTGTTCAGGAACAGGCTACTGAAAAGCCTACACATCAACCTGTAAAAGCTCCACAGAAAGAAGAAAAAGTCACCGTTACAGATAGCAAAAAAGCTGATGTTCGCGAGGTCCCTGATTTGTTGGATAGTCATAATGTGTTTTATGGCATTGGCGCAAATCAAGGAAATGAATTCGTGCTGGATGATGAGAAAGGAGGAAACAGTTTATAATGTTTGGAAAAAATAAAAAGGAACAGAACGATGTAGATAAGTACCTTTCCAAAAAGCAGCGTAAAGCTATTGCTCGCGAGGAAAAGGATAGAATCGACCGCCAGAAAGCTCTCGAAGAAGTCAAGTATCGCGAAATCAAGGGTACACAGGAAATGCTCCCTGTTTACGATACCTATCAAGGTGTTATCGTAACCCGCGATGGACATTTCTGCAAGATTATGGAAGTTAAACCTCTCAACTTCATGTATCTCTCTCCGCAAGCGCAGAACAACATTATCAGCCTGTTCAGCCAGATGCTTTCGGCAACACCTTATAATATGCAGCTCATTTCCTACGCTCGTAAGGCAGATGTGGATTCTATGATTCGTGCTGTCGAAGACCTCAAAAAGAACGAAATGAATCCCGCATGTTTCCAGATGCAACAGGAATACGAAAACCTTCTTCGTTATAGAGCCGCGCAGAACGGCGTTACTCGCCGCTTCTTTGTCGTTCTTGAATTCAAAGCAGACCTGCAGAATGATGGCACAGACATCAATAAGGTCGTTGGCGATTTGAACGCAGCAGCAAGTAGATGCCGTGGATACCTTGAAGACGCAGGCAATCAGTTCATTCCTACCTGTGAGACGGATGAAGGCGTGTGCGACATTCTCTACCAGATGATTTGCCGTAAGGAAAGCGAGACGGTAGCGTATGATGTTCATGCACGCGAAGTTTTCCTGAAATACGAAAAAGCGGTTGTTGAACAGGGGCTTGGCTCTATGCCTATCATCACAGCACCTGAAACCATCGCTCCTAACTGGATGGATTTCTCTCACTACAACTATGCTGTCATTGATGATAAGTTCTATACATTCGCCTATATTTCCGATACCGGTTACGAAAAGAATGTGACTGCCGGATGGTTGAATCAATTCATCAATAGCGGCGAAGGTGTTGATGTCGAGATTTTCTTAGACCGTCACACACGCGATGAAGTTTACAGCAAAATTGGTTTCAACGTCAAACAGAAAAGAGCAAAATCTCTTGATAGCCATGATACGGATTCCGACTTCCACGAAATCCAGAACGCCATCGATGCTGGTTCTTATCTGCTGGATGGATTGGCTGCTGGCGAAGATTTGTTTTACGCCAGTGTTCTTTTTACTATCACTGCCGATGACTTGACAGAACTTGAACGGCGTTTCCATGAATTTGAAAAGAACGCAAAGGGTTCTGGATACAAGGTCGTCAGATGTGATTTCAGAATGCAGGAAGCCTTTATGTCTTCCTTGCCTACATGTTCTCTCGAAAAACAGCTTTATAAACATTCGAAGAGAAATGTTCTGACCTCTGGTGCTTCGTCTTTTTATCCTTTCGTATCCTTCGAAATGCAGGACCCGAACGGTATTATGATTGGTACCAATACGGCAAACAACTCCTTGGTTATCATTGATGTTATGGATAGAAACATCCATCGTAACTCCAATGGTGCTATCCTTGGCACATCCGGTTCCGGTAAGACATTTACCTCTCACTTATTCGCACTTCGTTTCCGTATGCGTCGAATTCAGACATTCATTCTGGCTCCTGTTAAGGGCGAACGCGACTACGGTAACGGTTGTTATCGAGTTGGTGGACAGTTCGTATCGATGTCTCCCGGTTCTCCCAATCACATCAATATCATGGACATTCACGCACCTGACCTTTCAAACATCGATTCCTTGGGCGACGATGACGCCAGTAATGCGGCGCAGATTTCTTTGCTTGCACAGAAATCTCGTACCATTCTTACATTCATCAAGCTTCAAGCACCTGACCTCACATTGGAAGAAGAACAGCTTGTTGACGGTTGCGTATATGAAACTTATGGGCGTTTCGGTATTACCGAAGATAATATGTCCATCTATAAGTTTGGTACAAGCGAGTACAAGGAAATGCCCATTCTTGAAGATTTGTACAATACCATGAAAAATGTGCCAGAACTTCGCCGCGTCTGCAATATCTTCAAACCGCTTATTAGCGGTTCGCTTTCTTCGTTTAACAACCATACAAACGTTGACCTTAGCAATCTCTACATTGTTTTCGACTTCGATGCGTGCGACGGCAAAAACAAAGTTATGGCTCTTTTTATCGTTCTGGATTTCTGTTGGAGCAAAATCAAAGAAGATTCCAGTAAACAGAAAGCCATCTTCATTGATGAGGCTTGGAACCTTATCAGTAAATCGTCCAACGAAATGTGTGCCGATTTCATCAAGGAAATCTTCAAAACCATTCGTGCTTACAATGGTGCCGCTTTCGTAATGACACAGAACGCTTCCGACTTCTTCACGATGAATGGTGGCGAATATGGCCGAGCAATCATTACGAATGCTGACACAAAAATTATCATGCAGTTGCCGGAAACAGAAATCGAAATCCTGCGCACTGCTGTTCAGCTCACTGACGATGAATGCAATAAAATCCAGCAGCTCCATCGTGGTTCTGGACTCGTGATTGCAGGAAGCAGTAAACTGTTCGCCGACTTCACAGCTTCTGATTTTGAGGCCGAGGTTATCTCTGGCGATATCAAAAAGTCAAAACGCTAAAAACAATGACGCAGAATCGAAAAATTCTGCGTTTGCTGCACAGTATGAGCACCTCCACGTTGGTGTGCGGCGGATAACGGGAAATCTCGTTAACAGAGCTCATAAAACCACCTTATTTTGACGTCGACTGAAGACATTTTTAAATCAGCTTAGTCTACGTCGAAATCCGAACAGATTTATGCGTTAACACGCGCATAAAATACAACATTTCTATTTTTGACGCAGACTGAAAAAGAACGTTCACTCAAAAATAGAAAATCACTCAAAAATAAGAATTTGGAGGTTTTTATCATGGCTGCTGCTCATAACACTGTAATTAAGAAATTGCTTCATGATTTCGGGGCTCTTCCGGCTGAACTGGTGGCAAAATATCTCACTATTATGTTTGGTGAGTCCATGACTTTGCCGCTGGCGAATCAGACAATTTATGCGGCTGTACGTGAATTTGTGTGTTATCAGAAAGACGGATACCTGCTTGCCAACAGCTTCGTCAAAATCGACAGCAAAATCGAATCCGGCGCACGCGCTTTCTGTGTTTTCCTCGAATTCATGGAACATGTCCCCGGATTCACTTATTGCCGCCCGTCTTCTCCGTGGCAGTTGGCATTCGTTGCTGGCGATATTACTTATTATATCGTTAATATTTCGCGTGGCAGCGAGTATCAGATGGGTACTATCCTGAACAGCTTCGGTGCTGATAAGGATTTGCTCAATAATTCTCGTAGAATCGGCATTCTTGAAAATGGAGCCGATATGTCTCTGGTTCCTTACTGCGGTATTATGCAGTTCTGCACGGTTGATGATAACTATGACATCACGGTGTTCGCGCCCGAAGACCGCAACACCATCGAAAAGGCATGGGCAGATGTCCAGCGGAACTAATAAATTCCTGACGAATCCAGGCGATTCTGGCATCCTGTTTAAGGGGGCGGAATCGCCTTCTTTTTGTATGCAGGATAAATTCGACAGCGCAGCAAAGCATATCAATGAAGCACAAAAATATATCGAAGAACCGCAGAAAAGCACGATAAAGGCGCAAAAAGCAATCCATGAGCTTCTTTTGGCGCAATATGCACTTCGAGATATCATCAATTCAAGTGATATGCCACGCACAGAAAGAATGCGGTTGGAATCCCAAAGCGTACCTGATTCTTTATGTTCCGTAGCGCAAATAAATAACGGTATATTGCAAATTTCATATCCGTTTCTGCTTGGAACATACAGTAATTCAGACTCGAATGATTCATCAGCCACATTTATTGAGAAAAGTATTGGCGTAATGACACGCAATAAGCTCGATTTATTTCTCTATGAACATCCGAATTTGGCCTTTCCGGATGGTTTCCTGTACCTGATTTTTAAGAGATTTATCCCTCAAAACGGGAACAAATTGCTTGTCTGTGATAGCAATAATATGGAAACAGGGGCTATCACAAACGCAGTTTCGCAGGCTATCGGCAGGTCAGATAATGCCTATTCTATGGGGTTCGTTTATACAGCATCTGTTGGCGAATATCCGCACACAGAAGTGACGCTTATACAGGCGTCTGACCTTCCTGAATGGCACAGATATATGGGTACCTGAACCCAAGGAAAATCAACACTAAAAATGTAGATTTTTATGGATATGTATTCGGGTACCCAAAAATATCAACATTTCACACGCCAAAATAATGCGGTGTTATTGCACTTAGCGCATTTTCTTTGCGTTGAGGTATGGAAAGGAGGGAACGCCTGAAATATGCCAAAGCCGACCAAGGTAAGAATCCTCGAATATCTATACACAGTGAGTAGTATTCCAAGAAAGCAATTAAAGCTGGCATTTCAAGATGTAGCCTATAACACAGTATTCAGAGCAACGAAAGAACTTCTGGATTCTGGTTATATCGAATTGCTATCGGTATCAAAAGGACCAACCAGAATCAAGATTACAAAAGCTGGCATGGATTATCTTTCAAAACAAAAAGATGCAGTTATGCAAGCGAATATCCGAAGCACAGTAACATCTTCAAGCAAGAAAGAGCGTATCGAACGAGTTCAAAAAACGATTGATATGTGTGTGGCTTCTGGAATCAAAACGTCACAGACATCTAATATCAGTTTTTCTATTTTCTCACAAAAGGAACAAGACGAAGATACTGTTATTGAGTTCTCCAACTTGTTTGTTGATGAGGCTGTATTCTTTAGAGCTGACGAAATCACGAAAACAATCAAGACAGAGAATACTTTCGGTGAGGAAATTACACAAACGCAAAGCAGAGTTACAGGGTTGATAATCAATAAAAATGGCTTATGGTTTGTTTATCATTCTCTCGATAAGTTAATGAAGTTCACAAAACAAATTGAACTCACATTCACAGAAGCTGTTATCCGGTTTATGGAATCAAGTTGGTTGGTTCAGCAATATCCAAACTTCTTTGGATTCTTATCCGCAAAGCCAAAAGCCATCATCATTGGAAACACGCCGTCCATGCTTCCAAAAATCTTTACCGGTAGAAAATGGGGCGAAACGGAATCCGATAACAAACAAAAGCAAAAAATAGCTACTCAAATGGGTTCCTATGAAAACTTGAAATTCATTTACTCGTCCATCGAATTCGTGCCGAATAACGATTGCGGGCGAAACTATCTGCACAGAACTGTTTACATGACACAAGCTGAAATGCTTGATATGTGTAAGACATGGGCGACCAAATTTGATTATGATTGCGTAGCCGCCAACGGCATGTTCCAACTTATCCATACGGGTACCTCTACACGCGTAGCCGTTTTACTGACGCTTAACTTCGATATGCTAATCCATATCAGAAATTTACCGGAGGGTACCTCAATCATCATCGATAAGGTCATGGCCGAAGCAGTAAGCCGTGTGCTTGGCGCATCTCTTGTCTCTGCATACGACTTTAATCTCAATAAGCTCACTCCTCATAAATACAACAACAATGGCATTCGTTGTGACGGTATCAACCCTCTCACCAAAAAAGGACATCTGGAATAGATAGAATACGGGTACCTGAATGCCGGGTACCCTTTTGTTATCGCGTAGCCCCATACACAGAGAGAAAACAGAGATAGAAGAAAATACTCTGTTTAATTCTGTGTCGTAAAGAGAGAAAGGAGAAAGTCCCATGAATAATAACCTCGAAGCAGGCGAGTTCAATATTGAGCTCAAAGAAGAAGAACCCGTCTGGATGGATAAAAAGCGGTATACAATTTTTGCATTGCCGATTTCCTTCACCACCTATTATTTGACTCCAACAAAGATTCTCATCGAATCCGGATTATTTACTACAAGAGAAGATGAAATCATGCTTTACAGAATCAGAGATATTTCTGCGACGCAAAACATCTTTGAAAAGTTAAATAAAACGGGTACGATTCGAATCTGTTCTTCTGATGTAGGAACACCGGAACTTTTGATTCAGCATGTCAAGAATCATCGAAAAGTCAAAGAGGCAATTTCGCAGGCAGTGGAAAAAAGCCGGAAGGAAAACGGAATCAAAACGACAGAGATGCTGAGTACACATCACAACCATGATGAGATGCCTCCAATGATGGAATGCCCGTTTTAAAATTTCAAATTGAAAAAATGGAGAGAAGCCATGAGTATGATGGAAGTAGTGTTTGAAAAGCAAAGAAAAGCCTTTGAGAAGCAAGTGGAAGAGCAGAACAGAGGATACAGAAAGCCTCAGAAAATCAATATCGAAAGAAATATTCAGTATGGCGAAGATAAACTTCAAACCTTCGACATGATATATCCAACAGATGCAAAACCGGATATTCCCGTCATCATCAATATTCATGGCGGAGGGCTTGTAATGGGGGATAAAGACTTCAATACAAGATTCAATATCAGGATGGCGCAGAACGGGTACCTTGTAATCAGCGTAAATTATAGACTGGTTCCGGAGGTGACTGTATTTGAGCAGATGCAGGATGTAATTGACGGAATTGAGGCAGCAAGAAAACACCAAGAAGAAGAAAGAAAAGTTCTGCGAGCCATATGGGGCGTAACGGAAGATGAAATAAACCAAATCAACAAAAGAAAATCAAAGAGAGATTATGATTGGGGCGTTCCCGTATACCTGACGGCAGATAGTGCAGGCGCGTACCTTGCGTTGTATATTCTCGCTGTTCAAGGCAGTCCTGAGGTGGCGAGAGAATTCAAGGTAAGACCAATGACGACAAGAATCACAGCTGCCGCATTTATTAGTGGAATGTTCTACACAACCAGAAAAGATAAGATTGGCTTGTTTATGCCGAAGTACCTGTATGGACGCGGATATAAAAAAGCCGGTTTTTATCCATACATCAACCCCACCAATCCAGAAATCATCAAGTCACTTCCGGCAACGCTGTTTGTTACCAGTAGAAGCGATATGCTGCACTCGTATACGGTTGATGTTTATGAAGCTGCCGAAAAGTACGGAAGATATTGTACATTGATTGATTATCCAAAGAATAAGCAGTTGACGCACGCATTCAGTGTATTCTATCCAAGTCTAAGCGAAAGCATTCATTTAATAGATGAGATATGTGAGTTTTTTAACAGCAATAAGATAGCTTATCGGTAAGATGCATTCATCCTTTATCAAGCAGCCATTCAAAAAACAATAGCGATGAACGGGTACCTCATAAAACGGGTACCTTATCCCATAGAAACAGGGTAGGGGAGACAGGAATAAAATGGGACATGTAACTATCAAAACAAAAGTCATTGCACTGGCTGTGCTGGTTGTCGGAGTTATCGGCAGCTATAATGTCAGCGTAAAAAGGCTATTACAGAAAGATACGCAGACGCAAACGGTAGATACAGTTCTTGAATTCCAAAGGGAGATTCTGAGAAGAGACATTGCAAGGTATCCCGTTGAGGTAATGCTCGAAAACGCCAAGCATCAAATTGTTCAAAAAGAAGAAGCTGCAAAACTGGCAGTTCAACAGGAAGAAGAAAGACAGAGAATCCTGAATTCAACAACATATGTGTGGGATGAGGTATCTACACCAACCTATGGACAAAGCTACGCATCTATAACTTGTGACGAAATTGGACTCAGTAGCAGGTTATATTGGGGAGACGACCAGTCCATGATAAACACCGCGCAAGGTGTTTATGAGTATACGGGTACCTTGCAAATCGGGTACCCCGGATGTCATCTTCTTGCAGCACACAATAGCAGTGTGTTTTCACTGTTACAATACGCAAGTGTCGGGGATATTTTTACCGTAACGACAGAATATGGCCGATACGCCTATGAAGTCGATTCCTGCCGAAGCGGAAATGTAACGGCAGATGCGGGGACGATTGTAGCGAGTGACGGCACTGTACTTGTGAATCTCGGAGACTCAGATGACAGGCTCTACATGTATACCTGTTATCCGTTCGGATATTATGGGGCAACGAATCAGAGATATGTTGTAAGGGCAACCTTGATTCCGGAAAGTGAGACGATAAATCTGAGCGCATTGTCCACAGATGATGATGGTTACATGAGTAAGGAATCCCACCAAAAATAATAAATACCCGAATAAAGAAAAGAGGGCAGCTTTGTGAACCACGAAAACATAAAGGCGCGGAACGAGCAGATACTTAACGATTATGTTGCAGGAATGTCTGTAGAGGCGATTTCTGAAAAGTATCAGCTGAGCAGTTATCATTGTTATAGTATTCTACGGCAGCTGGATTACAGAAAATATGAGCGCACTGCTGTAAAGTCCAGAAGCCCGTTTCCAGATAGAAACCGGCAAATCATTGATGAATATCGCAACGGCGTTTCGGCTACCGAGTTGACAAAGAAGTATAATCTGAGCCGTGCGAGAGTTTATAAGATTCTGAGTCATTCTGATGAGTATGTAAGTCATCGCGTATCTGGCGTGTTAACTTTGCGTCGTGCGAAGATAATTGAACGCAACAAGAAAATCATAGCAGATGTGAAGACACATCTGGATATTCCAATTACAGAGATTGCTTCCAAGTACAATATCTCTCCAAGCATTGTTTACACAGTTCTGCGCACTCAATAAAAAAGCAAAGAAAAACATCTCGTCAAGGATTAAATATAGATAATTATCTCAAGAAAAAAGTAAAGCCCCGGAATTTCGAAGAAAACACATAGATTATTGTTTTATTACACAGTAAAGGAGGTGCAGATGCAATGTTTGAATTTGCAGCAAGCTCTATTCTTGGCGCAAAACGCTTCGTTGGCGTCAATGAAAATCAAGAAACCGAAACTTTGCTCAGGCAGAACTACACCATCGAGGAGCTGGAATCAATGCAGTTCGTTGGTGAAGAACAACCACTTATCAAAAGAAACGGTGTCATCTTTATTCGTGACGGCACAGTTGTGCGAAGATATAACGCGAAAAGCGGAAATTGGGAGTTTATGTTTATTCCACGTTACACCTGAATCGAGTAAACACAAAAAAGGAGAAACGCTGAATAACGCGTTTTGTAAAACGATGGCAAAAGAAATTGTTCGCAAAGAACCAGATAAGAAGTATCTCGGACAGCCATGTTCTGTCACATGTGTGGGTACAGCGTATGACCATATACATACATGGCCTTTTACGATTATCAAACCGGAAGGAATGAGATATGACGGGTACTTGAGACTAAGGGATATGAACCAATTTGCTCGCGAGTATCTTCCTATTGCAAAAAGGATAGATTTCAAAAAGAACGAACGCCCACGGCTAAAAGAATTTTTGCAGACAAACGAGACACGCTGCTGTATATGTGTTCTCGGCCATTATCTATATGCAGATACGCAAACATACTGGTCGTTCTTTGATAATGACGATGATAAAGTAATTGCTGTGTGGTATTTGAGAGTACCATCTACGGAAAACACTACGAGGAAGGCATCTCAGAAGCATTTGGACAGTGACCGAAAAGATTGACGATGCATTGCCGATACCGGACAAGAACCTTGCAGAGTATGTTGCTGCGGCAGGTGCAGGAGCTTGGGTACCTCGGCATTTCACGATTAAAAGGAGGAGGAAATCATGGCAACCAAAAAGGATAAGATGATTCCGTCTGAGAAAGAACGGAAAAGAGCACTGAAATATGCGACCCCGGCAGGTACGGGCCGGATGTGGGTAACAATGGGAATCGCCTTTATAATTTTCGGCATTATCTTACTGCTGATTCCGATTGGCCTTGTCATCTCGGAGGCATCAGCGCAGAGATACGACCCAGAAAGCATCCATACGGCAACACTTGTATTCTATCTGCTTGGCGCATTTTTTGGTTTCTGCGGATGTTTTTGCGTTATCTTTGGCAAGCTTGCCGTCAAAGCATTTGCTAAGATGCTAAGTAAAGGTGAAATTAACTATCCGGTAGCGGAATGCAAGACGCCCAAGAAGTTACTACTTCAAGAGGCGGCAGCCATCAATCAAAGTCCTAACGCTCCGCTTACCGCTTCCGTGTTTGGGAACTGGATTGATTTTGAAGCCGATTGGCAAAACTGCCTTTCCATTCATAATGGCATCTTACAGAGCCGTCAAATTTTCAAAAAGCTAATTCTCGTACAAGACAATTTTACTTACAAAGAGCTGGACTACGAAAACAACTCAGAACTCGGCATTGGAGTTAAAACATTCGCCGCAGGAAGCACAACGACCATCGGCAGAATGAAAGGCCATAAGCTCATTTACAACATTGGAATAAATCTTTCCAATGGAAGGTTTGGAGTTAACGGGTATTCCATTGACACACTGGATGTTACGAACGAAGTACATAAGTGGTTAGCTGACCACGGATACACCCGCACAGACTAAGAAATAGCTTTCTTAAATCCACACAAATCAAAACCTTTAACACATAGGAAAATAGCACAAATCAAGACCTTTCCATCCGCAGCAACATTTTTCTTATGTTTTAGAGTGACGTTCGCGACATTTTTCCAAAGCAAAAAGCCCCGTCCATAAAGGACAGGGCTTTCTGTTTACTGTAACGCAGTTTTTATAAACTGCAATGCGATTTATTAACAGTTATTCCATTGATACATTGGAGATTACCATTCACAATGATTTCAATCCATCACAACCGCAAGGGTTGCTACAGTAAAACTGTACAAATGAACCAATATTTTATCATTCATCTTATACAGCAGTTGCCTGTTTTTTAACCACTTACAATAGTCAGATACTATTTACTGCAACGGAATCACAACCTTTCACTATATTATTTTGTGCGAAACAACCAGCAAAACTATACTTACTTGCTATGCACACAACTTTTCTTTACTTATATTATACCACAAAGCAGAGAAATAATCAACAAGAAATCGATGAGGATTCGTTAATGACCGCACCATAAATCAACATAGCCATAAACAAAAATCAAATTTCATGGAGGACAATGCGAGTGATTTCTAAAGAGCTTTTCTGCCAAACTATCGCAGATATTCAGGCACAGGATATGAGAATGAATGAGTTTGGCGATGCACTCAATAAAATCTGCGATACATCCGTAGTTTTTGATGTCAACAATCTGTATCTGACTGCCCTGCTGCGAATTCTCAAAGAAGAATTGAACGATAGAGCCGACATCATTCAGTGGTGGCTCTACGAAGATGTACGCAAGTGTATCTGGTATGACTTTCAGGATGGTCGTCGGATGCGTTACGATATGCCAACAGCTGAAACGCTATATGACTATCTTACAATTCCATTTGAGAAGCTCAACCTCGTCAAAGAGGAGGATGAAAAATCGGATATTTGCGGAGGTGAGTCATGAAGATGATTTTTTGTGTCGTCCTGATAATAGCAGCGGTATGCATCGCAGCACTTGTCTGCTATGTGGTATCCGGGAAGGTGTTGCAGGAAAAAATCAAAGAAAGAGATACAAAGAAAGCCGTTCTTGCAAAAAAGAGCAAACGCTGGCACGAAAAAGCCGTAAAGCGGTTCAAGGCAAAACCCAAAAATAACCCTGAATCAGAGGATGAGTTTAACAACAAGGGTGCTTATGAAACACTCGTTTTGACGGAAGAGGAACATAGACAGTTTGACGAAGCAGAAAACGAGATAGATGAGCTGACTGATAAGATACGGCAGTTGGAAGAAATCCACAGCGTCACCTACCGAGCGGTTTTTACTTGCTCGGTCTTATTCGTTGCATCATTACTCGTTTTTACAGTTACCGGATTGGTGCAAACCTAAAAGGATGAATTGACATGAAGATTTTGACAAAAGAAGTCTTGGCAGAATTTATTGCGGATTCCAATCAAATCTATATTGCCGGAATGTTGAGCGACAAGATAGAAGGCGTATCGTTTTACGCAGAGTTCATCCGCAAACCCATGATTCAGAAAAAACATAAGGTAGAACTTCTTTACAGCGCAGTGAGCGATGTTCAGGATGGGCAGGAAGAAGAAAACATCAGCCTTTTCCACGATGAGCTCAATTTTATGGGTTACATTGTAGACAATGAGACATTTTATTTGTTTGATGCCAAGAAGGAAGATGTTGAACAGCTCAGATTGTTTGGATTCGAGGCAGGTGATATGCCTGAGAATCTAAAAGAGATGATGAAGAACGAGGTAGAGGAGTATATTCGCAATAAGTATATTCCCACAGAAGCAAGCGTCGCTTTGTTTTTTGTGCAACGGCCAGAGCAGGAGATAAGAGATGCAACAATTTCCGCTGCGCATAGTTTCGTGACGGGAGAGAAAGTGAATATGGTTGAGCGTTTTATCATAAACGCCAATCTTTGCGATGAAGCCGCGTATGCTTTTTGGCTTGCAGACAAAGATAATTGGCTCGAATCGCTGCTGCAGATGCGTAAATACAAAAACGACTATTACGATATCGTCGATGACAGGAGCATGAAGGAAACTGTTGTTTACGAAAAAGTCATGGAACGGATTCTCGCAGATAGCATCGAATCTGACGAAAAGTATCTCCGCCTCAAAAAGCTGTTTGAACTCATCAAGGATTACAAGGATGTCAAATTGCTTATCAAGCGTCAAGCAAAGGATGAAAAGCCGGTCGTTGCCCATTGTGATGTGTTCTCTCTGACATACATCAATACATTCAAACAAGATGGCTTGTATCTGCGTGACGGAGAACTCTGGGTCAATCCGAGCGCCGAACCGTTCTTCTCTATACAAGATGCGCTCGATTTCATCCCGCTTGAGAATATCTGCGGAGTCCTTCTTCCCAGCGGCGAGGTTTACCTATAATTCGAGAGGTAACACAAAATGTTCAGTATCAGCTTACTTATTATTGCGGCGGCCATCGTATACATGGTCGAGGCATACATCCATACCTATTATGCCGTAGAGTATATGCACGGTACACCTTTGTTTTTTGTGCTGCTCGCGCAGTACGGTGTTCCTGTCCTTTTCCTCCTTTTGTGTGTGCATATCATCTATAAACAAACCGAGAAAAAAAGAGAAAAAAAGCAGAGTGAAACAGACACACAGGCAGAATCTAAAGAAGAGAAATACCTGACACAAATCAATGCTGTAGTCGGAACGAAAACCATATTCTCGGAACAGGCAGACCAGATGCGGTATCAAGTCAGACGGTTCGGACAGAAGATGGCTACAGCATACAGCATGACACAGGACAGCAAGACTTCCGGTGAGCAGGCAAAATGTCTGATATTACTCGCGTCAGCGGAGAAGATTTTTTATGACCGTTTGGATGATGCGATTCGTTCTGCGTCCATGTTCGACGAAAATGAGTACAAAGCATTTTGCAAAGGCACAATTTCATTCGGAGATAAGGAAACAGCCCAAAAAAAGAAGGAAATCTATAGCGGGATTATAGATACCATCAATAAAGTAATACATGATAACGAACGGTTGATTTTAAGACTCGACTCGCTCGCCTATGCACTGAATCAGCGTTCGGCGCAAAACCCGTGGGATACGGATGTTGTGCTCGCAATGTCAAAGTTGGATTCTGTTATCAGCAAAACAGCTAATGACATTAAACAAGACGAAGAAATCAGCAAAGAAGTGATGCGTCGATTTGATGCATTAAAGTAAAGGAGAAAACTATGAAAAAACAAATTCGTGCTATTGCTGCTGTCGCTGCAGCAACCATACTTCTAACTGGATGCGCTGCACACCAGCAGAACAACGCTTCAGAACAGACACCTACGACACAGACCCAAAGCAGCACCGCTTCGTCTGTTAGTACAGAGACAACACCAGCAGGGGAAAACTGGTCGCTGCTCGACCATCTCCCAGAGTGGGCAGAAGGAACAGTGACTCCTGCAGTTACGACAGACCCGAACAGTGGTATTCCTTTCGGAGAGAACCCACTCAATGATGTCGACTGGACAAAGAGCCTTTCTTTGGACGGAGCACCTAACTTCAACGGTGTAAATGTATCGTTGGAGGAGTTGAAAGCTCTTCCCATCAGCGGGTACATGGCTCTTAATCGAGAAGATGAAGGGTACAGCATCAAAGGAACCAGCAATGAGTACGACGCGGCCGAGGAGATAGACCGCAATATTCAAGACTATTGTGTTACGGGAGAAGAAGGTAACTACTACCAAATCGGCTCATACGCCACAGATGGCTCGTATGCAATGATGCTGAACGAAGATATTGCCAAAGAAGAGAACATGACATTTGGCGATGCGTTCGATAAGGGTCTGTACTACAGCCGTATCAACATCTACGATTTCGACTGGTTCCCGGCATACGATAGCACCGCGCAGGAAAAGTTCGAGGCTCTCTATGAACATTTCGGCAACCCGTCCGGTTTGTACTGGAAAACGACTACTTTTGGTGGTATGGCATTCAATTCTTTTGACGAACTGAAAGCTGCCACTTATGAGGATGTAGGAGAAGCTAAGAGTTATTGGCTGGTCTGGGATTGCGATGGCTATACGCTCGCAGCAGAATGCTATGACCAGTTCGATGGTAAAGAAACACCGCAGGAAACTTCTGTAACTTCTATCTATGTTTTCCCGGATGCTGACGAATCGTACATCTCTCATATCGATGCAAGCAGCATCGTTGACGGCTATGTCGGTTCCGGTTCGGCACCGCTGTGTTTGAGCGGTATCATAAACGGTCAATAAAAAAGTCAGCAAGGAAGTAATGCATCAGTTCGATACACTGAACGGAGGTAAATAACAATGGCAAAGAAAGGTGTATTTCCGGTAATTGCCACCATCGCTATCGTTGGCGTCGTGGTTGGCGTTTTTTCGCAGACGGTACTGCGTGATGCAAGCGTCAGTACAAATACAATGACTTCGGAACAGGCATATGCGGATTTGAACAGCAAGACAAAACGCATTGGCGTGCAGGAAGTATCCGTGAATCCGCAGCAACTCGATGTATCTGAGTTTCTGGATGCAAAAGATGAACTCCCTGATATTGAATCCTCCTACCCGTTCGTAATTGCAGGAAACGGTGATGTGAATATTGAGATTTTCTCTTCCGGTGAGAAAGCGGCAGAAACAGGTTCTGATTCGTTCCTGACCAGCATGGCAAAAAAATTCAATGCACAGCGCAATACGACATCGGACGGTAAGACTATGAGTGTTTCACTGCGTTCCGTTCCTTCCGGTACAGCCGCTGAGTATATTTCAACAGGAAAATATCAGCCTGAATGCTATACGCCTTCTAATACGCTTTTTGGGGAACTCGTAAAGAACGAAGGTGTAGAGCTTACCGTAGAAACAGACCGTTTGGTTGGTAATGTGGCAGGCATTCTCGTATCCAAGAAAACAGGGGATATGCTGCGAACAGACTATGGCGAAGCGTCTGTGAACACTGTTCTGAATGCAACCATCGATGGGAAAATGATGATGGGATATTCAAATCCCTATACCAGTGCCACCGGTCTTAATTTCCTGCTTTCCGCATTGGCAAGCGGCGGAAACGATAATATCGTCGATACGGCAGCAGTAGAGAATTTTCAGAAATTCCAAGCAAATGTTCCGCTTGTATCCTTTACTACACAGCAGATGGTCCAGTCTGCTGACAAGGGTGTTGTAGATGGTCTTGTAATGGAATATCAGTCTTATCAGAATGACCCGACCTTACAGCGCAATTATGAATTTATCCCATTCGGTGTACGACATGATAACCCACTGTATTCCATTGGGAATATCTCGGCCGAAAAGAAGGAAGTTATTGCTGCGTTCGTTTCCCTCTGTGCCCAGAATCAGGCAGAAGCGACGAAGGACGGGTTCAATGGTCTTGACGACTATGCATATACCGGCAATGTATATGACGGCAATACCATCGCACAGGCTCAGAGTGTCTGGAAGGAAGAAAAGGATTCCGGTATTCCTATCGTGGCGGAGTTCGTTGTCGATACTTCCGGGTCAATGCGCGGAGAACCTATCAATGCACTGAAAACAGCCATGATTAACACCATCCAGTATATCAATGACGACAACTATATCGGCATCATTGGCTTTGATTCGGATGTCAGAGAATACCTGCCAATCGACCAGTTCTCTCTGACTCAAAAAACTCTGTACAAGGGTGCTGTAAATTCCCTCGACGCGAACGGCAATACAGCTATGTATAACGGTCTTTGCGTTGCAATGGACCGTATCTATAAAAAATCTCAGGAACTCGGCGGAAATTGCACGCCAATCATCTTTGTCTTGACGGATGGTGACAGCAATACCGGTTACAAGTTCTCTGAGACAAAGGACATTATTGCAGGCATGAACATTCCCATCTATACCATCAGCTACAACTATGCAGCGGATAGTCTCTCGGAGCTCGCTTCTATCAACGAAGCAGCATCCATTGTTGGAAACAGCGAGGATATTACTTATAAGCTTCGCAACCTGTTCAATGCAGAGATGTAATTTCAAAGCGCGGTTTTATCCGCGCAGCTGCTCAAAAAAGACAGCCTCCACGCGGCGAGCAGCGGGCAACGGGAAACACTCCCGGCGAATCGTCTTTCAGAACGGAAGGTAGGATATCGCTATGCGAGTACAACAGGTTCCGAACTCTCCCTATTTCATCCATTACGACGATAACGGTTATTGCTGTATATCCAAAAGCAAAGAAAGCCAAGAATCCATCCCGGAATCCGAGATGCAGGAGTTTCTTGACGCAGTAGCCAATGGCTTGCTCTACATTGAAAAGGAACGGAAGAGCAGATACCAGCGTATTGACGAAGCTGAAAAAACAGCTTTTACCAGAGGCGAAGCGGAAGGCAAAGAAGACAAGCTCATCGCCACAGTCAGGGAACTGGAGGAAAAGCAAGCGTTAAGGGAAGAGCAGGAGAACAAACTATACCACGAAGCGCTTAGTCACACTATATCTTTCAGAAGCACGAGAACAGAGTGGGTTCGCCTTAGTCGTGGAGGATGGTGAGCAACATGATAGGAAGCATTCCAATTCCAAATACCAGATTTTATCTGACCAGCATCGACGGTAAGAAGTGGTTCATAACAGAATATTACAGAACCGCACCGTTCAATCCTGCAAAAGAAACCTACGACTTATATAAAGCGTTTGCGGAAGCCTTCCGAGAAAACGAGAGGGAAAAGCAGGAATTTCCTGAGAAGCTCGAAGAAGCTGCGAAAAAAGCCTACGGCAATGGCTTATACGCCGGACGACATAGCAAATTATGAAAACGAATCAAGAAAATCAACAGCTTTGCGAAATATTTTTTACATAGAGACCGGTTTTTTTGTAGACATTTGCTGCAATGTAGATACAATAAAAACGAAAAGAAGATAATGTTTTTGAAAATCAACAGCGAGGCATAAAAACATGAGCATCACAAAAATCGAAACAGCCTCCGGCGTAACGCTGGTTCTCAATGGCAACACGATATTTGCTTCTGATGATACCTCGTACTGGCTGCAGGAGTCCAAAATTATCGGCGGAAATGGACATGTATACGGGCATGCACAGACTATCCAAGATGCTCTGTGTCTGGTCTTGGCAAAGTACGGCGGACTCAAAGGTAACAGTACAAAGCAAGTAAAGCAGGCAAAGAAGGTAAGCCAATGGTAATTTGCACAAATTCCGGCGTGACGATAACCAACTGCAGCAACATACTGATTGCGTCTGACGGCAAAACATATACCCTCAGCGGACAAATGCTGCTATGCGACAGCAGAGTCATCAGCTATAATTGTCGGTCAAAAAAGAAGCGCTTGGCACGGTCGTTGGACTATACGGTGGACGAAGGTTCTAAGGCATATAAGCTCAATTTTGCCAGCACTTTGATATTCTGTGGTATGCGTTCCAGCCCTTTGATATTATAAAAGTAGACCGGGAACCCCCCCGGTTTTAACCGTGGGATGAAAGGTCGTTTCTATCTTTGGCAGATAGAAGTGAATGAGTCTTTAAGAAACGGCTTCCATATAGGGAAACCGTTTTTTGTGGACGTTTGCTGCAATGTAAATACAATAAACACAAAAGAAGGTGATGACTTGAAAATCACAATGCAGATTAAATTACAACCAACAAAAGAAGAAATGGCGCTTCTGGATTTTACAATGCAGGAGTATATTTCACTTGTGAATGACATTCTTGACTACGCCATTGCAAGCGACATCATGCCAAGACTGACATCCAAGACGATGATTGCGCCACTGCCATCAGCATTAAAGGCGCAATACTATGTGGATGCAAAAAGCATCTATAATAAAACACTAAAACATAAAAGCAGACTACCTGCCCTCAAAAAACCAGTGGCAATATGGAATAACCAAAACTATACAATTGGCGATGGATATGTAGCATTTCCGCTTTTGGTGAATAACAAGATTACAAAAACAAAGATAGCAGCTATCGTTCCACAGCGAGTATTGGATATTGCTGTCACTCATAAGTTGGGTACACTGCGTATCACGAAAAAGGGTGATAAATATATTGCGCAAATTGCCTATGAAATAGCGGAGTCTGCTGTCAAAACCGATGGTAATGTTATGGGCATTGACCTTGGCATCAAGTGTCCCGCTGTAGCAGTTACCAGCAATGGCAAAACAAAATTTTACGGAAACGGTCGTCAAAGCAAGCAGAAACGCCGTAAGTTTGCTGCAAAGCGCAAAAAAACTCGGCAAAGCGAAAAAGCTGAAAGCCATTAAAAAATCTCGCAATAAAGAACAGCGTTGGATGATAGACCAAGACCATAAGATAAGCCGCGCCATCGTGAATGACGCGGTTGCGAACGGTGTAAAAATCATCAAATTGGAGGAGCTTTCCGGCATCCGCCAATCGGCAAGAACAAGCCGTAAAAACAATCACAGCCTCCATAATTGGAGCTTCTATCGTTTGGCAAAATTCATCGAGTACAAGGCTGCCCTTGCAGGGATTGAAGTTGTATATGTCAACCCAGCTTATACAAGTCAGACCTGTCCCTGCTGTGGGAAACGTAATCACGCAAACGATAGAAATTATGTCTGTTCTTGCGGGTATCACACCCATAGAGATAGACTCGGTGCAGTAAATATTCTTACTGCCTGAAGTATTTGGTAACAGAATACTTGCCCATGGAGCTATATGCTCTGCCATGGGACGGGGTGATGGCTCACCCCTATGGCGAGGACTGCCAACTCTGCGACAGAAATGTACGCAGTTTAATCACTTGCTAAGAATCCCACGATTTCAATCGTGGGAGAAGTCAAATGGGAGATAAAAGTATCGGTCGTGCTGCGATTGAGAAAATCGAACTGGCATGGCAGGCAGACCCGAACAAGTTCCGTGTTGACAAAAAGAAGAACCGGCTCATTTATTCCTATCCGCAGGATGGGCCTTGGTATGAACTGAAATACATTGCAGACGAGCTGCCGAACTCACTCGAAGCAGAGATTTCTGGCGGCAACCAGCTTGTCATGAACTACGAGCAGGCACAGGAATTGTTCGGCATCAAGTTCCGGCGTTGGCTGGGAATCTTCAACCTCTAATACGAAAGGCAGGCCCTTTTCTGAGCCTGCCTTTTGATTTCGCAAAAATGATTGTCCATTCGTGCGAATTGCGTACCATGAAGTATACAGGCAAGCGGTATTGCCGCTGAAAACAACTATTGCGAGAAAGGAAAGATTATGAGCGAGCAAAATTTAGAACAGAAAACAAAAATGCTGCCGCCCAGATAATGGGGAGCAGAAATGTAGAAGCCAAGCACCGAAAGGAGAATCCATATGTGTTGTCTGAAAATTGATACTGAAACGCTGCTGGCGAACTGTCTAAACACTTGCAAGACTTATTCGTTTTCATCGGATGATTTGCAGCAAATTGTAAGACTGATGGCAAACACCACAGACAGGTATATCTTCAGCGACACCGGCGATGATGCGCTACATGAGATTGTAACGAAATTTCCGGACATGTTCGTTTACGCTGATGAAGACAGGATTGCTCTGCGCAGCGAGTGGCAGCACGATGACAAGAAGCTGCCGATGGCGTATTTCGACTTTGGATACTCCGCCGCTGACATCAAGCAATTGTGCGCCGCAGCGAAAAAACACTGCACCACGCAAAATGAACAGTTGCCAAGTTGTGCGAACCGGGTAGAATAGGTATTGTACGATAGGTTTGTAAGAAATGGCACTACTTACTTTTTCGCAGCTACTTCAACCTACCCAAAAAAAGAATTACAAGTGCCCCTTGCGCATCCGTGCGGCTTGAGGTATACTATTTACGGAATCAAAAAGAATCATCTTTTGCGAGAACTCCGCTACTGGCGCAGTTCTCGTTTTCTTTTTATTTAGAACAGAAAACAAAAATGCTGCCGCCCAGATAATGGGGAGCAGCATTGTTTTTTGTAATAGCCAGAGGGTATAGGTATCAGTTAGACATCAGACACGAACGCCCATCTCGTCAGCCTTGTCATCCTCGACATCCAGATAGTAGTATATGTCACCGAACGCTAAGCCTAACTCATCAGCATACTTTTTCAGGGCATCGGAGAACATTTTCAGGTCAAATCCATTACCGGGATGCTCTTTCTGCCATGTTTCGATTTCCCGCTTCGAGGCGGCAACACAGGGTCTTTCTTTCTTATCGTCATCATCAAAAGTAAACCCATCTACCAGACGGCGGGGGGTATCGTCCGAAGCCTCATTTTGGATGACATAGGCAACAATAGCAGCTTTACTGTTATAGTCCGAGTTCTCCGCAAAGAAATCCTCAATGTCGCCATGGCGGACAACGACATTCTCGTAGAAATCCTTGATTTCGCTGTCGGCGTACTCGTTCGTCATGACCTTTTTATGATTTTTAAGGAACTTGATGAAGGTCTCATCGCTCAGGTTGTCCGCATAGAACCCGAGAGCGTCCACGCGAACTTTTACGAGGCTGTTGAGGAATTTCTCCATCTTTTCAAGGACATGCTTTGCCGTAAATGCCGTCTTCAGGTTAATAGTATAGTAAAAGACAGGGAAGTCTTTAATGTCCACACCACTCGATTTGAAGTTCTCACTCAACTTATCGATGGGCTTGCGCAAAGCAGGTGCATACTTGTACAAAGTATCGACATCGGTAACGTAGTCTGTGATATACAAGTCATCATTTTTGCTGTAGTGACCCAAAAGCCCGACAGCCGCAGTTAGGTGAATGCTGCGCCGGTAATTGGTCCACTCAAAGGTGACAGGGTAGAAAACATTCGCAACAGCGCCGTCCTCTGAATATTCGACAGGAGCAGAACAGCGATGAACGCTGAAAAGGTCATAACCGTCACTGTATGTGTTCTTGTACTGAATTTCGAAGATGCCCAGATTGAAAAGAGGCAGTGACATTGGAATCTGCGCTTTCAGGAATTCAAGGAAATTATCCACATTTTCATGAATCCAAGCAGCATCATCCATAGTTTCGATGCGTTTCTTCGACTTTACAATATCTTCCCCCGGAATCGGCTCATATCCGCATACCTGACGAAGCTCGTTTTCCGATACTGCATCCGTAGCCTTTGCGATTTTCTTCAAGGTCACCTCGGTAGGACGGGACTGTACTCTGCCGTTTGCAAGGCGGTTAATGTATACGCGAGCAGTGTGAGATGTCTGGGCAAAATGCTCCTGCGTCTGCGTGCCGATAGCTTTCTTGATAAGCATCGCCAGCTTATCAGGGTCATATCCGGAGTTACCCTCGTTGTCACACTCAGAATTATCCTTGTTCAGCCAGCCATCAATAAGGGAATACCCGATATCATGCAGGGAAGCATATACATGCCCGGTTGTGTCCTTGCTGGGAAACTGCAAATGTGCATTATCTTCGAGGCAGTCCACTTTTTTGCACAAAAGAGCGCACTCATTGGCAATGATTATAAAAGGAGCACGAAGCTCAATAACTCTGTTGATGCGCTCATTGTTTTCGTTAAGCATCTTTGTCAGGAACACGATATCGCTGAGCTGTTCAGGCGTCATCTTTTTGAAAACATCTGAGCCGAGTTCGATTTCGTTAATGACAGGAACAGAAACGGAGGCATCCATGTCCTTGGCATATTGCAGTACGGCGTCAACAACAAAATAGCAGTTATCATACAGATTATAATCAGTACCTGTTTCCAGCATCGGGACAATCGTGCCCTTGCCATCCTTGACGCCGTAAAAGGCCGAGACAGTCATGAAGTCTTCAAGAACCTTCTCATCGACGTGCAATGCCTTGGCAATCACCGGCAACTGCTTGCGAAGCAGAACAGGGGAGTTCAATTTGATAGAAAACATATGACGGCTCCTTTCGAATGTAACATTTTGATACATTTTGTAATCCTGTGTTACTATTATATATCGTTGCAGATAGAATTTCAATAGGAGAAGCAACAAAAAATACAATAAGATACATAAAGTTACAAGAGCGGATGGCAGTCAGGCGGATAATGCACAGTCAGAACGGGAAAACCCAGCGGCGACAGCCCCCTCCCTGAGCAAAGCAGCGAACCGGCGACAGAAGTCTCGACATATATCCTGAATACCAACACCAAGCGCTTTCATTATCCCTCCTGCAGCAGCGTGGACGAGATGAAGGACAAGAATAAGCAAGAGTATACCGGAACGCGGGATGAGTTGATTGCGGATGGATACAAGCCCTGCGGCAGGTGTAAGCCATAAAGTAAAAGACCGCATCTTGTCAGTATGCGAAATTCGCGGTATCATGGGGAAAAGAAAAGGACTACGGAATAATCATATTGACATTTAGTAGTGCATGACATATAATATGAATACGTTAAGGACATACACTTAACGAATCATAGTTCCCATAATAGTTCTTGGTATGGTATAAGATGCTATCGGGGATTATGACTGAAAAACCGCTTCGTTTATGTGAGGCGGTTTTTTGTTTTTTAGCCAATCTTTTACAACTTCTGCGCCTTCCAAGTGCGGAGATTGTGAGATACAGGCTTAGCTTAGTAAAAAAGCATATTTCCTCAGAGGTCACCCAAACAGGTGGCCTCTTTTTTATTGCCGAAATCTGTCCATCCAAGGTGGGGTATGGTATAATAGGAGACAGAAGAAAACAACGCGAGGGAGCTGCCATGAAATCGAAAGCGAAGAGAAACAATAATCGCCCGGCATCATTCCGTGAGAAGTGCAGGAATGCATTTGGTGGAGCGCTAAAAGGTCTTGCGGACATCAACGCAGCGGAGAAAGAGAATGTAGCAGCGTCCTTCGACCTCGATAAACGCAGCGTGGAGCGACGCATTGATGCTATGGAGAAGAACCGTGCCATGGCAAAGCGTATCGCAGAGGGCTGCATTAAGAGCGACCCAAGCTTCAACTTCGATGACGACTGGATTGCAATAAATATTCTGATGGACCCACCGTACAATGTCGGTGAGGAGATGTTCTGCTATTCTTTGGCGGCGGCTATCTGGATTCTCGATGCGATTCGGGCGAACCAGAAGATGGATGAGGCGCTGGCACTCCTTCCGAAAGACAAAGATAAACTGGATTCCGTGCGCCTGCCGAAATGCGTTTCGCCGTGCTACAGCGAAGCAGTGCTGCGGAGCATGGTATACACCATCCTGCACCGGAACGAGGACTGTGTTGGACTTATTAAATCCCCGAAAGACCCAGCAAGGGTCTTTGTTACGGACGGATATACGATTGCCGGGAAACAGCATCAGGATGTGCCGTCCAGACGGGTATTTGAGGGGATTCTGGCTTTGCTGCCGGAAGAACTCGTTGATAATGCCGTAAACACATTCGCGTTTATGTCTAAAGCTGCGGTGAGCCGGTATTTCACATGCCGAAACAAGTGGATAAAGAAAGAGATAAAGTACACCGAAGAACTCAGAAAGAAAACAGAAGAACTCAAGGCCATTTCTGAGGAAAGCGTCAAACTATCAGAAAAAGCAAAAGCTGCCTTTACCGGAAAGAGTATTCAGCAAAGAATAGAAGGTGTCCCGCTTATTGACGATAAGATGCAGGTTGCAGCAGATGTATTTGACCTCAAAAACCGCAGCGATAATATCATCGATGAGATGGAGACAATTCAGGATAAACGCGATGCGCTCTTTGATGAAATTTCCAATTTCCAGAATGACAGCATCATTAGAGCCTACTGGACGGAAGAAAGCTGGGTAAAACGGTATCCGAAACTCGTAGCAAGGTATGCGGCGCGGTATTCAGTGCCGGACCCGTATGAGATGTGCTTTGCCTTCTATTATCTTCTCGACCAAGGTGATGACCTCGCGTGGCTGTATTATCCGACCAGCGTCATTCTGTCCTTCTCTGCCGCCCAGCTGCCGTGGAGCGGTGGGAGCGTGAAGGCGTTGAGCGACAAGAACGGAGCCATCACAGCGGATATCATTGACATTCTCCCGCGCATTGATATCTATAACGAGCTTCATACGAAGGATAGCCAGATGGTGCCGATTGCATGGAACGATATGACCCTGCGTCTGCCTCCCGATACGAAGCGAGAAGATAACCTCAGATACACCCCATCGAAAGCTATCTATACCTTCACAAACGGCGCGATAGTGCCCCGCAATACGAGAAATATTGATGCGTTCGCGGAATCCCTCTATGACTGCGGCGTAACGACAGATGAGGACAAAGCTATCTATGGAGCGTATATTTCTGTGCTCTCTAACCTCGAAGAGCGGGTGGATTTTAGGAATGATACAGAGTCTCTCGCAGCACAATGCAAGGAGTATGAGAAGGAACTCGAAAGGCTCCGGAAGGAGAACGAGCAGCAAAAAGAGGAACTGTACAAGACAGAGAAGGCTTTGGCAGATAAAAATACCATCTTAGAGAAGCAGGCAAATAAGAGAAGCGTAGAAAAGCAGGAACTCAACGACCTACGTGAACTGATTTTTGCTCTGACAAACGATGCAGGGGAGGAGAAGTCCAGCCAGAAGCCGAATACTGTGTTCCCGTACCATACCCAGAAGAAGCATATCGTATTCGGCGGACATCCGACATGGCTAAAAGCTATCAAGCCGATGCTGCCGGATGTCAAGTTCATCGAAGGTGTGCCGAGCAGCGAGCAAATCAAGGGTGCCGAGATGGTATGGCTGCAGACGAATTATATGTCACACAAGGCGTTTTATAAAATCATAGATATTGTCCGCAGTAAAAATATCCCGCTCCGATATTTCACGAGTGCCTCAGCAACAAAGGGTGCGGAACAGGTAGTGGCGGCAGACAGCGGTAAATGACCGCTTTAGAAACAAAGGACAAAGCAAACGGGAAAATACATTGCGTTAGACCAAATATAGGAGGATTTTCTATGGATATCGGGGAATTCCAAAAACGAATGGATGATGCTCTTGGCGAGGTAAAACGACTATTGGTACAATCCGGCTACTGTGATAATCAGACCCTTGAAAATATCGACTGCGACAGAAATGACCCGGATGATATCCAGCGCTGGAATGAGCTCACGAACGCATCGAAGCTGCTCTTAAAGGCAGTTGACGACTTGAACTACATTCACCACCCGATTGCTGGTACGAGTCGGCTGCACCTGAACACCAGCGGCAGATACGAGGATGATTTCTGCGAATATACCTCTGGCTCTGGCATTGAGTTTTTGTTGACAGATAATTGCAGTACACCCTGCTGGGTACATTCCCGCATTGAGAGCGATGACAACGGGAACTATTATATCGTTGGGTATAAATGGCTCGACATGGAAGGCTTGGAAACGAGAGTCAGGCGGAAAACTTAACTGAAGCCGCTCAGCGAAATCGAAGTATGGGAGAGAACAAGTCTCCTCATCAAAGTGAAAAAGTACACAGAATCGAAAGTAACATAAAAATGTTCCTTTTGTACGTTGATTATAAGCGCTAATTGTGGTATAATATAAATATCGGAACGGAACCGTTCTGTACCGCAAGAAACGAAATAGCAATACATAAAGGAGCATCCTTATGAGTACCACTATTCTGAAATTCGAAGCCACCGCATTCCGCCCTCAGGACGATGACGCACCCGATTGTCTGGCAGCTTCCATCAGCATTCCCGTTGAGGAAGACGATGAGGTCATCGGTAACACGATTAACAACGAGGACCTGATTGTGCATGCTGTCGGCGCACTGCATGACCTTGCAACATATATGCGTCCTGAGTGGCTCGATGACGAGGACATCAGCATGACCCTTGATATTTATCTTGGCGGTGCAAAGTGCCAGTCTCGCGGCGGTATTATCGCCATGAAACCTGAAAGCTACACTTTCGACATCGAAGACTAAGGCGTATTCTTTTGCCGTTCACCTCCGGGTGGGCGGCTTTTTTCTTTGCTGAAAACCCGTGGCAATTAGTACCATTCGCCAATAATGATTGCAAAAAACGCATTTTTGTGGTATAATATAAGCATAGGGATTGAGAAATAAATCGAGTCAACGATAATATTTTTTTGAAAAACTCACGGCGATAAAAAGCAAGGAGAACAGAGTATGCTGACCAATATTATGGTTCTCAGAACCGTCAAAGAAAACGCAAATAAAGCTGTTCTGGACGCATTACCCTCGATTTTATTTGAGGGCTTGCACAATGACAAGGATGTGCAGAAATACTACCTGCAAGGTCCAGCAGCTGAGTATATTCCTGTCAATATACCGGATGAAACCGCAAAAAAGTTTTCCAAGTGCGCCACAGCACTGGCTATGCAGCTCATCCTTCTCAGCAACAAGACAAAAGGTTTCTTTGGGCCTGAGATAGTAAGTGTGGAAGGCAAGGATATTCTGACTGCAAGAAACATCATGAACCCCATCATGATTGAGAGAAACGCGAAGTTTTATAGCACAAGGCTGAGCGATGAGGTGTATGATGCACAGTACGCGGTCAGTGAGCATGTGATTGAATGTTGGGAAGATGGGCCTGTTCCGCCGATTGTCATTAACAGTTCCATCTGGGCTATCGTGGAATGCACTGCGGCACAGATGCAAAAAGATAACCGTTTCCTGCGCAACAAAGAAATCCGCGACACTGAGTTCTTGGAAATTTCGACTCGCATTTATAACGAATTGCTTGGATTCGCATCAGAAAAATTCGATATTCTGAATATCAAGGAGTTTGTATGAGCATTAAGCATGTTAAAGGTGATATTCTGACAACCCCGACGCGGAATGAGGATACAGTCATCTGCCATCAAGTAAATTGCTGCGGCGTGATGGGCGCAGGTCTTGCTAAGCAGATTCGCGACAAGTGGCCTGTCGTATTCGATGAATATAAGAAAATCTGCGGAACCGACAGACTCGGTGATTCCCAGACAGTTCAGGTTGCTCCACAGCTGTATGTCGCCAACCTGTTCGGGCAACTGAACTATGGCAGAGATAAGCGCCAGACGAACTACGCGGCGCTGGCAGCGGCTATTTTTGGGGAAATGAAAGTACATCCTAACGCCACCTTCCGCATTCCTTACGGTCTCGGCTGTGGTTTGGCAGGCGGTAACTGGGTAACGGTGCTGGACCTTATCGAGGAAGCCGCCAACGCTTGGAATGTGAATGTTGAGATTTGGGTGCTGCCAAAAAAATAAGGAGTTGTCATGTACAATACCAACTACAAATGCGTCAAGCCGTTCGATGTATGGCTTGATGCTATTGGCCCAGATGGCAAGAAAATTCCATATCGCGTCGAACGTGGGACCATCTGGCGTCTGGTCTGGTGCGGTGGCGAGCAGAGCTTCAAGGAATTCACCGGACCGGATAAGATGCGCATTACATTGCCAGATGAGTATGTTGAGAAATACTTCAAGAAGGTTTGAGCATGGGAAATTATTGTCCCTACACGAACGGAAATGTCGTATACCTTCAGTGTAAAGAATGCGAAGAGAAGCTCTGCGAAAAAGACTGGTTCTTTTGCGGAGTTGCGGGAACTCCATTATCGATGATGAAGTCCCGCATGCAAATGTCAGAGTACCTCGACAGAATGCTGGCAAAACGTGAAAAGGTCGTCATTGCAGCAGAATCCGGCCGGAAAATAGCAGCTTTGGCGGCTATGTACGCCAGCGAACGCGGATACTCTTTCATACCTGTTGCAAATGATGATTTGTCCACATACCTCGCCAAACAGCAGCAAAAAGGATGTGTAATGTTTGATGGAGCCGAAAACGAACGAGAAATCGAAAACACCTGTCGTGAACTGCGCATACCGCTGCGGCGTTGTAAACTGGAAGGAGCGTAAATCTATGATGTACCAGAAATTGGTTCGGGATAATATCCCGGCTATTATTGAGAAAAACGGAGAAACTTGCGTGACTCGCAAGCTGACCGACAAAGAATACGAGACTGCTTTGGCCGAAAAGTTGCAAGAAGAGGTCAAGGAGTTGCTGGAAGCCTATACAGCCAAGGAGCGGAGCGTTCTGGACTGCGCTGAGGAGATGGCGGATGTGATGGAGGTCATGTACGCTATGGGCAAGACTTGCGCTGTTTCCAAGCGGGAAATTGAACAGGTTAGAAGTCAGAAGGCATCGGAGAAGGGGACATTCTCCAAAAAAATCTTTTTGGTTTCAACTGAGAAGTAAGAGGAGAGAACTGTGACTCAACAAGACGAAGTGCGGTTAATCAGAAAACTGATATTCGCAAAATATAGTCAAGACACTACACACTTTTGTCGGTGTGTGGACGAAATTGCACAAACCTTTGACGAGCATGGCGACAAAGAAGGCGCTCGCGCTATTCGCAATACATCCCGTGACGGCTATGTCAAATCGTACTATGAGGCGAGTCGGCAAACGCAGCCTCCCGGTAGCCCTTTTGTCAGCTACAAGCCCGCGTTCATCATTGATAATAAGGATATCGCGTTGTGGCATGCGAAAAACGACAATCCGCCAATGCGAGTTCGACACATTTTAGAGTACATCGAGAATGGGGAAATGGTTGCCAAAGATGTGCTGGAGTACGATGCAAGCACAGATAAGTGGCACCGCATTGAGTCCGAATGCATTTCGTTATCATAAAACGCAGATTGGAAGTGATATTTTGAAAAACACTGAATTAAACGCAATCATTCAGAGACAAGAATATGATTTCTTGCGTACAAATAAGCATCTTGGTAAGAACATTCTTTTTCTCACTCTAAGCGGAAGCCATGCGTATGGAACAAACGTAGAAGGTTCCGATATCGATATTCGTGGCGCTGCTGGTTCTCCTGACATCTTAGGATTCAATCATTTTGAACAAGTCATCGACAATAAAACGGATACCGTCATCTTTGCGATTGGTAAGTTCGTAAGTATGCTTGTCCAGTGTAATCCAAATATCATTGAACTACTTGGGAATGACCCAGAGCTATACGTGAACATGACACCGGAAGGTAAAATGCTTCTTGATAACAAAGAGCTGTTCCTTTCCAAGCGTGTTGCCTGTAGTTATGGCGGATTTGCAAACGACCAGCTTCGCCGCCTTCAAATGGGATTGCTTCGCAACGGCAACTCTCCGGAATGGCTCAAGAACAAATTTGAAAAACGAAGTTTAGAGCGTGTTCTTGCCGCACAAAATAAATTTGATGATTTCAGTCTCAGCATCAGCGAGGATGAAGATGAAGATGGCAAGCATCCTCTTTTGATTTCCGGAAACATGAGCAATTATCCTGTGACCTCGCTCAAATCCATGCTTAAGGGACTTTGCACGACTATTGAACAGTATGAAAAGCCACAGAATCCAAAAGCATTGAAAGATGCAGTCCATATCAACAAACATGCAATGCACATTGTAAGATTGTACTATACTGCATTTGACATTTTGGAGCAGGGAAAAATCATCACTCGTAGAGGCAAAGAACACGAAGAACTATTAGCCATTCGTAATGGTAAGTACATGCGTGAAGACGGAACATACGAACCTGCATTTTTTGATATGGTTGATTCCTTTGAAGCACGATTCCAAAAGGCTGTAAAAGAGTCCTCACTTCCTGCAAAGCCCGATATGCAGAAAATCGAAGAGCTGTTAGTTGCCATCAACAAATCTTATTTAAGTCGAACTATGTAAAACCGCCTTGGCCGAAAAGTTGCAAGAAGTCACCGAGCTGCTGGAAGTCTACATTGCCAAACAGCGGAGCGCTCTGGACTGCGCGAGGAAGTGGCGGATGTCATGGAAGTCCTATGCGCTATAGGCAAGGTCTTTTTCTAAATAAATCCTTGTGTCGGCCGAAAAAATAAACTGAGGTGAACGGTGTGAATATTGCGTTTTGTGATGGGATGCTTTTGCAACTGGACCTGTTGACCAGTAGCCCCACCATCGTATCAAAGCGAGGAATCGGGACGACAACCATAGATTTTTATAACTATTTTTCGCGTTATCGTTCATCACCAAAAGAAGAGTCCTTGAACTTGTTAAGCCGCCCAGACAAAGAAGTCCTTGAAATTATTTCAGAACAATCACTTGCAAACCAGTTCTTTCTCGATTATGCGAGCAGCCGCCAAGGCATTAGTGTCAAAAATCAACAGAATACCACCAGAGAGGACGTGGTGGCTATCTGCAATCTCATTCAGAGCGCTTTCTCGGACTTGAATGCCGTTTTTTCGGAATGTTCCAATGTCAATAAAGCCGATACGTTGCAATCTGATAAGGCTCTTAATCTATTCAAGTTTGATAAATTTACAGCGTCCTTTGTTCTGCTGGGCAATAAAATTGTTCTGGTATACACGGTTAATTCCTTGTACGAATATCTTGAACTCGATTTTTATCACGCAAATCTTGCACCGGATTCCGTCAAGTATGTTAGTATTTGTCCTTGCTGTGGAAGGGCTTTCCGTATGAGCCAGCGAAATAATCTATACTGCAGCAAGGCATGCAAAGATAAAAGTATCAGGGCGAATAATAAAAAAAACCCATACTATTCCAAATACCGCTACCTGCAACAGTACCACAACAGACAGCTTAACAGGCTGCGTTCTCAAATGGCAGATTCACTGCCGAAAATAGAACGATTGCAAAATGCCTACGACACTTGGAATAAATGGGCGCGTACAGAATACGAACAGGCAACAAGGGCCTATAATTTCGGACAACAAAAAGAACAAGAAAGCGTTGAGAACTTCGGCGAACGATTAAAAAAGGAATGGAAGGCTCTGATAAAAAGCTGCTCATGACGATAAACATGGCGTATCTCAAGCGCGTACTCTAAGGTTCAGCGGGCTTGCCTGAAAGGGCAGGCCCATTTTTTAGTGTACGCACAAACGCCGCTAATAAACGCGAAAATAATTCCAAAAATGACATTAAACAACACAAATAGCAAGAGAAAAAGCTTTGACGCAAAAAGTCGCTTGTCAATAGCAAACGGCCAATGTTAGAAGTGTATTTCTGGAAAAGTCAAATTAAAAGTTTCGTTTTGGAAAAGCCGAAAGTCTATGAAAGTCTAAGATTGCTGTTTTTGATAAGAAGAATGTTTGCAATTTGCTGCAAAATCGATATACTGAAATTATCAAAAAAATAAAATCATAAATAAAGTTATCGAAGTCGAATATGCCGTCACCTTTTATGAAGTGGCGACATTTTTGTTTTACAAATCAAAAACAAAAAACTAACGAAAAGTAATTGTTTTGCCAAAATAAAAAAGGTATAATAATGATACCAAGAAAGGAAAGTGATTAAAATGACTCTGTACCATGGTAGCAATATGGTGGTTCGTAAGCCGGAAGTGAGAAAAACAGCATATACCAAGGACTTCTCGTGGGGATTCTACTGCACAAAAAATTATGAGCAAGCCGCTCGTTGGGCAAGAAAGAACGAACGCAATGGTGTAGTTAATGTGTACGAATACGCAGAGTCTGCATCTCTGAGAATCAAAAAGTTTCCCGAAATGAGTGATGAATGGTTGGACTTCATCGCCGATTGTCGTGCCGGAAAGCATCACAACTACGACATCGTCGAAGGGCCGATGGCTGATGATACCATTTGGAATTATGTCAACGACTTTTTGAGTGGGGATATTAGTCGCGAAGCATTTTGGGCACTGGCCAAGTTTCGTCATCCAACACATCAAATCAGCTTCCATACCGCAGCAGCTTTAGCGTGCTTAACTTTTAAGGAGGCGAAAATGATATGATTGCAAGTTCTAAAACCTATACAAAGAACGATATGTTTTACGTATGCAGCTTAATAGAATACATCGGGCGAAGAACGAAAAATCACCGCAAAGATGTAGTGAAAGCTCTGGGGATAGAGGGAGTCAATATGATTCTCGACTACGCAGATATATACCATTGCCAATCTTTCGAGCAATCGGCAGATGAAGTATGTGATATTTTTCCAATCCAAGATGGGACGTATGATACAGTATCTAATTGCAAATACAAAGTGCCGTCATGTACAGACATCGGTAAGGTCTATCAACGCATCATCTTTGATTCTAAAAAAGTACCAAGTGCGCAAGATGTAATCGATGTTTTCACATCATTTATTAGCGACAAAATTTCGGACTTCAACTCAGCGGTCTATTATAGCAGTCCGAGCTATCTCGCAAGCTCTTATAGAAGTGGAAGATTGCTGGACTAAACCGCAACAACAAAAAAACAAGCCCCAAGAGGTCGTTACCCATTATCGGGTAGCAGCTTCTTGGGGCTTTTTTCAATATAACGTAACCGCAATGGGTTGCAATCTTTTATGCACCTATCATTTGTTTCAATCTAACACAACCCGTGCGGGCTGTAACAGCAAACTTGTACAAACGAGGCAACAAGTTGTCATGTATTTTGTACAATATCTGCCTGTTCTTTTAACCACATACAATGGTTATATATTGTTTACTGCAACAAGAACACAACCTTTCACTATATTGTTTGGTGCGAAGCAGCCGATAAAATAATAGATGTTGCCAATTCGCACGATTCCCGCCTTATTTATATTATACCACAAATTCACAATAAAATCAACTTTAGCAGCCCCAGCATTTGCAATTTGCTGCAAAGTAAATATACTTAGGTTATCCTAAAAATAAAAGCACAAATAAAATCATCGAAATCGATATACCGCCACCTCTTTATGGGATGACGGTATTTTTTGTGCAAACACATTGGGACAGAAAGGAATAAAGAAATGAAGAAATTGTACAATCGTTTTCTCGCGCTGGCAGTCGCGTTGGCCCTCGCTCTGAGTCTTTGCTCGTGCGCAGAAGTGGAAAGCGACATCCATGATATGGATAGCAGCATCACGGGACACACCTACACTTGTGAGTTTTACTCCAATGATGGTGAAAAATTCATGACGCTGACAGGCGATAAAATTGACATGACACCGAATATCGTGCGAGAGCATACATACAATGATGATGACGGCTGGGGCTACATCAACACGCTTTCATCTGTTGTAACGATTACCGTTGACGGAAGACAAGTAAACAACTGCGGTTCAACAGTAATTTTTGCTGAAGAAGGACTCACTCCAGATGTTGATTTTCAAATGCAAGACATCCATAGCACAACAGATGGCAGCTTGGCAGAAAATCCGCTCATCGCAAACATTGTAAATAAGTTCCGGAACGCATACGGTAAGCCGGTCGTTGTTGTAATTCAAAGCCAACTGGGTGACCCTATCTGCGCGTACAGCGGAAAAAATGTATACTGGGAGGTATGTGAGGACCTGCCTAAGACAACCAAAATCATGATTGATGGCCGTGCGTTGTATATCCATAGAGCAACTTTCCAAACAATCGACCGCGAACTATTGGACGAGTAATAACAATAATACAGGGATGCCGCCATAATGACGGTATCCCTATTTTTTGTCAGTTTGTCAATAGCGGACAGACAATATTAAAAGTTTCGTTTTGAAAAAGTAGAATTAAAGGTTTCGTTTTGGAAAAGCCGAATTAAAAGTTTCGTTTTGGAAAAAATCCAGCAGCCAAGAATACGCATCGATGCAACATTCGAAAAAGTGGAAAATAAAGCACCTACGCATTATTATGATTGACCATAACAATAAAATGAGGTATAATAAATATAAACGGGAGGAAAATTATGACCAAGGATAGTATGCAGATGCAAAACACTTATTTTTCAGCAGTAGAAGGCTTTAGACAGTTTATCCGCAATTCCGTTCGTACAAAACAAGACCATTATAAGTGGGTCGATTTATATAGCGAAAAGGGTTTGGATGACCCAAATCCGAAAGTGGTTGAGATTCAGGACGAAAAGGCAGAGCAGCTGGCAGTTACGTGTGCAACACTTGCGTACCTAACACTTTCTGTGTATTACGGCAGAAACAAATTCGCCGATACAACATTTGCAGAGCTTGAAGGTGAGGACTACTCTAAGTTTTTGAGGCAAGCACATTATGAAATGGCAGATGAGCATGGACAGTTCGGCATATTCGGATGGGATGGTCTAATCACCCAGATTGCAAAAGACTGCATACCGGACAAATATGTCGGTGACAATAAGAAGGCGTCGCTCGTATATACCAACATGTATTGGAGCGTTTACAACGCAATGAAGTCTCTGAAGGACGGCAAGTCAATTCGGCGTATGATTGACGCTCTGCCGGATGACGGAGACAAAATCGGAAACCTTGGATACAAGTATTTCAACGATGCACTTTTGTCATATGAAATGAGTACGGATTGACAGGGGAGATATCAATGAGACAGTTCGCAAACATAAAAGATGCCTTCCTTCACTGCGATGTGGATAAACTCATCCTCGAATACTACAAAATTCCCGATGATGAATGCAGTAAATTTACCATCGAGTGTGTAAGCACGGAAGTGCATGCTGCGATGGAGAGGATAAAGCAAACACAGCCTGAAAAGGCCGAAAAACAAAATCTTCTTATTGTCTGTAAAACCTTTGAGGAAAATGGAACAGATACATTCTGCGTAGAGGCCGACGATATTGCCGAATGGAAAGAAAGACTCTCAAAGAGCGAGCAGCCTCAGGAAATTGGGGACGAAATGCTCACATTTATGGATACTGATACCATATTCGACGCAGCGAAAGCGGTTGACGTTCCGACTAAATATGCCATCGAGTTTTGCGAGTGGAAGGATATCCTGAGCTGGAAACTGGCAGAACTTAGCATCGCGTGGTACGGATTCGAATTTTGTTTGGCCCGCGTACTGTGGGAGATGGTATTTTTCGGTGTTGAACCCGAAAAAATGAAAAAGGCAGCCGAGAGAATCAAAAACAGCCTCGACGAAGCAAAGAAAGAACTGGAAAGCGATAACGCTCCCAGAACATATAAGAATTTCGATGATGTTGTAAAGGAAATTCTCGGCGACAACTACGATAAAAACTGGTATCCGGAAGAGGAACGCGAAAGAGATAGACGCAACCTTGCAATCGCAAGCTACAAGTGCTGCAAAGAATACGAGCGAATCCTTAAAGGTGAAGTTCAGGTGTGACTCATTTCGAAAAACCCAGAAAGTACAGACAGAAAGATAAATGAGATACAGTTTTTCAACCACAAAACTGCATCTCGTTTCAAAAACGCAAAAAAACAGCACACATAAAATTTAGTGGGTGCCATTTTTGTAAAGGAAGTAACGCAATGAGACGAACAATGGTCGTAAGCGTATTTGCGGGCTGTGGAAAAACATGGCTCACAAATCACCAAAACCAATATGGCTATTCGATGCGGGATAGTGATAGCTCTACTTATGAGAAAACTGCCGGATGGGAAAAGGAATACATAAATAACTTCATGGAAGAGGCAAAATCAGGAAAATATGATTTCATCTTCGTTTGCCAAACGGAATCCGTCATAGACGAAATGGATAGGCAGAAGATTCCCTATGTAATTGTCGAACCTGACAATATCGTATGGAATGAACAAGAATCCAAAGAGCGAGCAAAGGAAAGACAAATCATTAAGCAGCAATGGTTTGGCAGGTTTATACTTCGAGATAATTCCCATATCAAAAATTTTTCAAAGTGGCTGAACCACATGAAAGATATTTACGATGAACGAACGGGACTTGGTTTCATCGTAAAGCATAATCCGGCATCGTTTTTCGTTTTAAAACAAGACCAGTACCTTTCTGATATCATTGATGACCTGTACTGGAAAAAACAGCATTGTAATTCATATATAGTTTAAGGGGTTACTTATGGGCTTGTATCATGTAAATCGTATTGGCAAGGGTATTTGCCTTGGCAATGTGGATGAGGTTCATTACAATGAAGACTTCATCGCAAAGCACACACCAACAACAGATGAAGCGTTGGAATTAAAGCAGCGTGATATCCGTGATGACGAGCTGGAAGGCTACGAGACATGGCCTTTATATAAAAAGTGGATGGCAATAACGCAAGATGCATGGTCATTTCATCGAGAAGTTAATGACGCAGGCTGCTGCGCGGATGAATCATCGCAAATTTACTCAGATGCGTTGCATTATATTTTCGAAGAGTGCTATGGATACCCTCTAAACAGCTTTTTTAGCACACATGATTACGATGGCAATGCAATGATTTTCTGTGATGTGCTTTGGCCGCCAAAGGAATACCATGAGGCATTGGCAGCCATGACCGAAGAAAAGTTGCAGACACAACTCCGCGAGTTTCTTGTTGAAGTCACGGGTGATAGTAAGTATGCGTCATTTCCGCTGCGTGTGTGCGAGGAATATATCAAGGAGTAAATCGGTGTGAATACGGAACAGAATGTAGCATTGGAGATGTTTATGTATTTAAAAGAGCATCTCATTCCATTAGCCAAAGATAAAAACGACAAGATTTTCGAGAGCGACGTTACCCTTCAGATTACCCGGTCTTTGAATAAGGATGTTTGGAACTGCGAAGAAGAGGTAAAACAACTGCTTAGCAAAACAGAGTCAAGAAGTGTAATGATAAGCTGCATAATAGACCATGTAATTATCAATTACAGCCAAAATGCACAGTCTCTCTACATTGGTTTTTTCATTGCAGATAAAATCGCATACGAGTATGGAATCGAGTGTAAACTGGATACATTTATAAAAAGCGAAAAACGTATAAGGGGCTTTTCTTTCAGCAAAGAAGGCATTTTATATGGTCATTCTACACCACATATCAAGCCAAAAGAGTTCAAGCCACTTCCTATGAATTTCGTTGCGAAAGGAACGAAGCACTGGCCTTGCACAATGAAAGACTTGTTCTCCGTTCATACGTATAGCGGGCTATTCGAGAGTGTCGTGTACTTCATCATGCTTTTCTTTGGTGAAACAAATCCGCTCTGGAAGGATTTGGCAAAGGACTATACCGAACAGTCCGCATACAGTGCTATACCTCTTTCTGTAATCAATGAGTCGCACTCCAAAAGAGAACTCATTGCAAAATATTACGGAGAAGACAAAGCATTTAAGCGGAACAATAAAGAGCCCATTGGATATGGCATTTTCTTGGCACGAGTATCCCGCATAGTAAAACCAGAAGAATTACAAAAATTATTCGGATTTAACCCCGAATATATTTTCATTGGACGAGCTAAAAACGATTTGGTAAAACCTCTTGCGCAATATATTTATGATGCTCTTCCGGAAAATGAGAAGATAAAAAACCCATATATTCAAAACAGCATTGAGGATGCTATCACAATGAGCAATAATAAACGACAACTCATTCCTATCTCATTCACGTCCGCTAAGAAAATCAGAGAATGGCATGATAATATAATCCCGGTTGGCACATATGCAACAACCGAGAAAATGAAAATCAAAAAAGACTCTAAATTCAAAAATCTGAAACTGCCGAAAGACTGCGTAAGATTAACAACGACAAGGCAAATGGTCATAGAAGGAAATTTCCAACACAACTGTGTCGCTACATACATAAGCTCAAAGAAAAAGACGCGATATGTAATGAACCGCGTCCAGACTTCTGTACGACATTTGGAGAGGCAAGCAAGACCTGCTCGGAACGAGTATGCAAACACTATAAGACGATTCACAACTATACGATAGATACACTGATTATCTGCGTAGAAATCAAAGTATCTGTATCTGACTTTCGCTCAATCCACGGACACAACCATGTCGGACATTGCAATTATTATGCAATTCCCGCTGCCATGTACCCAAAGGTCAAGGATTTGATTCCGAAAAATATAGGGATATTGATTTTCTATGACGGCAACGAAAAAGGCGAGGGATACTGCGGTATCCGCAAGAAAAGGGAATGCATTCCACAGGAATTGACCGAAGAAAAACAGAAATGGCTCATCATGTCTGTTGCAAAGCGAGCCACAAAAATCCGCTAATTCAGCCTGAAGACTTTTCAGCAGCTACTCCAGAATGGAGCGGCTGCTGTTTTTTGTGCCCGTGCCATAAGCTGTTAAAAAATCTTTTTGAAAGTACGAAGCAGTAAAATCTACAAAAAACTAAAACTCAGCTCGACCCGATATATTGTCTTCTGCTGCAAAGTAGGTACAGTAGTATTACGAAAACTGGAAAAATAATGCAATGCAGGAGATATTTATGGAAAAACAAAAAAACAAATGGCAGCATGTTTGGTGCTTGCAGTAATCGCCATCGCAATAGCTGCCATGGTGCTGATGGATATTGCTGCCACAAAAATCACAGGCGTGCAGCTTGACGTGCCGGATACCATCGAATGTTCGGACACTTATACGATTATACCGGAATTCTTTTATGCGCAGAGGGCACCAAGCGAAAAACGGTTGGAAAAAGAACTGGAACGCCTCGGTATGCACTATTCGTCTGATGACGATATGGTCTTAACAGTGGACGAAGAAGGTATTATCCATGCGGTGGGAGTAGGAACAGCACGTATCACGTATGCGGACAAGAACGAAAAGCTTGTTGCCACAAAAGCAATCAGTGTAGTTATCTCTCCTAAAGAACTGATTATACCCGACACGGTTCATTTAACACCGGGGATGGTGGAACAGCTCAATCCGAGCATTGAACCGGCGAATGCCACATATACAGACATCCAATACATATCTGGTGATACAGCGGTTGCTGCGGTTGATGTGACGGGAAAAATCAAAGGACTGGAAAAGGGAGAGACGGTAGTCACAGCGAAAATAAAAGGAACAGACATAGCAGCAAAAACAACCGTAATCGTACAGCCGCAAATCGAAAAGATAGAAATCAAAAACGCAACAATCAGAACAAAAGACGGAGATACAGAACAAATACTGTATTCTATCGTTCCGGAAGACGCATTCATTGACGGTATTTCGTTCCAATCAGAGAATCCGGAAGTAGCAACGATTGACGAGAACGGAACACTCACGGCTGTTGCAAGGGGAAGCGCAACAATCACAGTCACAGCAGGTGATGTCAGTGCGACTTGCAAGGTGATTGTTCAGCAAAACATGAAAGCAGAAGGTCCTATGCCGGGGCGTATAGTTATACCTGAGCTGAATATCAACACAGGACTCATATATGGCTGTACACAGGAGATTACTGATGCAGCTGATTCAGCCGCAATATGGGAAACAGGTCAGGGTATTACCGTAGCCGACCATTGGAACCAAGGAAATTATACAAATATCCAATACTCCGTACCGGGAAGCACAATTGCCTATATCGACGGCACAAAGTACATCTGTACGGAATGCTTCAAAGGACACAATACCGGAACATGTATCACAGACAACGCAGGCAACGATGTCATGAATACGCTAGGTGCAGGAAAAGCGTTGCTGTATACCTGCAACGGATGCTGGCAGAATGTGCATGTAGCTATTTATCAGATGGCTGCCAGCTGATAGCAAAAAAGGTAAATTGAGATAAAACAAGAAATAATCCTGCGCAGAATCGTAATTGATTAAAAACAGCAAATGTGGTATAATATAAATAGCATAAAAAGCACGAAAACAAAATAACCGCAGAAAGGTAAGGACCTATTCATGAGTACAGAGCTTGTCGCTATTGAAAAAATCGAAATCAGACATGGGGACAAAAATGCTGATGAAATCAGAATGGAACTCGTAAAGTATCTGCGTCAATTTTTAGATTCTGCCAGCATCGAATCTATGGCGCTGCACGATTTGGCAATCAGTATCAACGAGGAGATGATTCTGTATCTCGTTGATAAAACAGGCGGAAAAGGTCTTCGCGGTCTGGATGAAGACTGGCAGAAAGACCATAAGACAGTTGATTCCGTGAACATGATTCTGAACGATGTAGATGTGACGGTCGTACTGTCGTATGAAATGATTCACTATTTCAGTAACGATACATTCTATGGATTTAATTACTGGAGCGATGTATTGCAGGGCAACGAAAGTAATGCTGTGACTTACCATGGTTTGGAATACTACGACTGTGAGTCCAGTATTTCTATGCTTCATTTCGAAAACGGCGTTCTTACCGATTCTCCCGATTATGTATCGGAGAAAAAAGTGGCCGACATCCCTGCATGGTTCTGCTATAACTTCGAGTTGGATTTAGAGGTCGATGACGAGTTTTCGGCTAACCAGCGTACGAGAATTGAGAAGGCACTGGATTCCATAAGAGATATGTCAGGCATTGAGGATGGAGACTTTGCCGACATAGACGAAACCACTCTTCATATTTTCTCCAGTATGACAGTCAAAAAGGAGCAGGTCTCCGTGTTTACCGATTTCTTGACCACAATCAGAGAAATTGCGGTAGAATGCGACGCCACACTGGATGTAACAGCAGAGTTCGTGCCTTTGGATTTCGAAGAGTTTGCCGCTATGATTATGGATTTTGAGAATGGAAAGGCTGTACCGAAATATTTCCGGTATTGATGGTGTCAAAACTGTCATGACATATAATGAGGCATTTCCGCTCTGGGTAGCAGAGGTATACCGGAACCACGGCTATGAGCCGGACACATGGTACGGGTCAGAGGTTGCTGAAAAAATGCACAAAGAGGCTTTGGCAACCTACAAAGGTCCTCCAGCCACGATGCTGGATTATGTCGAAGCCATCCCGTCCGAGGAAGAGTTCGAGTATTTGGATTACGCAATTCAACAACTGCGCAAAGATAACATTAACCTGAATGCACTTCCAGACAAGGAACGCTGGGCGGTAATGGATAGAATCATTGCGGAATATGCAGAGCATAAGAATACTCATATATCCCGCGCCAAGCAGGTACAAAAGACCTCAATGCAGGCAGCGCTGGAAGAAGAGCGGGAGGCTCTCTCACAGACTGCTCAGCGCAATGCGAGCCGGTACAGTGAGGCAGAGGATGCCACAAAGGATTTTGTAATTAGGTAGAGGAGCAGACAGAATGGTCAAGATTTACGGTCACAGCGACGATAGTGTTTGTCTCGATAACTCTCGATACTTCGAAGACGAAATCGAGTGTTTTGATGTCGCCGGAGTCAGGCTTTTTCTGGATGACGGCACGATTCTTTTTATTTGCTACTCCTCCGGTGTCTGGCGCATTTTCATCGAACAGGAAGGCTCCGCGCCGCACAAGCACAAGGTCTGTCAGGAAACGAGTGAGGACGACTACAGCGACGAATTCTATACAGAGGCTGATGTTGTTCGGCATGAAATTGCATCGGCGAGAAATTGAGTCAATAACCCACGACTAAAGTCGCGGGTATCCTTGCCATAATTTATGAAAGGAGCTGCGAGCATAAACTCGCGTACAAGATATGGTTGACGCTAAAACGAATAATTCCCAGAAGAAAATCTATGTGCTCGACACGAGCGTTCTCTTGTCTTCTCCGTATGCTATCTTCGCATTCGATGAACATGTCGTATGGATTCCATACAATGTAATCACAGACCTTGACGCAATGCGCAAAACCACGAACGAGGCAAGCAAGAACGCACAGGAGGCGCTCAGAATTATTGAGGAACTGCGCGAACGCGGAAACCTGCGCGAAGGCGTGCCTCTTAAATCCGGCGGCATTGTCTGCGTCGGGAATAGCCGGAGCCAATCCCCGATTGAAGCAGCGCAAGCCCTGCCCTCAAATAGAATCGTTATCATCGTTTCTAACAGCACTGCGGTGCGCATCATGGCAGAAGAAGCTGGATTCAGAGCCGAGGTTTACCGTTCTGACAGCGTGGATACCGAGAACCGCTATCTGGGTCGCACGGTAGCATACTGCTACAATGATGACATTGACCGGTTTGGTATCCCGAATACCATTCCGGTATCAGAGGCAAAGGCAGATTCTGAATACATCGAGAATGAGTTTGTGACAGTAAAACGAGCCAATGAATCCACACTCGGCATCTATCAGGTAAAAGGCAATAATCTGGTCAGATTGAACATTGACGCAATGCATCCATACGGCGTAAAGCCTCGAAATGCAGGTCAAAAAATGGCAATGCATGCACTGCTCGATTCGCTTGAATCTTCTGCGCTAACAATTTTGATGGGCGATGCAGGCACAGCAAAGACATTCCTGTCCCTTGCTTGCGGTCTGGAACAGACGGTAGGGGAAGACCCCAAATACCGGAGTATGCTTGTCGTTCGCCCAAATGTAAAGTTCGATGAGACCGTTGGATTCCTCAAAGGCAGCGAGGCTCAAAAAATCAATCCGCTCATTCGTCCTATCATGGATAACCTTGACCAGCTTACAGCGGTGAACAGTGAAGATTATGGCACAAAGCCGGGCAAGGGCGGCAAGAAGAGCAAGTTCGCAACGGAAGAGGCCGAGGATAAAATTGTAGCTCCGAACTCGTATGCGCAGTACCTTTTCGATTCTGGAAAGATTGAAGCGCAGGCGATGGAATATATGCGCGGTCGAAGTATCCGTGACCGGTATATGATTATCGACGAGGCTCAGAACATGACCCCGCTGCAGGCGTTCGGCATTATCAGCCGCGCAGGTGTCGGTACGAAAATCATTCTGACCGGAGACCCGAATCAGGTAGATAACCCGCTTCTGGACTCTAAGACGAACGGTCTTACCTATGCTGCAAATGCTATGAAGGGCAGTAAGGTCTGTACGCAAATCACATTCGAGGAATCTGAATGTGAACGCTCGGAACTTGCGAAAGAAGCAATTAAGCGCATGAAAATCAAGGGGAAAGGTAGAGAAAGCCGCTGATGCGCTGGTTCACATCCGATACGCATTTTGCAAAAACCGGGGATAAAATCCTTCGCCGTGAAATGCGTCCCTACAAGACCATCAAAGAATATTGCGATGACCAAATCAGGATTTGGAATGAGCAGGCGTCAAAGGACGATGTCATCTATCATCTTGGCGATATGTGCAACTACAATGGCACAGAAAAAGATTTCCTGCCGGGGTTAATGCTTGTGCAAGAAGTCAATGCAAAAGTCATCCTCATTATGGGCAACAACGAGGAACGCGTCATGCAATATTGTTTTGAGAACAATTTTGAAAAATTCAGAGATTTCTGCATAAGACACGGATTTCTCGATGTAAAACAAAATGATACCATCTCCATAGATGGCGCAAAGCTGTACCTTGTACACAGGCCAATCGACTGTAAACCGGGAATGCTGAATCTGTATGGTCATGTCCATCGGCAAGGCGGCATTTGGAGTCCGTATGGGTTCAATATCTGTACGGATGTGAACCATTTCAGGCTGTACAGCGAAAACGATATACGTTTCTTGATTTCGCAGAAGAATGCATGGGATAACGATACGGATACAAAGTTTTTGGCAGGAATGAAATAAATCAATTTTCTGGGAAAAACTCTTGTCATCTGCTGCAAAGTTAATACAATAAAAAAGCACGATAAGTAAAAGCTAGTAATTGTTGCGTTAGATTGAAATCCGACCGAACCTCAGGATGAACCTAAGGACCCGCAGGCCACCATCGAGCAGACGGTCATCAACGGCCACTGCGTCTGCCTCAACAGGTTCTTCGACGACTTCTCTGTCGGCGACTACGTAAAGTCTCCATTGCAGCCCGTAAGGGTTGCGTTAGATTGAAATGATTGAAATCAGTGACAAAAGAGGAAAACCAATGGCAACTATCCTTAACCTTACGCCGCACGCGGTAACCGTGGCTGGAGTCACCATCCAGCCCTCCGGTACGGTCGCCCGCGTATCCTCAACCGTCAAGAATGTTGGTACCGTCACAATCGACGGCACCGACATCCCGCTGACGGAGACGCAGTACGGCGAGGTTGAAAACCTCCCCGAACAGCGCCCCGATGTGTACTGCGTCGTAAGCAACATCGTTGCTGCGCGATGCAAGGGTCGCACCGATGTGGTCATCCCCAGTGAACCTATCCGCGATGCGGAAGGACGCATCATTGGGTGCAAGGCCCTCAGTCGCGTTTAATCACCATCAACCATAGGCAGCACTTGCCTCCTGAACGATACAGGTACAAAAAAGGTGTTCCGAGATTGCTTGGATTAACGGCAACGTAGAGCGTGACTTATATCTTCCATCGGGTCACACCAGCTCTATCAAAGCGATGGATTGCAATATGAGGATTACCTCAAAAGATAGGACTGTCGGCGATGGGACGTCCTACACCAGATTTCTGGTTGTAGAAAGAAGCTGCATTTTGCAGTGAGCACTCATCGCGCCTGTGCGAGGGCGACCGAATAATAACCAATAAGGTTACAATAAAGTCAGCTTCGTCTCGCATAACGCCATATCGGATAGTACCTTGTCAGAGGTCCGGCGTTGACTACACCTCCCGGTGCAGGGAGTAGCCTGTCGCAGGGATAACCTGCGAGTAGCGACGGGTAGCTAAATGCTATCAGAGGAAATTATACTGACATATAATTTTCTCCACTTGAGCCTTGCAGAAATGCAGGGCTCTTTTTATTTGACCAAACGGCAGAAAAGTGGTATAATATAGGTATGAAACGGAGAAAAAAATTAGATGATAAGCAAAATTTTACATTCGGCAATAGAAAACAATAATGGGAAAGTAGTTGTTCTCAGTATACAGAAAAAATGGTTAGATAAAATCAAGTCAGGGAAGAAGACACTTGAAATCCGAAAATCCTCTCCATGGGATTTGCAGTATCCTTTCGCAGTTATGTGCTATGAAACAAAAAAGGAAGGCGGTTGCGGAAAAATCGCTGCCGCATTTGTCTGTAACGAAATCGAAACGCTGCATTGCTTCGAGGATTTAGCATACACGGCAACAGGGGATGAAATTCCGGCAGTAACCAAAAGGTTTTGCGAGCAAGGCTGTATGAGTCAAAAAGAGCTGTATGATTATGGGCGAACCGCTGGCCGTTTGTACGGATGGCATGTGTCTGATGTAGAGTTGTTTGATGCGGAACTTCGAGAAATGGGTGTGCGCCGCGCACCACAATCGTGGCAGTACGGAAGATGTGAGGTGTCATCATGAATATATCCTTATTTGTGGCAGCAATGATATTGCTTGCAATAGGCGGCATTATCGGTTTCGGGGGAATATTAGCTTCGTTTTGTATCCCGTACTACCCGTACTTCGATGGGAAGCGTGTTGTAACCTATAGCGAAATCGAAGATATGCGACACCTGTGTGACGGCGTTCTCGTTACGGGTGAAGTGATGGTAGTGGCTGCCATGATACTGATGTTTGTAAATATCGGGTAGTGAATTCGAGCAACAAATAAGCATGGTTGCACCGTCCTATGAGTACATTCGAGCCTACAGAAAGTACCGAGATACAGCTAAAGAAAGGAATGGACATGCTGGCTACGCCAGTCGCTTCATAACTACAGGCGAACAGTACGGTAAGGGCGACCGAATCTTAAAGTCTGTGGAGAATGGACCTCTATCAAGGGCTGCGGCCTGCGGTAAGCCCGTGCTATGAAGCAGAAATCCATACTGAGTAACGGAGCAACCCGTGAAAGGCTGGAAGTCCGAAAAAATACTATGGGAAGACAGGAAAACATTGAAATTTTCGAGGATACATTTGCTCTGTGCAAGCGAAACAGTACGCTGCGCGACGCCATCGAGCAAAGCGCCAAAAAACAGAAGCTGTATCCGAAAGGTGTCGAATGCACAGAGAAGCAGGCAATCACCTATGCTCAGCCTGCCAAAATCATCGTGAGCCCCAAGCGCACACTGGAAGCAGCAATGCCTTACGCCTATGCCGGAAAGAAAGTCTGCATCCACAACTTTGCTTCTGCGGCAAATCCGGGCGGTGGTGTGACGAAAGGTTCTTCGGCACAGGAAGAGGCAATCTGCCGCTGCTCCACACTGTATCCGAATCTCAAAGAAGAAATCCTTTGGAAGGAGTTCTATGCGCCTCACCGCCGCCAGCAGAACCCACTGCACAATGATGACTGCATCTACACGCCGGGCGTCATTGCGTTCAAGTCCGATACCACATATCCCAAGCTATTACCAGAGGACAAGTGGTATTCTGTCAATGTACTGACCTGCGCAGCCCCGAATCTGCGGGAGCGCCCCAGTAATAGTATGAACCCCAATGACGGAAAAACGACTGTGCGCATCAGCCAGAAAGAACTGCAGGCGCTGCACAAAAAACGGATGAGAAAAGTGCTTGATATCGCATGGAAAAACGGCAATGAGGTTGTCATACTTGGCGCATTCGGATGCGGTGCGTTCAGCAACCCGCCGTTGGCTGTAGCACAGGCAATGAAGGCAGTGGTGCAGGAATACCGGATGAAGTTTGAAACTATTGAGTTCGCTGTATATTGCTCGCCGCGAGATGATTCAAATTTCCGTATATTCCAAAATGTTCTTGGAAAACTCTGATTGTGGTTGCGTTAAAGTAAAATATGTAAAAAAAGACCATCCAACGAAAGAAAGATGGTCTTTTTCTTATGTGTAAATTGACTAATAACCACAAATGTGGTATAATATAAGTATAAGGGATAGTAACTTGTACGCTGCAGATGGGAGGAGCTATGAATCAAATTAACGCTGTAACTATCGGGAAACTCATCGCGGCGCACCGTGAAGGCGATGAGGAAAAGTTCAAGGCATACGTCGATTTTATCGCCAAAGCCTATGAAGAACAGGGGAACGACCGCGGCGCACATATCATCCGCAGCAACTATACAGGCAACTATAACGAGCAGGGGAAAGTTGTTCTGGATGAAGCAGGCGAGCAGACTGTATACTACGAAACAGGTTGGTATGAGCCTGATGTTTTGGGGTCCGGTGGCTCCTATCGCGGAGTTGGGTATTGAAGAATTTTAGTGGAATGACCACATTCCACTAAGTTCCTTCAATATCACAGGCAGATGTATTTCTGTACATCAAGATGACGAGCTGCACTTGTACGGTTTTCCCAGCTTACAACTATGCGAAGGCGTCATCTAGCCAAGGGAAACACAACCTCCTGTTTCGGCAGGAGAGACTTACCGCAAAGGAGGTGGCTGTATGTCCACTATCTATGTGCTCAACAAAGACGGTAAACCTTTAATGCCTACGACTCGCGGTGGACATGTGCGTCATTTGTGTGGAGAGCCATTATTTGATGGGTTAAATTTCAAAGAGTTGTTTGGAAAAGAGCTTGTTGTCGATAAGGCTTTTCTGTATTACGACGGCATTCCGTTACTCTGTACCTGCAAAGACGAAGAAGGAAAATTGTATTTCTGTAATTGCACAGAAGTACGAAGCAAAGAGCGCTGGGTTCTGTATCCAGCAACAGAGCAGCAAATAGAACAAATCGCCAGCAAAAGCAAAATACCGGCCGAAGTATTCCAGAATGGACATGTAGTGTATATGTACACTATCAGTTTGGATACAGGCCGAGGAACATTGAGGGAACTGACTGTCGATGAACTGTCAGATGCAGACAGGCTTCCGGAAGGAGCGTATGTGTAATGAGCAAGCACGAACTCGGCGCAGACCGCGTTCTCCACGAAGGAGCTGGCTACCGCGACAAGTACAAGTTCAAGAGCCAGAAGCCGCCAGTCGGCAGCAGGGAAAATCCGTCCGACCCGAAGCAAGAGGGGACAGATGCGGTGTATATACCAGATACCGCCAAATGGATGAAAAAATAAACCACAGGTTGATTGACCAGAACAACAAAAGTGGTATAATGTAATCAGAACGAAACGAAAGGAGACAACCAAAGATGCTGTGCAACACTGTTAATGCTACGTCGTTTGCCGAGTATAGTTATGAATCTGAATTCGAGTCCTACGAATCCAGTTTTGTTTCCTATACCAATCGACAAGCAAAAACAGACCATGTACAGATGCGGTGCGTCTCCAAACGATAACTGCATTTTCACACGCTGCTTGTCGATTCATTTCGGCAGGCAGCGTTTTTTTGTTGCCTGTAGTACAGAAAGGCAGCAAAAGAAAATGAACGTTCCTACTATCGATATCGTGCAGACGGGTGCCAATATCAAGGCACTGCGAAAAGCGGCAGGCATCAAGGTCAAGGATGTGGCAGACACGCTCGGCGTATCCACGCAGGCGGTAGCCAAATGGCAGGCAGGCACAGCACTTCCTACCATCGACAACCTTGTGATTCTCGCCGCGATGCTCGATACGAAAATTGATGATATCCTTGTCATCGCATAAACCCTCGCCGCAGGATTGCGGCTATATATGGCCCGTTCGACGAATTGGTTAAGTCATCTCCCTTTCACGGAGAAGGTTGGGGATTCGAATTCCCCACGGGTCCCCATCTGCTTCTGTAGCTCAGTTGGTAGAGCAGTAGGTTGAAGCCCTATGTGTCGCTGGTTCGATTCCAGCCGGGAGCACCATATGTGTCGGTATGCAAGTGGTTAAAGCAAACGGTCTGTAAAACCGCTCCGTTACGGTTCGCTGGTTCGAATCCAGCCCGGCACACCATATGGCCCCTTCGACAAATCGGTTCAAGTCACCACACTCTCAATGTGGAGTTAGCAGTTCGAGTCTGCTAGGGGTTACCATCGCACCTGAAAGGGTGCAAATCTGCAGAGGTCGCCTAACGGTAGGGCAACGGATTGCTAATCCGTCGTCGGCTAATCCCCGGCTTGTGGGTTCGAATCCCGCTCTCTGCGCCATATGCTCATGTGGCCGAGTGGTCGATGGCAGCGGTCCAGAAAACCGCCGGTGAGAAATTGCCCGAAAGGTTCGAATCCTTCCATGAGCGCCAACAAAAAAAGAGAAGCCCCGATGCCTTAGTGCATCGGGGTTTTTCTCTATCCAACATGGCTTTTTACCATTTCAATCTAACGCAACCCGTGCGGGTTGCAACGGCCTTATGGTGCGCCGGGTAGGATTCGAACCTACATTTCAATCTAACGCAACCCATGTGGGTTGCAACAGCAAACTTGTACAAACGAAGCAATAAGTTGTCATGCATTCTGTACAATGTTTGTCTGCTTTTTGACCAAACAATATGGTCAGATACTACTTACCGCAATGGAATCATATCCTTTCATCATATTATTTGGTGCGAAGCGACCAGCAAAAATAGCTAATCCGCGAAGAATAATTATATTATACCACAGAAGGTATGAATGGTCAAGTCGAGCGAAGAGCCGTTGAGAACAGTGCAAGAAGTTGAGATAAGCGATATATCGAAAAAGTAGGTTGCATATCAGGTGATGAGAATTGAAAAGGAGACCGATTTGTGGTATAATATAGACAAGAAACTAACGATACGAGGCAAAAAAAGAGGTGAAAATTATGCGAGTTTTGGTAATCCCGGACTGCCATTTGAAACCGTGGATGTTTGAAAAGGCAACAGCTATCATGAGCGGCGAAAGGACAGATAATGCTGTTTGCTTAATGGATATTCCCGATGATTTTGGAAAAGATGACCCGGATTTGTACAAAAAAACATATGACGCGGCAATTCGTTTTGCCGAAAGGTTTCCGCAATCTTTGTGGTGCTACGGGAACCATGATTTGAGCTATGTATGGAACAAGCCGGAAACCGGATTCAATCCGGCAGTGCGCATACTGGTTCGCGAAAAGCTGGAGGAGTTAAGGCGCACACTTTCATCTCCTTCACAGCTTGCCTATATCCACAAAATTGACAAGACGTTATTTATGCACGGAGGCTTATCTAACTTCTTTGTACATCGCTGGGTAACGCAAAGTGGACAGAAAGCGATTGGTAAAACCATCAAGGAAATCAATAAAATGGGCAGCGGCCTCATGTGGGATAGCGCATCACCTATTTGGTACAGACCTCAATTCGCGCCAGACAACGATGCTTCCAGATTGTTCAGGGGAGGGAAATATCTGCAAGTTGTAGGCCATACGCCTGTTAAGGATGTGATTCTGGAAGGCGGGGTACTGTCTTGCGATACCTTTTCTACATACCGTGACGGCACGCCTTACGGTTCGAGGGAGTTTTGTATTGTCGATACTGATACATGGCTTTTTGAAACAGTTCCGACCAAATAAATCACCTCTCCTTCAGATGTGGGTGGTAAACAAAAATATTCCGATTAGTTTATGATTTGTCTTTTACAAAAAGAAGTAGAGAGCCTCTCCACAAAAGAGGCTCTCTACTTTAGTTAGTTTTATTATCAATCAGGGGTTGTTTGCGGGACGTTAAGATGCGTTAGGAAAATGTAACGCACCAAACTTCAACACCATACGCGGTGTTAAATATACAACCAATTCCCATTTGTGTATATCCCGGAGTCATAATATTTGAATAATGGCTGGGGCTGTTTTTCCAACCCGTACACGCTGCAGACGCACTTGTTGCACCAGAGCACAAAATTTCTGCGGTCGTTGCACCGTCATGAGAAAAAACATCGTTTGCAATAAGGTATTCGCATCTTGAATCTGCGATGCTTGATAGCGAAGAACTCACAGTAAGAGCTGGAAGACCACCATCTGCACGCATTGCATTGATGTTATTTGCTACAGCCCAATATGCGGAATCGGAAGAGTCAATACTCCACCATGTTTCACCATCAGTTGCTGGGTCCATTGGCAATGCACCATACTCAAAGCTGGAAGACGCAGCGGGAGCAGATGCAGAAGAGCTGGTGTCGCTCGAACCACCATTAGAATTGCCATTAGTTCCGGAAGATGCGGAACCAGTAGGCGAATTACTCGTAGAATCAACAGTTACAACACACTCAGCAGAAACATCACCAACAGAAGCCGTAATCGTTGCCTTGCCATCGGCAATAGCGGTAACATTTCCTTCTTTATCAACGGTTGCCACATCGGGCGCATCAGATGCAAAAGCGATGCCATCAATAGATGCACCATCCGGATTTGCGGTAGCTGTCAACTGAGCAGTACCATCTTTCTTCATCTTCAGAGAAGTGTCACTGAGTTCAATGCTTTCAATGTCTGGTGCAACGGTTACAATGCACTCTGCGGTAATGTCGGTTTCCTTAATGCTGGCAGTAATCGTGGTTTCACCAATATCAACCGCATTGATTTCGCCATCGCTGTTGACAGTTGCAACATCTTCATTGGAAGAAGTGAATTCAATTTCAACATGGGTTGCATCAACGGTTGCTCCGCCACATTGACTCAGTGCGAATACACCTGCGGACGCTACTGCACCTGTGATGCCGTAGCAGTGGCAAACGACTTGCTTCGCGACAACGAGCTGAAGAGCTGAAATAAAAAATACTTGCAATTTGCTGCAAAGTAAATATGCTGTAGATACTCGATAAATAAAATCTTTAAAAAAGCTCTGTCTGTGCCTCCCCACAGCCATGACAAAGATTTTGTTGTCGTTAAAAATATAGGCCAACCGCTATCCAGTTTCTTTCTGGGTAGCGGTTTTTCTATTTTTAGTCTGCGGTGCCTCCGATGAGACGTCTTGCAGTTTATATAAAACCCTAGCAAACTCCGCCCCATTTTCCCCACAAACGAGGTGGAGAAGACGTCAAACGTCCCGGATTTAAAAATAAATGCGGGCATCAAAACAAATCATTGGAGGTAAATTACCATGAAAATTCGTAGCAATTATGATTTCCGTACCGTCGAAGAGTGCAAGCAGGATGCCAAAGAGATGGTAAATCTGCTGAAAATGGAGCGCACTTGCGGCAACGCAAAAGAACGCGCGTCTCGTCTGAATGACGAAGTATACAACCGCAACTGCGGCTACATCAAAGGTAGCAAGGTCAAGTATAATGAACTTGACTACGTGGAGTATATGCTCCTCTCTGGTCACGCCTTCCAGCGTGCGAGTGAGCGTGGAATCGACGAGAGCAAACTCGAAAAGCTTGCTTTTGCCGTGGTTAACAATTTCGATGCGTTCTGCGAAATTGACAACCACTGTGTTCTCCCTGTGCGTGATAGTCGCGGCCGGACTATCGATGGCACTGGCGAAAACGGCAAAACCGCTACCGTTGTGCAGGTGGAGGGAAGCAATATTCTCCTCATCACCGAGCGCTACGCTAACGGTATTCGCGTTGCTTCTTGCTGGAACACGCAGAAGCGCCGTTACGGACTGCAAGAGCATGACGACTATATCTTTGTCCGCAAAGATGGTAGCGTCACGCACAAGCTGTCTCGTGACGTGTTCGTCTTCCCAAAGACGAAGCGTGCCTGAACGCTCTTCGGCAAGAGTCTCCCCAAAAGGGAGGCTCTTTTTTTATTGCCATTTTTAGCTCAAAATATGTTTTCTAAAAAGAAATTATTATCAACAAACACAAGATAAATTTATTTTGAGAAATCGATTCCAGATTTCACATAAGAAATTTTTGTGTTTCTAATCAATAAAATTTCCAAAAAGAAATTACTCCAACTTTTAAAAATTAAAGTCTGAACAAATTTCTATTGTGTTTTGCTGCAAAGCGAATATAATAAAGATGTACCATAAATAACAGTCGAAACGACAATAAAAATTCAATCCACAGCCGACGTATTCCATCAGATGATGACTGTATAGCTTGAACAATAATAAATACCCGATACAAAAAAGGAAAATAAATGGATAAACAAGATGTCGAATATCGAATGTATTCACTAAAAAGCATTTGTGATATTTTCGATGAGCTTTTGTCATATGATACGGGCGATAATTTTTGGAAACGATGTGTCTGTGAAGCCTCCATTCATGACCTCGAAACTGAAATGTGTGATGGAGAGGTAGAACAATGTCCGGAAGAAATCTCCTTGCGTGAAGCGCTGAAAGATGTTATTTTGCATCGTCTTGAACCGTACAAGGATATAAAACCATCCGTTATCAATGCAAACAAGGTCAATGAAATGCTCAATATTACATTGAGAAATTTCATGGATGACATGAAAATTGAGGATATGAACAGAGAAGACCTGCATGATTTGTGTGGCAGCTTCCGGTTCCTATTATCCAAAAGGTGTCCAATTGCTTATTCTGCAAATTACAGCGAATATCTGAAAGATGTCAAAGAACAAGGTATCAAAGACTATGCAGATGAAATCGTTGCACTGTACACACTGGTCGAGCAGTACAAAAAATACTAAACACTGTCATTAACCATTAACAACCGGCCGCCCGCTTAACCGCGAGCGGTTTTTATTTTGAGGAATGGGTTTTTCTTGCTATTTGCTGCAAAGTGAATACAATAAAAACATCAAGATAAGTCAAAGCGTCATCTACATGATTTATTTTGATTCATAATCTGTAAAAGCAGTCATCTCAAACGAGATGGCTGTTTTTGTTTGCAAAGGAGGATACGAAAATCGCATGCAAATCAAAGTCATGCACCGAGAACAATGCTTTGCTGCAGCTGGAGGGTATGGTCAAGAATACAACACAGAAAACATCACCATTCCAACGATGATTATTTGCCGAAAGATATTGAACTCATTAAGTTGAGCCAGTATTACGCTGCCATAGAAAACTTCGAGAGCATTGGCAAGAAAGTTGAACCCGCTATGAAGGGCTATCTTGCAAACAGCAAGTCCTGCATCTACACGGTTGGGTATACCGATGCAGAAGGGAAAACACAGGAAATCCAGTTCGAGATTTCCCATGAGTGCGCGTATGGTACTGCTGTCAGAAAACTGATTGGTAAATTCAACGAGTTCTGTAAGGAGAATAATCTAACACTGGACAGCTTGACATATGTCAAACGCGCAGATTCAAACGAATAAAAAACAAGACAAAAGGAGATTTGTATATGTGCGCAGTAAGCGAAAATATCTTAAACCTCAAAGAAATTTACAGCAACCGCAGCCACTATCATCAGTGGGTGAACAACCTTGGAGAAGTTTTTCTCCCCGGTTTCGGCGATTCGAGCGTCCTTAAGGGCACCGACTTGCTGCCTGAGCTTCCGGCGATGGCGCTCTCTGCCGTTAATTTTGACAGCGGTTTTTCTGAAACAGTCATGACTATCGAAGGCGAAACGGGCGTTGCCGTTCATGTGTTGTATGATTATGACTGGATTGGAACCGAGGCTCAAATCAACAGCAACAACAAATTCCTGAACGATATCATTGTAAATGCATTCGGCGCTGCGCTGCCTGCACTGGCGGTATGCCTTCGTAATGGTATCCGTGAAGCTATGCACAACACCAAAGATATCGCTTGGAATCCGTATTTTACCATGCTGACCGGAGAAAATACCGACCCTGATGGGCATGAAATCATCGTCTTTGTGCCGTTCACTGCGGATACTGCAGACAGCAAGAATCTTTTCGATATGAAGGCAAACTCGCTACGCATCATCGAAAAATATCTGGCAGAGAACGCCTACGGCGATGCAGTTCGTAAGTATCTTCATGGTCTTGTAAAGGCCATCTTCAATGTTCCTGATGTGGGCAAACAGTAAGTAGGAGGAAAGCAATATGGTTGTACGAAACATTAAATGGGATACCGATGGTGACAAGGAAGTATTTGATTCGCTTCCGCAGGAAGTGGTGCTTCCGGATTATCTCACCCCTTCAAACTACGAAGGCAAGGAGGAATTCCTTGACGATGTGTCTGACTGGCTGAGCGACGAATACGGTTTCTGCCACTTCGGATTCGATGAACCTGTAGAAGAGTGAGGAGGCTATCAATGTACAAAGTTCTTGACAATAATGAACGGCTGTTTCAAATCAAGTTCCTGACAGGAACAAGAAAGACGGTACTCATCAACGAGAAATCGTGCAGAGAAGTCCCCGATAAAGAATGCGACGGTGTTCTGTTCGAGCTGTGTTGCGCAGTTAATGCAACTGAAGCAAAAGGTCATATCGTCACGAGCGTCGTTGAGCTTTGCGAGGATGGCAGCACACCGCGAGTAGCATTCCGGAACACGAAAGAGTACCGTGCAGCCAAGCAGGTACAAGATAGCGTTTCCACCCCTACTCGCATCGAACGCATTCGCGCGATGGATAAGTTCCATTTGGGTGTCTTGCTGAACGATATCCGACACGAGCCGCAAAAATATCCCGAATGTCATATGGCGTGGATAGACTGGTTGAACGGTCAGCCGAAAGGGACAATCATCGGGAAAAACTTCTGAGCGCCGAAATATTGCTAATTGCTGCAAAGTCGATATACTAAGTATATCCGAAAAATAAAAAGCAGCACCAAATATCACTATTCAAAATCGATATACCGTCATCTCGTAAGAGGTGGCGGTATTTTTGTTAATTGGAGGAAATTATATGTTTACAGCAACTAAAAAACAGCAGCATTATCTCAAGCAGCTCGCAGCTCTTCAGTTTCCCGGCAGTATCGATAACCTCAGTACAAGGCTGCCAATCTATGCTTTGGAACAGCAGCTTCCAAAAGAGGATACCGTGAAGCTGGATGACGCTGTCATCGAAGGCCAAGATATCGAGTACAGCAAATTCTATGACGAAGATGGCTGCAGCTATTCGTCGGTCAGCGAGCTTGTAGAAGTACAGCTCGGCCTTGATGATGACGATTCAATTCGGGAATACAACGAGGAAAACCCAGACTTGCCGTACATCCCGTACGAAAAGCTGCGGGAAATGGATAAGAAGGATATTCCGGAATTGTTGTTGTCTGTCGTTGATGAAGCCGACTATGTAGATGCATACAAGGAAGTGACCGATATCGCATCCTACAATGTAGAGGTCGTTCCTATGAGCAGCAACTACGAAACTATTGGATTTGCGTTTACGCAGCAGGAACTCAAAAAGTATGAAAAGTCTATCGACAACCATATTTTCTATCCTTGCCGCTATTACGCACAGGCAGGGGAGAAATTTGGCCGAGAAGCGGGTGACTTCTATCCTATCATGGAGTTTATCCATGCGTATGGCGAACAGCTTCTGGTTGACGACCTTAAGCGGTTCGATGTCAAGGTGATGGAACTCGCTACTGCGGAAGAGGTGGAAAATCTTTATCGAACCGTTCCCAATGAGCCGTATCAGGCCGCTTATATCAAGGTCATGGATAGAAAAACGGATACGGTATATAGCCGCATCTATGTTTTCTGTGCAGGCCAAGAAGAGAAGTGTCTCAACGGCGATACTTATCTGAGCAATAAGCAGCATTATGTCTTGGTCAAAAAGGGTGACGATACCTATAAGGTTCCGTATCCGTTTGACTGCGACAGAACCGTTGAGGCTCTGAACAGGAAGAATAGCGAAGAAGAAGCGTTGACCGCAGCGCAGCGGCTGTTCTTCTGGACGGAACACAAAGAACATAGTAAAAATATCTAAGGAGAAAAAATATGAACACTTATAATGTCGTGGTTACCGTATCCACCACTGTTTGCATCGACGCCGAGAGCCCTGATGATGCTATCGAAAAGGTAAGTCAGGCGTTAAATAATGGCGATGTAAACATGAGCACTGATATCGCCAACAACATCGGCTATTCTATGCGAAACGGCCACTATGAGGTGACAGATGCCATCCCAATGGATGAATAAGGAAGGCGACTTATGACAGTTCCCAGTATTTCCTGCCCTTCTTGCGGTTTCACGATGCAGCCTGTCTGGTATCGAGAAAAAGAGCTCGATGCTCATGGCATTTCCACAGGGCGAACATATAAAGCGTGCAGCTGCCTGCTTTGCGAAGCATGCGGACACAGAGAAACAGTAGATAATTCGTTTGATGAGTCATACAAATAATATGAGGTAACAAAAATGGTTCGTTTTTATACACCAAACTTAGATGAGGCATGCGATGCTCTTAACATTTACGATATCGACTACGATTTGGATGATGGAGACCGCATCATGGTAGATGATTCCTTCTACGATGATGTCCTCGATGCATTCGAGGAGTATGACATTGAGTACGAGGAGCTGTAAACATGCTGCGGCCAAACAAAATCAGTCCCAAGAAACCTTGCCCATTTTGTGGTGCCTTCCTTGAAAACGAAGCACCCAGCACTATCTGGTGTCATCCACGCAACAGTTGCTTGCTGAGTCTCCGTGGCATTGTCGGAGCCGACCAAATCGCTCAGTGGGATACGCGCTACGATGCAAAGGGAAAGAAGGTGCTTGACGATGCTGAATAAGCTTTTCGCTCGTGAAATCCTTGAAACCTGTCTGACACTCGGCATCCTACACGCGGTCAATGATGGCGTTGCAATTTATCATGCTGCCAGCGAAACAGACCCGGAGCATTATCCGGCTGGCTGGTATGTAGATGACAAAGAGGATATCGTCTCAGCGATTGCCACTGACCCAGAGGCAATAAGGGAAATTAAACCGTATCTGGTCAAAGCCGGATACCCGTTTGAGGAGCGTGAGGCGTTCTGGAAAAATACTTATCAAAATATTTTTCCTGACAAAAGCTAACAAATAATCAAGAACAGCTGCCAGAAATGGCGGCTGTTTTTTGTTGTAGGAACTGTAAAATTATGACATTTACAATAATTGACTAATAATATTATATGTGGTATAATGTATACACAAAGCGCAGAAAGACGAGCAACAGCCCACAATGTTGCATAACGTAAAATACAGTGCTTCGATATTTTTTAGTAGAGGTTCGAATAATTCAGGAGGAATACTTAATAAAGGCGGAAAAAGGCAAATGGGCAATATGATTGCTTATGTAGAAGTAACATGGAATGAAAAAGAGAACAACAACAACTTCGGATATAGATTCGAGGTTCCTATTCCTTTGACCTTTACGACGGAAAGCGAGGCTGCAAAAAAGAAGTTTGCATTTTTTATTAGAAAAGACGGAATTGAAATCTGCGATGAAAAGTTCGCAACAGTAGGATTCTGCCCTTGCACAGATATTGTTGTTCATCCGTTCAGAAAAGCAAAAACGGAATTTTCGTCATACGAGATGAAGAATATTATGAGCAAGTTGGATTTCACGTTGTCTGAGGTTGATAACAGTGAAACCGCATCGTATAGCAAGGCTTATCAGGATGTAAAAGCGAACAAGCGTAAATGGGGCGAATATCGCACCTATAAATGGAAAACGAAAAATTGATTTGAGTTTAGGTTTTAGATAGAGGTCATCGGCATTTTTGGCGACGACCTCTATTTTTTTTGATGCATTACACCACAAAAACGCTTGCTATTTGCTGCATTGTAAATAAAATAGGGACAAGGGAATAACCCAAATATTGCAAAAAAGGAGAAACGACATGCAAAAATGCGAATCGCGCACCAAACGCGTAATGAGTGCCATTATTGCTGGTATGATGGCGTTACAGGTGGTTGCCCCGACCATTTCGTACGCAGATGATACTGTCGCATCGACAGCCTCTTCAGAAGACAATAGTGATACTCAGATAGACCCCGGCGTTCCGGTGCAAACTGATACAGCATCCAGCAATACGGTTACTGAGCCGGATAGCAGCGAAAGTCTTGAAGAAACAACCGATTCCGAGCAAACAGGCGAAATTCAAGATGATACCGTATCAGACAGTCAGGGGAACGAAACAAACACACAAGAAGAGACAGTACAGGATACAGTTCAGCAGAACAATTCCGGCTCGGAAACAACAGAAGGCGAGTCCGTTCGAACCGTAACTGTAACGCTCAATAAAAACGGCGGCATCTTCGAGCCTGAGTGGCTGGAAACGGCCAATGAAGACCCGATTGCTGCTTATCTTGGCACAGAAACAAATGATATTGCCATAGAAGATACCGGAGATACGATTGTAGCCACTGTCACCGATAGAGACAGCATCAGTATCCCTGTTGCACTTTCCGGCGATGATTCTCTGTATTTTACCGGATGGGATGTATCTTCCGGCAGTTATGACGACGATAATGAAACGCTGACCTTTGATGATGGCGTTGATGCGTATGTATTGACTGCTGTCTATAATTCTGTTGCAGATGAAGACCAGCAGCTCATTGAGAACAAAGAAATATTCGACGAACAAGCTGAGAAAAATGTATTGCAACAAAAACTCAGTGCTTCCGGAATAAGTCTTTATGAAATGCGTCCATCTGATTCTTATAATCAGCTTGACCTCATTATTGATGGACTTGCATTCACATCCGATGACGGACTTGTACAGACATTTACTGCACCTTATGACGGCGACTATACTATCACTGCATACGGTGCGAACGGTGGTACAGGCAAAGGTAAATACCAAGGCTATCGCACACCGGGGCGCGGCGGTAAGGCCGAGGGAACGATTCATCTGAGTGCAGGTCAAACCATCCACATCTATCTGGGTGAAGCTGGTGGTTACTGGTCTACGAACCGCACCTTTGGCGGCGGCGGTGGTCAGATTGATTGGGATAGAGCATGGTTCCCTGATGAAGATAAGGGACAAACAGACCGCTATCATGTTTTCGGTAGAGGCGGCGGCGCTACCTATGTAACTGTTGATGCTTGGACGATGGACCAAGCGGGAGAGGCTGCACACGATTATACCGATGCTGAAAAAGCGCAGAACGATGCGGCAGCGGAGGTCGCTAAGAATCATGTTATCTTGCTTGCCGGTGGCGGCGGCGGTATGGGCGAATCCGGTGGTACTGCTGGTGGCGGCGGTCTTGAAGGTCAAGGCCCCGTTGCAAACCGATATTATGCAGGCGGTTTTCCTCCGTATTCCAATGCTTTTTCCTATGACGCCACGGTAGGTGGCACGACTCCCACGAATGGTCGTGTATTGACCTATGACGAGCGTGTTGATGCTAAGGTTTATCCGGCAACACAGACACGCGCAGGCTTTGGCTACCATTACACCATCTTGGGTGAGTTGTACGATGCAAATCCTGCCAACCGCGACCCCGTTTCTTTGCTGTTTGATGACGGACAGGCTCGTAACTATGGTTCGTTCTTCTATGGAGCAAACGGCATCACCTGTTCTGGTGCTGGCGGCGGCGGTTGGTTTGGCGGCGGTACAGACTACGCTTTTTCGGGCGGTGGTGGCTCTTCTTTCGTCAATACATCCGTCACCATTGATGGAAAACAGGTAGAAGTCAAGGATGCCGATTACGAAGTCGGTGGAAATATGAAATATGACTCTACCAATTCTGCACCTTACCTGATTAACGGTCGCGTTCTGATTCACATGGTCGGTACTACGCCGAAGATGAAGACCATTATGATGGAGGCTCAGAACGAAGATATCAGTTCCAGCCATGTGGATGATGCTGATATCTATGGTCAGAAAGCATATTTGAATAAAGGGCAGGACATTGCCAGCACAACGATTGCCTACACAGCTATCACATACTACAACATGGGCGACTTGATGACTGTGAACCCTGTCTGGGAATACAGCACAATGCTCAGTCCAACAGACCGAGATTGGAACGACTCCGTTGCAAAATCTATTGATAGTCGGTTGTCTGTATCGGTAGCAAATACCAATTTAGGTGTTCCAAATCCGGGAGATAAATACTACAACGCAGACTATCCCGGTTGGTATGCTGTAAAAAGTGTGATGACTATTACCAACCCTGTCAACACTATGTACAGCACAGAAAGGCTGACGAAGTATTATTTCCGCTGCAAGGGCATTGCAAGTTACACACTAAGCAGCGGCACAAAAACGATGTACGATAAAGGCGAACGTGGTGAACTTGCCATCGACTACAATATCTACATCAACCACGAAGGCGTTCATGTTTACTCTGACCGGAACATCATCAATGGCACTCCCACTTCAACTGTCGATGACACGATTGCCGCAACAGCAGGAAGAAGCGCCTCTACGTGGCAATATCCGCACATGGCATTGACTGATGTAAATAACATCAATACAATTCTTATCCAGTTTTCAAGCCATGGATTTAACACAAGCGACTCTATTTCCTACGACGCTTCGTATGCAGATTCCCTTGGCATTACAGGAAGTGGTAACCAGTATTCCTACATTTTCAAAGCCAAATCCAAAAACAGTGTAAGCACGGCAAACTGGGAAAAATTCCTGCAATCTATCACTTACACAACATACGATGCAGCAACATTTACATCCACGGGTGTATCTGGCGGTGTAACCATCTTCTGGTATGCCGACGAAAATCTGTGGGAGAACAATATGTTCTATGATTCTTCCAGTGGCCACTTCTACGCTTGCATCAACACTGGCAACAGCATTACATGGGGCGAAGCAAGAAATCGCGCTTTATCTATGTACAATAGCGCTTTGGACTGTTATGGTTATTTAGCCCACATTACAAGTCAGTCTGAACAAGATTACTTGTACACCCTGATGGATAAGAGCACACAAGGTTGGTTGGGTGCAACTCGTAAAGTTTCAGGAAATGAGTGGGATTGGTATTGGCGCGATGGCCCCGCAAATGAAACAAGCGAACCTTTCTTCCGCCAAAACGCAGATGGCACTTATGGCACACTGCTTTGGGGCTATGAAAACTGGGACAGTAAAACGGAGCCAAATAATAGTGGAGGCGTCGAGTGGTGCATGCACTATTATGGAAGCAATAGAGGCGTATGGAATGATTATATCGATTCTAATGGCGCAGTTACATCTTTCATTGTTGAATGGAGCAAAGATGGTCTGGTAGGTAATGACCACAGTGTTTCCGATACCGATGTTATTGGCACGCAAATCGTTGCTGAGCAGGAACAAAAAGTAAACAATGGTGAAGTGTCCGGTACTGTGTGGGCAGAAAACGACTATAACGGTCTTTTTGCTACAGATGAAGCAAAACTTCAGGATATAACAGTTCAGCTTATCTCTGACAATGGCACAGTCGTTGCAACAGCACAGACGAATAAGCTCGGCCAATACGATTTTACAGGTCTTGCTCCCGGAAATTACTATGTGAAATTTACATCGCAGAGCTTTGTTGGATACAATGCCGTGCCTGATGGTGGGAACTCTATTGTTCAGCAGGCATCTAAGGGTATCAACGATTCCTATGCACAGACCCCCGGATTTGCGCTGACTTATAACGATGTTCTTGAAAAGAGTTTTGGTGTTTATGTTCCGAGTACCGTAAGCGGTTTTGCATGGGATGATGCGAACCAGAACGGCATTTATGATAACAGAGAAGCTAAAATTGCGAATGTCACCATCACACTGACAGATGCAGACGGTAACTCTTTGACGGATGTTTACGGCAATCCGATTGCCGCAGTTCTCACCGATGCAAACGGTAACTACAGCTTCACAAATGTGCGCCCGCGCAAAGAGATGAAGCTGACATTGACCTCCTCTAACACAGTAGACATCAGCAACGCTCGCGTCTCTCCCATCCCGGCATCCGGCGATGTAAAACTCACGAACAAGGCTGAAAAGTCTATTGGTATGCTGGAGTTCAACGGTGCGCCGACCTCTGCTACTACGGAAAAGAGCGGCAGCATGCTGACCTCTGCTACGATTGGAGAAATCTACATCAACAGCATGTCCGGTACAGGCATTACTCCCGTCAACGCAGAATATAAGAACTTTGCATTGAGTGCCAACAACTCTATTCGCGGCTATGTCTGGGTAGAGAGCGACTATAACGGTATCCTTGACGGCTGGCACGAAACGCAGGCTGACATCGATATTGAAGAGCCCGTTCTGAACGGTGTGAAAGTCACACTGAAAAACGCAGCAGGTGCAACTGTCGCAACTACTTATACAGATTTTGCCGGATACTATGAGTTCCTTGCTCTGAAACCCGGTACTTACAAGGTCGAGTATGAGGAGACAGATAGGACCGCTGCCGACAAGAAAGTTCTGCCGGAAGAATACGATTATTTTGGATTCACCGTTTCTCCAACAGCAACCACCGATAAAAAGACTCAGATGGGCAACGATTCCACGGCTGTCATGCAGAACAACAAGGTAGCCAAGGCAGTATCGAAGACCTATCAGATTCCCGATACTCGTGTTGTAAACCTGAGTAATGAGAAGGATTTCTATGTCAGCACAGCCAACTGTGCGCTGTATATTCCTTCCAAGGTTTACGGTTACATCTGGCAGGATGACAACTACAACGGTATCCGCGAAGCTAACGAAACCCAAAATGTAGAAACACATATTTATCTGCGCCGCACTACAAAGTCGAAGTTTGCCGATGCAGATGAACAAGGAACAAACATCAGCGGTCATCTGCTGTATAAGTCTTACAATGTATTTGGTGAACTTATCGGTAATGGTGACTTGAATACGGCGACAGACGGTTACTACGAATACAATTGTCTTGAACCCGGCATCTACTATGTCGTATTTGATAATACATACGATTGCTACGGTCAGACCCTTATCAACCAAGGTAATGATGATACGCTGGATTCTGAGGCACAACCGAATATCTCGCTGGACCGCAGCCATATGTACTGCGCATGGATTGGAGATATTGAGCTGCCCGTCAACACAAAAACAGAGTACAATGTGCTCAGTAAACACAACGACGCAGGTTTTATCCGTCTGTTGACAAGCTTTGATTTGAAGAAAGTCGAAGACCTGTCCGGCATTCCGTTTGAGAATGTAAAATTCGACTATGAAATCTACTCGAAGGCGGAAAATTTCGGGAAATCTGTATTTCCAGATGACCGTCATCAAGGAGCTCCTCAAATCTATGAAGGAGCAGAAGATTCAGGAAAATCCGTATTTTCGGATGATTCGAATGAGCTTTACACAACAGCGTCTATAGAGACTTTTGCTCAAGCGGAGCATCTTATTACTGATAAAGATGGTTTGATTCATTTTACAAATCAAGATATCGCCACCTATCATTTAACAGAAACAAAGACTCTGCCCGGCTATGTGCGAGATACAAAAATTCATGTTATCAAGGTTATGCCGGAAACAACAGTCGAGAACAATAACCTTGTTTGGAAAACCTACATTTCAGTAGACGGCGTTCGTCAGGCCGACAATCTGTACACACTCAAAAACACAAGTGAAACAACAAACCTGACAGTCACCAAGAAATGGGATGACGCCAACGACCAAGACGGTATTCGTCAAAACGCAGTCATCACACTGAAAGGTACCGTTACATTGCCTGATGGCAAAACAGAAACAGTTCCGCTCCAGAAAGCGTATACTGCACTGTTTAAAGCAACGGATACTTACCTGACTTACACGTTCCGTTCAATTCCCGCTTATTATAAAGGACAGACAATCCAGTATACTGTCATCGAGAATCCGATGGATGGCTATATCGCCACGGTAAGCGCTACAACGGGTTCTGCTGATAAAGGCTACGCTATCACCGTTACAAATAAGCATGTCCCACAGTTTGACGACTTTACGGTTACTAAAGTCTGGGACGACAGCAATAACATTGATGGTATGCGCCCCGACAGTGTCACTATCCACCTGAACGGCTCGGATGGCTCTTCCACAGAAGCAACATTGAGCAATGCAAAGGATTGGAAGTATACCTTTAAGCATATACCGTTATTTGATGCGAACGGTAACAAAATCACCTATACAATTACAGAAGATGCAGTAGCAGGGTATACCTACACCGTTACGAACGAAGGCCGCTCGTTCACAATCACGAACAGCCATGTGCAGGAAACATTCAGTATCCCTGTTACGAAGACTTGGGAAGACAATGGAAACCAAGATGGCGTTCGTCCGTCTGCCATCCATGTCACATTGATGGGTTCTGATGGAAATGTGTATGAAGCAAACCTGACAGCAGCAGGGAAGTGGAAATACGAATTCAAAGACCTGCCCCGTTATTGGATGGAAGGCGTTGCGATTGACTACACGCTGAACGAGGAAGCAGTCAATGGCTATACCTATAGAATCGAAGGCGATGCCAATACCGGATTCACAGTAACTAACGAACATATTTCTGCCGTTACGAATGTTGTTGTCAACAAGTATTGGGAGGATGCCGCGAACCAAGACGGTGTGCGCCCTGATTCTGTGGCAGTCACACTCTCTGGCTCTGACGGAAAAACATACAAGGCAACGCTTACAAAAGATACCGGTTTCTCGAAGACCTTTGAGAACCTGCCTGTATTCTTCAATAACGGCACTAAAATCACCTACACAGTCACAGAAGATGCTGTTAATGGATATACCGGAAAAATCACGACCGATGATACCGGATATATCCTGAGCATTACGAACACGCACGCACCGGAAACCATCCGTAAAACAGTCACGAAGACATGGGATGATGGCAATGACCGAGACGGCATTCGCCCCACTAATGTAAAGATTGAGCTGTACGGTACTGATGGAACACGCCGCACGCAGTATCTCACAAAGGATAATCATTGGAGTTACAGCTTTGAGAATCTGCCTAAATACCAAAACAAAGGTACGATTATCCTTTATACCATCAAGGAAGAAGCCGTAGACGGGTATACACAGAAATCCGTAACCACCACAGCCGGTTTCGACCTTACGAATACACATGAGATTCAGACAGCAGACTATGAGGTCAAGAAGGTATGGATTGACGATAATGACCGTGACGGCGCTCGTCCGACCTCTATCACCTTGACGCTCACCGGCTCTGATGGGTCTAAGTACACCAAACTAATGACAGCAGCCGATAACTGGAACGCAGTAACATTCGAGCGCGTCCCGATGTTTAACGGCGGAAAATACATCACATACACACTGACTGAAAATGAAGTTCCCTCGTATATCAATTCGATAGAAGTATCGGAGGACGGAAAGCATTTCACAGTCACGAACACACATGCACCCGACCATACCGTCATTAACATCACAGAGGTATGGCACGATAAGAATGACCAAGATGGTATTCGTCCGAGAAAGATGACAGCAGTCGTTGTTGGCTCCAACGGAAACCGGCATGAAGTGCCGCTGCATTCCTCCGGTGACTGGCATTATACCTGCGATGACCTTGTGAAGTATTGGAAGAACGGTCAGCTTGTTGATTATACCGTAGAAGCGGTTACGATTGACGGCTATACCTCTGAGGTAAAGAGTCTCGGCAATAATGTCTTCGAGGTACACAACACGCATATTCCCGAAACGATTTCCAAGACTGTCACTAAGACTTGGAAAGACAACGAAAATCAGGATGGTATTCGTCCCGCATCCGTAACGGTAACACTGACGGGAAGCAATGCAGTATCCAAGACCGCTACTCTCAATGAGGATAACGGCTGGACAGCCACATTCGAGAATCTTCCGAAGCGCGACCATGGTAATATCGTTGCATATAATGTGAAAGAATCGGATACAGCAGGCTATGAAGCCAGTGTTGTGAAGACGGAAGACGGATTCCAGCTCATCAATGAACACGATTCCGAAACGACTATGCGCACAGTAACACTTGTGTGGCGTGATGAAGATAACCGGGATGGCGTTCGCCCTGATGCTGTCACCTATACACTTCACGGCTCTGATGGCAGTGAACAGGAAAAGACGGTAAACAAGGATGATGCTTGGAATGATGTAGTATTTGAGGACCTGCCTGTATATCAAAACGGTCAGAGAATCTCTTATACACTGACAGAATCCGCTATTGATGGTTATGCGAATGATATTCGCAGCAGCGGAAATACATTCACTGTAACCAACACGCATATTCCCGAGACTGTCAATGTGGATGTCACGAAAATCTGGACAGACGGAGAAAATCAGGACGGTAACCGTCCGGATTCTATCTCTGTCATTATGACAGGCAGTGATGGAAAACGGTATACGACAACCATCACGGCAGCAAACAACTGGAAACATACATTCCTGAAACTGCCCAAGTTCTTCAACGAGGGCACGCAAATCGAATATACGCTTACAGAAGATACCATGTCCGGCTACAGTGATGTGGTTGAAAAGAGAAGTGATTATGTATTTGTTCTGACGAATAAATACAGCCCCGCAACTGTGGATGTTACCATTGTCAAGAAATGGGACGATGACAACGACCGCGATGGCATGAGACCCGAATCTGTTGATATCGTATTGAATGGCAGTGACGGAAAACTCTATACAGGAACACTTTCTACGGAAAACGGGTATACCTGCGTATTCCAGTCTGTTCCGAAATACCATGACGGCGGCACTCTTATCAACTACACGATAGCTGAAGAGAAGATACCCGGATACACTACGACAATAGCAAAGGATGCATCCGGCTATAAGTTCACGCTGACCAACACGAAACCCATTGAGACGGTCACAAAGACTGTATCTAAGGTTTGGGAAGACAGCAATAACCAAGATGGTCTGCGTCCGTCCGCTATCACGGTCATTCTGACAGGTGATGATGGAAGCCGCCGCGTAAAGTCAGTGACTGCGGCAGAGAATTGGACGGTTACATTCGAAAATCTGCCGAAAAACCAAAATCATGGACAGAATATTCAGTATACCGTGTCGGAAGCATTTGTTTCCGGGTATACGGAAGCCATTACCCAAAATGGTGATAATTACACCATTACCAATACACATACACCTGCCTCTTCCGAGTTCTTTGTAACGAAGATTTGGAAGGATAACGGAAACAATGACGGTATGCGTCCCGATGAAATCACTATCACGGCGCATGGCTCTGATGGCCGCAGCTACACCGAAAAACTGAATGCTGACAATCAGTGGTCTGTCATGTTCTCCAACCTGCCAAAATATGCAGAAGGCAAGGTGATTGAGTATTCGCTGACCGAGGAATCTGTTCCGGGGTACACATCTTCCATCACGCGTAATGGCAAATCCTTCACGCTCATCAACACTCATGTGAATGAGACGAAGAACATCACTATTACAAAGGCATGGAATGACGAGAATAACCAAGACGGTCTGCGTCCAAAGACTATCACCGCAGTCGTAAACGGCAGTGATGGCAGCGCACGATTCGTTCAGTTGTTCGAGGGACAGAACTGGGCAACCAACCTCAATAACCTGCCGAAATACAAGAATGGCACGGAAATCCAGTATACTGTGAAGGAGAACGCGATTCCCGGCTACGAAACCGAAATCAAACAGACGGGTGATAGCTACGCTATTACGAACTCGCATACGCCTGCCGTCGTTACTGTCTCTGCTGTAAAGGTCTGGGATGACGCAAACAATCAGGACGGTATTCGCCCGTCTCTGATTCAGGTCACGCTGACAGGTTCCGATGGTTCTGTGCGTAACGCAGCAATCACGAAAAACGATGGCTGGACCTATCAGTTCAAGAACTTGCCGAAATACAAGAACGGCGTGAAGATTGACTATACCTTACAGGAAGCCAACAGCAATCCGTATACTTACGAGATTGTAAAGGGTTCTGATGAATACAGCTTCACCATCACAAACAACTATGTGCCTGCTGTTGTGAATGTCCCCATCACCACCGTTTGGGATGACGATGATAACCGCGACGGTATCCGTGCAAAAGAGACTGCTATTACATTGCATGGCTCGAACGGCAAAGTCTATCAGCGTATTGTGACAGGAAAAGACGATTTTGCAACAGTGTTCGAGGATGTGCCGAAGTTCTTCGATGAAGGCAGGGAAGTGGTATACACTGTCACTCAGAATGAGATGAATGGTTATACTGCCAATATCGCCAACACCGACAAGTACACATTCCAAATTACAAACACACACGAACCGGAGCGATTGGCTAAGACGGTTACTAAAGTCTGGGATGACAACAACAATCAGGATGGTCTGCGCCCGAACACATTGCGTATCGCTCTGACCGGAACCGATGGCACCTATATTGAAAAGAGCCTTTCCACTGCAAACAACTGGACAGAAGCCTTCGATGGTCTGTACAAGTATTTCAAGGAAGGAACTCCGATTCAGTATACCATCGATGAAGAAATGGTTGGTGGTTACGAGAAGGAAATCTCCGAAAAGGATAACCTTATCACCATCACGAACACGCATGCACCGGAAAAGCTGGATTTGATTGTGAATGTCGTTTGGAACGATGCAAACAATCAGGACGGGTATCGCCCTGACGCTGCCACTATCCACATGAGTGGTACTGATGGCACGCAGGATGCAAAAGACTTTACCAAGGATTCTTCTTGGTCGTCTATCGTATTCAAAAACCTCGACCATTACAAGGACGGCAACGAAATCAAATACACTGTGGCAGAGGATGAAATCCCGCAATACACAACCAGCATTGCCGTGAATGGTAATGTGGTAACAGTTACGAACACACACATCCCGGAAATCACACTGCGCAATATCAGCGTGGTTTGGGAAGACAACAACGACCAAGATGGTCTGCGTCCTGATACCGTCAGTGTCAAACTCAAAGGCAATGACAAGTTCATTGATTCCTCTGAACTGAACGAAGATGTCAAGTGGAAGCATTCCTTTACGAAACTGCCTGTAAGAGAAAACGGAAACGAAATCACTTACACGGCAGAAGAGAATGAGATTCCCGGATATACGACCAGTATTGAAAAGACAGATACAGGGTATGTGTTTACAAACACGCATATTCCGGAAACGGTAACAGTCACAGTCGATAAAGTTTGGAAAGACGCAGAGAACCAAGATGGACTGCGTCCCGACGCTATCCAAATTAGGCTGATTTCCAACGATATCGAAAAAGATGCTTATCTGGACGCAGAATCTGATTGGCATCTCGATTTCGAGGGTCTGCCAAAATACCGTGACCACGGTATCCTGAACGAATACAGCGTGCAGGAAGTTGATGTGGACGGTTATACAAGTACCGTTACAACGGAAGACGGCTACACCTTCACTATCGAGAATGACCATGTGCCTGCTGTCATTGATATCCCCATTACGGAAGAATGGATTGATGACAATGACCGCGATGGTCTGCGCCCTGATTCTCATACTGTAGTTCTTGTTGATGGAACAAACGCCATTGAGGAGGTTGTCCTTGATAGGGATAACGGGTATGGAGTCGTTCTGAAGAATATGCCGAAATACAAAAACGGTGTTGAAATCAACTATCAAATCAAAGATTTCAAGGTCGATGGATATACCACTAATATCATTAAGAGCGACAGTGTAAAGGATTTTAATATTACCAATACACATGTTCCCGAAATGGTAACTATAACTGTGACCGAAGGATGGTATGACCAATCCGACTACGATAAGATTCGTCCGGAGAAGGTCACTCTGACGCTGACTGGTTCGGATGGCAATGTATATGAGAAGACTGTAACCGAGGATACTTGGACTACTGCATTCTCTGACCTGCCGAAGAACAGCAAGGGAGAGCAAATCATTTATACTCTTACACAAGAGGGTATAAAGGGGTATAAGACAACCATTACCGACAACGAGACTGGTACGATTGCGGTCATTAACACACACGAACCCGTTAAGACCATCACTGTTACGGTTACTTGGAATGATGAAAACAACAAGGATAATATCCGCCCCGATAAGGTCACTGTAAAGCTGGCTAACGGAACGACGGCTGTATCTACAAAAGAAATCAATAACGATAGCTGGAAGCATGTCTTTGAGAACATTATTGTTTTCAATGGAAGCGATAAGGTATCGTACACCGTTACGCAGGATGCTGTGAGTGAGTATACAACAGAAATCAAGGCATCTGATGATGGCAATACCATTGAAATCATCAATACACATGTTCCTGTTGCTCCTCCGAAGGAAGAGCCTAAGCAGGAAGAAACTGTAACACCTGCAGCACCGGCACCTGTGGTTGAAATCAAGACGGAACCCACAACAACAGTAATCGAAACACCCAATAAACAGACAGGCATCTCGTTTATGGACGGGTTGTTTGGCTAAACACAAATAGAAAAGCAGCGAACGGAAATTTTCTGCTCGCTGTTTTTCTTGCCTTTTGCTGCAAAGTAAATATACTTAGGTTATACCAAAAAATAAAAGCAAACAAATATTTCAAAATCGATATACCGCCATCTCGTTGTGAGGTGACGGTATTTTTGTTTGCTACAGGTGCGGATGATAAGTGAACATCGTTTTGCTGGTCGCTTCGCACCGAGTATTATAAAGAAAGGATATGATTCCGTTGCAGTAAGTAGTATCTGACCATATTGTTTGGTCAAAAAACAGACAAACATTGTACAAAATGCATGACAACTTATTGTTTCGTTTGTGCAAGCTTGCTGTTGCAACCCACACGGGTTGCGTTAGATTGAAATTCGGGCTATCAGTTGTTTGGAACGACTGCCACTGGTTGCAACCCGTACGGGTTGCGTTAAATCAAAAAAAAGAGTCTGCTTAATGCAGGCTCTTTTCTTTTTTCCTTTTTCGACAGTAAATGCGACAAGAAATTCTTCAATTTCATCGTCGCAGAGCACATCGAAAACATAAAAACGATATATTCAACATAGAAATATAGAAACGACCTTTCATCCCACGGTTAAAACCGTAGGTTTTCCGGTTTACTTTTATAAGAAATGAAAGAAAATGGCAAAAAAGATAGACAAACAAGCTGTTTCGTGTTGAGTAAATGTGCTATAATATATGAAAAAATGGAATGGAGTATAGTAATATGCGGTACGAATTAACAGCATATCATGGTGATTCTATATCCGTCCCCCAAATAGTCTTTTCACGACTAAGCCAAATTGACGGAAACACACTAAAAGTCATATTACATATACTGCAAACAAATGATACAGACCCTAAAACGATAGCTCGGTCACTTGGCTTACAAAGCGCAGAAACAGCAAAGCAAGCATTGCAGTATTGGGCAGGAGCAGGACTTTTATCGAATGGTAATAGCACTATATCAGAACAACCAAAGCAAGAAAAAGTCAATTTGGCAGAACTAATGAACGACCTAAATGTTGCATCCATTTGCCAAGGAGCACAAAATGTTTTTGGACGAGGTCTGAGTCGAAGCGAGATACAGCGTTTAGTTGGGCTGTATCAAAACGATGGATGGAATCCCGATGTAATCTTGCTTTGTTGTGCAGAAGTATCAAGATTAGGGAAAAATAGTGTTGCGGCTGTGGTACATCTATTAGCAAAATGGAGAGAAGAAGGTATCGAAACAGGAACTGATGCAGAAAGATGGCTCAAACGAGCCGAGCGAAGAGAACAACTCTGCATTGAAACAGCAGAGCAATTCGGACTGAATGCCCATGACTTAACCACTTGGGAAAAGCGAACCATAATAAAGTGGTATGAGGAAATGAACATTGGAAAAGAGATGATAGATGAAGCTATTTTGAGAGCAAACGGAAAAAATACAGTAAGATATGTAGACGGAATATTGCGAAGATGGAAAGCGCAAGGAATTACGACAATTGATATGGCACGTAAGCAAGGACAACTTACTGGCAGTAATATCATTATGACAGAAAGACCGAATGCAGCAAATACCGCAAGCAATGCAAAAGATATGTTCAGCCAAAATTGGACAGCCATTTTCGATGAAGGGAACTAAGATGCAGACAAGAGATGAACTTTTTCGTGCAGCGCAACAAAAGATTGCGGCATATCGACAACAAGCAATAATGACGGCCGAAGCAAAAAGAAGCGCTGCTTATAGCAATCCATTGGTCGTCGAAGCAAACAAAGTACATATTCAGGCAGGGCTGAATTTGGCGAAAGCAGCAGCTATCGGTGGAAATATAGAAAAGGCAAAGAAAGAACTTGTAGAGGCAAACCAAGCATTAGAAGATACCCTTAAACAAGCAGGGTACAGCGATGCCTCGTTTTCTCCAATATACCATTGTCCTAAATGTCAAGATACGGGAACAAAAGACGGAGTTCCTTGTGAGTGCGTTGCAAATGTTGCTCGTTGTCTGCGAAGAGATGAGATAAATGCAGCAAGTCCGCTTGGTCTGTGCCAATTCAGCACATTCCAAGTAGAGCGATATAGTGACCAGCCAGAAAAAGAACTTGGAATCTCGCCGCGAAAATACATGGAAAAGCTATTGAGGTACTGCCAAAATTACGCAGAAAAATTTTCACAAAACAGTCCAAATTTGCTTTTTATGGGCCGAACGGGACTTGGAAAAACACATCTCGCTCTCGCTATTGCAGATTCAGTCCTCGGAAAAGGATACGATGTTCTGTATACCAGTTCTGCAGCTTTGGCGGCACAATTAGGAAAAGAGCATTTTAATTATGCCAATAACGATGAATGGCTTACGGCGTGCCAAGAGGCAGATTTGTTAATTCTGGACGACTTAGGGACAGAATACATTACCCCGTTAACAATCAGTGTTTTGTATGAACTTATTAACACACGCATGCTGACACACAGACCAACGATATATACAACCAACATCACAGACCAGAATATTTTTGTCGCTCGATATACCGAAAAAGTCTCCAGTAGAATGCTGGGCGGTTGTAAAATGTTCAAGTTTTTCGGAGATGACCAGAGATTAAAATGAGCGCCCGCTGTCTGGTTCGCTTGCAATTTGCTGCAAAGTTCATATACTTATATTATTCCAAAAAATAAAAGCAAGCAAACATTCAAAATCAACATACCGCCATCTTATTATGAGGTGACGGTATTTTTTGTTTGCTACAGGTGCGAATGGCAAGTGAACATAATTTTGCTGGGCGCTTCGCACCAAATATTATAAAGAAAGGTTATGATATAGCTATAGTAAATGGTATCTGACTATTATGTATAGTCAAAAAGCAGACAAACATTGTACAAAATGCATGACAACTTGTTGCTTCGTTTGTGCAAGTTTGCTGTTGCAACCCGCACGGGTTGCGTTAGATTGAAATCTTGCTATCTTGACTTGTTGTTTGTTGCAACCCGGTTGCAACCCGCACGGGTTGCGTTAGATTGAAATTCAACAAGCAGTGGCGCTTCACCGGCCGAATTGTTGCAACCCGCACGGGTTGCGTTAGATTGAAATGAGTGCGCACGTTAGGAACATCCACACTCACGACAGCAACCGTTGTGGTTGCGTTAAATTAAAAAGAGCCCGCACATACTGTGTGGGCTTTTTTGTGTATATGGGGAAATTACTCGGCAACTTTGTCATCGTCCTGCGACTGAACATCAGCTACATTCCCAGCAGACAAACTGCGCAGGCAGGATTTGAATTCACGGAGTTCTTTCTCGGTCAAACCGTCGAATACAAGGTGAGCGTAAAACTCTGCACGGCTTGTGGTGGGTTTGAAGGTACGAGCGTAAGTTTTTCCGGAACGGATAAAGCTATCCTCTTCAATAATACCCTTTGCCAGAAGAGAGTTGACCATCGAAAAGATAGAACGTTCCTTCCAAGTCATTGTATCGGCATCCTTGGCTTTTTCTACGATAGAAGCCTGAGACATGGAAGACTTTGTGTTCCACAGAATATCCATGATGGAACGCTCAGAGGGGGTCAAATGATAAGACATCGGTTTTTTAGACATAGAAGTATCCTCACAATAAAAAATATCGAGCTTTGGCTTTATTATAATTACTTTGTGTAAAACCGTCAATATAATATTATAAAAATCGATAAAACATTTATTTTTGCAATCCTATATTGACGGAAGGACGATATTGCCAGTTGCTGCAAAGCAGGTATACTGGAATTACAAGAAAAATAAAAAAACAAAAGGAGCCGCCATGAAAAAATATAAAGTTGTTGTGACAATTCCTGCCATCATCGAGGTTACCGCCGAAACAGCATGCGATGCAAACGAAATCGTGAAAGGAATTCTGGTAGGACACGAAGAGACGAAAAACGCCGATGTGATTCAAAGCGCCGTTTATAAAGCCATTCGGGACGGTCGCGAAAACACATATATACAGACGCTGCACATCCGTAAATAGTCTTCCGGAAACGGATTATAAAAAGAAAATAACCGTTTTGTGTAAAGAAGCGGTAGTATAAAACCAGAAAAAACTATGGTAAAATAAAGACATCAGAAGGTGACTTCTGGTATCCTTCCCCCTAACGAGCGCTCCTGTATCCACCACAGGGGCGTTTTTTTGTTGCAAACTTGCACAGGTACAACAAGATAAAGACAAAATGTCACACGAGTGTGAAATCATGCAAAGAAAAAAAGCACGATTAGCTGTGCATTGATTGACTATAAATGTTATATGTGGTATAATATAAACATGACTAAGAAAAAGACTACAACTAAAAAACGCACTACGAAAAAAAGTGTAAAAAAAGCAACTCCATACGCAGCTGTAAAGCGAAAAACGGGTGGGGCAGTATTAAAGTCTGCCAAAATTACAATCGGCGAAAAAACTGAGATTGTAGGGCGCATCGAGAAACTCGTCTGGACAAACGAAGACCACAGCTGGTCTGTCATAAAGTTTAAACCCAAAAAGGGTGCAATCTTCACCGCAAAGGGAAGTCTTATTGAAATCACACCCGGAATGCCGTTAAAACTATATGGAACATGGATTGAGACGGATTTCGGCGAACAGTTTGATGTGGATATGTCGGAAATCACATACACGGATGCCACAAGAGAAGCTGTCGTCAATATCCTCAGCAGCAGCTTCTTGACTGGCAGCGGAGAGACTAAGGCAAATCTGATTTACGATAAGTTCGGAAAAGACACCTTTACCATTATCGAATTCAATCCCGAACGGTTAACGGAAGTATATGGTATTGGTGAATATACGGCAGCAACGCTTCATGACAGTTACATGAAGAACAAGTGCAAGATGGAACTTGCTGCGCTGCTGAAACCAGACGCGAGCGATAACCTCATCAACAAAATCATTGAGAAATATGGCGAAGACAACGCAGTAAAAACCATCAAAAAAGACCCGTATATTCTATGCAGAGGATTAAAGGGTATTGATGGTATCGCATTCGGCGGAGCTGACCGCATTGCAGTTCGTAAAATCGGTATTGCTCTAAACAGTCCTGTCAGAATTGATGCTGCCATCGAAGCAGGAATCATGAATGCAGGCAGGGAAGGGCATTGCTATCTTCCTTATGAGGAAATCTACAGTCATGTACGCACTGCCTTGCAGGAGGCTCAGGGCGGAACAGTGACCGAAGAAGAGGTCAAAGACCGGCTTCGTGTAAGCTTGAAGGAACAGCGCATCCTGATTGAAAAATCGGGGAAAAAGTTCCTTGTCTATACAAAGGGCATGCACGATTTGGAATGCGATATAGCAGATAAGGTATCGCAGCTTATTCTAACAAAGAGTTCCATTCCGCAGGTAAGCGATAAAGACATTGATACCGGAATCAAAGAAACTGAAAAACAAAACAAATTCACGCTGGAAAAGAATCAAAAAGAAGCGGTCAGGTCTGCATTAAAGAACCGCGTCTGTATCATCACGGGTGGTCCCGGCACGGGTAAGTCTACCATTCTTGATGCCATCTTAAAGGCTTGGTGTAAGAACCACAGCAAGGAAGATGTCCTTTTGTGCGCACCGACCGGACGCGCAGCAACCCGAATGAGAGAGGTTACGGGATTCCCAGCCAATACGATTCATATGAGCGTCATGAATAGGCCAGGTACAAACGGCATGAACAAACTTGTCGTATGCGATGAAGTATCCATGGTTGATGTCAATGTCTGCAGCATGCTGTTGAGTCTGGTATCTTACGGCGGACGACTCGTTCTGATTGGTGACCCTGACCAGCTTCCTTCGGTCGGAGCAGGAAACGTGCTGCACGACCTCATTAACTGTCAGCAGATTCCTGTCACAAAACTGACCATTGGACATAGAAATGTCGGCGCTATTGCGTACAATGCCAATGAACTGAATCACTGCCATGGCGTGGATGATTTCCAGCTCGATGACACCTTCAAGTATATTGAATCTGACTCTGAAAATTTACAGGCACATGTACTGGAAGAATATTATAAGATTGTGGATAAGTACGGCATCAAGGGCACTTGTTGCATCTGTCCTATGAAGAGCAGAGGTTCCACATCGACAAAAAAACTTAATGACATTATCCGCGAAAAGCTTAATCCGATTCCGGCAGACAAAGCAAATATACTTTCTGTAAAAGATTCGGAGTTCAGACTCAATGATAGGGTCATGCTCACGAAAAATACAAGAAACGCTGAGGGTGCAACGAGAATGCTCGTCAACGGCGACCTTGGATTCATAACAGATATACGCTGTGTGCAGAGAAAAGTAACCGTCACATTTGATGATGGAGAACGGGGTATTTTCGAGTTTTCGGAGTTCTGCAGAAAATTTGAATTGGCGTACGCTTCAACCATCCATAAATGTCAGGGGCAGGAATATAAAGCGGTAGTGATTCCGTGTTCAGGAGAGCATTATATCATGCTGCAAAAGAACCTACTGTACACAGCCGTTACAAGAGCAAAGAAAGAATGTATCCTTATCGGCGGAAAGAAATATATCAAAATGGCTGCAGAAAACGAAGCAGCGGCACAGAGATATACCATGCTGGCATGGAGAATCAATCATAATGTGTTAGCGGCGCACATATAAAGATTTTCAAACCCAACTTTATGTATCATTTCCTCGGTTGTGTGATATTGCATAAGCGTAAGGCGAAGATTATTAGCAAAAAAGTCTCCGGAAATTGATTCGTCGGCGAGATGCTTTCGTGATAGTTCATGAAGTTCCTTGACGATTTTTCCACGAAGCATAATATCTCGGATACATTTCAACTGTCCTGTTGTAGTATCAACGCCAAGTATCAAAAAAAGAGTAGGCGTTTCTTCATCAAGCGCAGGTATTTTAGCGTCTCGTCCTGTCACGCGGGGTTCATAGGCAACACGTTCCCAATTGTTGGAACCAAAGGAATGCATAAAAAAGATACACTCATTTACCTCGGCAACAATAGCTTTGAATCCATCGTCCTCGATGCTGTGCAGCAGTTCATCCGGAAAATCTCTTTTTCCGTAAAACAGGTACCAAAACGAGCCTTCGTATTGCAAGGAAGAATAGTCTTGGTGTAGACGCCATTCGTCTTTTTGCTGTCCAACATAAAATTCCATAATATCCCCCTTTTTATTTTATTATACCACATTATAGTCAACTTTTCCAGTCGAGAGTCTTTTACGGCTCTCGGCTTTTTTACTGTATCGGTGAGTTTTCATTTCTTTTTTACAAATACAAAATGGACATTTGCTGCATAGTTCGTAAAATAAAGTAAAAGGAGAGAAAATATGAGCACTTTTACTGTAAACTGCCTTGATAGTAAGGCGCATTTTGAGACAGTTTCTTTCGATAATATTGAGTACAACAGCGTCAATGATTACTCCATGACCAGTATTGAAGAACTGGCGGATAATATCAAGAAAAACGGTCTTTTGCACAACATTGTTTTGTCAAAGCAAAAAAATGGGAAATATAAGATTTTAGCTGGAGAAAGACGAACTCGTGCCATTCGACTGTTGCACGAACAAGAACCAGAATCGTGGATGACAACGGAAGCACTCGTTTATGAGGGACTCACAGAAAGACAGGAAGAAATCATCATGGATTCCTCGAATCTGCAAAGTCGTGGAAATGGCGGAGATGAGGTACAGCTTCGTAAGGCTACGAATCGCTATATCGAAAACATGAAAGCTGAATATGGTTTGTCTGATAAGCAGGCACTGAAAGCAGCTACAGATATGTATAGCGGCAGTGGAAATACGATTCGCGTCAACCAGAAAATCGAAGAAAATCTCAGTCCCGAATTCACAGGAGAACTCGATTCCGGAAACATCGCAAAGGGCGATGCGGCAGTTATCGCCGACATGGAAGATAATGAACAGGCTGAACTGTTCGCTGATTTTAAAGATGCAGATGATGACGAAAAAGAAGATGTCATCAAAAAAGCGGTGAAAAAGCAAACCGAAAAAACAAAGGTTGAAAAAGAAAAGAAGAAAGCAGCCAAGAAAAAAGACAAAAAGGAAGACCCGCTTCCAATCAGTACAAGCGAGCTTCCTCCCGCACAAAAAGCAAGAATCAATTATCTCGATAAGCTCAAAGCAACTTTGGAAACAATAAAAGAGTTAAATAACCCTGATACCGTAGCACAAATCCATCGTCTGGATGAGGCGGAAGACGCAACAGATGATACTCGTATTCTTCCCATTGTGCTTAACATTTCCATGGAAACAACGGCATTAAAAAACGCCATCCAACAATCAGACGGCGACTTTGATGCCGGAATCGACCCGGTATACGGGCATCATCGCGGCAATAAATACGAAGATGGGTATATCGACGGTTCTTCTTGGGACGATGATGATACATGATTTTAGTGCAGGAGTAGTTTTATGGCTATCGAATACAGTTTGAACAAAATTAAAAACTTCTTTGTAGGAAAAGATATATTAGGCCGAGATGCAATCGTGCATTCAAGGGTAACCTTTCTTATGAAACGGGTACCTAAAGAAATGGCAGACGCAACAAGAGCCGGGTACCTCAGCCATGCCTCATGTTTTGTCAATTTACCGTATCCGGCTATTGGCGACTGGGACGACCAGATTCCCCCTATTATTCGAGTTGAAGAGTTCACGTTGACCGAAGAGGGTAGGGAACAGCTCGATGAACTCTATGATGTCAATCTTGTGCAGGCAGACAAGGATGATACGCTGGATACATGGCAGTCGCAGTGGGAAGAGGAAGCAGGGAGTATCTGCAGTAGTCTTTGCGATACGCTGATGGAATCCATCAATGTATCCGGTGAAAATGTCGCGCTGCTCAACACCTGCAAGCAGTATTTCACATCGCATGAGTTCGGGAATCTGGAAGGCAAGAATCTAAGCATTGCTTTATTGCTTTCGTATGTCATTGAATATATCGCTCGTGAAAAGTTTATGTACAGCAATGATGAATTGAGCCGGTTCTATCTATCCGGCGTTACAGAGGAAGCAGGATGGGTGCGGTTTTCTTTTAGTGATGGAGAGCGAAACAATTTTGATATCCGTGCAGATGGATTTTTCCCGACATATGTGTCCATTGCCAATGGCAAAAGCGATTGCAGAGAACTGGCGGATGTGACAAGTATCTACTCGCTGCTGCAGATTAACAGAGTTAAAACCGAGCAACAAGAGGACTAAATAGAACAAAAAGGACACGCTGCATAGAAAGAATCTATGCAGCGTGTCTTCTTTACTTTAACGCAACCCGTGTGGGTTGCAACGGTCTGTATGTGGTAGATATGTGGTAATCATTTCAATCTAACGCAACCCATGTGGGTTGCAACGCTGTCGCAGACAACAAGGAGCCGATAGCACAGCTATTTCAATCTAACGCAACCCATGCGGGTTGCAACAGCAAACTTGTACAAATAAAGCAACAAGTTGTTGTACATTTTGTACAATGTTTGTCTGCTTTTTGACTATATATAATAGTCAGATACTACTTACTGCAACGGAATCTTATCCTTTCTTTATAATATTTGGTGCGAAGCGACAAGCAAGGCTATGTTCGCTTGGAATTCGCACTGATTGACTATATTTACAATATACCACAAAAAGTCAAAATAATCAATACATAATGTCGTAATTGATTGACCATAATACACAAAATAGGTATAATATAAACAAGTAAAACTTTAAGGAGATGTCGATTTGGAAAATAAAATTACTGCTATTGTTACGTTCATTTTCTTTTTTCTGATTACATTTATGGGCGTCATTATCATGACCCCGATTGTTGATGCTTTTGCCGGACAGTTACCGGCAGAGCTGTGGTATGGAATTGGCACTATCAGCTCTATAGTTCTGGCAGGCAATATGTCCATTCCTTTTATCGTGAAAGAATTTGCGGAGGAATCAAATTGAAAAATCTTAACCTTACTCTCTCGCTCACTGAAGCGGGAAAATGCGCGACAAAGTTAGCACAGGGAATCGACGGCCCCGTATATGCAATGAAGATGCAGAATAGAAAGTATATCTGCGGTCTATCTTTTATCATTGCGATTGCCGGAAGAAGTGCGTTTGGCGATGAGTTTGATACAAATGCGACTTATGAAATCCTTGTTCGTTTGACAGAATTGAATACAGGGAATGCCATCGACTTGTACGGCATGACATTCAATCCGAAGGATTATATTGTCCACTCGAAAGGTGGTACAACATACTGCTATTTTAACGAATCTGCCGAAATCAACGATATCGTCTTGCCGACAGACCCAATCTCCGCAAACAGCAAATATGTCTTGAAAACATTGGTTCGCAAAAAGGAAACCCCTAAGCCGAAATGGTTTGTACAGAACATGACGCCGGTTTACTTTGAGGAGTGTTAATTCACAATGTTCCTGCACACAAAAAAGGAAGATACGAGCTATACCTGCCGCATTAACGCTACGAATGAGAAGGCAGCAAAAAGCTGCAGCCAGCTCGGATTCTCGACGCCGACCCTCGTAATCGGAATTAAAAACGAAACCTCCCAAACAGTCGATTTCTCCAAAACAGAAAATGTTGTTGGTCTTGTCCATCTCAACATCGAAAGAACAGAAGAAGAATCAAGGGGCATGTCAACACAAGACGCACAGACCATCAAGGATGTCGTGAATGCCATTGTTGTACATGGCAAAGTCAGGCACATTATGATTTATGAATGTGGCGAAATTAACGAAGCAGCCGGTATATCGTATGGTCTGCAGCATATTCTGAACGGCACAAAAGCTCCGAAAAGAAAAATCAACGAATTGTGCTACAAAAGAATCATCGAGTCCTACGGAATACACAATCGATAAATTCCTGATGCAGCAACTTTCTGCGTGTGTTTTATGATTGACTAATTGGGCTATATGTGGTATAATATAAGTATACCGAGGAGGGCGCAATGAGCGATATTCTGTATGATGCTCAAGGCACCGCAAAAAGTCGAAAGATACGCAAGAGTGCCGTAGCGGCTGTTTTGCTGTGTGCGGTTTCAGCCGTCATGTTCATTGGAGCTCACCACCTTTTGATAAACAGAGAATTTGTGATATCAAGCATAAACGCTTTCCTGCAAAGTGACACATTAAGTAAAGCGTTTGATGTCTTGCGTTTTGTTCTGATTATAGGAGGTCTCGTACTTATTATTTTCGGAATCAACAAGATGTGGCAAGCTGTTGCCCATGCGAAGAACATCATCAGCGCAAACAGATACCACAGAGACAGTATAATTGAAGACATTGATTTCAGTAACGACTTCCCGCAGATGTACCGTTAAGGAGAATAACATGAGCGAAGATAAAGAACTGCAGAAATTAAACACCATCGAAAATACAGAAATTGACGCAGATGATGACGACATCGAAGACGCCGAAGATACAATCGGCGACAGCAGCGATGTCAACAAGTTCAGTGCAGCATACGAAAAAGAAACCGTCATCAATTTCAATAATGCGGAACAGAACGCCTCATGCTACACACTGAATACCCATAAGCGTCAGATGCTCTTGAATCTTGCGGAAGAATATCCAGATGATGTAAAAATCATCAGCAAAAGAGACGACATGGTGGAAGTTACATTCCCCAAAAAATGGGTCAAGATTCGCCCTCCCCGCAAACTGACAGAAGAGCAGCGTGTAAATGCCGTGGAACGCGGCAGAGCGTTGGCAGCTCTGGCAGCGGAAAAGCGGGCAGCGAAATCGAACGAAATCGATAACGGGTAATTTCGTTATGATTTCGGTAAGGCGCTGCAATCGCTGCGGTGACTTGTTTGATGTCGACAAAAACAACCTGTCTTCCATCTGCCCTAAGTGTCTGGAACGCGACGCAATCGAAAGCGAGTATCGTGCAAGACAAGATTTCTGGGGCGATTCCGCACAGAGCGATGCGGATAAGTATTTCGCACCGCGTTGGTCGGGCTCATTATCATTCATCGAGAGGGATGGCGAAGTTCCTCCCGATGATTTTATGGAAGAAAAATTGGATAGATTTGTCGCAGAAGCCACAGCGAAGTATTCAGAAAAACGAAAAGAAGAGAATGACAGCATTTTGGCTGCATTTTTAGAAAAGAAACCAACAGTTCCCAGAACTCAAAAACAAAATATCAGTAAGACAAACGATACCGAGCAGAAAAGCGAAAAGGACAAAGTGCAGGATGATTTGCTGAAGCAACTATTCGGGTGATGCCGCCGACTTCATGTCGGCGAGGAAAAAGGATGATTTGATTGCAGAATTTAACGAATGAGTTTTGTGAACTCAGAAAGCAGTATATCGATGCCAAGTTTATGACCATGAACCCCATGCAGAAAAAGGCTATCTACAATGTAGATGGCCCTGTTCTTGTGTTGGCAGGAGCCGGAAGCGGCAAAACGACGACCATTATCGGACGAATTGTTTATATGGTCATGTTCGGTCATGCCTATTACAGTACAAAAACGACATTCCCCGTCACGGAAAATGATATCAAGGAATTGAAATCTGTACTTGCCGGTACTGGCAGTATTTCTGAACACCTGAAATCGATGCTTCAAGTAAAGCCTATCAGCCCTCAGAATATTATGGCTGTTACTTTCACCAATAAAGCAGCGGGAGAGATGAAAAAGCGTCTCGAAAGCAAGCTGGGAAAAGACATTGCCGAAAAGGTATACGCCAAAACATTTCATTCTGCATGTGTCGGTATCCTGCGCGAATATGCCATGTTCGTTGGTTTTAAAAGGGACTTTACCATCTATGACGAAAAAGACTGCAAGTCTGTTCTGAAAGATATCTATAAAGCAAACGGTATCAAGGAGAAAGAACTGCACAAGGACGATGTTCTGAACCACATCTCTATCTGGAAGGATAAGATGATTACCCCAGACATGGCCATCTCACAGAGCACGATTTCTTCCTATAACACCGTTGCGCACCTTTACAAAGAATATCAGGAACACCTGAAAAACGCAAATGCAATGGACTTTGATGACCTTATCGGTAATACGATTCAGCTTTTGAAGGAACATCCGGATATTCAGGCAGAACTGCAGAAAAAAATCCAGTATATCATGGTCGATGAATATCAGGACACGAATGCGTCTCAGCACGAACTGCTGTCTCTTCTGGTTTCTCCTGAGCACAATATCTGTGTTGTCGGCGATGATGACCAGTCCATTTATAGTTTCCGTGGTGCCGATGTCAATAATATCCTGAATTTCCCGCAAGAATTCGATGGAACGCATATCATCAAGATGGAACAGAATTATCGTTCTGATGGTAACATCTTAAACCTTGCCAACAGCCTGATTGGACACAACACCAAGCGACACAATAAAAACCTCTGGACTTACAGAAATCCGGGAGTTATGCCGACATATACCTATTATGCCAGCGACTACGACGAAACGGATTCTATTGTTGAGGATATCAAGGATTATATCGCAGCCGGTAACAATTACAGCGATGTTGCTATCCTGTACAGAAACAGTCGTCTTTCTTATGTCATAGAACGGTCTTTGGCGAGAGAGAAAATCCCTTACAAAATCGTCGGCGGCTTTAAGTTCTTTGAACGTGCAGAAGTAAAGGACATCATTGCGTACCTGTGCGTCATTGCGAACCCGGCAGATGACCAGAGATTGAAGAGAATCATCAATGTTCCGGCTCGTAAGATAGGCGCTGCGACCGTAGATAAAATTGCCACTCTGGCACAGCAGTATAAAGTCAGCATGATGGAAATCATCCGCAACGCAGACCTTTATCCTGCCATCGCGAAAGCAAAGCCTGCTCTTGATAGTTTTATTAAGATGTATGACACAATGTGCCTTATGGCAAACGGCAGTACACTCGGAGAATTGACGCAGAGCGTTATCAAGTATTCCGGATACAGAAAAATGCTCGAAGACAAGGGCGTAGACGGAAAAGATGAACTGCAGAATGTCGAACAGGTTGTTGTGGCCGCAGAAGAATTCGAACATGCACATATCAAAACCAACCTGTCGGAGTTTTTGGCTGAAATTTCGCTTCTGTCAGCAGTCGATACGCTGAGCAGTGAAGAAAATAAAGTCGTCATGATGACTCTGCATGCATCTAAGGGTTTGGAATTCAAAAACGTGTACATTATCGGGTTGGAGGATTCTATCATCCCGTCTTCAAGAGACGATGTCGGAATCGAAGAAGAGCGCAGACTACTTTATGTCGGGATGACCCGTGCTAAAGAGGAACTGCACCTTTCGACAGCAAAACAGAGACATACGTTTGGCGCTTGGGGTGAAGAAGATAAACCGTCTCGGTTCCTGTATGACATTGACCAGCAGGATATTGATTACGGAACCAGCAGAAACAACATCTTCGCACGGAAAAACGCAATCAGCTGGGATATGAATGCCCTGTTTTGATGTCTTATGCGGATGAATGAGGATGATTTGAAACTGCTCCTTGCTAAAAATCCGGCATTGAGCGTTAAACAGATAACACCCAAGAAACAGCAATCCATAACTCCGGGAAAAACCCCTTTAAGCAAGAAAAACAAATATTTCAATATCCCCGTATATGTTTTTTCTGATGGTTTTGTTTTTGTGGACGAAGACAATCAAATCAAATCACTTGCGGCGAGTGAGCTTCCTAAAATTCACGGGAAAGTAACAGCCAAGTTCGATTCTGTGAAAGAGTATGAGCGTTATAAGGAACTCAAACTCATGGTATCAGCCAACGTCATAACGGATTTGAAACGGCAGGTACCACTTATCATTCAGGAAAAATTCGTGTATCAAGGGAAAACAGTGCGCCCTATCATCTACTGTGCTGATTTCGTTTATCGAAAGGACGAAAAAACAGTAGTAGAGGATGTTAAGGGATTCGATAAAAAGACTGGTAAATGGCGTACAACGCAAACATTTGAATTGAAATGGAAATTGTTAAAGGCAAGATATCCACACTACAACTTTGTGCTGATATGAGAATTTCAAACAGAATCAAAGAATGTAAAATCATGGGCGTAGATATTGCATGCACAAGTATGAATCATCTGCTCAGGACCATAAAGGATAGGCTTCCGGAATTATCCGGGAACTATATCTGTGCCACCAATGTTCATGCGATTGTAACAGCATACAGAAATGAATCTTACAGAAAGGTTCAGAACGATGCGTTCATGAGATTGCCGGACGGTGCTCCTGTTGCGATGGTAGCCGGAACAAGGAGTGAAACACGGGCGGAAAAGATTTCAGGGCCAGATGTGATGACAGAAATCTTTAAGGTCTCTGCTTCCTACGGGTACAAACATTATTTCTACGGTTCGACAGAGGAGACATTAAAGAAGCTGGAAGATGCACTGTATAAAAAATATCCCGGCATCAATATCGTCGGCATGAAATCACCTCCGTTCCGGCCTCTTACCAAGGAAGAGGATGCGGAGGTAATCCGTGACATCAATCATGCTGAACCGGATTTTATTTGGGTCGGGCTGGGTGCGCCTAAACAGGAAATCTGGATGTATGAACATCAGGAAAAAGTAAAAGGGCTTATGATTGGCGTTGGGGCTGGATTTGATTTCCATGCAGGAACAATAAAGCGAGCCCCTGTTTGGATGCAGAAATGCGGGCTTGAATGGTTTTATCGCCTGACACAGGAGCCGAAACGCTTGTTTAGACGATACCTTTCAACGAATGCGTGTTTTGTCTGGAACGCTATTATCAAGGGCCAATAAACATATTTGTACAATCTGCCTATCTTGAAAAAATATTATTTTACCTGTTGCAGAAACTTGCGAATGGCATAGCATAGATAGTGTGGTACCTGAACAGGCGAGGAGTTTTAGTTGAAAGGATATAAGTATAACGGAAAAAAGTATCGGAGTTACAGAGAGTTGGCCGAAGCAGTCGGTATCCCACCGTATCTGCTTTATAACCGTATCTGCAACAGTGTCGGCAAGAATATGACCATCGAAGAGGCTATACAGACTCCGATAAAAAACGCCAGCGAGTGTGCGGCTAAGCCCATTACGGTAAACGGCGTAAATTATCGAACGCAAAGTGAAGCCATGCAGGCATACGGCATCAAGGTTGGTCACTTCTACCGCACGCTGAAACTCTGCGGCGGAGACAAAGAACTTGCATTTAAACAATGCATCGAGGAGGGGAAGGTATGAAAGCACATGTGTCTTCGAGTGCTCAGGAACCTATCAAAGAAGCTGCGCTCAAAAAGGTTATCAGTAACGCCAAGGTCGGAGCCGTAGAAATGTTTTTCATGTTCCGTGACCTGATTGTCAATATGCTCGATGAGGGCGTAAAGGATGTCAGTGAATCGGTTCGTGAAAACAAAATCAATGCGGCTGCGCAAACAAGGACTGAATACAACACGAATTGTGCGTACACCAGTGCTATTGATGAGTTTATCGTCGATTTGCCGAACAATGACTTTTCTGTGAAATTCGATGGTACGCCGGAGAAGCTGCAAAGCATCGTCACAGATAAGTTCCGTTTCGAACTATCTTTAGCGCTGGAGTTTGATATCAAGGCTTTTTTGGAAAAATCCGGCATGACAAGAGAAGAGTTTGAGGTGATTGCCGCCAACGCCTTAATGCTTGCTGAACAAAACGGCGGAATTAAAACATATCTGTTTAAGGAGAATTAACCGTCAATAACCCACGACTAAAGCCGCAGGCTTGCTCCGGCAAGTCCGTGCTTTAGAAGTGTCCGCAAGGATATGTTGACTACCCTTTGCACATTAAGTTGTGCCCCGTTATAAGCGAATAGACAGTTACCGTACGGTGTAAATCCTAGCCGTGCGCTCTAAGACAACAACACATCACGTAAAGCTGAGGCAAAGCCGACAGGTGTGGCTGTATCAAGCCGTTTATAACCTTGGGGAAGGATTTTTACCCTCTTCGGAGGAGAGAGCAGCTTTTCATTAGCTGCCAATTCATCGAAAGGAGCATGGTGTCATGCAATATGTGTATGTACTTAACAAGCACGGCGAGCCATTGATGCCGTGCTCACCCGGAAAGGCTCGTCTGTTGTTAAAACAGCAAAAAGCACACGTTGTAAAACGTACGCCGTTTACTATCAAACTTCTGTACGGAAGTACAGGATACAAGCAGCCTATTACTCTTGGTGTAGATGCTGGTAGCAAACATGTTGGCTTGTCTGCATCTACAGAGAAGCGCGAACTCTACTGTGAAGAGTTTACTCCTCGCAACGATGTAGTAGAATTGCTATCTACGCGCAGGCAGAGCCGCCGTTCAAGGCGTAATCGCAAAACTCGTTACCGTGCGCCAAGATTTAATAACCGCGTTCACGGCAAGCATAAAGGATGGCTCGCTCCTTCAGTAGAAGTAAAAATTCAAGAGCATATTACCGTTATCAAGCGTATCTGCCGAATTTTGCCTGTCACTCTTGTAAGAGTAGAAACTGCAGAGTTTGATACACAGCGCTTAAAGGCGATGCTCGCCGGAAAACCGCTTCCAGTTGGAACTGACTACCAACTCGGTGAGATGTACGACAAATACAATGTACGCCAGTACGTTTTGAAACGCGACAACTATACATGCCAATGCTGCGGTGCTCATACCACCGCAAAGAAGGCTGTCAAGTTGCGTGTACATCATCTCGAAAGCCGCAAAGTTGGCGGTAATGCGCCAAGTAATCTTATTACTTTGTGTACTACTTGCCATAATGCGCTTCACAAGGGAAAAGTTTCTCTTGATGGTAAGGAACGCGGCAAGCCGCTGCGAGATACAGCCTTTATGGGCATTATGCGCAAAACTTTAATGACTCAATTGCGCGAGGAACTGCCTATTCCTGTCCAAGGGACCTATGGTTATATCACCAAAATGCGGCGGGAGCAAAACAACATTAAGAAAAGCCATGTAAACGATGCCCGTTGTATTAGCAAGCATCCACTTGCCGAACCTTGCAGTGTTTGCTACCGCACAAAAGCGATAAGGCACCACAATCGTCAAACCCATAAAGCGAACTTCTCAAAAGGTGGCATTCGAAAAAGAAGCCAAATGCCTTATGTTGTCGAAGGCTATCGTCTTTGGGACAAGGTTCTCTACAATGGACAAGAGTGCTTCGTTTCCGGTCGTCGCGCATCGGGAAGTTTTACCCTCAAAAAGTTAGACGGCACGCGCGTTTCCAAAGGTGTAACATTCAAGAAATTGCAACTTTTAGAGCCTGCAACAAATTATCTAATAGAAAGGATGTGAACGGGCAATTCCTCCCACGACTAAAGTCGCGGGTATCCTTGCCCTGATTTATGAAAGCACATGTAACTGTACTCGACCCCCAGAAAGCATACAAGGAAGTTATCTCGAACGCAGACCTCACGGGAACGGGCATCTATCTCGCCTTCCGCTATTTCGTTATGCAGATGATGGAAGAAACGGCTATGCTTGACCAAAAGGAAGCAGCACCGACAGATGGACATCTCATCGACTGTCTTCATGAGGCACTCGAAAATACGAACGAATTTATGGACGACACCTATGGCGCTGTCGTCGATATGATTACAACGGACGACCCCGACAGCGAGGATGGGGATTACACGGTGAATTTCAATGGCACCGTAGAGGAACTGCGGGAAATGCTCAACAGTATGACGGAGCACGAGATGGCAGAAAATCTGGAACGCGAGTTCATCTCCCTTGCAGAGATGACGACTATTACGCGTACCAATTTCGAGTGGCAGGTAGCTGCCGCTTTGGACCACACCATAAAGGAGTATGGAAGCATTGAAAAGTTTTTCTTCGGTGATGGTGAGCATGACGATGAACACGACGCAGACCTGAATACAACTCCGGTATCCGGTAAGAAGTCTTAAAAATACGCTGCATTGTAGAGGACGCAGCAGAAAGGTTTACGATGAACACTATTATTACAACGCCGCAGGCAGAAGCTGCTGTGGCTGAAAACAACGGCACTTTTGTGCTTCTTAGGCTGAAAGATGATTTCGACAATATTTTGAACGGCAGTAAAACCATGGAGATTCTGAAAAGCAGTTGCTGGAATCTGAAAACTCCGTTCTTTGTTCTTTGTTGCGATGACGAGGATGATAAGATTGTCGGCAGTTTTATTTGCAACAAAATCGATGATTTATACTGCCCCGTAGAACTCCCCAACATCAATTCCTTGGAGCAGCTTCCGTACCATACTAAGCAGTGGCTTGTTCAGAGCGGATTGACTTACTACCAGCTCTGCGCTATGGCGAAACGCCGTCAGCGTCTGTATGGGTGGATGGTCAACTCTCCTGTTGCCCTTGACTTGCCTTTAACGGCTATCGGGGAAGAGTACCCACCTCAGGCTTGGAAATATCTGAGCCTGACTGGGATTCAAGCCCAACTGGCGCTCGCAGGCGCTTCTGCTCTATGAGCAGCACTTATGTCATCGGTGATGTCCACGGAAACTACAATGGTCTTGTTGAGTCCTTGCAGAAAATGGGTTGGAAAGAGAATGAGGATAGACTCATCTTCGTGGGCGACCTTGTAGACCGTGGTATCGCAAATAAGAAAGTTATTGATTTTGTGGCAGAACACAAGGACACCGTACATATCGTGCTCGGCAATCACGAACTGCAGCATAAGAAAATGGTTCAGTATTATCGAATCCTTGCCAAGAATCCCACGGTACGCAAACTGGCCGCAGGGATATTCCTTCGTTTTGCGGAGAGAGAGCGTATCATTAGGGCGGGCGATGAAATCAACACCATGCGTTGCGATGAAAAGGAACGCAAAGAATTTCTAAATACTGCCCCGAAGACATTTCTGGACTACCAAAAACATTTCATCGTATATACGATGGCGTGGGAGGATGATTCTCTCTGGAAACTCATTCTTTGTCTTTTGGACGAGATGTGCGGTGCGCCATATGATGCGCAGCATACCATCTATGAGTATCTGACAGGGAGCAACAAAACGCGTGAACGGTTTGAGGCTGTGTTTTCTAATACAGCAGCAGAATTCGTGATAAACACGACAGACGCGCTTGCAAGATACCAAAGCGTTCGTATCACGCACAATAATCCGTTTGGCGGCGTGCATAGCTACGATGGTGACGAGATGCTGACAGAACACAAAAATGCGCTGTATGTGTTCGGGCATGTTCCACACGACAAAATCATCAGGATTGACCGCGAACGCTCCGGGTGTACCTACCTTGATATCGATTTGTCGCCTGATAAGGTAGGCATAGTGCGGCTGGAAGATATTTTTGAGTTCGCATCAAGTAAATTATCTACCGCGCATTAGAACGCCTTGCAATTTGCTGCAAAGTTCATATACTTATATTATTCCAAAAATAAAAGCAAACAAATATTCAAAATCAACATACCTCCATCTCGTTGTGAGGTGACGGTATGTTTTGTTTGCTACAGGTGCGAATGGCAAGTGAACATAATTTTGCTGGGCGCTTCG
>OHVZ01000016.1_pt1 | contig 93414 bp, 67 predicted proteins | sample 1579561 | NCBI WGS metagenome assembly OHVZ01 (sample SAMEA3882547, study PRJEB24775) | human gut metagenome | biome: human-associated habitat; feature: intestine environment; material: feces | place: Netherlands | collected 2009/2010
ACCCCGTCGGGGATGCGGCCGCCATAAAACCGGACCGGAGGATTACTCCTCGTAGTCGCTGTTCGAAAGAATGGTAACGAACGAATCGTCGGGCGTGATACCGCCTTCGCTCTGGGCCTTGACCTCGGCCTCGGTCAGGAAATCCTCCTTGTCGAACATGATGTCCTCGAAGCGGTTGACCGAGCACTGGTAAGCGCCAAAACGATAGTCCCAAGACCTGGAATAAATGCCCATGATGGCCAGAATATCACCCGTCGCACCGTCACGTACGATCGGCTGGCGTGCGAAGCGCGAGTAGCCGCTCGTGCGGACCGTGAAGACTCCGGCCGACAGAGTCTCCGAGGGCAGCGAAGCACCGTAGGTGAAGAGTACCGAACCATAGAAGTTGCAATGGATATTGCGCTGCGACGTCGACGAGAAGAAGTCCTCGTTGGCAGCCCACTTGTACCAATACTTGCTCTCGACGGGGCGCAGGTCGGTACACATCCACGAAGGATAGAGGTTGTCGCCTACATTGCCATAGCGGCACGTGATGCCCTCGATGAGTACCATGCGGCCCAGCTTGTCCTGATTAGCTTCACCATAGAAATCTTTGTAGTTATCCTTGGTAACTTTCAGTATCTCCTTGCCCAATGTCAACTGCGTGGCCTCGCCGAGGAAGACGCGCTCCTTGATCTCGGCCGGATTCTCCATGTTGGAGTTGGCATAGAACTTGTGCTCGCCCACCTTGTTGTAGGAGTCCGTCGGGCCCTTGCCGATCGAGAGCATCATGCGGTAGTTGCCCACATAGAGATCCGATATCTTCACATAGACGTAGTGCGTGTCGATCGTGCCGGTCTCACGGTTGTAGTGTCCCATCGGGAAATCGAGATAGAGTCCCGTGCCGAGTTTCACCTCGATGGCAGCCGTCTCGTCGACCAGATGCAGCGACTTGTAGATATTGCCCTCCTCGTCGCTCGACTGAACCTTACCCAAGATATAATACTCTACAGCATCGGCAGGTTTGTCCCAATCACCCGGCACATATCCCGGCATATCCTGGTCATATATGCTCTCGCCATTTGCAAGAGCAGCCATATCCTTATCATATTGAGTCTGTGAGAACCAACCGATATGAGTATACTTCGTATCATCCCAACTGGAATTTCCACCCGTTTTACTAATGGATTTATGCTCTTTTAGGAATAACTGCTTAACCTGCATAATATCCAATTTAAGCATCTCCTCGAAGTCCTTGTCCGTACTGGGCTTGACGGGCTGCGGCGTGTCGAAGTCGTTGTAGCACCCCGCAACGGCCGCCATCACGGCCACTGCGGCGAAAATCCGAAATATCTGTTTCATAGTCGTCATATCGTATTAGAAGCGGAAATATACATTCAGGTAATAGGTCGTACCGAGCAGGTAGAAATACTTCGAATCGAACGGCGAATAGTACTGGATCGACGCTTTGTCCGCATTGACGTAGGTGCGGCGCGAAAGACGCATCTGCTCGTAACCGCCCGTGCGGATGTTCTGGTTGTTGAGAATGTTCTTCACCTCGAGGCTGAAGCCCAGCTGGTAGCTGCGGCGGATGTACCACGTCTTGCCGATGCTCATGCTGAGCGTGTTGGCCGAATCGAACTTCTCCTGGTCACGCAGCGCATAGAGTGCCTCGGCCTTCACCGCACCGGGAAGCTGGTTGCTGGCCGACGGACGCAGCACCGTGGCGTAGGCCGAGCTGGTACGGCGCGCGGGGTTCATCGAGAGGTAGATGTTGTCGTAGTAGTTCCAGTCGAGCGAGATGAACCAGTTGTTCGGTCCGCGGTAGCCCAGACCCAGGTTCAGGGCCGTCTGCGGCGTGCTCTCGACGCGCAGGTCCTTCCACAGCACCTTGTCGCCGCGCAGCACCTCCTCGCTGTTGTCGCGCGTCTGCGTGAAGTCGGCGTTCGACGTGTAGCGGTAGTCGCCCAGGCTCAGGGCACCGTTGAACGAGATGCCGCCCCAGATGGGAACCTGAACACCCACCTCCAGACCGTAGTAGCGCTTGTCGATGCCGCTCATGGCGAAGTTCGTGAACGAGGACTGCGTATCGTCGTAGAACGAGATGACCTTCGACTGGTCGGAGATCGTCGTGTAGTAACCCGAAACGCGGGCCGTGATCCACGGCAGGTAGACGCTGTAGGTCAGGTCGGCGCCGAAGACCTTTTCGGTATCGATACCCGGGGTCGTCGTGTTGCGGGTACGGGCCGAGACGAAGGCGTCGCGGAACTGCGGCGGGTTGACCAGGTAGGCCACGTTGGCCGACACGGCGTGCGCGCCCGAGAAGCGGTACGAGAACTCGCCCTTGAGCTTGTAGGTGAGGTACTCGAGCTTCTCCGAGTCACCGAGCGAATTGTCGGCGAAGAGGCCCTTCATCCACAGACCCTCGCGCCACATCGACGTGTAACCCACCTCGCCGCCGAGGCTCATCGAGAAGCCGCCGAACGTGCCGCTGTACTGGGCCCACACCTGACCCTGACGCACGTTGGCGTAGTAGTCGTAGCCGAACTTGTCGCCCTCCTTCACGTGGCGGGCGTCACCGTGCTTCATGTAGTAGAGCAGGTCGTTCTGGTAGATCGCCGGATCGACGTTGCCGTTGTCGCGCAGGGCGAACTTGTCGACGTCGAGCCAGTAGTCGGCACCCAGCAGGTCCTTCACCTGATCGTAGTACTCCGTGCGGTTGATGCGGGCCGACAGTCCGCCGCGCAGCACCGACTGGTTCTTGAACGTGTGCGAGATGTTGGCCATGAAGTTGAAGTCACGCTGGTCCGTGTGACGCTCCTCGATCATGTAGATACCGCCCTCGCCCGCCTGATTGCGCAGGTAGTTGCGCTGGAACATCTTGTCGAAGTCGATCATGCTCTTGTCGGGATTCGTCATCCACTCCTTCTTGGTCTGGAGCGCCAGATCGTTGTAGGTGCCGGCACCCACGGGATCGAAATTGCCGTCGGCCGTCTGGTAGATGCGGTTCTCATAATAGCTCGGCAGGTAGCGGTAGTAGTCCGGACGCGGGTCGGGACCGTCGGTCCACGTCAGCGCCGAATAGCCGTTCTTTCCGAAGCGGAACGACGCGGCGGCCAACAGCTTCGTGCGCGACGAGATGTCGAAACCGTAGTTGAGCATCACGATCGGCTCGTGGTAGGTGCGCACGCGCGTATTGCGCAGCTTGCCGTTCTGACGGCCCACGTTGGGATTGTAGTAGTTGTTGCCCAGCAGGTCGTAGGCCTCCTGCGTCGAGGCCTGCTGTGCACCGCGCTCGGTGGGAGCGCCCATCACGGTCAGGGCCAGCGAGTGGCGGTCGTCGCCGAAACGCTTCTCGACCGATCCGAAGTAACCGTAGGCGTTATAGTAGATGCCGTCCACATAGCCGTTGCCGCCCTGGCGCGTCGAGAACGACAGCGCATACGACCAGCCGTTGTCCAGCAGACCCGATCCGTAGGAGACCATCGCACGGAAGCGGTACATCGTGTTGGCGTTGACGACGCTGGCGCGGAATCCCTGCCGCATCTGCGAAGCCCGGGCGTTGACGTTCGTCGTACCGCCGATGCCGTCGATGCCGAAGCCCGAAGACTTCAGGCCGGTGGTGCTCTCCTGGTTGCGCGTCGCGTCGTTCAGGCCGCTCCACAGCGACCAGGGGCCGTAGCCCGTCATGGCGTCGTTGAAACGGATGCCGTTCAGGTAGATGTTGGAATACTGCGAATCGTAGCCGCGGACGTTGAAGCGCATCTCGCTGAAGCGGTACGAGGCGATGTTGTTGAAGACGTCCCGCGACGCGGAGAGCGACGAGGGAAGCGCCTGCATGTCGGTCGCCGTGTCGGAATCGAACTCGGCGAAGACCGAGTCGTCGATGACGGCCTGCACGTCGGGAATCATCACGACGGAGTGCATCTCCTTGACCGTCTCGCCGACGCGGACCATGATGTCGAGGTTTTCAAACTCGGGAGCCTCGAACTGGAGGCGGTAGTCGCCCTCGGGCAGCTGGCCGATATCGAAATGGCCCTCGTCGTCGGTCATGACGGAGACTCCGAGCGGTTCGACGATCACCTTCACGTTGCTCAAGGCGGCGCGGCCGTCACGCGAGACGACCTTGCCCTTGACACCGCCTTCCTGGGCATACGCCCCGACGCACACAAGCGCGAGCAGGCTGACAAGTAGATTTCTGATCTTCATAAATTGCGTTGTTGGATTATTTGCCGATGTAGATGAATACGGGGAAGTGGTCGCTGAAGCCGCCCTGGAAGTTGTTGCCCACGAACGTGCGCAGCGGATAGCCCTTGTACTGGCCCTCCTTCTGGAGAAGGTACGGAGCGCGGAAGACCGAGCCGTAGAACTTCGTGCCGGGCACGCGCTGCAACTTCAGCTCGCCGGTCGATCCCGTGGCGAGGTTCGCCGAGACGACGATGTTGTCGAACAGGTTCCACTGGTCGCGGTAGGCCAGCGTGCCGATCCCGGCCTTCAGCACCTTGATGTAGGGATTGTAGTAGTCGCCCGGCTGGAGCTTCTTGATCTCGTCGCGTGCGCCGAGCACCTCGACGATGCTCTTGTCGGTGGCGTCGTCGTTGAAGTCGCCCATCATCACGACCTTCGTGGCGGGGTTGATCGCCAGCACCGAATCGGCGGCATGGCGCATGATCTCGGCGGCCCGCTCACGCTTGGACGACGAGGCCTCCTTGCCGCCCAGACGCGACGGCCAGTGCGCCACCATGAAGTAGAAGGGCTCGCCCTCGATCGTGCCCCACATCGTCACGATGTCGCGTGTGCGGAAGTCGGGCATATCCTCCATCGTGAAACGGATCGGAGCGCTGCCTTCGAGCTTGAAGACGTCGGAGCGGTAGAAGAAGCCCACATCCACGCCGCGGGCATCAGGCGAATCGTAGTGCACGATGCGGTACTGTGCCGGCGCGAGCTTGGGCGTCGAGGCGACATCCTCCATGACGTTGCGGTTCTCGATCTCCGAGCAGCCGATCACCACCGGATAGTCCTTGTCCATGGCCGCGATGTCGAACAACACGCGCGAAAGGTTGTTGATCTTCTTGTTGTACTTCGTCGAATTCCACTTCTTGGGGCCTTCGGGCGTGAACTCCTCGTCGTAGATCTCCGGATTGCGGATCGTGTCGAAGAGGTTCTCGAAGTTGTAGAAGACCACCTTGTAGGGTTTCTGGGCGAACGCGGCCACGATCAGCGCCGCAAAGAGCCCGGTTAAGAGAATTTTCTTCATGTTTCAGGTTCAATTTAGTTTATTCCCCACTCCGAGGGGTTGTTCTGCGATTTCACCTCGTCGGCGATCGCCTCGTCGAGCATCGTGAAGAACTTGTAGCCCGTCTGCTGTTCGATGTAGGCGACCGATACGATATATTCCCGCAGCCCGCTCTTGCTGGCCGAGGAGTTCTCGGCCCAGTAACCGATCGACTTGAGCTCCGACGCGTCGGTCACCTGGTCGATGCGCTTGCCGGTACGTCCCGTGCGCGTGCGCAGGAGCACCTTCCAGCAGTACTCGGGCATGGCGACCTCCGTCCCGGCCTTGTCGCGGCTCCAGCTCCGCACGCCGTAGGTTCCCGTGACGATGTAGAGCGTGTCGGCGCACCGCTGCGCCGAGGCCACCGACTCCATGTTGCCCCACGAGCCGCTGTTGAAGTCGGAGTTCTGGGGCATGATGTTCGTCGAGTAGAAGGTCTGGCGGTTCAGTTCGTCGCTGTAGGGAACGTAGCGGTGGTTGGACATGCACTGGTGGCCACGGATGCCGTTCGTCTGCCAGTTCTGATACGATCCGCGCGTGAGGTCGGCCTGGTACGAAGCCGGCACCTCGGGATCGTAGGCCCAGGCGTCGGAGCGCACGTAGGTGCCCGACATGTAGCAGTCGTGCAGCGGGTAGGCCACCCAGTTGGCGATGCGCTTGGTCTTGTCGAAACAGATCGTATAGTTGCGGGCCGTCACCGAGGAGGAGATCGGCGCAAAATGCGTCACATAGAGGAAATCGTCGTCGTCGACATAGGCGGGCAGTTCGGCCCACGCATGGTCCAGGCTCGCGGGAATGGAGTAGCTCTCCTGCTCGAGCGTCAGCAGGAAGGTGCCGCCGCCGTCGAACGCCACGGAGATCTCCGCATGGCGCGGCTTGCCCGAGTCGTTCTCGTCGAGGTAGAGGTAGACGATCTGCCGGCCGTTGACGAGCGTTCCCGAGGCGGTGGTCGCATGGGTGCGGCGGGAGGTCACACACCACGTGCCGCCCTCGGTCACGGTCACCGTATAGGCTGCGCCGGTCTTTCCGGTCAGCACGAGACGGGGTTCGTTCTCGTAGCCGCGCGCCTCGAGCGACGACGACTCCGAGTCGAGGAACAGGGCGGAAAACGGCCGCTCGCCGCCTCCGTCACCCGAAGAGCTGCATGCGCCGAGGGCAAATACGAGGATCGCCACAAGGAGCGAACGACCCCAGGGCTTCAGCATCCGGTTCTTCAATGTCATCTGCAAAAAATGGAGAGAAAAAATCAACCCCCGACGAGACGGGTGCCCCGTCGAGGGTTGATTCTGGATTAACGGTTAATCAATAGAGCTGGATACCGGCAACAACGGCACGGGGAGCCGAGCTCGATTCGTTAGTGAAATTGGGGCTCGTCGAGAACGTGATCGTCGACGAAGCCGTGAGGCCCGTCACGTCGAGCGTGTAGTAATCCGAATCCGACACCGTGATGGTGAAGGGAGGATTGCTCGTAGCGCCGTCGTTGGCCGTCAGCGCCGTACCGTTCGACGTTACCGAACCGCCGCCGTTCACGCGAACGTAGAGCGTGGCGGACTTGCCCTTCCAGGCCACGGCGTAGAACGAGAGCTTCTTCGATCCGGTGACACCTACGGCCTGCGAGGTGAAGTAGCCGCTCTTGCTGCTGGTTCCGAGCTTTACGCCCGAAGCCTCCATGCCGTTGAAGGTGGTCGAGTTGCCCAGCGTATAGGAGGCCGACGGAGAGTCGTCCTTCGTGCAGGTGAAGATATCCATCGAGCTGTATGTACCCTTCGTATCGTTACCCGACGAGACGCCGCTCTGCGTCAGCGCCACGGCGCGGGTCACGACAGCCGAACCGGACTTCATCAGCTTGACGGTCAGCGTGGCATTGATCGCCGACTCGGAGGTATTCTCTCCGGCTGCTACCATCACCGTCGTACCGCTTACCGATACCGAGAACACGGCGTTGTCGACCGAAGCCTCGATCGTGCAGCCGTCGGCGTTGCGCGTCGTAACCGTCACGCTCTTCTCACCGCCCGCAGCCGCGAACGACAGCGACGCGGGGTCTACCGTCATTTGGGGATCGGTCGAAGGATTGGCCTCCTCGATGCTGTACGGCAGCACGTTCACATACTTGCCGCTCGACGTGCCCACGAAGTAGCCCTTGACAACGACATCCTTGCCGTTAAGCTGGGAGATCGTCGAGTTGTCGATGTACTTCACGGAACCGATGGCCGTCGAAGCACCGGGGATCGTCACGTTGACATAGTTGCCGCTGATGGCGAGGTTACCCTCGAACTCGATCTCCGTGCAGACGGGCGTGCCCGACAGCAGGGCGTCCATGGCTGCGCCGTCCTTCTTGGCGGGGTTGTAGGTCCAGTTGTTGCCGGTCGAAAGGACCTCCACCTCGGCCGATGCCGAGAACTGCGGCGTGGACTGTGCATTGTAGAGGGTCACCTCGCCCGAGATCGAAATCTTCTCACCTACGGTGCGCTCGTTGTCCTTGTGGTAAACCATCATGGCACCCGTGTTGTCGGCGATGATATAGGCCATCTTGCCGCGGGCAACCACCGTACCTTCGGTCTTGTAGGTGCCGGCCGTCGTGATCTCGCCGATGGGCGTCACATCCGGATCGGGTTCGGGCGTCGTGCCGCTCATGAAGTCGGCGATATCCTTGGTGCTGCGCGGCGAAACCTGTGCGGCACCCTTGTAGAGAGCGGCATAGCCGGTGATCGTACCGGTGGCACCGGCTACGAACTGCTGGTCGGCCCAGGGAGCACCCTGCGACGTGTAGACCGTTACTTCCACACCGTTCTGCGTGAAGGTCTTCGTGCCGTTCCACGTCGACGCCGTAGCGGGCGCCGTCACGTTCTTGATCGAAACGGGCATGGCCTGGAAATCGGTGATCTGGTCGGGAGCAATCTCCACGGGCGTTACCGTTGCCGTGCCGATCTTCTCGACTACGACCCACGAGGCGCCCTGCGAACCCGTCACCTCATAGAGCTTGTTGTAGGTGGTCACGCGGGCCTCGCCGGCCTTCAGCGTCACCTTCACCTTGTCGCCCGCCTTGAACGTGAAGCCTTCATCGGCCGGGTTCGTGTAGACGCCGCTGCCGTAGAGCGTGATGCCGTTCTTGGCCGTCGTGGCGCCCTCGGTCATCAGCTGCAGGTTGTTCGACGTGGTGTTGCCGCCCTCCTTGTCGGTTACGACAACCGCCTCGAAATAGTAGTCCTTCGACTTGTCGATCACCTGCTGCTCGCTGCCGGCGGCCTCGCACAGGGCGATCAGCTCGGGAATCGTCGTCTCGACGGCATCTCCGGGCTCCGGATCGGGCTCCTCGCTGCCGTCGAACGACACCTGCTGTCCGCCGTTGCCGGCCTTGAGCAGCACGTCATCGAGGCGGTGTGCACCGCTCAGCGTCGACGAGAAGCGGATGTAGAGCGTCGAGACGCCGTCGGGCAGCGTGAAGTCGGCCGTGGCGAGGTCCCAGCGTCCGTTCGGATCGACACCCTTGGCGAAGGTGTAGGTCAGCGGCGACGACCAGTTCGTACCGTCGTTGCTCAGCTCGACCTTGAACTCGTCGTGGTTGAACGTGTTGTCGCTGGCGCCGTAGAGGTAGCGCTCCGTACCGAACGAGAGCGAGAGGTTCTTCTCCGAAACGGCGATCTTCTCGATCGTTACCACACCGTTCGTGCCGAAGAGCAGGTTGTTGTTGCCCGAACCGGCATAGTCCGAATAGCCGGCATCCGAAGGCGAGTTGCTGCGCACGCTGACGCCCGACGTCGTGTAGGTCACGTTGGCGGCGCCGCTGCCGGTCTGGTTCTTCCAGCCGTCGAACTCGTCGGCATAAGGCCACTTGTTGTCGGTCTGCGAAGCGACCTCCTTGTCCATGTCGTTGAAATAGATGGCATCCGAGGTGTCCATACCCGGGTCCTCGGGCTCCACGTAGTCGAACGTGACGGCCTGACCGCCCGCACCCTCGAGCAGCGTCACGTCATCGAGACGGTGAGCACCGCTCAGCGTCGACTTGAAACGTACATAGAGCGACGTGGTGCCCTCGGGCAGCGTGAAGTCTGCCGTAGCGAGGTCCCAGCGGCCGTTCGGGTCAACACCCATGGCGAACGTATAGGTCAGAGGAGCCGACCAGTTCGTACCGTCGTTACTCAGCTGCACCTTGAACTCGTCGTGGTTGAACGTGTTGTCATCCTGACCGTAGGCATAGCGCTCCGTACCGAAGGTAAGGCGCAGGTTGACGCTGTTCACGGTGATCTTCTCGATCGTCAGCACGCCGTTCGTGCCGAAGAGCAGGTTGTTGGCACCCGAACCGGCATAGTCCGAATACTGGCTGTCGGAGTTGGAGTTGTTGCGCACGCTGATGCCCGAGGTCGTGTAGGTCACGTTCTCGATGCCGTAGCCGGTCTCGTTCTTCCAGCCGTCGAACTGATCGGTATAGGGCCACAAGTTGCCGCTGCCATAGGTCGGCGTGGCAGCCTCCTTGTCGAAGTTGTTGGCATAGGCGATCTCACCCGTGGGGACTTCGCTGCCGGCGACCTGCGATACGGCGATCGACTGCTCGGCCGTACCCCAGTTGCCGAACTCGGCATGGATCAGCGTAAAGGAGATCTTGCCCTCACGCAGGTTCGTACCTGCGGGCAGCTCCTGTACCGTCACGGAGATCGTGCCGTTGCCCCGGCCGTTCATCGGCTCCACCGTCGCCCATTCCAATGACGAGGTAACGACCTTCCACTCGCAGTTGGCCGTGATCTGCACGGTCTGCGTCTTCTCCGTTGCATCGGTGAACACAAGCGATTCGGTCGAAACGCTCAATGTCGGCGTAGCGGACTTGCTGTCATCCTCCTTGCAACCCGTGAATACCGTGGCGGCCACGAGGAACAGGGCTCCGAACAGCAATCTGAAAAGATGTTTGTTCATAAAAGTTTTAATTAGAGTTTTGAACTAATAGTATTAAAAAAATTTTACAAATATTCCGTTTTTCAAAAGGGAAACTTTGACAAAGATAAGTCGATTTTTCGGAAATAAAAAAGTTTCAGCGACATATTTCACACCCAAATGCAACGGATCGGAGAAAAATTCCGATATCCACCTGCTCGCGGAGGGCCGCCCGCGCCCCGCAAGGGGCGGGCACCGGTCCTCCGGAAGGATGCCGGCGGACGGAAACCGCTCGCAGCGAGGCCAAACGGAGAATTTGACATTTTCTAAAATTCTTAAAAACCCGCATCCGCTTTCCGACGTCCTGCGACAGCCGACCGCCGACGCCGCAAAAATAGGGGTCGCCCGTTACGTCCGCGTGACAAAATCATGACAAACGGACAAAGCTCCCGAGCCATCGCGGCTTCCGGGACCGACCGCCGGATACGCCTGCGCCGTCCGGCACCCGCCGGCACACCGCCTACCGCACCCGGCACGGCAAATGGACCCCGCCACGGCAGACAGGCCCCGGCACGCAACAAGATTCCACGCCTGCAAAAAATACGGCATGTCCCGCCCGTCCTGCCGCCGCTCAACCGCCCGCCGTACAAAAAAACGCCGCGCCCCCGACGGGACGCGGCATACCGGGATACCGACACCGGCTCCCCTACTCCCACTCGATCGTTGCGGGCGGTTTGGAGGAGATGTCGTAGACTACGCGGTTGACCCCGCGCACCTTATTGATGATCTCGTTCGAGACGTCGGCCAGGAACTCGTAAGGCAGGTGCACCCAGTCGGCCGTCATGCCGTCGGTCGAGGTCACGGCCCGCAGGGCGACACAGCTCTCGTAGGTACGCTCATCGCCCATCACGCCGACACTCTTCACAGGCAGCAGGATGGCTCCGGCCTGCCATACCTTATTATATAGGTCCGCCTCGTGCAGCGCGTCGATGAAGATTTTGTCGACCTGCTGCAGAATATCGACCTTTTCCGGGGTGATGTCGCCGAGGATACGGATCGCCAGACCGGGTCCCGGGAATGGATGACGGCCGATGAGACGTTCCGAAATGCCGAGCGAACGGCCCACGCGCCGCACCTCGTCCTTGAAGAGCAGGCGCAGCGGCTCGACGATGCGCAGGTTCATCTTCTCGGGCAGGCCGCCCACGTTGTGGTGCGACTTGATCGTCGCCGAAGGGCCATTCACCGAGCACGACTCGATGACGTCGGGATAGATCGTTCCCTGCGCCAGCCACCGCACGTCGCGGATGCGCTGTGCCTCGTCGTTGAAGACCTCGACAAAGTCGCGGCCGATGATCTTGCGCTTGGTCTCGGGGTCCGTGACGCCGGCCAGGTCGCCCAGGAAGCGGTCTCCGGCCTTCACACCCTTGACGTTCAGGCCCATATCCTTATAGGAGGCGAGCACCTCCTCGAACTCGTTCTTGCGCAGCAGGCCCGAGTCGACAAAGATGCAGTAGAGGTTCTGCCCGATGGCGCGGTGCAGCAGTACGGCGGCCACCGACGAATCGACACCGCCCGAGAGGCCCAGCACCACCTTGTCGTTTCCGAGCTTCTCGCGCAGCTCGCGCACGGTCGACTCGACGAAGCTCTCCGAGGTCCACGACTGCGAGCAGCCGCAGATGCCCGCGACGAAGTTGCGGAGCAGCTGCGTACCGTCGGTCGAGTGGTAGACTTCGGGGTGGAACTGGATGCCCCACGTCTGCTCGCCTTCGATGCGGAAGGCCGCTACGCGCACATCCTCCGTGCTGGCGACGATGCGGTAGCTGTCGGGCACGCGCGTAATGGTGTCGCCGTGCGACATCCACACCTGCGTGGGCGACGGAAGGCCCGCCATCAGCGGGTCCTGCGCATCGGCCACCGTCAGCATCGCACGGCCGTACTCGCGACTCGGCGCAGGCTCCACCTCACCGCCGTAAGCATGGGCCAGGTACTGGGCTCCGTAGCAGACGCCCAGTAGCGGCAGCCGCCCCTTGATCGCCGACAGATCGGGGATCGGGGCCTGTGCGTCGCGCACCGACGAGGGGCTGCCCGAGAGAATCACGCCCCGCACCGACGCATCGATCGCCGGGATTTTGTTGAAGGGGTGAATCTCGCAATAGACGTTCAGTTCGCGCACCCGCCGCGCAATGAGCTGCGTGTACTGCGATCCGAAGTCGAGAATCAATATTTTTTCCATCAGTAAAAGGTTATGCGTTTCCACTGTTTCGGGAGCACACCCGGAGGATAAAAAGCAGTGCGACAAAACCCGCCGCAAGATAGAGGAACCGTTCCGAGTCGAGCAGCACCCACAAAAGAACCCACGCCGCACACAATCCGGCAACGACAAGTTCTGCGCGAGAAAGCTTTTGCCGGTACACTACCGTTCGCTCGAATAGTTCGGGGCCTCGCTCGTGATCGTCACATCGTGCGGATGGCTCTCGTGCATGCCCGACGCCGTGATGCGGATGAACTTTGCGGTCTGGAGCGTCGGGATGTCCTTCGCGCCGCAGTAGCCCATGCCCGAGCGCAGGCCGCCGATGAGCTGGTAGACCGTCTCGCTCAACGCCCCCTTGAAGGGCACGCGCGCCACGATGCCCTCGGGCACCAGTTTGTTGATGTTGCCCTCGCAGCCCTTCTGGAAGTAGCGGTCGGCCGATCCGGCCTTCATGGCGTCGATCGAACCCATGCCGCGGTAAGCCTTGAACTTGCGGCCGTTGTAGATGATCGTCTCGCCCGGGGCCTCCTCCGTACCGGCGAACATCGAGCCGATCATCACCGAGTCACCGCCCGCAGCCAGCGCCTTGACGATGTCGCCCGAGTAGCGCAGACCGCCATCGGCGATAACCGGCACGCCCGAACCCTTGGCGGCCGAGGCGGCGGCATAGATGGCCGAGAGCTGCGGCACGCCCACACCGGCGATGATGCGCGTCGTACAGATCGAACCGGGACCGATGCCGACCTTGATGCCGTCGGCGCCGGCGTCGATCAGGAACTTCGCCGCCTCGCCCGTGGCGATGTTGCCCACGACAACGTCCAGCGACGGGTAGGCCTCCTTGATCTGCCGGAGCGTGCGGACGATGTTGCGCGAGTGGCCGTGCGCCGAGTCGAGCACCACGGCATCGACATCCTCGGCGACAAGCGCCGCCACGCGCTCCAGCGCGTCGGCCGTGATGCCGACACCCGCCGCCACGCGCAGACGCCCCTTGGCATCCTTGCAGGCATTCGGATGGTCCTGCACCTTGGTAATGTCCTTGTAGGTGATGAGCCCCACCAGTCGGCCTTCGTCGTCGACGACGGGGAGCTTTTCGATCTTGTTGTTGAGCAGCACCGCGGAGGCGTGCTCGAGTTCGGTTCTGTGGGTGGTGATCAGGCGGTCGCCCGGCGTCATCACCTCCCCGATGCGGCGCGACATGTCGGGCTGGAAGCGCAGGTCGCGGTTCGTGACGATGCCGATGAGCTTCCGGTCCGCATCCACAACCGGGATGCCGCCGATCTTGTTCTCCTTCATCAGATTGAGGGCGTCGCCGACGGTATTGTCCTTCGAGATGGTGATCGGATCGTAGATCATGCCGTTCTCGGCACGCTTCACACGGCGCACCTGCGCGGCCTGCTCGGCAATGGACATGTTCTTGTGGATGACGCCTATGCCCCCTTCGCGGGCCAGGGCAATGGCCAGCGGCGCTTCGGTCACGGTGTCCATGGCGGCGGACACGATGGGGATGTTGAGCGCGATATTACGCGAGAAACGGGTCTTGACATCGACCTCTCGCGGCAACACTTCCGAATAGGCGGGTACGAGCAGCACATCGTCGAACGTAAGTCCTTCGGGCTGAACCCTTTCATTGATAAAAGACATAATGAACGTGGATTTTGTTGCTCGCAAATGTAGTGATTTTTTCCCAAACAGCCCAACAAACCGTCCCGGTGATCGTTTTTTTTATCAACATTTTATCAAAAGCCGCACGGCCGCGGCAGCACGGCGCGACAAAAGCGGCTGGACCGCGCAGCGAATCCCGCCCGTTGCCCGGGCCGGCACTTCATCGCAGGGACGTTGCCGACCGCAGACGCAAAGACAAGAGTATCAGGGTGAAGAGGAATTTCAGACAGTTCAAAAACACTACATAATTAGTCTTTATCGGAATAATTCGACCCGCGAGAGGAATGACCGGCCCGAGTGGCGCCGAAGCGACATCCAGCTGATTGACAGGACAATACACACAGATTCCGCAAGCAGGCTTTCTTACGCATAGTTGAAAAAATGTTGACAATTTGCGGGCGAAACACATATTAAAAAAATTTTTTTTCGTATTTTTGACTCTTGAACAAGGTCCCGTTGCGCAGGCAGCGGGCAAAAACACCCCAAAAAACCACTAAAATTTATCGTATGAAAGTTTTTTTACGCTATTTTCAGGTCGCAGCCCTCGCCCTTGCGGTGAGCGTGCTGTCGACGGGATGCAAGGAAGACTCGACCGATGAGGGCCCCAAGCCCGTCGAACCGAGTCTGACTGCCGAGCTGGTCGCCGCCACCTCGACGACGGCCGAACTCCGGCTCACGACAACGGCCATCACAGAGGCCGCCTATGCCGTGACCAAAGCGGGCGAAGACGCCCTTGACCCCACCGTCATCTTCGCCTCCGGAACCCGCGGCATCAACTGCGCGGAGGGCGAGACGAGCGTGACGGTACGCAACCTCGAACCGCTCACCGACTATGTGATCTACGTGGCCGGCATTACCGAAAAGGAGGAGTTCTTCGACCAGGTGGCCTCCGTCTCCGTAACGACGGCCGACTTTGCCGAGGACCTCTCGATCTACGACGTCGACTACGCCAGCTTCAAGGCGCACGTGAAGGTGCCCGACAACCTGGCCGAAACCGGAAACGTAATCAGGTGGGGCCTCTGCGATCTGGCAACCTACTACATGAACTCGAGCTACTGCGATGCCGAGCGGCTGAACCTGAGCGACGAGTACTACCACAACTACTTCAACGAGGACTGGACCTACGAGTTCAACAACGAAAACAGCATCGTCTACGACGAGAACGGCGATCCGCAGCTCGACGAGACGGGCTCGACGCTGGTCTACTACGACCCGATCGTGCCGGGCGGCAAATACTTCGCCATGTTCGGCGAGTTCGCCTGGGGCGAGCACTCGTGGGGCTTCGGCGAGGGATACTATTCGCCGCTCTGCGACGTCGAGGGCTTCTACACGGCCCAGTGGATGGGTGAGAACCCCCAGGAGAAGGACTACTGGACGGGCTTCTACCAGAACGTCAGCGTCGAAACCAAGGCTCCCGAAGTGCTGAACGCCTCGCTCAACATCACGACGAACCTCCGTCCCATCGGCGGCGTGGTTTCGGTTTCGCCCGACGAGGCCGTCAAGCTCTACTGCATCACCGTACTGGATGACATGACCTACCAGCAGGTGCTCTCGATGGTGCTCAACAACGATCCCGACAACATGCAGTGGTACATCACCACGTACAACGCCATGTTCACGATCTACACCATGTCGGGCAGCGGTCCGATGGACATCACGCTCGAGGACATGCTCTACATCGACAAGGAGGCCACCTACCACATCTTCGCAACCGGCATGGGCAACGAAGAGGGTACGTCGCAGTGCTTCGAGCACATCACCTTCCAGCTGCCCGACCCGACGTTGCCGGCTCCCGAGGTGGTTGTCACCCCGATCAAGAACCCCAACGGCGAGGAGTCGCCCTACGAGGTATGGTTCAACGTGAAGTGCACGAGCAAGGATGCACTCTCGGGCATGTACGCATGCAACTACCAGCGCGAATGGGAGGCTGCTCTCAACCAGGGTTACACCAACGCCGATCTGATCGAGAACGGCTACGAGCTCACGAGCACCGAAATCGGCCAGATCAACACCGACGAGGGTCTGAACATCCCCTTCTCCTCGCGTGAGGACGCCACCTCGTACCTCGGTGTCATCGTCTACAACGAGGAGGGCACGGCCAGCGAGCCCTCCGTGGCACAGAACACGACGATCGTGGAGCCGGCGGCCGATCCGGTCAACTCGGAGCTCTTCACCGACCTGCTCGGCGACTGGACCGCCACGACGACCATTCAGTACAAGGAGTACGACTCCAGCACGCTCGACTACGTAACGAAGACCTCCGAAATTTCGTCGAAGGTTACCATCGGCGACGTAGGCTACGAGGCCACGCTTCCCGACGACGTCTACAACCGCTATTACGAGCACACGCAGTATACGACCAAGGAGCAGGTAGACGCCCTCTACGATGAGTTTAAGGCCGCCGTCGACCTCTTCAACCAGAAGACCAAGAACCAGAACCGCCTGCTCTGCCAGGGTCTTTCGCTGGAGATCGTAACCTACCAGAACTACCTGGAGTACGCATCGCCCTACGACCTCTTCATTTCGGAGAGCTACAGCGGCTTCGACAGCGAGTCGCCCGTCTTCGACTTCGGTCCGAAGTGGTACCTGCAGATCGCAGCCGACGGTTCGGTATCGGTTCCGTTCAACGCCAACCTCTTCACGCCGCTCTCGGCATGGTCGACCAACGAGTACCACCTGATCGGTGCGAGCGAGACCGCGTCGCTGCCCTACTTAACGGACGGCACCTCGGCACAGACGGGCTACTTCCCCGTAGAGGTATCGGCCGACAAGAACACGATCACGATCAACCCGCTGTCGTACAACGGCGACACCTATTATATGAATCCGGGACGCTACTACTACGGTTCCTACCAGCTCTCGTCGCGCATCATTGCGCCCATCACGCTGACCCGCGGCTGGAATGAGAGCGGCACAACCGCCAAGGCAGCCGCCGCAGGCACCGACAGCCAGCTGTCCGATCCCGCAAACATGAAGCCGCTCTACAAGGTAACGCCGGTCAAGAAGGCCAACAGCAGAACGGCCATGCCCACCAAGCCGGCCGTCGAGCGCAAGCAGGTCAAGCTGCATGTGGTGACCGTCGACGAGTTCGATGCCAACGCACGCAAGTTCCTGGAAAAGAGATTCGGCAAGCGGAACTAACTCCGCCCCGACCATACAACCGAGCAGAAACTCTCCGCAAGGGGAGTTTCTGTGCGGTTTTACAAGAGCAACCGATCAAGGGCCTCGGCCCGCCAAGTTTCACCCTAATTTTTTAACCGCAAAAAGGTATGAAGAAAGTACTCGGTCTCATTGGTGCCCTCCTGGCATTCACGACTGTTTCGGCACAGTCGCTTCCGGATGTGAAGATTGAAAACGCCGACGGTGAAATCATCTCGACCGCGTCGCTGACCGGCCGCAAACCGCTCATCATCTCCTACTGGTCGATTGCCTGCAAGCCCTGCCTGCAGGAGCTCAACGCGATCAACGACCAGCTCGAGGAGTGGCGCGAGGAGGCCGATTTCGACGTGGTGGCCGTCTCGGTCGACGACGTGCGTCTGAAGGCCACGGCCAAGGCCCGGGCCGCCGCACTGGGTTGGGACTTCATCTGCCTGTTCGACGCCAACCAGACGCTCAAGCGGGCCATGAACGTATCGCTCACGCCCCAGAGTTTCGTGGTCGATGCCGACGGCAACATCGTCTTCTCGCACTCGGGCTACACCCCCGGCAGCGAACAACTACTGATCGACAAGGTAATCGAAATCAGCAAAAAGAAATAGAATGAAGCAAATCGCACTGTTGATTGCCGGCACCTGCTGTGTGGCCGCAACGCATGCCCAGATCAAGCTGGGAGAGGGTCAGCTGACGGGCAGTTTCGAGACGAACACGATCTACTACGTGGACGATTCGGTCATCGGATCGGAGATGGAGGATCACTTCGGATCGAACAACTACCTCAAACTGGACTACACCTACAAGAACTTCTCGGCGGGCATCCAGGCCGACGCCTATCTTCCGGCATTGCAGGGCTATGAGCTCGGTGAACAGCCCGGCTACAAGAAGTTCTACCTCTCGTCGAAGTACATCCAGTGGGCCGACAGGAACTTCGAGGTCCTCGTGGGCGACATCTTCGACCAGTTCGGCAACGGACTCGTCTTCCGCAGCTTCGAGGACCGCCAGCTGGGCATCAACACCTCGCTCGAGGGTATCCGCGGCATCTACCGCTTCGGCAACTACGTGACGGTCAAGGGTCTGTACGGACGTCCGCGCCTCTACACGGACTACGCCGACTCGTGGGCGCGCGGCGCCGACGTGAGCCTGTCGCTGACCGACATCTTCGGAATGAGGCAGGTGCTGCTCTCGCTCGAAGGCAGCTACATGAACCGCCACGAGGCGCTCGACAAGGACGAGACCATGAGCGAGCATTTCGCATCGGTGGGCCTGACGACCCCCGATCTGAATCTCTACTCGGGCCGCGTGAACTTCAACTGGAAGAACCTCTCGCTGCGCGGCGAATATGCCTACAAGAGCAAGGACCTGCCGACGTCGGTGGCCGCCGAGGCGGTCGACGGCAAGGCCATCCTGGGCGAGGTCGGCTACTACTACAAGACCTTCAGCATCTCGGGCACGTTCCGCATGCTGGACAACATGGGGACGCTCATCTCACTCTACGGCAGCGGCACGGGCAACATGCTCAACTACCTGCCGGCCCTCACGCGCCAGTACACCTACATGCTGGCCAACCTGAACCCCTATCAGGTGAACGTCGAGGGGGAGATCGGCGGGCAGATCGACCTCAACTACTCGCTGCGCAACAAGCATGACCGCCACCGCTACTGGAACTTCCACGCCAACGTGTCGACCTTCTACACGCTGCGCGGCGAACAGTCGCAGACGGGCGACCGTCAGCTGCTGTGGCGCGACATTAACGTCGACGTGGAGCGCCAGTGGAACAGGAAGCTGAAAACCTCGCTGCTCTTCTCGTGTCAGGAGTGGAACCCCGACCACGGATTCTCGAGCCGCACCTACGCATCGAACATCTTCGTGGGTGACGTCACCTACAAGTTCGACCGCAAGAAGTCGCTGCGCGCCGAGGTGCAGTACCTCTTTTCGCAGGACTACGAGGGCAACTGGGTAGCCGGCCTGCTCGAATTCGGACTGGCGCCGAAGTGGAGCTTCTTCGTCAGCGACATGTACAACCAGGGCGGAACCAAGGGCGAGACGAACAAGAACTACTACAACGGCGGATTCAGCTACACGCACAACCGCACGCGCGTGCAGATCAGCTACGGCCGCAACCGCGCCGGCTACATCTGCTCGGGCGGCGTCTGCCGCTACTCTCCGGCCTACACCGGATGCAACATTGCGATCACATCTTCATTCTAAACACATCTAAATCACAAATCCATGACAAAACATCTGATTGGCAAAACGCTGCTGATGGCCGCCGTATGCCTTGCATCCGTATCCTGCTCGGGATCGGGCGATGACAACGAGGGACCGGAAGGTGCCGTATTCAAGGCGACGGTCTCCCCGACGACGATCTCGGCCGACGGTGTCGATGCCGCCGTCTTCGACGTGCGCTTCCGCGGCACGAAGCTCACGGCCGACGAGGTCACCTTCTACAATGCCGACGACAATACGGTAGTCGAGATGCCCGACATGAAGTTCACGACGACCGATCCGGGAACCTACTCCTTCTATGTCAAATACGCCAACCTGGCCCCGCAGGAGGGTGAGGAGGCCGAATACACCTCGGGAACGCTGCGCATCAACGCCGTCGAGGGTTCGGCCGGCAACGACGAGGTGATCGACCTCGAGCCCAACGGTCAGACGGGTCTCACCGCCACGGTCTCGGCAACGGTCGTACAGGCCGGCGTGGACCAGGCCGTCTTCGTCATCCGCTACGACGGCGAGGTGCTCAAGGAGGGCTACACCATTTACGATGCCAACACGAACCGCTCGATCACGCTCCCCACGGTGACGAAGACCTCGGCATCGGGCGAGGAGTACGAACTCCCCTACTACCAGGCCACGAAGGCCGAGGTCCGCTCGTTCTGGGTTGCCTACAAGACCTCGAACACGCTGAAGAACCCGGTAACCGTCACGGCCGTTGATTTCGCTATCCCGACGCGTCCGGCAGACCCGCAGCCGGGCAGCACCTCGTTCAAGCACCGCGCGATGATCATGCAGTTCACGGGCCTGGGCTGCGGCTACTGCCCCTACATGATCGCCTCGCTGCATGACGTGCTGGCCGAGGAGTCGTATGGCTCGCGGGCCGTTTTGGGTGCCATCCACACCTATTCGGGCGATCCGTATGCTCCGGACGAGCCGCTTGACAGCGCATTCGGCGTCAACAGCTACCCGACGGTCATCTTCGACATGAAGTCGGTCCTCTACAACTACAACTACAACACGAACGTGACGAACCTCAAGAACGCAATCGACGCCTCGACTTCCGAGCCTGCCAAGGCCGGCATCGCGGTCCGCACGGCCGTTGACGGCAACACGCTCGTGGCCCGCATGACGATCAAGGCGGCCGAGAACGGCAGCTTCCGCGTCGGCGCCTGGGTGCTGGAGGACGGTCTTTCGGGCACGCAGTCCAACTACGGCATGCCGGACAACGGCTACAACTTCAACATCCACAACAATGTGGTTCGCAAAGCTGACTCCCGGGACAACGGTTCGACCTCCTTCGCCGGACATGACATGGGCCAGCTGAATGCGGGCGACACGGCCGACTACATGTTCGTCATCACGCTCGATTCGTCGTGGAAGAAGGACAACTGCCACCTGCTGTTCTTCGTCACGGCTCTCGACGGCACCTCGTACACGGTGACGAACGCCATTGCGACGAACTCGCTCTCGGAGGCCGTTTCGTTCGAGTACGAATAACAACATCCTTTGCGTCAGGAGGGCACAACCCGACCTGCCGCGGAATACAAAAAAACGGGGTGGAACCGTACAAAGGTTCCGCCCCGTTTTTCTTTCTTTCGGCAAGGAGGTTGTTCCGGAGACTATTCCGGAACGGCTACAGGTGAAACGGACAAGCGAAAGCACACGGGACCCGGGCATTGCTACGCCCCGTCAACCGCCTCCCAGGCGAAAAGAGGCAACATGCCGGCAGACGCTGTCCGGAAGATCTCCGTGCGGGCAAGTCCGACGAAGGGTTTGCCGCGGAATACCCGGATGTCTACGAGATGCTCGGGATCGGGCGACCGGAGCCGGAGCGTGACTCCGCACGCACCGCAGCACAATACGAAACGAGCGGAATCCCTTGCGGGATTCCGCTCGTTGACTGTCGCGAGGAGCGCGGGGAATCAATATTGCTCCTTCTCGTTAGGGAAATCGCCCGACTTTACATCGTCGATGTAGCGGCCCACGGCATCGGTCATGATGGTGTGCAGGTCGGCATAGCGGCGCAGGAACCGGGGCGAGAAGCCCTTGTTGATTCCCAGCATGTCGTGCACGACGAGCACCTGGCCGTCGCACGCGCCGCCGGCTCCGATGCCGATCGTCGGGGCCGAGACCTCGCTCGTCACCCGGGCGGCCAGCGCCGCGGGAATCTTCTCCAGCACGATGGCGAAGCAGCCCGCATCGCTCAGCAGGTGGGCGTCGTGCACGAGCTTCTCGGCCTCGGCCGCCTCCTTGGCGCGGACGTTGTAGGTGCCGAACTTGTGGATCGACTGGGGAGTCAGGCCGAGGTGCCCCATGACCGGAATCCCGGCCGAGAGGATGCGCTGCACCGATTCGAGAATCTCCTCGCCACCCTCCATCTTCACGGCGTCTGCCTCGGTCTCCTTCATGATCCGCACGGCCGAATCGAGCGCCACCTTCGAGTTGCCCTGATAGGTACCGAAGGGCAGGTCGACGACCACAAGCGCCCGGTTGACGGCCCGGACAACCGAACGGGCGTGATAGATCATCATATCGAGCGTGATGGGGAGCGTCGTCTCGTAGCCGGCCATGACGTTGGCGGCCGAGTCGCCGACGAGGATGACGTCGATACCGGCGGCATCGACGATCCGGGCCATCGAATAATCGTAAGAGGTGAGCATGGCGATCTTCTCGCCGCGTTGCTTCATTTCCGCCAGGCGGTACGTCGTGACCGCACGGACGGTGCTTTCTACTGACATTTCTTCAGGTATTAAGTTTTGATTCGGGGACAAAGATAGTGTAAACCGAGCGCCGCGGCAAATTTATTTGTCACGGCCGAGGTGCAGCCTGTCTAAACGGCCTCGCAGAGGACGTAAAGTGCAAACCGGGCGCCGTGGCAAATTTATTTGGCGTTGCCGAGGTGCCGACAGGCTGAAAAGGTGCCGCCGGTCCGAAAGGGAAGGACGCCGCAGTCGGGACGTGCCGCAGTGCAAACCCCGCTACCCTTTCAGCGGCCAGAGCCGGTCGAAGAAGTGCCACAACACGACGCCGCCCGACACAGAGACGTTGATCGAGTGTTTCGTCCCGGCCTGCGGAATCTCGATGGCCCCGTCGCAGAGATCCACGGCCTGCTGCCCCACGCCCAGCACCTCGTTGCCGAAGACCAGCGCATAGCGCACACCCGCCCCGGGACGGAAGTCGCCGAGCCGCACGGCCCCCTCGACCTGCTCCACGGCCCAGAGCGAATACCCTTCCGCCTTCAGCTCCGCGAGGCACTCCTCCGTCGCGGCGTAGTGGCGCCACGGCACCGTCAGCTCGGCCCCGAGCGCCGTCTTGTGGATGTCGCGGTTGGGCGGCGTGGCCGTGATGCCGCACAGGGCGATCCGCTCCACGGCAAAGGCGTCCGACGTGCGGAAGAAGGCCCCGACGTTCTGCAGCGAACGGATGTTGTCGAGCACGACCACGACGGGCATCTTGGCCATCGCGGCGAACTCCTCGGCCGACGGACGGCCCAACTCTTCATTGGTGATTTTGCGCATGGTGCTCACGATCGGTTGTTTTCGGGTGCAAAAGTAGTCAAATAAAAAATTTTTACCTATTTTTGGGGGTTCAATCACACACTTATGTCTTTCAGAAAGGTCATCCTCTCCGCAGTACTGCTCGTCGCCGCGACCGGTGCAGCCCGGGCGCAGGAGGTGCTCGCAGGCGCCGACTTCGACACACGCTTCGACAACCGGGAATACGCCAACAACGACTTCAACGAATCGCAGACCCTGTTCAGCACCCGCCTGACGCCCTACGTCGGCATCGAGTGGGAGCGCAAGAACCGGCTGGTATTCGGTGTCGAGATGCTCCAGCACTTCGGGCAGTACAATGCCCAGGGCGACCGCTTCCTGACCGACATCAAGCCGCTGATGTACTACCAGTTCCGCACCGCAGCGGTGCAGGCCAACGCGGGCATCTTCAACCGCAAAGAACTCATGGGCGACTATTCGCGCGCCTTCTTCAGCGACTCGACGGCCTTCTACCACAACCGCATGGCGGGCTTCCTCGGGCGTTACGTCAGCTGGCGTGACAAGACCTACATCGAGCTGGCCATCGACTGGGAGGGCATGTACTCCGAGCAGTCGCGCGAGATGTTCCGCATCCTCTCGGCCGGACGCTACACGACGCTGCCGGGCTTCTACGTCGGCTACGCCTTCTCGATGTTCCACTTCGCCGGCTCGAAACTCAACGAGAATGTCACGGACAACCTCCTGCTGAACCCCTATGTGGGCTGGGAGCGGGGAGAACGGATCGGGCTCGACATCCGCGCCGGGGCGCTCTTCGCGCCGCAGCGCGCCCGGAGCGTCGACCACGAGTGGAAAAAGCCCTGGGGCGGACAGCTGGACGTGGTCCTGACCACCTGGTGGGGACTGAAGGTCGAGAACAACCTCTACCTGGGCGAGAACCTGCAGCCGCTGCGCAACCTGGTGGCCAACCCCACGCTGGGGCTCACCTACGGCGCCGACGGTCTCTATGCCGGCGAGAGCTTCTACGCCACGACCGAGCACATCTACAACCGCACGTGGGTGGGCTTCGACCGCCGCTTCTTCCACGACACAGTTCAGGTCGAGGCCGGCATGATCTTCCACTACGACGGCACGGGGCTCGGCACGCAGCAGGTCGTCCAGCTCTCCGTCGCGATCGACAAGGTATTCCACCGCGGCGGTCCCCGTCACCGTCACGGGATCAGATAACGGACAACAAAAAACGCACACAGGAAATATGGCAAGCGAAATCAACGAAACACCCCAGAAGTCGCTGAACTTCCTCGAAGAGATCATCGAAGAGTCGATCGCCAAGGGCGAAACCCGCGTACAGACGCGCTTCCCGCCCGAGCCGAACGGCTACCTGCACATCGGCCACGCCAAGAGCATCTGCATCAACTTCGGGCTGGCCAAGAAATACGGCGGCAAGTGCAACCTGCGCTTCGACGACACGAACCCCGTCAAGGAGGACGTCGAGTATGTCGATTCGATCAAGCGCGACATCCACTGGCTCGGCTTCGACTGGGCGCTGGAGCGCTATGCGTCGGACTACTTCGACCAGCTCTACGAGTGGGCCATCGTCCTCATCAAGAAGGGACTGGCCTATGTCGACGACCAGACGCAGGAGCAGATCCGCGAGAACCGCGGCACGGTCTCCGTACCGGGCACGCCGTCGCCGTGGCGCGACCGCAGCGTCGAGGAGAACCTCGACCTCTTCGAGCGGATGAAGAACGGCGAGTTCCCCGACGGGGCGAAGGTCCTGCGCGCGAAGATCGACATGGCCCATCCGAACATGCTCTTCCGCGACCCGATCATGTACCGCATCATCCACGCCACACACCACCGCACGGGCGACAAGTGGTGCATCTACCCGATGTACGACTACGCCCACGGGCAGAGCGACTCGATCGAGCACATCACCCACTCGATCTGCACGCTCGAATTCGACGTGCACCGCCCGCTCTACGACTGGTTCATCCAGGCGCTGGGCATCTACCCCTCGCACCAGTACGAGTTTGCGCGGCTGAACCTCACCTACACGATGATGTCGAAGCGCAAGCTGCTCAAGCTCGTGCAGGAGGGCGCCGTCATGGGCTGGGACGACCCCCGCATGCCGACGATCTGCGCCCTGCGCCGCAAGGGCTACACCCCGGCCTCGGTGCGCAACTTCGCCGAGATGGTCGGCGTGGCCAAGCGCGACAACGTCATCGACCTGGCCAAGCTCGAATACTGCGTGCGCGAGGACCTGAACAAGGTCGCCGAGCGCCGCATGGCCGTGCTGAACCCGCTCAAGGTGACGATTACGAACTACCCCGAGGGCAAGACCGAGCTCTTCACCGCGGTGAACAACCCCGAGGACGAGGCTGCCGGCACGCGCCAGGTTCCCTTCTCGCGGGTGCTCTACATCGAGCGCGACGACTTCATGGAGAACCCGCCCAAAAAGTTCTTCCGCCTGCAGCCGGGCGGCGAGGTGCGTCTGCGCTACGCCTACCTGATCAAGTGCGAGGAGGTCGTGAAGGATGCCGAGGGCAACATCACGGAGCTGCGCTGCACCTACGACCCGATGTCGGGCAACGGCTCGTCGAGCGACGGCCGCCGCGTGAAGGGCGTCATCCACTGGGTGTCGGCACAGGATGCCGTGGAGGCCGAAATCCGCCTCTTCAACCCGCTCTTCACGAAGGAGAACCCCGACGACGTGGAGGAGGGCCAGACCTGGGAGGACAACCTCAACCCGGAGTCGATGGTCAAGATCACGGGCTACCTCGAGCCGTCGCTGCGCGAGGTTCCCGTCGGACAGGCCGTGCAGTTCGAGCGCGTGGGCTACTTCTGCCCCGACACCGACTCGACGCCCGAGCACCTGGTCTTCAACCGCACCGTCACGCTCAAGGACTCCTGGGCCAAGATCAACAAGTAAGCCCGAGCCACGGACTCAAGACGAAAACAGGCGGAGATTCGCACGAATCTCCGCCTGTTTCTTGTTTTCTTGCCATCGGGGTCACGCGAATGGTTCGTGCGAAATAAAGATACGATTTTCCACCGATCCGGTAACCGCACCCCACAAAAAACGGGCAGAGACCGGCAAGCAGTCATCCCGCAACAGCCGGATATTCGCCGCGGCACGGCCAATGCATCCTGTACGGGGAACTCCGGCAAGGGCCATTCCGTCGACGGAGACTCCTCGCATGAAAACAGATAAATCCAAAACATATAGTTAAAATAAATTAAACATTTATTGCATATTATTAAAAATAGATTTAACTTTATGCAACAAAACACGCTATCCCATGGACCGCAAAACAGCCGTAAAACGTCTTCCAACCTCCTGCCCTGCGTGCGGAGGGGCCCTCCACGTGCAGACACTCGCCTGTGCGGAGTGCGAAACGCGGATCGAAGGGGCGTTTCCGCTTCCGGTTTTTCTGCTGCTGACGGCAGGAGAACAACAATTTATCCTCGATTTCGTGGCGTGCAGCGGCTCGCTCAAGGAGATGGCTTCGCGACAGGGATTGAGCTACCCCACCGTCCGCAACCGGCTCGACGAAATCATCGAACACCTCAATACGCTGCAACATGAAAAGTATCAGAAAAATCGCTGACCCGTTCAACTACTGGTCCGGAGAGAAGACCCTCGCTGCCGGAGCCGTCGGATGGATCGTCATGGCGGCGATCAACCGTCTCGGCGGGCAGACCACGCGCGGCGTCGTCTCGTCGGGATACGCCGACCTCACCTTCCTGCAGGCGCTTTGCCAGATTCTCGCCGCCTGGCTCGTGCTCGCCACGCTGCTCTACATCGCGGCCCGCCTGCTGTCGAAATCCCGCATCCGGGCGGTCGACCTCTACGGCAACCAGTTGCTCGCACGCCTCGCCCTGCTCCCGATCCTGCTCGTCGGGGCTCTGCCGCCGCTGCGGAATGCCGCGCTGCAACTGACCGAAACCACGCCGCTGGAACTTGCAGCCAATCCCCCGGTCGGCCTGCTCTGCTTCGGTCTGGCCGCGCTGGTCTTCCTCGTCTGGTTCTACGCCTGGAGCTACCGGGGATATGCCGTTGCCGCCAACCTCAAGGGATGGAAGGCCGTTGTCAGCTACATCGTCTGCTACGTGCTTGCCGAGGTCCTCGGCGGCTGGTGCACGGCCTGGATCGCCGGATGGTGACACGCCGGCAACAATGAAAAAGGAGAGGAGTGCAGGCAGCTGCACTCCTCTCTTTCTTGTTCTACTTGTCGGCACGTCGGGTTCCTTTCCTGCAAAAACCGCCGCAGCCGGAAATCACATCAGCTTGCCGAACACCCGCCGGCCCAGCAGGTAGCGCAGGAGGATCGAACCGCAGTAGATGTACCGGGATTCGGACTTGCGGGCCCCGCGGATCGCCCGCCGCTTGCGGGAGAGCGCCCCGTGCCAGCGCAGAAAGTCGCGCCACGCCCGGAAGACGGCCCGGAAGTTGTCGGCACGCCCCTGCACGAGGTACGACAGCGCCGCCAAAAGGTCCAGCGCCGGACGCAGAAGGGCCACCAGCACCCGCTGCCCCGGAGACGAGCACTTGTAGAGCATCGCCAGGTTGTTGCGGTGGTTGTAGAAGACCTTGGAGGGGCTGTCGGTCTGGAGCGTGCCGCCGCCGAGGTGGTAGACCCGGCTTTGAGGCACGATCCGCACGCGGTAGCCCGCCAGCTGCATGCGCCAGCAGAGGTCGATCTCCTCCATGTGGGCAAAGAAGTCGTCGTCAAAGCCCCCCAGCGCATGGAAGACGTCGGCCCGGCAGCAGAAGGCCGCGCCGCTTACCCAGAACAGGTCGCGCGCATCGTCGTACTGCCCCCGGTCCTCCTCCACCGTGCGCAGGATGCGCCCCCGGCAGAAGGGGTAACCCAGAAAGTCGATGTAGCCCCCTGCCGCACCGGCATACTCAAAGCGGCTGCGGTCCACCCACGAGATGAGCGTCGGGGCGACGGCCGCGACGTCGGGATGGCGCTCCAGCGTATCGAGCAGCGGCCCGAGCCACCCCGCGGGGGTCTCGACATCGGAGTTGAGCAGCACGTAGTAGTCCGCTTCGATCTGCGCCAGCGCCCGGTTGTAGCCCCCGGCGAAGCCGTAGTTGCGGTCCAGCCGCACGACGCGCACCGTCGGAAATTCGGCGGCAAGCACCGCCAGCGAGTCGTCCGTCGAGCCGTTGTCGGCGACGACGACCTCCACGTCCGACGGCGCCGCCTGTACGACGCTCGGCAGGTAGCGGCGCAGGTGGCCGACTCCGTTCCAGTTGAGTATGACGATTTTAGCGACTGACATTCGGACGTTTGTGTTTCCAGCGACGGTGGGACCACATCCACAGTTCGGGCTGCTCGCGGATCATCGCCTCCAAACGACGAACGTAACGTTCCGTGATTTCGTATGCGGGCACCTGCTCTTCGCCGTCATAAATCTGCTCGAACGACATCTCGTAGCGGCCCCGCCGCACGCGGCGCATCCGCACGAAGTAGACCGGCAGTCCGCAGCGCAGCGCCAGCTTCTCGCCCCCGTCGAAGAAGATCGTATCCTGATTCAGGAAGCGGAACCAGTGGCTGTCGGGCCGCTTGGGCGGATTCTGATCGGCGATGAGTCCCATTACAAGATTCTTGCCGTCGACACCCCGCTCACGGTTGCGCAGGTAGAAGCGCAGGCAGTCCTTCATCGGGACGGTCATCGCACAGTCCGAATTGCGCAGCCGCTGGTACAGCTCCTCCATGACGACGCTGCGCAGCGGATGGTAGACCGCCACGAGCATCTGCGACCGCTCGTAGAGCCCCCAGTAGGAGCTGTACTCCCAGCAGCCGTAGTGAGCCGAAAGGGCGATCCAGTCGCGGCCGTGCACGGCCGCGCGGTGGGCGTCGAGCCCCTTCACCGTGAGCACCGTGCGGGCCTTCTCCTCGCTCATGTGCGCCATGTTGATCGTATCGACGAAGATCTCGGCCAGCGTCCGGTAGAAGCGACGCCGGATCGTCTCGAGCTCCCCTGCGTCCTTCTCGGGGAAGGAGTTGCGCAGGTTGCGCCGCACGACCTGCATGCGGTAGCGCACGACGTGGCAGAGCAGCACGTAGAGCAGGTTCTCGACCACGTAGTACTTGAACCAGTAGGGCATCATGGCGAACAGACGTGCAGCCTGCCACAGGCAGGCGAGCCACAGACGCTGCGCGACGTTCAGTTCGGGATTTCTCATGCGGCGGACGGGGTTACGGTTCGACGAAGAGCTTGACGTTCGCCACCTTGGTGCGGATGCGGAGCCAGTGCGTCAGCGTCATGCGGTCGATCGAATCGGCCGGGTCGCGCGGCGTGACCACGCAGACGAGCGTCGTATCGAGCGGCGTGCCCTGCACGTCGAACGTAATGCCCTTGGTCAGCGAGATGGCCCGCACGGCGGGCATCATCGCCCCCACCTCGCGGGAGATGTCGTCCACCTCGACATCCGTGACGCGGTAGCGGCTCAACTGCGCCGTCATCTCGCCGATGCGGCGGTTCTTCTCCTCGAGCAGCTCCGTATAGCTCTGCTGCAGCGAGGCGATGTCGATCCGGTCCTCCTTGTTGGCCTGCCGGACGATCAGATCGACCTTCTCGAGTCCGAAACCGGCCAGCTGGGCCCGGGCGTTCTCGATCACCACCTCGTCGAGCGGCTCGCCGAGCAGCAGCAGCTCGATCTGCGAGGGATGCTTGCCGCGGGAGTAGTGCTTGTTGCATTCGATCACGCGCGTATGGGGGAAGTTGAAGACCTGCGCCACGTACTTGTCGGCCGTCGCCTCGAAGAGCGACACGCGGACCATGTGGAAGCCGATCACGACGCTCGGGATGAAGGTCACGAGCGTGATGATCATCATCATGCGCTTGACGTTGCGTTCGCGCACCTTGTCGATGAAGACCTTTTTCTCGTACTTGAGGAACCGCACCACGAGATAGGTGGCCAGCGCGATGAAGACCGAGTTGATGAAGAAGAGGTAGAAGGCCCCGAGGAAGAAGCGCAGCTGCCCCGTCGCCAGGCCGAAGCCGGCCGTGCAGAGCGGCGGCATGAGGGCCGTGGCGATCGCCACGCCGGGGATGACCGTCGAGGTGCGGTCCTGACGCGTCTGCGCCACCATGCCGGCCAGACCGCCGAAGAAGGCGATCAGCAGGTCGTAGGTCGTCGGCGTGGTCCGGGCCAGCAGCTCGCTGCTGTTCGACGAGAGGGGCGAGATGAAGAAGTAGGCGGTCGCCGTGACGATCGCCACGATGAACATCAGCGCGAAGTTGCGCAGCGACTTCTTCAGCAGGTCGAAGTCGTTGATGCCCAGCGAGAGCCCCACGCCCATGATCGGGCCCATGATCGGCGAGATGAGCATCGCGCCGATGATGACGGCAGCCGAGTTGACGTTCAGACCCAGCGAGGCGACCATCGCCGCGAAGATCAGCACCCAAAGGTTCACGCCCCGGAACTCGACGCCCTTCGAGATCGACGCCACGACTTCGTCGCGCTGTGCCGTATCCTCGTCGAGGCTGAAGCGGTCCTTCAGAAAGTCACGCACCTGATCGAGCCATGCCGAAAAGGCGCTCTGCGCCGGCCGTGCCGGCTGCGAATCGTTCGTATCGGTTGTCTGTGTTCTGTTTTCGTTTTCCATTTCTTCCATATCGGTACAGGTGAGAACAAGGGGTCACGCTTCGCTCCGCGCGGCCGTGTCGTCGTCCGCCTCCGTCCGGCCGCGCCTTGCCCGGGGTTTCCCGGCCACGACGAGGACAAACTCCCCGCGGGGTTCCGTCTGGCGGAAATGTTCGAGCACCTCGGCCACCGTGCCGCGCACGGTCTGCTCGAAATGCTTGGTCAGCTCGCGCGACACCGAGACCGGACGGTCCGCTCCGAACGTCTCGGCAAACTGTTCGAGGCACTTCACCACACGGTAGGGCGACTCGTAGAAGATCATCGTCCGCTCCTCGTCCGAAAGGGCCTGCAACCGGCTCGCGCGCCCCTTTTTCTGGGGCAGGAAGCCCTCGAAACAGAAGCGGTCGCACGGGAAGCCGCTCTGCACGAGCGCCGGGATCAGCGCCGTGGCGCCGGGCAGCGTCTCGACCTCGATCCCCTGCTCGACGCACGTGCGCACGAGCAGGAATCCCGGGTCGGATATGCCGGGCGTTCCGGCGTCCGAGACCAGTGCGGCGTTGCGGCCCGCGACGATCGACTCGGCAACCAGGCGGACCGTGGCGTGCTCGTTGAACTTGTGGTGCGAGTAGAGCTTCTTCTCGATGCCGAGGTGGCGGAGCAGCACCGACGTCGTCCGCGTATCCTCGGCCAGGATGAAGTCCACCTCGCGCAGGACGTTGATCGCCCGCAGGGTGATGTCGTCGAGATTTCCGATGGGCGTGGGGACAATATAGAGCTTGGCCATGGCGTCAGGCGAATTTGCGTTCGAGCAGCTCCATGAGGAGCTTCGCGCCGTCCGAATTGGCATTCCAGGCGTAGTGCTCGGCAATGTAGATCATGCAGTCGTCGAGGTTGTCGAAGGCGTTGAGCGCCCGGATGGCCACTTCGTAGGAGGCACCGTCGCCGCCGAACAGGTCGCGGATCATCAGGAACTTGTCGTTGATGCCGATCGCCTTGCGCAGGTCCGTGACGGGCTCGCTGCGCCGCAGCTCCGACGCGATGTCGCGCGGCGGGGCGATCGTGTCGGCCAGCGTCTGCACGTCGTGGTTGATGACCTCGCCCAGCACGGCGCCGCGCGGCAGCGGCTCGGCCGGAGTCTCCGGGGCGGCAGCCCCGGCAGCAGGGCTCCCGGCCGGGGAGGGCATCACAACCGGCTCCGGAGCGGCCGGTTCGGCCGACGACGATTCGGCCGGTTCCTCCGGCTCGATCTCTCCGGCATCGACATTTGCATCGGGTTCCCCGGCCAAGGGCTCCCCGGCAGCATCCGACGGCTCTGCGGCACCCGACAGCTCGGCAGCATCCGGCTCTTGGGCGGCGGAAGCATCGGCGGCAGACCAGGTAGAGGACGCTTCAGCGGCGGAGGGGCTCTCCGGCTGTGCGGGCTCCGCGACGGCATGCCCCGCATCGGCGTGTTCCGCAACGGTTTCGCCGACCGGCCCGGCGGCAGAGACCTCCAGCACGGAGAAGACCTCGTCGTCCGACTCCGGCGAAGAGGCGGCGGCCGGCGCCGGAGTTGTTGCCGCGGCGGCGCGGATAGCGTCGTCCGTCCGCTCCCGCGTCGGGGCGGTCGGGGTTGTATCGTAATCGTAGAGCGACATGATGACCCGCTGCCGGTGCCGGTGCCGCACGGTCTCCTCCTCAAGTCCGAAGAGCGTGGGCGCCACCCGCGGCGACGGGGACTGCCGGCGGGTATTGTCGGCAGTGTGTTCCGCCTCGGCGGTCGCCGCCTCCTGCGACTCCTTCGTCCGGGGTGCGGACTCCCGTTCTGCAACGGGTGCGGCAGCCGCCTCCGCGGCCGGGGCGGGATTCGCCTCCGCGATGGGTTCTTCGGCCTTCGCGGGCTCGGCAGAAGCCGATTTCCCGGCCTCCACGGCCTCTTTCTCCGAAACGGGCTCCGCACTCGGTGCCGGTTCCACGGCCAGAGCCGATGCCTCCGCGGAGAGGGAAGCCGCCGCCGGGACGGGTTCCGCCGTCATCACGGGCTCCGCGGTCGGAGCCGATGTCTCGGTTATCACGGATTCTGCGACCGGAGCCGATGCCTCGTGCTTCGCGGGCTCTTCCACCGGAACGGGCTCTACTGTCGGAGCAGCGTCTTCCGCCGGGGCAGGTTCTTCCACCGGAGCTGGGTTCGCAGCCGGAGCTGGATTGCCCGTTGCCGGCGCAGGATTGCCCGCCAGAACGAGCTCTTCCGCCGCTACGGATTCTTCCGCCGGAGCGGAATCGGCAAGCTCCTCGTCGGCAAAGGCCTCGACTACGGCTTCCGGCTCCCGGTCGGGAAGTTCGTCGAGCGAAAGCATCTCGCCCAGGTCGATGGAGACGGGCAGGGGCATCTGCCGGGACTCCTCCTCTCCGACCGGCTGCGGGGCCGGATCGAAGCGCAGCATCTCGTACAACGACCGCAACTTCTCGAGCGCCAGATCGCGTTCAAGGGCCGGTATTTCGTCCGTCCCGGTCCACCCCTCGACAAGGGCGGTGAGGCGGTGCAGTTCCGTGCGAAGGTATTTCAACTCCATCTTTGTGTCAACTTTTGCAGCCAAAGATACGAAAAAGATACGAATAACGCGCCTTTCGGCAAAACAAAGCGCCCGAGAAATTCCATTCGGCGCCCTGCGGAGGCGATCCGCGGGAAAAAGACGCCTTTCCGGCGCCCGACGCATCCGCCATGCGAGAAAATTCGTATCTTTGCACGGCAATCGACGAACAAATTAAATTACGAGATAAGAATGGCTTTACAATGCGGCATCGTGGGCCTGCCCAACGTGGGCAAGTCGACGCTTTTCAACTGCCTCTCCAATGCAAAGGCCCAGGCGGCCAACTTCCCCTTCTGCACGATCGAGCCCAACGTGGGCGTCATCACCGTACCCGACCAGCGGCTCATCCGCCTGGCCGAGATCGACAACCCCAGGCGCGTGATTCCCACGACAATCGAAATCGTCGACATCGCGGGTCTGGTCAAGGGCGCCTCGAAGGGCGAGGGGCTGGGCAACAAGTTCCTGGGCAACATCCGCAACACGAACGCCATCATCCACGTGCTGCGCTGCTTCGACAACGGCAACATTACGCACGTCGACGGGTCGATCGACCCCGTGCGCGACAAGGAGATCATCGACACGGAGCTGCAGCTCAAGGACCTCGAGACGGTCGAGAACCGCCTTTCCAAGACGCAGAAGGCGGCCACGTCGGGCGGCGACAAGCAGGCCAAGCGGGCCGTGGAGCTGCTCCTGCAGTACAAGGCCGTGCTGGAGCAGGGGCGCAGCGCCCGCACCGTGGAGCTCGAGAAGGAGGACCGCAAGCTGGTCGCCGACCTGAACCTGCTGACCGACAAACCGGTGCTCTACGTCTGCAACGTCGACGAGCAGAGTGCCGCGACGGGCAATGCCTACACCGAGGCCGTGCGCGCGGCGATCGCCGACGAGAAGGCTGAGATGCTCATCATCGCGGCGGCCACCGAGGCCGACATCGCCGAGCTGGAGAGCTACGAGGAGCGGCAGCTGTTCCTCGAGGACCTCGGGCTCAAGGAGTCGGGCGTGGCGCGGCTGATCAAGTCGGCCTACCGGCTGCTCAACCTCGAGACCTTCTTCACGACCGGTGCCGATGAGACCCGCGCCTGGACCTACGTCCGCGGCATGAAGGCCCCGCAGACGGCCGGCATCATCCACACCGACTTCGAGCGGGGCTTCATCCGCGCCGAAGTCATCAAGTACGACGACTACGTCACGCTCGGTTCGGAGAAGGCCTGCCGCGACGCCGGCAAGATCGGCATCGAGGGCAAGGAGTACGTCGTGCAGGACGGCGACATCATGCACTTCCTGTTCAACGTCTGATCCGGGCCGCGAGGGCGGCACCGCCCGGACAAGGGGCAACCAATGCAACCAACCAAAAAAACTACGGATATGAAAAACGGCAGGTATCTCATTCTGGGCCTTGCGGCCATCGTCTGCGCCGTCGTGCTCGGCCGCGCCTACACCTACAAGTTCCGCGCTCAGGACACGATCGTCGTGACGGGTCTGGGCGAAACGGAGTTCACCTCGGACCTGATCGTCTGGTCGGGGGCCCTCACGGCCGAATCGCAGGACGCCGCGACGGGCTACGCCCGCATCGAGGCCAACAAGGAGAAGGTGCGCCGCTACCTCGTCGAAAAGGGCGTGCCCGAGGAGGCCGTCGTCTTCGAGTTCGTCAACGTCGAGAAGCTCTACACGCCCGTCTACAACGCCAACGGCAACTGGGCCGGACAACGCTTCACGGGCTACGGGCTGCGGCAGCGCTTCACCGTGGAGTCGCGCGACGTGGAGACCGTCGAGCGCGTCTCGCGCGAGATCTCGTCGCTCATCGCACAGGGCGTCTCGATCGAGGCCTACGCCCCGGACTACTACTACACGCAGCTTGACGACGTGAAGATGGGGCTCATCGAGACCGCCTCGGCCGATGCCCGCATGCGGGCCGAGAAGATCGCCGCGAATGCCGGGACGAAGATCGGCCGCGTGGCGTCGGCACGCATGGGTGTCTTCCAGATCACGGGCGCCAACACCAACGAGGAGTTCTCGGCCGGCGGGTCGTTCAACACCTCGTCGCGCCAGAAGAAGGCCCGCATCACCATGCGCATCGAGTACCGGGTCAAATAACCGGACATCCGCACGAAAGGCCCGGCGCCCGAGGTCCGGCAGGGACCGGATCGCCCGACAGAAACCGGACAGCCCGGCAAAGGCCGAACCACCCGGCAGAAACCGGACAGCCCGCCTCCCGGGCGGCAGCTGAAAAAACAAGAAAAGCATTCAATATTCAACACACGATATGGAAAGACCCGTTCGGGTGCGCTTCGCACCCAGCCCCACCGGACCGCTGCACATCGGCGGCGTCCGCACGGCACTCTACAACTACCTCTTCGCCCGCCAGCACAAGGGCACGATGATCCTCCGCATCGAGGATACCGACTCGCAGCGCTTCGTGCCGGGTGCCGAGGAGTACATCATGCAGTCGCTCAAATGGTGCGGCATCGAGATCGACGAGGGCGTCGGTGTCGGCGGCCCCCATGCCCCCTACCGCCAGAGCGAGCGGCGCGAAATCTACCTCAAGTATGCCCTGCAGCTCGTCGAGGCGGGCTGGGCCTACTACGCCTTCGACACGGCCGCAAAGCTCGACGCCCTGCGCCACGAGGCCGAGGCGCGCGGCGAGGCCTTCGCCTACAACTACACGGTGCGCGGGCAGCTGGCCACGTCGCTGGCCCTGCCGGATGAGGAGGTGCGCGCCCGCATCGACCGCGGCGACCAGTGGGTCATCCGCTTCAAGATGCCCGAAAACGAGGTGGTGGCAATGGACGACCTGATCCGCGGCCACGTCGAGGTCAACACCTCGACGCTCGACGACAAGGTGCTCTACAAGTCGGCCGACGCGCTGCCCACGTACCACCTCGCCAACATCGTCGACGACCACCTGATGGAGGTCTCGCACGTCATCCGCGGCGAGGAGTGGCTGCCGTCGCTGCCGCTGCACTACCTCCTCTACAAGGCCTTCGGCTGGGAGGATTCGCGCCCCGAGTTCGCCCACCTGCCCCTGCTGCTGAAGCCCACGGGCGGCGGCAAGCTCTCGAAGCGCGACGGCGACAAGATGGGCTTCCCGGTCTTCCCGCTCTTCTGGAAGAGCCCGACGACGGGCGAGACGGCCCGCGGCTACCGCGAGGACGGCTACTTCCCCGAGGCCTTCATCAACATGCTGGCGCTGCTGGGCTGGAACCCCGGCACGGAGCAGGAACTCTTCACAATGCAGGAGCTCATCGACAGCTTCTCGCTCGAGCGCGTCTCAAAATCGGGCGCCCGCTTCCAGCCCGACAAGGCCCGCTGGTTCAATGCCCAGTACATGCACCGCAAGACGGACGCCGAGCTGGCCGCCGTCTACCAGCCGATCCTGCGCGAGCACGGCATCGAGGTGTCGGACGAAGTGGCCGGACGCGCCGCGGGCATCATGAAGGAGCGCGCACAGCTCATCACCGACCTGTGGGACCTGACGTCGTTCTTCTTCGTCGCCCCGACCGAATACGAGGAGAAGCAGGTGCGCAAATACTGGAAGGGGCAGAACCCCGCCATCCTCCGCGAACTGCGCACCGTACTGGAGAGGATCGACGACTTCTCGCTCGAGAACACCGAGCGCATCGTCCACGCCTGGATCGAAGAGAAGGGCTACGGCATGGGCCAGGTGATGAACACGCTGCGCCTGGCGCTCGTGGGTGCCGGCAAGGGCCCGGGCATGTACGACGTGACGGCATTCATCGGCAAGGAGGAGACGCTGCGCCGCATCGACAACCTGCTCGCGAACCTCAAACCCGCGGATGCGGAGTAACATGGTAACGATCGAACAGCATGTCTGGGGCATGACCCCGGAGGGCGAGGCAATCATCCTCTACACGCTGACCAACGGGCAGGGGGCGCAGCTGCGCCTCTCGAACTTCGGCGCCGCGATCGTCTCCCTCACGATGCCCGACCGCGAAGGCCGCATGGCCGACGTGGTGCTGGGCTACAAACATCCCGAGGGCTACTTCTACGACGGTGCCGCCGCGGGCAAGAGTGTGGGCCGCTGCGCCAACCGCATCGCCGGCGGACGCATGACGATCGACGGCGTGGCCTACGCGCTGGAGATCAACAACGGCCGCAACCACCTGCACGGCGGGACGAAGAACTTTGCCAACCGCGTCTGGGAGAGCCGCGTGGAGACCAACCGCGTGGTGATGTCGCTCCTCTCGGAGGACGGCGACCAGGGCTACCCGGGCGAGCTGAACGTCGAGGCGGTCTTCGACTTCGACGACGACAACGCCGTGGAGATCACCTACCTGGCCCGGACCGACCGGACGACGGTCGTGAACCTCACGAACCACGTCTACTTCAACCTCGCGGGCGAAGCGAGCGGCTCGGTGCTCGACCACGAGCTGCGCCTGAACGCCTCGCAGGCTCTCGAGATGGATCCGTGGCAGATCCCCACGGGCCGGCGGCTCGACGTGGCCGGCACGCCGCAGGATTTCCGAGAGTTCCGCCCGTTCCGCCCGGGCATCGACGCGGAGTTCAACCACATCCGCGACTTCAAGGGCTACGACCACCCGTTCGTCATCGACGGCTGGCAGCCCGACATTCTGGGCGAGGTCGGCACGCTGCGCGACCCGCAGTCGGGCCGCAAGGTCGACATCCTCTCCTCGCAGCCGGGCGTAATGGTCTACACGGGCAACTGGCTTGCGGGCGGATGCCCCGAGACGAAGTCGGGCGGCCGCTACGCCGACTACGCCGGCGTGGCCATCGAGTGCCAGAACTTCCCCGACGCGGTGAATCACCCCGACTTCCCGTCGCCGCTGCTCCGCCCGGGCGAGCTCTACTGCCAGAAGATCGTCTTCCGCTTCGGCGTCTGCTGATACCTGTGTGGCAGGACGCAAAAAGCAAAAGGACCGGAACTGAAGTTCCGGTCCTTTTCCATAGCGGTGTCGGGGAATCAGCCGCAAAAGGTTCCGATTCCGGTTAACAGGGCGACAGATAGAAACAGCACCCACTGACACAGTCTGAAATAATATCTACTGCCGGAACGCTCCGCAATGAGCGACAGCAGCCAGCCCAGCGTCCAAGCGCAATAGGTCAGCAAGACAAACAGCTCCAACTCCCGCGAACGGGGAATCACGCCGCTCCCCGCCAGCAACAGAAACCCGGCGGCAAGCAGCAGGTCCGCACCGATCATCTGCATGCCGCAGCGACCCATCAGCCAGGCATCATAGGCCCGAAGCGCCGCATGTTCGGGACGCGCGGCGGCATAGAGCCGGTTTCCGAAGACCGAATGCACGAAAAAAGCGACAACGAGCAGCGCCCCCGCCACCAGAAACCATCCATTCATAAGCACCTACATTTTAAGATACAACCACTCGGGCAGCCAGCGCATCAGCCGGGCGACGACCCGCCAGCGGCGCGTCACGACGGCGACACGGCGCTTGCGGCGGATCGCCCGCATGATCTGCGCCACGACCCGCTCCACGGGCATCACCCAGAACAGCCCTTCGCCCTTGGCCATGGCCGTATCGACCAGCCCGGGGCGGATGTCGGTCACAAGGAGACCCGATCGCGATTTGGCAGCGCGCTGCCGCAGCGCCTCGGCATAGTTGATCTGATAGGCCTTCGTCGCGCCGTATGCCGGAGCCGCCCCGCCGCCGCGCAGGCCGCCGACCGAGGTCAGGACGACGAGATGTCCCCCGCCCTGCCGCTCGAAGTGGCCGCAGGCCCAGTCGACAACGGCCGTCCACCCCAGCACGTTGGTGCGGATGGCTGGTTCCTCGAGTGAAAAGTCGAGCCCGGGATTCAACTCCCCCGTCCCGGCACAGACGATGCAGAGTTCCATACCGCCCAGCTCCCCGACCAGCCGCTCCAAAGCCGCAACCACCTCGGCCGACCGCGAGATGTCTGCAGCCGCCGTACAAAAGGCAGCGGGCTGTTCCGCAGCAAGCTGCGAGAGCAGTTCGACACGCCGGCCCACTGCACCGACCCGATATCCGGCAGCCGCAAGCCGCCGGGCAAGGCCCCGTCCGATTCCGGACGTGGCACCGATTACCACAACATGTTTCATGGCGGCAAAGTTAACATGGCCGCCACTGTAAAGAATTGATCCAAATCAAGAAATCACCGCACACGCCGCCGGATGCGGCTCAGCGTCTCGGGACGCACGCGCAGATAGGAGGCCAGCTCGCGAAGCGACACCAGATTCAGAATGCCGGGACAACGTCGCAGCAGCGCTTCGTAACGCTCCTGCGGCGTGGAGACATAGGCCTGCAACAGACGTTCGTAGACCTCAGCCATGAGCCGCTCGGCCAGCATGCGGCCCAGCCGCTCATGCGCGGCATCAGCACTTAGGAACGCAAAGAGCCGTTCGTCGTCGAGGCGCAGCACCCGGCTGTCGCACATCGCCTCGATCCCGACCCACGCGGGCAGGTCGTTGCACATCGAGATGTAATCCCCGACGAACTCCCCGGCAAAGGCATATCCGACCACATGCCGCACGCCGCCGTCCGTCAGACGGACATACCGGAAAGCACCCTTCTCGACCAGCCCGCAATGCCGGTTGCGGCACTGCTGCCGGGCGAACTCCGCATCGCGCGAATAACGGACCGACGTTCCTTCCGCAAGAAAAAGCTCCGCCAGTTCGGGAAAGGCGGCAGTCGAGATGAAGCGATTGAAATCCATGGCGGCGGTCATTCGGGCAGTCCGTGGGCGGAAATGTATGCGAGAATCTCCTCGCGGCGCGCCCGGGGCGTGACGTTCTGCCGGACGACCAGCAGGTACGAGCGGCGTATCTGCTCGCGGATGAAGGCGTCGGGCAGGTCGGAAGCCGTCGGCACGGCATTCCAGTGGCGCTTGTTGAAGTGGGGAGCCGTCGTGATCTCGGGATGGCGCTCGCGCAACAGCAGCGCCTCGTCGGGATCGCACTTCACGGCGACCCAGCCGAATTCGGCCATGTCGGCGCAGGCATACATCCTGCCGCCGATCTTGTAGACCAGCGTCGTCTCGTCGAAGGGCGTACACTCCTCGGTCAGGGGCAGCGACAGGCAATAATCGCGGAACGTCAGCACATCCATCTCTTGCTTTGTTTGGTGTAAAGATAATGATTTTCCCGCCACAATCCACCTTAGCGCCGCATTTCGTCGGGCCTGCGCAGTCCGGCCGCCGCCCCACCGCACACGTTGGTACGGCATTTGCACACGGAGAAGAGGTAAAACCAAAATTCAGCCAAACATGAAAAAAATTCTCCTCATCGTGCCCGTGCTGGCGCTCTTCGCCGCGGCATTCGCCGGCTGCACACAGCAGCAGAAGTGGAACCACGAACAGCGCAAGGCCATGCGCGAAGCGCTGCACGACTACCGGAAGATGGTCTATCTCGAGGACCTGACCGACCCCGAGTTCGTGCTCTTCACCGACGAGGTGGCCAACACGCTCGAAAGCAGCTACCCCGTCTACACGACCTTCATCGAGATGGCGGGCGTGAACGACACGGTCGACATGGTCGTCGTCACGACGATCGTCGAAGAGCTCGAAGCCGACGCCCGCAACATGCGCCACATCTTCCCCTACGACTACCTCGTGGCCGAGGGGGTTCTGCCCGAGGGGCTCGACCTCGAACAGCGGCACGCCTTCTACAACTGCCTCGCGGGCAAGGTTAACGACACCTACGCCTCGACCATGCAGTTCTTCAACGCCATCCTGGCCGACACGACCGACCTCTCGCAGCTCCGCCAGCTGGAGAACCAGTGTGCCAACGACCTCTTCGACTGGGTCGTCACCGAAGTCGACATCATCGAGGAGGACTGATCCGCACGCCGTCCGCCGTACAGACAAGCGGGGGTGCCGTCCTGTGGACGGCACCCCCGCACTTTGCGTATGAGCCGGATTACCTGTCGGCGAAGAGCGACCGGGCGATGCCCAGCTCCAGGCCGCGCAGCTCGGCCAGGCCGCGCAGACGGCCCAGGCACGAGTAGCCGGGATTGGTATGCTTCTTCAGGTCGTCGATCATCTGGTGTCCGTGGTCGGGACGCATCGGAATCGAGATCTTCCGCCGCTGCTCCACCTCCAGGAAGGCCTTCATCACCTCGTACATCGGCACGTCGCCCTCGAGGTGGTTCGCCTCGTAGAAGTTGCCCTCGGCGTCGCGCTGCGTGGAGCGCAGGTGTACGAAGTTGACGCGGTCGCCCCAGCGGCGCATCATCCCCGGCAGGTCGTTCGCCGCCGAGACGCCGAGCGAACCCGTGCAGAGGCACAGTCCGTTCGAGGGGTTGGGCACGGCCTCGACCAGCCGCCGGAAATCCTCCTCGGTGGACATGATGCGCGGCAGGCCGAGGATCGGATAGGGCGGATCGTCGGGATGGATCGCCAGCACGGCACCGACCTCGTCGGCCACGGGGGCGATCTCGCGCAGGAAGGCGATCAGGTTGCCGCGCAGCGTCTCGGCATCGACGTCGCGGTAGCGGTCCAGTTCGTGCTGGAACTGTTCGAGCGTGAAGCTCTCCTCCGAGCCGGGCAGCCCAGCGATCATGTTGCGCGTGATGAGCTCCTTCTCCGCGTCGTCCATCCGCTCGTAGCGGGCGCGCGCCACGGCCTGCTCCGCCTCGCTGTACTCGCGCTCGGCGCCGGGACGCTTCAGGATGAAGAGGTCGAAGGCCATGAAGGCCGCCCGCTCGAAGCGCAGGGCCCGCGAACCGTCGGGCAGTTCATAGGCCAGGTTCGTGCGCGTCCAGTCCAGCACCGGCATGAAGTTGTAGGTGATGATGCGGATGCCGCACGCCGCCAGGTTGCGGATCGACTGCTTGTAGTTCTCGATGTAGCGCTGGAAGTCGCCCGTGCGGGTCTTCACGTGCTCGTGTACGGGGACGCTCTCGACGACCGACCAGACGAGGCCCGCGTCGGCGACCGTCTGCTGCCGGCGGCGGATCTCCTCGATGCTCCACACCTCGCCGTTGGGAATGTGGTGCAGCGCCGTTACGATGTCCGTGGCGCCGGCCTGCCGGATGTCCTCCAGCGTGACGGGGTCGTTGGGTCCGTACCATCGCCAGGATTGCTTGCAAAGATACATGGTCCGTGCGTATTATTAGATGGAGAAGGCGTCGAAACCGCCGTCGACAACGGCCAGCGCACCCGTCACGAACGACGAGGCGTCGCTGATCAGGTAGTGGATCGTACCGAGCAGCTCCTCGGGCTCGGCGAAGCGGCCCGCGGGCGTGTGGGCGATGATCGTCCGCGCACGGTCCGTGTAGGAGCCGTCGGGATTGGTCAGCAGCGTGCGGTTCTGGTTCGTGAGCAGGAAGCCCGGGACGATGGCGTTTACGCGCATCTCGGGGCTGAACTTCATGGCCAGCTCGGCAGCCATGTACTTCGTGTAGTTGCCGATGGCGGCCTTCGCGGCGCCGTAGCCCACCACGCGGGTCAACGGGCGCAGTGCCGACTCGGAGCAGAAATTGACGATCACACCCTTCCTGCGGGCCGTCATGGCCTCGCCGAAGACGGTCGTCGGCAGCACCGTACCGAAGAGGTTGAGATCGACGACACGGCGGAAGGCGTCGATCTCCAGATCGAGGAACGTCTTGTCAGGGGCGATCGTCGCGCCGCCCATGTTGCCGCCCGCGGCATTGAGCAGCACGTCGATGTGGCCCCAGTCGCGCAGGATCGTCTCGCGGTTCGAGACCAGCACGTCGCGATTCAGCACGTCGGTCACGAGGAACATCGCCTCGCCGCCCTCTTCGCGGATTGCGGCCACGAGCTCCTCGCCCGCCGCCTCGTCGCGGTCCAGGATGACCACACGCGCGCCCTGTCCGGCCAGATAATGGCAGATCGAACGCCCCAGAATGCCGGCGCCGCCCGTTACGACGACGACCCGGTCACGAATGTCAAACAGATTTTTCATGGTTAATATATGTTGGTTCTGTAATAGCCGATGTTCTCCCTGATCAGGATATCGATGGGCATGTTGTTGACCTTTTCTGTCTGCGAGACGCCCGTGAGGTGCTCGTACAAGGCCCGCACGGCGTAGTAGCCCTGCGCCTCGGGACGCTGGGCGATCAGCGCCGTGACGACGCCCCGGCGCAGCATCTCCTCGTTGCGCGGAATGACGTCGTAGCCCACCAGCCGCACGTCGCGCCGCCCGCTCTCCGCGAGGTAGCTGCCCAGCAGGTGGCACGTCGAATTGAAGGTCACGGCCCCGGCGATGCGGGGATTTTCGTCGAACAGCGCATCGAGCTGCTGCCGGTTGTACTCCTCGTCGCGGATGCGCAGCCGCACGTCGAGCAGCCGCCCGCGGAATCCCGTCGCGGCGAGGTAGTCGCGGAAGCCCTGCTCGCGGTAGCGGCACTGGTTCGAGCCGCCGTCGCCCGCATGCACGACGCTGCCCACGACGATGTCGGCATCGGCCGCCATCCGGTCCGTCAGCAGCCGCGCCGCCACGGCCCCGGCATCCGCCGACGCGGTGCCGAAGTAGGCCAGCCGGTTGCACTCGGGGATGTCCGAGTCGACGAAGACATAGGGTATGCCGCGTGCATTGAGCTCACGCGTCAGGGGCACGACCTGCTCGGCGAAGAGCGTGGCGATCACCGCGCCGTCGACCTCTCCGGTGCGCAGCGTGGCGACAACCTCACCGAACGAGGCCCGGTCGTACTGGTCGAAACGGCATTCGCGCAGCTCGAAATTGTAGCGTCCGGCCTCGGCGGCGGCCCGCTGCACCCCCTGCTCGACGTCGGCCCAGTAGTCGCCCTCCGAGAATTCGGGCGTGACGACCCAGAGCGTCTGCCGCCGGCCCGATGCCAGCGACCGCGCCAGCAGGTTGGGCCGGTAGTCGACCTCGCGGAGCACCTCGTTGATGCGGGCAAGGTTCGCGGCGGAGACCTTGCCGCGGTGGTGGATCACGCGGTCGACCGTCGCCACGGAGACCCCTGCCAGGCGGGCGATGTCCACGATGCGGATGTTGGAAGGAATATGCGGTTTGTCGTCCATCGTTCAGTCGGGTTTTGCCGAATAAGTCCGTGTATCTGTCCGCCGGTCCGCGTGTCTGTCGTTTCGACGCCCGCGCGGAAGCCGGCCGGTAGCGGGATTGCCGGATCGCTCCGACCCTCCCCGCCGCATCCGCCCCCGGGATGCCGGCCTCCCATTGCCGAAGCTCGGCCGCCGATCTCCGGATGCGCACCGCAAAACTATGCAATTATTTTCAAAAAACCAAGTGTGTGCGCACACACTTTCATTTTTATACAAAAAAAAGAGAAGCCGGAGCTTCTCTTTTTCTGTTCGGTTCCTCTCGCAAAGCCGCGGGAACCGATTGCTTGGGCCCGAGGTTTACCTGCAAATCCGGCAAGTGGAAAGGCCACGCACCCGGGCACCGTTACGGACAGATACACCCGAGGAGGACTCACGCCGGGACTGGCGCCGGCCCTCCGGCGAGCCTTTCGGGCGAAGCACCTGCGCGCAGCCCCGGGCAAAAGCCTCCCTGCCGGCAAACCCATCCTCTCCGGCGAAACCGTCCCATCGGAGAAGCCATCCCCATAGGAGAAACCGTCCCATCGGAGAAAACGTTCCATCGGCGAAACCGCTCCCATCGGCTCCCCATCGGACGGCCCCGCCTATGCGGATGCACCCTTTGCCGCCTGCCCCTCCTTGCGCGCGGAAGCCACGGCCTGCGCGGCACCGTCCGCACACTGTTCGGCGGCATGCCGCTCGTAGAACTCGCGCGCCACGACGATGCGGATCGCCTTGTGGAGCACCGAAAATTCCAGCGGCGTCTCGCCCAGCAGCTCGCCGTCGGCCTCGACCGAGACCTCGGGCGAGGATTCGATGCGGATGCGGCTGCCGCGCTCCTGCAGGATGTGGCGGATGCGGTAGATGCCGCCGTTGAACAGGTAGCGGAAGCGGAAGAGGATGTGCCAGAAGTGGATCGGGCGGATGAGCGACAGGTCCAGTTCGCCGTCGTCCGCCACGGCGCGGGGCAGCTGCTGGATGCCGCCGCCGTTGAACTTGCAGATGCCGATGGCGATCGACAGCAGCAGGTTGTTGTAGACCAGCCGGTCGTCGACCCACACCTTCACGCCCGTCGACTTGTAGCGGAAGTAGGACTTCACCAGACACCACGTATAGCGCCAGCGGCTCTTGTGGCCCTTCTTCTTCAGGTGCGAGAGCTTGCGGATGACCTGCGCGTCGAAGCCCACGCCCGCGACGTTGGCGATGTAGCGGCTCTGGCGGTAGTGCGACTCCTCGTAGGAGACCACGCCGACGTCCTGCAGGAAGGAGTAGCCCTCGCGGATGGCCCGCACGGCGTCGCGGTAGCGGTTCGAGATGCCGAACGTGCGCACCCAGTCGTTGCCCGTGCCGACGGCCACGACGGCCAGCAGCACCTCGTCGGGACGCACCTCCTGCTGGATGAACAGCCCGTTGACCACCTCGTGCAGCGTGCCGTCGCCGCCGACGACGATGATGCGGCGGTAGCCCTGCCGGACGGCCGTGACGGTAAGCTCCGTGGCGTGGAACTTATGCTCGGTGAAGACCGGTTCGCAGGGGATGTCGGCATCGCGCAGGTGCTTGGATATCTGCGGGAAATGGTCAAGCCCGCGGCCGCCGCCGGCCACGGGATTGACGATGACAAACCATTTCGATCCGGGCGTTTCCACGGCGTCTACCTTTCGGGGATGTTACGCAGCGTCTGCACCAGGAAGTCGTAGAACTTCTCCACCGAGGCGATCTCGACCTTCTCGTCGGGCGAGTGGGGATAGCAGATCGTCGGGCCGAACGAGATCATGTCCAGCGCCGGGTACTGGCTGCCGATGATGCCGCACTCCAGACCGGCATGGATCGCCGTGACGGCGGGCCGCTTGCCGTAGAGCTGCTCGTAGGAGGCGGTCATGGCCTTCAGAATCGGCGACTCCATGTTGGGGTTCCAGCCGTTGTAGCTGCCCGAGAGCTCGACCTCGGCGCCCGCCAGCGTGAAGAGCGCCTCGAAGGCCTCGCCGAGCGCCTCCTTCTCGGAGTTGACCGAGCTGCGCAGCAGGCTCTGCAGCTTCACGCTGCTGCCGTCCGAGACGACGCGCGCCAGGTTCGACGAGGTCTGCACCAGCCCCGGCATGGCCGTCGACATGCGCTGCACACCGTCGGGGCACGCCACGACGCACTTCGTGAGTTTCACCGCCAGCTCCGCGGGCAGCATCTGCGCGGGACGCTCGCAGCGTGCCGCCTCGATCGTGATGCCCTCCTCGATGCCGGCGAACTCCGCACGCACGACCTGCTCGTAGGCCTTCAGTGCGGCGACCAGCTCGTCGTAACGGGCCGCTTCGACCAGCACGACCGCCTCGGCCTCGCGCGGAATGGCGTTGCGCAGGCCGCCGCCGTCGACCGAGCAGAGCGACAGCTCGGGCCGCGTGTTCAGGAAGCGGAAGAGCAGCTTGTTGGCGTTGGCGCGCTGGCAGACGATCTGGATGCCCGAGTGTCCGCCCTTGAGACCCCGCACCGTGATGCGTGCAGCGACACGACCGTCGTCGGGCGTCGGCACAGACCGGTACGGGAAGGTGATGTTGACGTCGAGACCGCCCGCGCAGCCCACGTAGAGCTCGCCCTCGGTCTCGGAGTCGAGGTTGAGCAGGATGTCGCCCTGCAGCAGCCCCGCCTTCAGGCCGAAGGCGCCGTCCATGCCGGTCTCCTCCGTGGCGGTGAAGAGCGCCTCCAGCGGACCGTGCACGAGCGTGTCGTCCTCGAGCACGGCGAGGATCGACGCCACGCCGATGCCGTTGTCGGCCCCGAGCGTCGTGCCGTCGGCCGTCACCCACCCGCCGTCGATGTAGGCATCGATCGGATCCTTCTCGAAGTCGAAGACCTTGTCGTTGTTCTTCTGCGGCACCATGTCGAGGTGCGCCTGCAGGATCACGCCCTTGCGTCCCTCCATGCCCTTCGAGGCCGGTTTGCGCACGTAGACGTTGTGCGCCTCGTCCTCGCGGCACTCCAGCCCCTTCGCGCGGGCGAAGTCGAGGATGTAGCGACGGATCTGCTCCTCATGGTGCGAGGGGCGCGGGATGCGCACGATTTCGGCAAAATGTTTCCAGACAAGCGCCGGTTTGAGCGCCGTTAAGTTTCTGTCCATGGCTATTCTTTTTTATGGTTCGATGTTTCGTGTTCGGGTGCCGGGGTCCCTTCGGCAGCGTGCTCGAAGGCCTCGACAATCTGTTTGACGAGCGGATGGCGCACGATGTCGCGACGGTCGAACTCGACGATGCCGATGCCGTCGACCCCGCGCAGCAGCTCCATGGCGCGCACCAGACCGCTGTCCGACTTGCGCGGCAGGTCGACCTGCGTGACGTCGCCCGTGACGATGAAGCGCGCGTTGCGCCCCATGCGCGTGAGGAACATCTTAATCTGCGAAAGGGTCGTGTTCTGCGCCTCGTCCAGGATGACGAAGGCGTTGTCGAGCGTGCGGCCGCGCATGTAGGCCAGCGGGGCGATCTGCACGGTCCCCTCCTCCATGTACTTCACCAGCCGAGCCGGCGGAATCATGTCGTTGAGCGCATCGTACAGCGGCTGCAGGTAGGGGTCGAGCTTCTCCTTCATGTCGCCAGGCAGGAAACCCAGCTTCTCGCCCGCCTCGACGGCCGGGCGCGTGAGGATGATGCGCCGCACCTGCCGCTCCTTCAGGGCGCGGACGGCCAGTGCGATGGCCGTGTAGGTCTTGCCCGAACCGGCGGGCCCCACGGCGAAGAGCAGGTCGTCGTGCTCGTAGAGCTGCACGAGACGCTGCTGGTTGACCGTGCGGGCGCGGATGATGTTGCCGTTGTTGCCGTAGACGATCACATCCTTGTCGACCGGCGCCTCCGCGAGGGCCGTACTGCCGGCAAAGCACTGGTCGACGACCTGCGAGGAGATGTATCCGTACTTTATATAATAGGCCACCAGCCCGTCAAGCCGGCGGGCAAAGAGGCGTGTCTCGGCCTCGGGGCCCAGCACCTTGATCGAGGAGCCGCGCGCCACGATCTTCAGCGTCGGGAACAGCGTCCTGATCTGGTCGAGGTAGGCGTTCTTCGGCCCGTAGAGTTCGCGGGGATCGACCCCTTCGATGACGATTTCCTTACCGACAGCGTCCGTCATGGTCTAAAAGAGGTATCCGAGCGAGAGTGCAACATTATACGAACGGAGCTTGTCCAACCGTGCCCCGTCGGGCAGCACGACGTCATGCTTGGCGCGGAACTGCCCGTTGAAGCGCACGTCGACGAGCAGGTGGCGCAGCAGCTTCACCCCGGCGCCCACCGAATAGGAGAGCGTGGGGCGCACGCGCCCGAAGTCGACCAGATCGCCGCCCGACTTCTGCTTGCAGTCGTTCATCACCGTGAAGACCGGACCGGCATAGATGCGCAGCGGGTTGAGCAGCCGCAGCGACACGAGCACCGGCACGTCGATCGAATTCGACTTGAGGTTGACCTCGCGCCCGCCCTCGGGACGGATGCGCAGCCCCTGCCGCACGTAGAGAATCTGCGGCTCGATGGCGATGATGCCCACCTTCACGGCCGTGACCATGCCGACCTGCCATCCCAGTTTGTTCTTCACCTCGGTACGGTCCATGTTGGTCGTGAAGTCGGGGACGTTGACGCCGCCGATCACGCCCCATTCGAGGCGCACGCCCGGCAGTTGCGCCGCGGCGGGCAGCGTACCGAGCAGGAGGAGTGCGATCATGATGATTTTACGCATAAATTCGTTTTTTTTGAGTTTTTCAAGTCAGTTTTTCCGCTGCAGGCGGCAGGCCGCCCAGAGCATGTAGCCGATCAGCACGACCACGTAGAGCATGCCCGTATGGGGATTGCCCGTCAGGCGGATGATCGCCCCGCAGACGGGTCCCGAGAGGGCTCCGGCGGCAATGGCCATGATCATCAGCCCGGCCACCTCGTTGGCATGCTCCGGCTCGGCCTTCGTCGCCACGGCATAGAACGTGGCGAAGACGCACGCCATGCCGAAGCCCAGCAGCCCGACGGCCGCATAGATCGCCGCCTCGCTGCGCACGAAGAGCAGCACGAGGCCGAGTGCCAGCGCTCCGGCCATGTTCCACGCCAGGTACTTCACGTCCGAGACGCGCACGAGCACCCACGCCCCGACGAGCGTGCCGACGATGCGGCAGGCATAGAAGCCCGTCGTGGTGAGGATCGAGTCGGGGTTGTCGATCAGCCGCACGGAGAGGAATCCGATGCCGACGTCGGCGGCGATGAAGCACGCCACGCCGAGCGTCGAGAGCAGCACGCGGCGGTTGCGCAGCAGGGCGAAGCAGTCGCGCAGCCCGGCGGTGCGTGCACGGCGCGGCGGTTCGGCCACCGGCGTCATCCCGAGCCAGATGCCGCCCGCGACCGTCAGCGCGGCATAGATGGGCAGCAGCAGGCGCCACGAGCCCGTCGCGGCGACGAGCGCCGTGACGATCGGCGCCAGCAGGAGCAGCGACGTGTTGCGGAAGATCTGCCCGACGGTCAGGTAGCTGGTCATCCGCTCTCCGGGGACGATCGTCGCCAGCAGCGGGTTGACGGCCACCTGCACGATCGTGTTGCCGATGCCGAGCAGTCCGAATCCGGCGAAGTACCACCCCAGCCCGCAGCCGGGGCCGGCGGCGTAGGGCAACAGCAGCCCCGCGAAGGTGAACAGATAGCCCCACAGCGCCGTGGCGCGGCGCCCGATGCGGTTCATCAGGGCGGCGACGGGTGTCGAGAGGATCAGAAACCACAGGAAAACCATCGTCGGCAGGAAGCTGACGGCCCCCTGCAGCCCTTCGGGAAACTCGGCGGCGATACGCCCCGTAATGGGGGCCACGATATCGCAGAAGCCCATGATGAAGAAGCCCGCCAGCACGGGGCCGAGCACTCGTCCATCCACTTTTTTCACATTCATTACACGGATACAATTTTTCAAAGTTACGTTTTTTTTCCAAAAAACCGCGCTCCGAAGCCCATATTTTCCCCGCTCGCGGCAAAAAGCGTGCGGAATTTCATTTGGATTTGCCCGGAGATTTTTTTAATTTTGTAGAACAGGATGTGGCCGCGGCGCCCCGCGGAAAGAGCATTCCGCCCCGACGCCCGCCGCTTCCGCCCATGTTCCAAACCACTACACGACCTCCATGTTTCCGCTGTCGACATCCATAAACCTGACGCTGCCGATCGAGGACCCGATCCTGAAGTTCCTGCTCATTCTGGTCATCATCCTCGCGGCCCCGCTCATCCTCAACAAGCTCAAGATCCCCTACCTGCTGGGGCTCATCATCGCCGGTGCGGTGATCGGCCCCCACGGGCTGAACCTCGTGCTGCGCGACAGCAGCATCATCCTCTCCGGCACGGCCGGCCTGCTCTACATCATGTTCCTCTCGGGGCTCGACATGGACATGTCCGACTTCAAGCACAACAGCTGGCGCAGCCTCGTCTTCGGACTCTACACCTTCTGCGTGCCGCTCGGGCTGGGTATCCTCGCCGGCCACTACCTGCTGGGCTTCCCTCTCTACTCGTCGATCCTGCTGGCCGGGCTCTTCGCCTCGCAGACGCTCATCGCCTACCCCATCGTCAGCAAGCTCGGCATCGCCCGCGACAAGTCCGTCACGATCTCCGTGGGCGGCACGGTCATCACCGACACGCTGGCCCTGCTGCTGCTCACGATCATCGTGGGCATGGCCACGGGCAACGTCGACGACCACTTCTGGTGGCGGCTCACGCTCTCGGTCGTGCTCTGCATCGTCGTCATCGCGGTGCTCTTCCCGCTGCTCGCGCACTGGTTCTTCAAGCACGTCAGCGACAACATCTCGCAATATATCTTCGTGCTGGCGCTGGTCTTTCTGGGCGCCTACCTTGCGCAGCTGGCAGGCCTCGAGCCCATCATCGGCGCCTTCCTCTCGGGTCTGGCCCTCAACCGCCTCATCCCGCGCACGTCGCCCCTGATGAACCGCATCGAGTTCGTCGGCCACGCCATCTTCATCCCCTTCTTTCTGATCGGCGTGGGCATGCTCATCGACTACCGCGCCTTCTTCCGCGACTGGGAGAGCATCGAGGTCGCCGCGGTGATGATCCTGCTCATCACGGCCGCCAAGTACATCGCCGCCTTCCTCACGCAAAAGACCTTCCGTCTGTCGAAGGACCAGCGCACGGTGATCTTCGGCCTGAGCTCGGCGCACGTCGCCGCGACACTCGCCGCCGTGATGGTGGGCTACAACGTCATCCTCGGCTACACGCCCGAGGGCGAGCCGATCCGGCTCCTGAACGAGAGCGTCCTCAACGGCACGATCCTCATGATCCTGGCCACCTGCACCATCTCGACCTTCGCCACGCAGCGCGGCGCCCACAACATCGCCATGGGCAACGCGCAGGAGAGCGACGACGACCGGTCCCGCCGCCCGGAGGAGCACATCCTCATTCCCGTGGCCAACGAACGCTCGGCCGAGGAGCTCGTCGCCATGAGCATCATGCTCAAGAAGCCCCGGGACCCCAACGGGCTCTACGCCCTGAACGCCATCGACAACCGGGTCGAGGACCCCAACGTCGAGAAACGGGCCCGCAAGATCCTCGACGCCGCCGCATCGGCCGCCGCCGGGAGCGACATCTACCTGCAGACGCTGCTGCGCTACGACGTGAACATCTCGAACGCCATCGTCAGCGTGGCCCGCGAGCGCAACATCACCGACATCGTCATGGGCATGCACCACATGACGCCCGCCGTGCCGGGCATCGCCGGCATCCCCGTTCCGGCGGGTCCGGCCATCGGCCGCATGGCAGCCGACGTACTGGGCCACAGCAACATCACGACCTTCCTCTACAACGCCGAGCAGCCGCTCTCGACCGTCAAGCGCCACCTGATCGTCGTGCCCGAGAAGGCCGAAAAGGAGGCCGGCTTCCAGATGTGGATGAACCGCATCCACCAGCTGGCCCGCAACTCGGGCGCCAAGATCATCGTCTTCGCACCCGCAAGCACGATGCCCTACCTGCGGACGTTCGGCCGCAGGCGTCCGGCAAACATCGATTTCGTGGTCTTCGAGCAGTGGGACGACCTGCCGTCGCTCGAGCACGACCTGCGGCAGGACGACTGTCTGTGGTTCGTCATGAGCCGCCGCGACCGCGTCTCGTACCACCCGGCCATGAGCCGCATTCCGCTCTACCTCGAGCAGTATTTCGCCGGATACAGCTACGTGCTGCTCTATCCCGTGCAGGCGGGTCCCGGCGACAGCCGCTACCTGTAACCGGGCCGCCGGGGGGGGCACTTTCGCTGCCAGGCCGCACAACCTTCGCTGCGGAGGGGGGGGGCACAACATCGCCGCCGAGCCGCACAACTTCGTCGTCGCACCGCGCGCCCCGGATGCCCTGCCGGCGCGGCGGGAACCGACCTCCGCACGCTTCCGCGGGCCCGTCGCCGGGCGAAATAAGCAAAAAATTTTTCGGTATTGCGGATTTCCGCTATCTTTGCACAAAATATAGAGCGCTGAAACTATGAGTCTGGTAGCAATCGTAGGACGTCCGAACGTCGGCAAGAGCACCCTCTTCAACCGCCTCGTGGGCGAACGCAAGGCCATCGTCGATTCGACGGCCGGCACCACGCGCGACCGCCACTACGGCAAGAGCGACTGGAACGGCCGCGAATTTTCCGTGATCGACACGGGCGGCTATACGGTCAATTCGGACGATATTTTCGAGAATGAAATCCGCCGCCAGGTGCTGCTGGCCATCGACGAGGCGGACGTGATCCTCTTCGTCGTGGAGGTCTCGACGGGCATCACCGACCTGGACATGCTCATGGCCGACATTCTGCGGCGCACCTCGAAGAAGGTGATCCTCGTCTGCAACAAGGTCGACAACAACGACCAGATCTACTCCTCGCACGAGTTCTACGCCCTCGGGCTGGGCGACCCCTACTGCATCTCGTCGATGTCGGGAAGCGGCACGGGCGACCTGATGGACGCCATCCTCGCGGCGCTGCCCGCCGATGCTGCGGCCGAGGAGGAGGAGAACCTGCCGCGCATCACGATCGTCGGACGCCCCAACGTGGGCAAGTCGTCGATGACCAACGCCCTGCTGGGCGAGGAGCGCAACATCGTGACCTCGATCGCCGGAACGACGCGCGACTCGATCCACACGCGCTACAACAAGTTCGGCATGGACTTCTACCTGGTCGACACGGCCGGCATGCGCAAGAAGGGCAAGACGATGGAGGATCTGGAGTTCTACTCCGTGATGCGGTCGATCCGCGCCATCGAGAACTCGGACGTCTGCATCCTGATGCTCGACGCCCAGCAGGGGCTCGAGTCGCAGGACCTGAACATCCACAACCTGATCGTCCGCAACCGCAAGGGGTGCGTCATCGTGGTCAACAAGTGGGACCTCGTCGAGAAGGGGAACAACACGATGAAGGAGTGGACGGAGTTTCTCAAGAAGAAGCTCGCGCCGTTCAACGACATTCCGATCATCTTCACCTCGGTGCTCAACAAGCAGCGCATTCTGGAGGTGCTGCAGACGGCCATCCGCGTCTACCAGTCACGCAAGCGCCGCATCTCGACCTCGGAGCTGAACGACTACCTGCTGCCGCTCATCGAGAACTACCCGCCCCCCGCCACCAAGGGCAAGTACATCCGCATCAAGTACGTGACGCAGCTGCCGACGCCGACGCCGCAGTTCGCCTTCTTCGTCAACCTGCCCCAGTACATCAAGGAGCCCTACCGCCGCTTCCTCGAAAACAACATCCGCGACCACTGGGACTTCTCCGGAGTGCCGATGCAGATCTACTTCCGCCAGAAATAAGACGAAAGGCGAAAAGTAAAAGGTAAAAAGTGAAAAGTGAAAGGTAAAGGGCCGGAGAAAACGGGAACTTTTACCAGAGATCATACGAGAACGGGGAGAGGCTTCAGGCCGTCTCCCCGTCGTTTTTTTCGCGCTGCCGGAAAGCGGTGATGCTCTCGCCGTTCATCTTCGTGAAGAAGCGGCTGAAGGCCGCCGTATCTTCATAGCCCAACAGATAGGCGATCTCCTTGGCGGGTTTCGACGTATAGAGCAGCAACCGCCGCGCCTCGGCATTGATGCGGTCGTGGATGATCTCCAGCGGCGAGGGGCGGCCGCAGGCGGCAAAGAGGTTCGCAAGGGTCTTGGGCGAGCGGTGCAGCATCGCGGCGTACTCCTGCACGCGCTTGAGCGTGCGGAAGTGCTGGTCCACGAGCATGTAATAGCGCCGCACGGTGTCGAAGAGCCGCTCGCGCCGGTCGACGGCCGGGAACATCGCCCGGGCGATGCGCGTACAGAGGATGATGAAGCGCTTGAGCTGCATGCGCAGCATCTCCTCGCGCAACCCGTCCTCGACCCCGTATTCGTGCCGCATCTCCTCGACGATGCGCGCCAGCGTCTCCGCCTGCGCGGCATCGGGCGTCAGGCACATCACCTCCGACGTGCCGTTGAAAAGAAATCCGTTGCACGAGACCTCGCCGTCCTGGCTGAACAGGCAGTAGAAGTTGCTGTCGAAGAGCAGCGCGAGGTAGTCGCCCGCGGGTTGGAGGCTGCCGATGCGGTGAGCCGGCGCAAGAGGCATGATCTGCCCCTCGCGGAGCGTCATGCGGATATGGTCCACCTCCAGCTGGAGGTCGCCGCGCCGCGCCCAGAGGAACTTGTACAGGTCGGCATGACGCGCCAGCACGTCCGGAACGTGCAGGTCGTCGCACATCACGATGCGCCCCCGAAGAGGTGTACTGAAGGTCAGCTCCATGTTCTGCGGATTTTACGATTCCAAAGATAGCACGATTCGGGCAAAATACCGCCTCCCGTACCGTTTTTTCGGAACGGCATCGGCCATCTGCCCATAAAAGAGACCGGAAGAGCCGAAAACTCCTCCGGTCTGCACTGTTAGCGTATGGTTTCCGTCGGAATGGCTGCCGCGGTCCCGCAACGGGATGTCCCGCCGCACAGCGCCGCGCATCACGGCCGCGGCCCCTGTCCGGACTTCTCCGAACCGCTCTGACCCGTTCCGGTCATCCGGGTCCTCCCGAACCTCTCCGGCCCTAATTCGGTCTTTCCCGAACCTTTCCGGCCCGCTTCTGTCATCTCCGGCCTTTATCGGACTTTCTCCGAACCCATCCGGGCCCTCTCCGGCCCCGACGCGGCAGCGTCAGGCCTGCTCCGGGTTGCCGCCCGCAGGCTGTGCGCCTCCGGCCTGCGGTGCTCCGGACTTGTCCCCTCCGCGGCGGTGACGGCGCCCACCGCGATGGCGGCGGCGCTTGGCCGTCGCAGCTGCTGCCTCGGCTGCAGCCGGCGCGGAGTTCTCCGCCGGAGCCTGCTCGGCAGCCGGTTGGGGTGCAGCCTGCGAAGCGGCGGCACTGCGGCCCCGGTTGTCGCGCAGCCGGTCTCGGCGTCCGCGGCCATGTCCGCGACCGTCACCGCCCTTGCTGCGGCCGCCGCGTCCGCGACCGCGTCCCCGGCTCTCGTCGGGTGCGTATTTCGGCCCCTCGCCCACCGATGCCGGGAGTTCGGCCTTGCGGATATCGCGCTCGATGAACTTCTCGATCCGGTGGAAGGCGCCCTGCTCCTCCTCGTTGACGAAGGTCACGGCGCTGCCCGTCGCCGCGGCGCGCGCCGTGCGGCCGATGCGGTGGATGTAGTCCTCCGGATCGCGCGGCACGTCGTAGTTGATGACCAGCCCGATATCCTCGATGTCGATGCCGCGGGCCACGATGTCCGTCGCCACCAGGATGTTCACCTTGTTGTTCTTGAAGTCGAGCATCACCTCCTCGCGCTGCGCCTGCTCCAGGTCGGAGTGCATGGCCGCGACGTTGAGCTTCATGCGCTTGAGCGTGTGGGCCAGCTCCTTGACCTTGAGCTTCGACGACGAGAAGATGATCGTCTTCGACTCGGTCGGCTCGGCGAACAGCTCACGGATGATGCCCAGCTTCTGGCTCTCGTAGCAGACATAGGCCGACTGGTCGATCGCCTCGTTGGGCTTCGAGATGGCGATGTTGACCTCGGCGGGGTTGCGCAGGATCGACTTGGCCAGCTCGCGGATCTTCGGCGGCAGCGTCGCCGAGAACATGATCGTCTGCCGCTCGCGCGGCATGTAGGAGATGATCTTCATGATGTCGTCCGCAAAGCCCATGTCGAGCATGCGGTCCGCCTCGTCGAGGATCAGGTACTCGACATGCGAGAGGTCCACGCCGCTGTTCTGCAGGTGCGAGATCATGCGGCCCGGCGTAGCGATCACCACGTCGGAACCCATCAGCATGCCCTTTTTCTGGATGTCCCAGCCCTTGCCGTCACCGCCGCCGTAGACGACCGTCGTCGAGACGGGCAGGTAGTAGGAGAAACCCTGGAACTGCTGGTCGATCTGCTGCGCCAGCTCGCGCGTCGGCACGATGATGACCGACTTGATGACGTTGTCGTCGTTGCCCTCGAGCAACAGTTTGTTGAGTAGCGGCAGCGTGTAGGCCGCCGTCTTGCCCGTGCCGGTCTGGGCGCAGCCGATCAGGTCGCGGCCCTCCAGAATCACGGGAATCGTATGTTCCTGCACCGGGGTCATCTCCTCGAAGTGCATATCGTCAAGACCGTCGAGGATTTCATCCTCCAGGTCGAGTTCGTCAAAACGCATCTCTCAAATCCTTTCCTTTTGTTTTATTCGTTCATACCAGTTTGCGCCGCGCCGATCTCCTCGCCGAAGAGCGTCGCGGGCGTGCAGCCCGTGATGCGGACCCGCACATAGTCCCCGACGCGGTGCGTGCCGCGATCGAAGACCACCACCTTGTTCTGCGACGTGCGTCCCGAGAGCTGCTTCGCGTCGCGCCGCGACTCGCCCTCGACCAGCACCTCGAACTCGCGCCCCACGTCGCGCAGGTTGCTCGCATGCCCCAGCTCGTTCTGCAGCGCAATGATCTCCTGCAGGCGCCGCGACTTCACCCCGTCGGGCACGTCGTCCGGCAGGTGCTTCTGCGCGAAGGTTCCCGGGCGCTCCGAATACTTGAACATGTAGGCGAAGTCGTAGCCCACCTCGCGCATGAGCGACAGTGTCTGGAGGTGCTCCTCCTCCGTCTCGCCCGAGAAGCCGGCGATAAGGTCCGTCGTGATGGCGCAGTCGGGCATCAGACGGCGGATCGCCGCCACGCGGCTCAGGTACCACTCGCGCGTGTACCGGCGGTTCATGCGCTCGAGCATCGACGTCGCGCCCGACTGTGCCGGCAGGTGGATCGCCCGGCAGATGTTGGGCGTCGCGGCCATCACCTCGAGCAGGCGGTCGCTCATGTCCTTGGGGTGCGATGTGGCGAAGCGCACGCGCAGCAGCGGCGAGATGGCGGCCACGCGCCGCAGCAGCTCCGGAAAGTCAACCTCCCCGGCACGGTACGAGTTGACGTTCTGCCCCAGGAGAGTCACCTCACGGTAGCCGTTCTCGAAGAGCGTGCGGGCCTCGTCGACGATCGTCTGCGGGTCGCGGCTCCGCTCGCGGCCCCGCGTGTAGGGCACGACGCAGTAGGAGCAGAAGTTATTGCAGCCGCGCATGATCGCCACAAAGGCGCTCACGCCGTTGCGGTCGAGACGCACGGGTGCGATCTCAGCATAGGTCTCCTCGGTCGAGAGCAGGACATTGACCCCCTTGCCGCCCGCCTCGGCCTCGCGCACCAGGTGCGGCAGGTCGCGGTAGGCGTCCGGTCCGGCCACGACATCCACGCCCGTCGGTCCGTCGAGCAGCCGCTCCTTCAGCCGCTCGGCCATGCAGCCGATGATGCCGACGACGAGCCCCGGTTTTGCCCGGCGGTAGCGCTTCATCTCGGCCAGCCGGCCCCAGATGCGCTGCTCGGCGTTGTCGCGGATCGAGCAGGTGTTGATCAGGATGACGTCCGCCTCGTCGAGGCGCTCCGTGTAGACATACCCCTCGCGCTGCATGATCGAGACGACGATCTCCGAATCGCCGACATTCATCTGACAGCCGTAGGTCTCGATGAAAAGCTTGCGGCCCGCGCCCTGCAGCGGGCGCAGCGTATTGGTCTGCATTTCCATCCTCTATTCGGCCTGAATGTCGTTCTTGTCGGGGAACTTCTTGAAGCCCTCGCCGAAGGTCTCGTAGGCGTCCGTCACCACGACGAAGGCCTGCGGGTCGATCTCGCGGATCTTGTGCTGCACCTGGCGCACCTCCTTGCGGCTCACCACCAGGAAGATCATGTCGCGCGCGGCGTCCGTGTACATGCCGCGCGACTTGATGTAGGTGGCGCTGCGGTCCAGGTCCTCGATGATGAAGCGCTTGAGCTCGGCGTGGTTGTCGCTGATGATGAAGAGCAGCTTGTCATACGACGCGCCGTCGAGCAGGTAGGCCACCACGCGCGAGGTGATGTAGATCGTGATGAGCGAGTAGAGCGTCAGCATCCAGCCGTTCGAGGCCGCCTCGCCCGTGCCCAGTCCGAAGCCGATGACGGCCAGACCCGACAGGACGACGAAGCCGTCGGCCAGGAAGATGCCCGTCGAGAACTTGATGCCCGCGAACTTCTGCAGCAGCATCGCCACGATGTCCGTACCGCCCGTGGTGGCCTGCTGCCGCACGACAAGGCCCTGTCCCACGCCGATGACCACGGCGCCGATGACGCACGTGAGCAGCAGGTCGTTCGACAGATCGAGCCGTCCGCCCAGCAGCAGCGCCGGATCGAGCGACTCGACCGCCGCCTCGTCGGGATAGACCAGCCGCGTGAGGATGTTCATGAAGCCCGGCGTGTAGAGCGCCGCCAGCACGGTGCGTGTGCCGAACTGCCCGCCGAAAACGAGCATCGCGATAATCATCAGCGGCACGTCGAACATGTATCCGAAGGTTCCGACCTGGATCGACGGGAAGATGTTGTGCAGCACGATACCCATGCCGTAGACGCCGCCGGGGACGAAGTTGTAGGGGTTGACGAAGAGCACGAATCCCGATCCCATGATCGAGCAGCCCACGAAGATGAGGATCCACGAACGCCACCACGCCCACGACCCCATGGGCTCGAGCAAAGCCTTTGTATTCATACGGTATAATTTTGCACAAAGATAGCAGAATTCCGCGAAAAACACAGGCTGCGCGACACGGATTTTTCATGCCGCTGTTCCGAATCTGAAAATTTTTGCTATATTTGCGTGAAGAAAAAGCAATCGGAAAGCCATGATTCTGACATATTACACCGCTACGACCATGATTCTGATCGCCTATCTGCTGGGCTCGATTCCGAGCGCCGTGTGGATCGGCAAGAAATACTACGGCATCGACATCCGCGAATACGGCTCGAAGAACGCCGGCACGACCAACATGCTGCGCGTGCTGGGCAAGCGGGCCGCACTGCCCGTCTTCGCCCTGGACTTCATGAAGGGCTTCGTGGCCGTGACGCTCATCGAGCTGCTCAAGTACGACGAGAACATCAGCGACATGTGGCTCATCAACATCAAGATCATCGCCGTCTTCGCCGCCGTGCTCGGACACATCTTCCCGATCTTCGCCGGATTCCGCGGCGGCAAGGGCGTGGCGACGCTCGTGGGCGCCGTGACGGGCATCTACCCGCCCGTGGCACTGCTCTGCTTCGGCGTATGGCTCGTCGTGCTGATGATCTCGCACTACGTCTCGCTCTCGTCGATGGTCGCCGGATGCTGCTTCCCCTTCTTCACGCTCGTCTCACCGAAGGTCAACGAATCGATCCCCTTCGTGGTCTTCTCGTTCGTCATCGCCGTGCTGCTCATCTGGACCCACCGCAAGAACATCGAGCGCCTGAAGGCCGGCACCGAGTCGAAGATCTACATCTGGAAACCCCGCAAGGTCAGCGGAGAGCCGCCCCGCAACGGGAACGGCGGCCAGACCCCGTCCGGAAAGTAGTCCTCCCCGAAAAAAGGACTTTCCGGACCAATTTTCCCGAATGACGGAATAAAAGTCCCCGAAAGGATTTCGGGAGCGTTTTTTCCGTATCTTTGCCCCCAGAACCGTGTATCTTCCCTTTACACCAACCTATGTTACAGGAGAATCTGATAAAAATCTACGAAAAGAGCTTCCGCGAGAACCGTGAAATGTCGGCACTGACCGACTACTTCAAGAACGAGACCTTCTCCTACTACGAGATGGCCAAGGAGATCGCCAAGCTCCACCTCGTCTTCAAGAAGGCCGGCATCAAACGCGGCGACAAGATCGCCCTGATCGGCCGCAACAACCCCCGCTGGTGCATCACCTACATCGGCACGATCACCTACGGTGCGGTCATCGTGCCGATCCTGCAGGACTTCACCCCGGCGGACGTCATCCACATCATCAACCACTCGGAGAGCCGCCTGCTCTTCCTGGGCGACAACTTCTGGGACGTGATCGAGGAGGACCAGATCCGGCAGATCGAGGCGGTCTTCTCGCTGACGGACTTCCACGTGATCTACGAACGCGACGGCAAGTCGCTGACCAAGTTCCAGCGCGACATCCTGAAGAACTACCGCAGCAAGTACCCGCGCGGATTCAGCATCAACGACATCAAGTACCCCGAGGTACCCAACGACCAGGTCATCCTGCTCAACTACACGTCGGGCACGACCGGCTACTCAAAGGGCGTGATGCTCACGGTCAACAACCTCACGGGCAACGTCCTGTTTGCCAAGTCGGCCGTCAACACGCAGACCGGCAACCACTACTTCCAGCAGGGCGGGCGCACGCTCTCGTTCCTGCCGCTGGCCCACGCCTACGGCTGCGCCTTCGACTTCCTCGCGCCGCTGGCCGTCGGCGGACACATCACGTTGCTCGGACGCATCCCCTCGCCGAAGATCCTGCTCGAGGCAATGGCCGTCGTCAAACCCACGGTGATCTGCTGCGTGCCGATGATCCTCGAAAAGGTCTACCGCAAGCAGGTACTCCCGATGCTCGAGAAGGGACCCATGTCGATCGCCATGAAGATTCCGCTCCTCAACTCGGCCATCTACTCGGTCATCCGCAAGAAACTCATGGACGCCTTCGGCGGCAACGTCTCGATCTTCATCGTCGGCGGCGCCCCGATGAACCAGGAGACCGAATCGTTCCTCATGAAGATCCGCTTCCCGATCACGATCGGCTACGGCATGACCGAATGCGCCCCGCTCATCAGCTTCACGCCCGACAACGAGTTCAAGCCCGGATCGTGCGGCCGCTATCTGAAGGATCTGCTCGAAGTGAAGATCGACTCGGCGGACCCGGAGCACACGGCCGGCGAGATCCTCGTACGCGGCGAGCACGTCATGAAGGGATACTACAAGAACGACAAGGATACGCAGAAGGTGCTCGACGCGGACGGCTGGCTCCACTCGGGCGACATGGGCACGATGGACCCCGACGGCACGCTCTACATCCGCGGCCGCTCGAAGACGATGATCCTCTCGGGCAACGGACAGAACATCTACCCCGAAGAGATCGAGGACAAGCTCAACAACATGTACCTCGTACTCGAATCGCTCGTGATCGACGTTGGCGAGGGACGCCTGCGCGCGATGGTCGTCCCCGACTACGAGCAGGCCGAGGCCGAGGGGGTCGACAAGAACGACCTGCCCGAAATCATGCAGAACAACCTCAAGGAGCTCAACACGCAGCTGGCTGCCTACGAACGGGTGGCCGAGATCGTCCTCTACCCCACGGAGTTCGAGAAGACGCCGAAACGCAGCATCAAGCGTTACCTCTACAGCCCGTCGCTGCTGAACAAGTAGCCGTCGCGGGCGTCGGGAAGAGTCGCAGGATTGGGACGGCCCACAAACAGGCCGTCCCAATCAATTATGAACAACCGCATACAAGGAAAGGCATGAAAAAAGGGCTGTTGGTTTGTCTGGTTTTGCTTTGCGGCCTCGGACGGGCGACAGGGCAAACCGAAGTGTGCCTGGTAGGGACCCGGCACGAACCCTGCGCTTACTTCAACAGCGACAGCGTCCATCTCATCCTGTCGCGGGTACGGCCCGACGTGGTGCTGATGGAACTGGACTCCTCCTTTTTCGACCGGAACTTCCGCTTCGACCTGGAGCGGTATCCCGACCTGCTGTCGACGAACGAAACCATCGCGGCGCACCGCTATCAGCAGGAGCGGGGCGTGGATTTGCGTCCTTTCGAGATCACGGGCCGGAACGAATGGTATCGTGCGCACCGCTACTTTGAACGGCAGGACAGCATGTGGCGCGACGCGCTGGCCCTGTATCGGGCGGACCGGCTGAGCCGGAAGGACCGGGAGGACATGGAGCTGATTCTCCAGGTGATGAACTACAACGACATGCAATTCGCTTCCCCCCGGGACATGAATTCCAGCATGACGATGGGATACCTGACGCTCCGCGAGTACATACTTTACCAAAAGTTGGTCTCCATCGTGGAGAGCGAGCCGCAGCTCGGCCGCTGGCGGGACTTTGTCCGGATATGGTCCTCCCGTTGGTATGAGCGCAACGGGGTGATGGCGGCCAATATCCGGCGGATGGCCGAAGCCTATCCCGGCAAACGGCTGCTGGTTCTGGTCGGGCTGGAGCACAAGCCCGGACTGCTGAAACTGCTGAATGCGTGCGACGGAATCGTATTGAAAGAATATTGGGAGTTTCAGGAGTGAGGCTGCGACCGGACAAAAGGAAATATCAGCCGAAGTCGGGAGCGTTTTCCATGGATTTTTCCGTATCTTTGCTCCCATGAGAGTTCTCCGCAAACAGGCCATCGGCGAAAACCTGCTCTACCTCATGGTATGGGCGGCCATCATCCTCGTGCCAGTGCTCAACTCGCAGATGATGTCCGAGCTGCACATCAACCTCGAGAACGTGCTCATCGCCTGGCGGCAGATCGCCCCCTACCTCGTCATCTTCATCATCCACAACTACCTGCTGGCGCCGCGGCTGATGCTCCGCCGCCACTACAAGGCCTACGTCCTGTGCGACATCGCGCTCATCATCCTCGTCTTCTGGATCGTCTACCTCTACGAGGAACGGCTGTCGGACCACCTCGCCCTGCAGGGCACCCCCGAGGCGGTCGATGCCTACCGCAAGGCGTCGTTCTCGAATCTGGAGATCTACTGGAACGTCGTGCTGGGCTTCTTCATGACGGGCGCCAACACGGGCATCAAGCTCATCTACCAGTCGATGCGCGACGAGCAGAAGATGGAGGAGCTCAAGCGGCAGAACCTCCAGGCCGAGATGGACTACCTGAAGTACCAGATCAACCCGCACTTCTTCATGAACACGCTCAACAACATCCACGCCCTGATCGACATCGACACGGAGTGTGCGAAGAGTGCGGTCATCGAGCTCTCCAAGATGATGCGCTACGTGCTCTACGACTCGGGGCGCGAGCTCATCCCGCTCAACAAGGACCTCCAGTTCCTGCAAAACTACATTGAGCTGATGCGCATCCGCTACACAGACACGGTGGACATCCGCGTGGAGTATCCGCACGACCTGCCCGAGCAGGTCTCGATCCCGCCACTGCTGCTGATCGTCTTCGTGGAGAACGCCTTCAAGCACGGCATCAGCTACAACCGCCCGTCGTTCATCCGCCTGACGGTCGCCTACACGGAGGGCCGCGTGCGCTGCACGATCGCCAACAGCCGCCACGGAACAAGCCGCGGCCACGCGACCGGCATCGGACTGGAGAACGTCCGCAAACGCCTCGCGCTCATCTACGGGGACGAGAACTACTCACTCGAGATCCGCGAAGAGGAGGACACCTATACCGTAAACCTGATTATCCCGACGCTCCATGCTTAAGTGTATCGCCATCGACGACGAACCGCACGCGCTGCAGAAACTGAAGATCTACATCTCGAAGATCCCCTATCTGGAGCTCGTCGCCACGTGCCACAACGCCTTCGAGGCGCAGCAGCTGCTCGCCGGACAGGCCGTCGATCTGATCTTTCTGGACATCAACATGCCCGACCTGAACGGGGTGGATTTCGTGCGCACGCTGCACGAGCGGCCGATGGTGATCTTCACGACAGCCTATTCAGAGTATGCCGTCGAGGGGTTTCGGCTCGACGCCATCGACTACCTGCTCAAACCCTACAGCTTCGCCGACTTCAGCCGCTCGGCAGCAAAGGCGCAGTCGCTCTACGAACTGCTCCACCGCCCCCGCACGACCGGCTCCGACGAAGAGACCGAGGCGCTGCCCAAGGACCGCGAATACATCTCCGTGAAGGCCGACTACAAGGTCTCGCTCGTACGCATCGCCGACATCGTCTACCTCGAAAGCGAGGGCGAGTACGTCCGCATGCACCTTGCGGACGGCTCGACGATCACGACCCTCTTCCGCCTGAAGAACATGGAGGCGGCACTGCCGGCCGACACCTTCATGCGCGTACACCGCTCCTACATCGTCAACCTGCGCTGTATCAAATCCTACGTCAAGGGGCGCATCTTCCTCGGGGAGACGGAGTACGTCCCCATCGGCGAGAACTACAAGGAGGCGTTCCAGCACTACATCGAACGCATGTACCGGAATCTGTAAGCGACCGCCGCGCAGGGATGCTACCGCGCCGCGGAGAGGTCGGGGAAGCCGGACAGCTGCACATAACACCCGTCACGGCATTCGCAACAGTAGTGCACGCGGCCGTTCGTCAGCACGACATAGCGCGCCCCAAGCACCGAATTGTAACGCACGACCTGCGAAAGGACCTTCTCGTTGACCGGCACGTCGGGAGCCTTGCACTCGGCGACAAGCAGCGGACGGGCACAGCCGTCCACGACCACGACATCGGCACGCTGCGGCTGCCCGTTGATCGCCACGGCGTACTCCGCGACGAGCCGTCGGGGCTGCACGCCGCAATGCGACACGAGAAACGCGACAAGGTGCTGCCGCACCCACTCCTCGGGTGTCAGCACGAGGTACTGGCCCCGCAGCGCATCCCACACCTCGACGTTGTCGCCGCGCTGCCGCGCGCGCAACCGAATGGCAGGAAAGTTGAGTTTGGGGAGCCGGAGCATTGACGTATCGAAAAAATTCGTATCTTTATCCGGTAAATATACGAAACTTATGCGAAGAGTATTTGCGATTGCAGCCATTTTTTCGTGCTGGGGCCTCGCCGCACAGCCCTGCGCCCCCTCGGAAGGGCGCGAACAGCCGCGCTGCGAAGTGATCGCCTACCCCACGGCCGAGGCGGCCACGGCGGCCGACGGCGGCAACAACCGCTATTTCACGCGCATCACCCAGTGGGCGCGGCAGAGCGACACGCTCTCGACGCCCTTCACCGTACCGTTCGTCTGGGCCAACCGGCAGGTGCTCTTCCACGTCGGCTCGGCCTCGGTGCCCTATGAGGTACTCGTCAACGGACGGCGCGTGGCCCGCAACGCCGACGGCAACACCCCGGCGGAGTTCAACCTCACGCGCTATGTCCGCGAGGGCCGCAACCGGCTGGACCTGATCCTCACCCAACCCTCCGACGCGGCGCCGCTTGAGAGCTGGAAGGAGGCCGGAGCTGCCCCCGGAGTCACGGACACGTGGATCATGAGCCAACCGACGATGCGCGTGCGCGACGTCCTGACGAAGTGCTGGCCGAGCAACGACGGCGACGGCACGGCCGTGGCCGAGGTGGGCATCGTCGTGAAGAGCAGCGCCCTCAATCCGCGCACCTCGCGCATCTACTACGATCTGCTGACACCGTCGGGCGAGACCGCCGCCACGGGATACAAGGAGCTGACGCTCGACATGCGCCGCGAGGATACGCTGCGTTTCGTGACCCGCATTCCGGCCCAGCTGCTCTGGAGCGCCGAGCTGCCGACGCTCTACACGCTGCGCCTGAAGACGCAGCACGAAGGGCGCTTCGGCGAATACCTCGAGCTGCCGCTCGGCTTCCGCACCGTCGCCACCGACCCGCAGGGCCGCATGACGATCAACGGCCAGCCGGTGCGCCTGCACGCCTACGAGATCAATCCGCAGATCGTCAGCGCCAACCTGCTGGCCCGGCTGCGCGAACTGGGCTTCAACACCCTGAAGTTCATGCCGGGGTACATCTCGCCCGAGCTGCTGGAGATGTGCGACATCCAGGGCGTCTACGTCGTCGTCCAGGCCCCAATCGACTCCAGCAAAAGCGGCGCCTCGCGCCGCAAGGAGGGCAACCCCTCGAACGACCCGGCCTGGCAGGCCGCCTACATCGAACGCACCGGGGACAGCTACCACACGACCAAGCGCCACCCGTCGGTGATCGCCTTCTCGCTGGCCAGCATGTCGTCGAACGGCATCAACCTCTACGAGAGCTACCTGAACCTGAAGCGCTACGGCGATTCGCGGCCGATCATCTACCCCGACGCCGCGGGCGAGTGGAACGACGATCCGCTGCTGCTGGACTGATCCCGGCCGCCGGACCGGCATGTCGGCCCGGGGCGCAGGATCGGACGGCGCGGGCGGCCGGCACATGCGGTCCATAATTACAGGTGCGGAACAGAAAAGCTCCCGATTCCGGGGCAAAAAGGGACTTTCGGAGCAAAAAACACATTTTTTTGAAAATTTTTTCCGGTTTTATTTGGAGATATAAAAATTATAGCTACCTTTGCACTCGCAATCACGAATGATTGATGCCTCTCTAGCTCAGTTGGTAGAGCACGACACTCTTAATGTTGGGGTCCAGGGTTCGAGCCCCTGGGGGGGTACTAAAAGAGAGCAAGCAAAACTTGCTCTCTTTTTTTTGCATACGAACCTAAATACACCTGTGTCATGTACGATTACGATAATCGAGTGGTCATCACGCTCGACGCCGGCGGCACGAACCTCGTGTTCGGAGCCATGCAGGCCAACAAATTCATTGTCGATCCCATCACCCTCCCGTCGAATGCCGACAACCTGGACAAGTGCCTCGCCACGATGGTCGAAGGCTTCCGTCAGATCATGGCCCGCGTGCCCGAAAAGCCCGTGGCGATCAGCTTTGCCTTCCCCGGCCCGGCCGACTACCCCAACGGCATCATCGGCGGCTACCTGCCCAACTTCCCGTCGTTCCGCGACGGCGTAGCCCTCGGCCCCTTCCTCGAGGCGAAATTCGGCATCCCGGTCTTCATCAACAACGACGGCGACCTGTTCGCCTTCGGTGAGGCGCTGGGCGGCGCCCTGCCCGAGGTCAACGCCCGGCTCGAAGCACTCGGCAGCTCGAAACGCTACAAGAACCTGCTCGGGTACACCTTCGGTACGGGATTCGGCATCGGCATGGTCATCGACAACCGCCTCAACCGCGGCGACAACTCCTGCGTCGAGACCTTCTGCCTGCGCCACAAGAAGATGCCCGACATCATCGTCGAGGACGGCGTGGCCGTGCGTGCCATCAAGCGCGTCTACGGCGAGCTGACGGGCAATCCCGACCACGGACTCGAGCCGAAGGACATCTGCGAGATCGCCGACGGCACGCGCGAGGGCGACGCCGAAGCGGCGAAGAAGGCCTTTGCCGAGCTGGGCGAGGTGGCCGGCGACGCCATGGCTACGGCCGTGACGCTCGTCGACGGACTGATCGTCATCGGCGGCGGCATCACCGCAGCCCGGCGCTACATCATGCCGAGCCTGCTGCGCGAACTGCGCGCAAAGATTCACCAGCTGAACGGCAACGAGCTCAACCGCGTCCAGATGAAGGTCTACGACCTGGACAACGACGAGGAGTTCGCCGCCTTCGCCAAGGGTGACCTGCGCACGCTGAAGGTCTACGGTACGGACCGCTATGTGGCCTACGACCCGCAGAAGCGCGTCGGCGTCATGATCTCGAAGCTCGGAGCCAGCAAGGCCATCTCGGTCGGCGCCTACGCCTTTGCGTTGAGCCAGCTGGACCAGGAGGCCGGCAAGGAGCAGTAATCGCGTCAAAACGCCCCGAAAGGTCAAAAGAAGGGACTCCTGCGAAGACCCGGGCGAAGGCAAAAGCGGCCCCGGGCTGGCGCAACGGACGGATCCCCTGCGGGCGCGACAAAAAGAGAGGAAACGAAGACTTCAAAAGATACAGACGAGTCATGTACAAGTTCAAACCCATTCTGAAAACCATCATCTGGGGCGGCGAGAAGATCGTGCCCTACAAGCAAATCAAGACCGACCAGCACTCCGTCGGCGAGAGCTGGGAGCTGTCGGGCGTCAAGGGCGACGAGTCGGTCGTGGCCGAAGGTCCCGACGCCGGCATGACGCTGCCCGCGCTGATCGCCCGCGACGGGGCGAAACTGCTCGGCAAAAAGAACTTCGAGTGCTTCGGCGAGGAGTTCCCGCTGCTCATCAAGTTCATCGACGCACGGCAGGACCTCTCGATCCAGGTGCATCCGAACGACAAGCTGGCCTGGGAGCGCCACCACTCGAAGGGCAAGACCGAGATGTGGTACGTCGTGGCGACGGACGAAGGTGCCCACCTGCGTTCGGGCTTCGCAAAGCAGGTGACGCCCGAGCAGTACGAAGCCAGCGTCGCGAACCACACCATCACGGACATCCTGACCGACTACCGCATCGCCCCGGGCGACGTCTTCTTCCTGCCGGCGGGCCGCGTGCACGCCATCGGCGCCGGGTCGTTCATCGCCGAGATCCAGCAGACGTCGAACATCACCTACCGCATCTACGACTACGGCCGCGTGGGTGCCGACGGCAAGCCCCGCGAGCTGCACACCGAGCTGGCGAAGGAGGCCATCGACTACACCGTGCTTCCCGACTACCGCACGCACTACGAAACGGCCAAGAACCGCCCCGTCGAGCTCGTGTCGTGCCCCTACTTCACCACGACGCTCTTCGACCTGACGAAGGAGTACACGCTCGACCGGACGGCGAAGGATTCGTTCCTCGTCGTGATCTGCATCGAGGGCCGCGGCACGCTCACCGACAGCGAGGGCAACACCGTTCCGGTGCACCAGGGCGAGACGGTGCTCGTGCCCGCCACCGCCACCTCGCTGCGCTTCACGCCCGAGGAGAACATGAAGGTGCTGACCAGCTCGATCGACTGATCCGCCGCAGACGACATGCGGCAGCGGCCCGACCGGTCCGGACCGCAGCCGAACTCCGACAAAAAAGGGCTGTCCGCAATGCGGACAGCCCTTTTTCACATCGGTATCGGGACTATTCGAGCGTTGCCCCGTATCCCGCATACTCCGCAGCCACGACAAACGTGCCGGTTGCCGGATCGTTCGTCGACAGCGGACTCTCGGTCTTCTTGGAATAGGTGCCCTTCTCGGGATAGTACGACGTCGGGTTGTTGCTTCCGTCGAAGTACATCTTCCAGCCGCTGGTGCCGTATACGATGTTGCCCGCCTTGTCGAGGTCGATATTCGGCCACGGACCGTTCGTATTGTAATCGTAGGTCACACGCATGATGGAGACATACTTCGCCGCTGTAGCGTAGAGGACGTTCTTCGAGAAGAGAACCGAACCGATCTGGTCCATCTGGAAGTAGGCCGAACCCATACCGGCCGGGTTGGAGGCACCGCTGCCATAGCTGATCAGGTCCACGAAGGTGTTGTTCGTGCAGGTGATGCTCAGGTTGGAGAGCGAGCCCGTAAGCGAAGCCTGGTGCGTCTGGAAGAGCAGCGTAAAGGCGGAGCTTACGTTTTCACCCATGCGCGAATAGAGCACGTTGTTCTCGAAGACCATCGCCCTGAAGCCCGAAAGGCCGCTCTTGAGGTGCTCCGTGAGCTTGAAGAGCGCATAGGAGGTCTCCGTACCCGGCTCATAGCGCAGCTTGCAGTTGCGGAAGATGATGTTCTCGACATACGAGCCCTCCTTCGTCGAGCTGTACGATGCGAGCAGGCTCTTGCCGTTGCCGAAGGTGATGTCGCAATCCTCGAAGATCAGCGTCCGGGCACCGCCGACGTCGTTCGTCATGGTGAAGAGCTGCGAGTTGGCGCCGTTGCGCATGTCGATTTCGAGGTTCTTGAAGGCGAAGACGGCATCGCGGTTGCGCAGGTGGAACTGGTTTTTCAGGTTGAGCTTGGTCTTGCGGTCGGCATAACGGCCGATGAAGACGGCGTCGTTCTGCATGTAGTTGTTCGCCGTGGTGATGGCAAACGAATTGTTCGCCTCGCCGCCGTCAAGGAAATAGACCGAAAGCGTACTGCTCAAGGCCAGTTCCGTATCGGGATTCTCCGCCGTAACGAGCTTGAGCCTCTCCGAATCCTTGTTGTAGATAACCCCTTCGATCTCGACACCCGACACGTAGTAGTCGTTGGGATCGAGCGCCTCGGCAGCCGTCGTTCCCTCCGCCGAGACCACTTCGCTGAAGAGCTCGCCGGCATAGGCCACCACGTAGATCGTATAGGCCGTCTCGGCCTTCAGCCCCTCGACCGTCACCGAGGAACCCACGACCGCCGTACCGTCGGACAGCACCTTCGCGGCATCGGGAGCCTCCTCGGTCGATTCGAGGCAGAGGTACTTCCAGCCGTCGGCATTGGCCGATACCGTCACGTCGAAGGTCAGCGTCGAAGCGGTCGGGACCACCGTCCCGGAGAGGGCGACCTCCACCGTCGGAGCCACGGCCTCGGCGCCCGTGCACTCTACCTGGATCTTCGAGATGCACGAATACTTGCCCGACACGGCCAGAATGGCCACATCCTGCTCGGAGTTGGCCGTGGCGCGCGTCCCGGCGGCCGGAGCCGTCACGACGAGTTCGGCCACACCCTCGACCGCCTCGGTCAGACGGGCCGTCCACCCCTCGGGAGCCGTCACGATCGTCTGGTCGACACCCGTCATCTTCACCTCGAAGCGCTTGGTCGCACCTGCATCGAAGAGCTGCACGCCCTCGGTCGGAGTGACGATCTGGCAGAGGAAGTCCTTCAGGATGGGGATGAGCAGCTCGCGGCCGTCGAGCAGCTTGATGTAGAGGCAGTCACCCTCGATGCGCACCGCCTCGAAGAACTTGTCGGTCACCTCGTTCGAGCCCACCGCCTTGACGGGATTGCCGGCCGTGTCGAGCACGTTGTCGTAGGTCTTGCCGCCGTCGTAGCTCACCTGCCAGCAGCCCGTCGTCTCGTCGACGCGGAACTGCGGCGTCACGCCGTCCTCGGCCTCGGCCTTCACGCCCAGCGACGTGAAGGTCTTGCCGCCGTCGTAGCTCACCTGCCACATGCCGTTCTCGTCGATGCCGATGACGGGAATCACCGCCTCGGCCTCGCTGCCCTGGACGAGTTCGATGGTCTCGCCGTTGGTCAGCGTAATCACATACTTGCCGTCGACGACCTCGACCTCGGAGATCGTGGCGCCGCCGTAGAGCGCCTGCAGGGCCTCGATGTTGCCGTTGAGCGCGTCGACCTGCGTTTCGAGCGCCTGCACGCGGCTCTTCAGGTCGTCGATCGCATCCCACAGGTCGTCGTTGTTGTCGCACGACTGGAAAGAGGCAGCCAGCGCGACGAAGAACAGGATCAGATACTTTTTCATAATGTTTATCGCATATTGTTATTTATTTCAGTGAATTGAGCCATCCGGGCACATACCCGAGGCGCTCGCGCAGCTGCGCCTCGTAGAGCGACTGCGGCTCGACGGGCGTGCCGTTGCTTTCGAGGTAGAGCGTCTGCAGCTCGTCGCTCGACTCCGACTCGGCCCAGCCGCCGGCAGCCTCGGAGTAGACGCCGAAGTTGACCGCGGCGCCGTGGAAGCCCACGATGATCGGCGGCATGATCTTCCACCAGTCGTTGTTCGGGAGCCACCACTTGAACACCCCGCCGCCGAAGTCGTGCTTCGCCCGCGTGGCATTGAGGTTCCAGAGCGTCAGGTCGCGCAGGTGGTTGGGGACGTTCGAGACGTCGCCGCCGAAGCGCCACTGCACGAAGCCGCCCGTACAACGGTCCACGAGCGTGGCCCGCGGCTGCTTGGAGTGCGACTCGAAGAGGGCGTCGTCACCCCACGTGTTGTTCCACAGCACGGTGCCGATCGACTGGTTCGAGACGCCCGACGCGTGGTACTGTCCGGCATTGTCGAGGAACGTGCCGCCCGGCAGGCCGCTCGACGTCGTGCACTCGTAGCCGCTCGTGCGGTCCACGACCTTGCCGATGAAGACGCGCGAGGAGCCCTGCGCCCGCACGGCCGAGTGGCCGCGGTTGCCCGTGATCGTGATGTCGTAGGCCGAGCAGTTGGCCGCCGAGGAGAAGGTCAGGGCCTCGCTCACGTCCTCGAAGTCGACGCGCCGCACCCACGAGTTGGTCAGACGCATCATGTTCAGGGGCTTGAAGGCGCCGTCGTCCTCCCACGAGACGTGGTGGCCGAAGTTCTCCTTCGCGTCACCCACGAAGGTCAGGTCCTCGACGCCGACATTTTCGTAATGGGGATACTCGCGGATCTCCCAGTTGTACCGGGCCTCGACCTCGTGCATGATCGGCTCATGGAAGGTCACCGTACCGTTGCCGACCGACTTCACCTGATGGTAATCGTAGACGCAGACGGTCTGGATATCGCTCATGGCGGGTTTGTCCACGGTTTTTGGGGCCAGCTCCTTGGCCACCAGCTCGGGGTCGTTGTTCTGCAGGTAGAGCATCACCCAGTCTCCTGCCGAGATGCCGGCCGTCGAGGCCACCTTCACCGAGAAGGCGCCCTTCGCGGCATCTTCGGTCACGCTCGTCAGGGCCGAATAGCTGTTGCCGATGCGCGTGCTGTTGTGCTTGATGTTCAGCATCACGGGCGACGACCACAGATCGGACGTGGCGGGATAGTTCTTCGTCTTCATGATCAGGCGCGTCTTGTCGCGGCCGGCACCCTTGATGACGAAGTTGCCGCCCAGAAGGATGATGTCCGAGCTGCTGTACTCGATGGTCTGCCCCTCGTTGACGATCGGCGTGTCGCGCCGCGCATCGTCCGTCTCGTCGTGCAGGACGTAGTCGCCCTCGGGGAAGTAGATGATCGCCCGCGCATTGGCGTTGGCATGCGTGTCGCCCGGGGCACGGTAGAGCTTCAGCTCGCGCAGCAGCGCGCAGAACGCCTCGCGCGAGGAGGTCTGGCCCGTGGGATCGAGCCCGTAGTCGAGGACGTTGTAGACCTTGTAGCCCAGGCCCCAGACGTCGGGCGGCGCCACCTCGCCGTGTCCGTAACCGGCATACGAATAGTCGAGCAGGACGTTATCCGCAGTTCCGGCCTTAAAATTTCGCCACGCCGCGCAGGCGTTGGCATCCAGCTGCTCGTTGAGCAGCACGACTTCCAGCGGCACGATCTTCAGATACCCCTTCGGAGAGGTCACGACAACCGACAGCGTCACCGGCTCCTCGGCCTGACGGACCACGGCGGGTGCCGTGACGATCAGCTCGGTCTCCGTAAGCTCGGCGCGCCAGCCCTCGGGGGCTTGGATCACCGCCTCGGCCACGTTCGACTGCACGACCTCGAACGAACGCGTCTCCCCGAGGTAGAACTTCTCGCTCTCCCCGGCCACGATCTCCAGTCCGAAGTCGTCGCAGACGGGCAGCGTCAGCTTCCCGCCCGAGAGCAGCTCGATGGAGAGCAGTCCGCCCGCCTCGTCGTACTCCACCTCCTTGAAGACGGAGCTGTAGCCGATGACGACGTTGCCGCCCACGGCATTGACCGGCTGGCCGTTCTGCAACAGGGGTTCGTAGGTGGCGCCGCCGTCGAGGCTCACCTCCCACGTGCCGTCCGCCGCGACGCGCAGCCGGGGCGTGATGCCGGACGCATTCTCGACGTGCTCCCCGTCGGCCACTGGCCAGGCGGGCACTTCGCTGCCGCCGACCAGCAGGCGCGTGAAGGTCGCCCCGCCGTCGAGGCTCACGATCCAGTAGCCCTCGGCGTCGATGTTCAGCAGGGGCACCAGTGCATCGAGCTTTTCACCCTCGATGATGAGGTACTTGCTGCCGTCGCTCAATTCGAGCACATAGCCTTTCTCGTCGGGCGTGACCCCGACAATGACCGTCGATTCGTCCATCAGCCGATGGAGCGCCTCGATGCTGGTATTCACCTCGCCGACCCGGGTCTCCAGCGCGGCCACCCGGTCGCTCAGTTTCCCGATCTCGTCGCGGATACCGTCGGTCTTCTCACACGATTGCAGCACCAAGGCCGAAGCGGCCGCAATCCATAAAAACAACCTGTTCATATTCGATTTGCAGTGATAAATTAGTGTTCCGTATCGTAGGGGAGCACCCCGGAGAGCACCCGCTCGCGGTACCAGACGTCGTCGTGATCGCGCAGCAGCACGGCCAGTTCGCCGCAGAGCGAGGCGAAGAGTTCGGGATGCTCCGCGGGGGAGAGCGAATGCAGCTGGTAGGGGTCGTTCACGTCGTCATAGAGCAGCACGCGCTCCAGCGCGCCGCTGCGGTCGATCTGCAACTCCATGGTGTGGGTCAGCGTCTTCAGACCGCGCGCCTGAGGGAAGAAGCCGCGGACCAGCCCCTCGGCATCGCGCTTACCGTCGAGGTTGCGCAGGTAGAGCGCCGCACGCGGCCGCTCGGGCTGCACGGCGTCGTTGCGCAGCACGGCCGAGAAGTCGCGCCCCTCGACGCTCGCCGGGATGCGGTCGGCAAGCCCCGCCAGGCCGAGCAGCGTCGGCATGATGTCGGGCGACGAGAGCAGCAGGTCATCCACGCGGTGCGCGATCCGCCCCGGATAGCGCACGACGAAGGGGATGTTGAGCGACTCGCGCCAGATCGAGTTCTTCGGGTCGGTGACCGAGTGGCTGGTCATCGTCTCGCCGTGGTCCGAGGCGAAGACGACGATCGTGTTGTCGGTCAGCCCCTCGCGGTCCAGCGTCGCAAGCAGCCGCCCGAACTCGCGGTCGATGCCGCTCACGTTGGCGAAATAGTAGCGCGCCGCGGCCGCCTTGGCCATCGTCGTGTCGGCATTGTCGCGCACGAGCAGCTCGCCGAGCGACTTGTCCTTGTAAAGTTCGTAACCCTCCAGGTCGCAGTCCTCGGTCGAGGCATAGGGCGAATGGGGCGGGTTGATGCCGAGCATCAGGAGGAAGGGCTTGCTTCCGTCGCGCTCGCCGCCGCGGTTCTCGATGTAGGCGATTGCCTTCGAGACCTCGTGCTGCGGCGACCACTCGTCCACGTCGTGGCGGTTGCCCTCCGTATCCCAGTAGTGGGGATGCTTGTGGACGTCGTAGGTGCCGTAGGAGTACCAGTAGTTGAAGCCGTGGCGCCGCTCGGGCGGCGTGTAGGCATCCCATTCGGGCACGGCGTCGCTCACGTAGGTGCCCGGACGCTGGGGGTTGTTCTTCGTCGGATGGTCCACGTGCAGCTTGCCGATGTAGGCGCAGTCGTATCCCGCGGCGGAGAAGACGTCGCCGATGCACTCGGCATCCTCGCGCAGCGAGCTCTCGGGACGCTCCGACATGCAGTTCAGCACCACGCCGCTGCGCTCGGGATACATGCCCGAGAGGAGCATGCCACGGTGGGGGCTGCTCACGGGACAGTTGCTCACGGCCTCGCTCAGGACGACGGACTCGCCGGCAAAGCGGTCCAGGTTGGGCGTGTGGACCGGATCGCCGCGCCAGGCCACCTGCTCCGCATATTCGGGATCGCTCCAGAAGCCCAGCGACGCATTGCGGAACTGATCCGGAAAGACGTAGATCACGTTCGGATGCTCGGTCGCCGCCGGAGCGCAGGCTGCCAGGGCAAGCCCGGCAAAAGGAATCACTCTGTCAAGTTTCATCATCGCTTATCTCTTTTCAATGAGTCTAACCTCGCGTGTCGCACCCTCGCGGCACGTGAAGGTCAGCACGGTATTCTTCCGTCCGGTTTCTACCCGTACGCCGTCCGTATAGCCCTCGGCCTGCCAGCGGCCCCGAAGCGTCACACGCACTTCGGAGGCAATCGACGGGTTGTCGATCCACGAGCGCGAATAGATGCTCCGCTCGATGCGCTTGCCGTCGGCATTGAACTTCTCGTCGCTCGGACCCTCATAATAGCGCAGGTCGGGATCGGCCACGGCGACCGTCAAGGCGTCCTTCCGCTCGTCGATCATCACCAGCGACGGCAGCGACACCTCCACAAGGCGTCCCTCGCCGACCTCACCCCCACGGAAGAGGGCATAGGCCTCGATGCCGGTCGGAATGTCGCGCACGATGTGTGCCGCCGCGTCGCAGCGCACCACCTCATAGGGCAGGCGGCGGGCATAGCGGGCCGCCTCGTCGTCCGTGGCGTGCACGACCATCAGGTATTCGTAGTCGCCGCCCGAGACCTCGCCGTCGCCGTGGTCGATCCACGCCGTGGCAAAATCGTTCTCGGTCGGGGCGTCGGTCTCCTCGTGCAGCGAGTGCTGGAGGCTTCGGGCCACATGCACCCGGCCGCGCGGGATGATGTAGAGGTTGCGCAGGTTGTCGCGCAGCACGGCCCCGTTCGTCAGCTCCGCCTCGTAGGGGAAGGCGGTCACCTCGGCGCCGTCGACGACGACCGGATCGGACTCGTGCTCCAGATAGTTCTGGAAGAGCGTCGTATGCACGCCCCCCTCGGCCGCGTTCTCGATGTCCGAGCCGAGGCAGACGATGCGGTTGTCGAAGAGGAAGACGCTCTTCTGCGCCCGGAGCGTGCCGTTGTACTTGTCGTGGTCATGGAGCCGCATGGCAAAGAGTCCGTTGCGGCCGCCGAGGCTCACGCCGCCGACGAACGTCTCGTCCGAAAGGAGCATCTCCTCGTAGCCGGAGAAGGTGTCCACGTTGCGGATGTCGGCCTTCATGCGCTCCATCGGAATCGCCAGAGCCGTCGTGCCGGGGATGTGGCACCAGTCCCACCCCTCCTGCCGGAATCCGCTGCCGAAGGCGCTCACGGGATCGCCGTCGCCGAGCAGCTGCACGCTGCCGTTCGTCAGGTAGCGCCCGTAGTGGTTGGCCCCCTGGTAGATCTCCGCCGACCAGACGTAGCGGCTGTGTCCGGCGACGGTCACGAGCCAGTCGCCGCGCCGGTGCGAGAGCGAGGCGTTGTATCCGTAGACGTGCGTCCCCTCGGGCGAGGGTTCGGCCGCGATGCCGGCCGCGCGGAAGCGCCGCGTATAGGCATCCTCCCCCGCAGCCAGCCGCAGGTAGGCGGCCGCCAGCTCCGTGTCGATCGGCTGACTGCCGTCGGGCGATCCGGCCACGGCAAGGCGCGCATAGTGCCACGGCACCAGCGCGCCGAGGCCGTCGGGATGGCGGCCCGAGAGGGCCAGCGGGAACGACCGCAGGTTGCAGTAGAAGCGCATCTCGAGCAGCGCCCGCTTCAGCACGGCGTGGCTCTCGGCGCTTACGGCGAAACACGTCTTCGAGAGCAGCCACACGGCATTCACCGCGCCGCCGCTCAGTCCGTCGACGGCGTAGGCCGGATAGTGGTGGCGGTGGTGGAAGACCGTGCCGTCGCTCTTGAAGCAGGGCGACGTTCCCTCAGTCAGCTTGTAGCCGTTGTCCACCCAGCGGGAGAAGGCCTCCAGATAGGCCGCCTTCGCGGGCGTGTCGGGCAGCATCACGATGCTCGCCAGCCGGCCGATGAGCGACGTGTTGAAGGCGTCGATGTCCATGCCGGGCACCTCGGGCGGGAGTTTCACCTCGCCCACACCCGAGAACCACTCCATGGCCTGCTGCACGTCGTGCTCCAGGCCGGCGCGGCGCAGCACGTCGCGCATGATGACCGGCGCCGTATAGAAGTTGCGCATGCTGTAGCCGAGGTGGTGCAGCGTACCCTGCGCACTGCCGGCGGCGAAGCCCTGGTCGAGCAGGTGGCGCGTCAGCAGCACGTACATCCGCTCCAGCTCCCCGCGCTCGGCCGACCCCTCCGGGGCGGCATTCCAGGCCACGGCCAGCTGGAAGAGGAAGTCGTTGCAGCCGCGCAGCGTCTGGCGGTTCGCGTTGTAGAGTTTGGCAACCTCCGTGTGTCCGAGGTTGATATAGGTCTCGGCGTAGCGCACGAACCACACGGGTTTGCCGTGCAGCGTGCCGTCGGCATTCTCCGTGATGCCGTAGGCGGCAAACTGCCGCCGCAGGGTCTCCAGCGGCTGGGGCCTGCGCCCGTCGAGCAGCAGCTCGCGCAGGCGCTCCTCGACGGTGGCCATGTCGCGGCGCTCGTCGTCACCGATCGACGCCGCAGCCTCGGGCATCGGGTTGCGCCACGACTGCAGCAGCACGAGCCAGTGCATCGTCGTCGCGGCGTTGATGAACGGGGCCTGGAAGTCGGCCGTATGGTGCCGCACGTCCTGGAACGAGGCGAGGATCCAGTGGTCGAAGAAGAGCTCGCCGGCCGGAGCCCCCTCGACGGTCACGGTCACCTCGTCCATCCCCTCCTCGGGGGTTCCCTGCATGTCGCGGTCGAAGGCGACCCAGGCGCCGCGCCAGCCAGTGAATCCGAGTCCGTAGTCGAACCACGCACAGGTGCGTCCCTGCTTGCGGAACTCGAAGCGCAGCGACCCCTCCAGCGCCTGCGGGGCATAGACCCAGAAGACGAACGAGGAGACGGAGGTTTCGCGCGGATTGGGGTTCTCGGCGAGGTACTCCACCGGAGAGGCGATGCGCACCTGCGCACCCGGCTGCGACCACTGCCAGCGCACGGAGCGGCTGCCGTGCTTGTAGTGGTCGCCCGAAAGGCTCAATGTCGAGCCCGGCGACGCCTCCATCGGCGCCGCAGACTCCTCGAACGAGAGAATCCGGTCGTCGGCGACCTCCTGCACGGGCTGGGCCGACGCGCCGGCAAGCCACATCGACGCTATGACAAAAAAGAGCAGTCTACGCATTGCAGATACGGTTTAACGGGGTTTTCGGGAGCTGCACGCAGGGCTAAAAGAGCGGTTCGCCCTTGTCGACATGCGCCTTGCGGATCAGTGCCTCGAGGAAGTAGTAGTCGGCGTAGTTCAGCGGCACGTCAATGTTGCTGCCGTGCGGGATGCTGCCCACGGAGTGCATCAGCAGGAAGCCGCCGTTCTCACCCACCGGAGCGCGGTAGGCGGGCGACGAGAGCGACTCGATGACCTTGTCGGCCTTCTCGCGGTAGAGGGCGTTCTGCGTATAGGTATACATTTCGTAGAGTGCCGAGGCGAGGACGGCGGCCGTCGAGGCGTCGCGCGGCTCGTCGGGAATGTTCGGCGCGTCGTAGTCCCAGTAGGGCACCAGGTCGGCGGGCATGTTCACGTCGTTGAGCATGAAGCCGGCCACCTTCTCCGCGTGGTCCAAGTAGCGCTTGTCGCCCGTATAGCGGTAGCAGGTCGTGAAGCCGTAAACGGCCCATGCCTGACCGCGCGCCCAGGCCGAATCGTCGGCGTAGCCCTGCGCCGTGCAGCGGCCGCGGACGTGTCCGTCCGTGAGGTCGTAGTCCACGACGTGGTAGCAGCTGTAGTCGTCGCGGAAGTGCTCCTTCATCGTGCGGTCGGCGTGGCTCACGGCAATGTGGCGGAAGGTGCTGTCACCCGAGAACTCCGACGCCTTGAACATCAGCTCGAGGTTCATCATGTTGTCGATGATGACCGGGCACTGCCAGCCGCGCTCGCCCTGCCAGCCGCGGTCGGCATCCCACGACTGGATGACGCCCGGCACCTCGCGGAAGCGCGTCGCGAGCGACCTGGCCGTCTGGACGATCACCTCGCGGTAGCCGGGGATGTTCTTCAGCCGCAGGCCGTTGCCGTAGCTGTCGTAGATCATGAAGCCCACGTCGTGGTGCCACTGCAGGTACTGGATCGAATCGAGGATCTCAGTATGCTTCTGCGCACGCGCCGCCCACGCCTCGTCGCCCGTCAGTTCATACATGTACCAGAGCGTACCGGCGAAGAAGCCGCTCACCCAGTCGTCCGTCGGGACGTAGTCGATGCGCCCGTTCTTGTAGGTCGACGGGATGCGGATCACGCCGCCCGTTTCGCTCGAATCGGCCAGCATCGCGATCTGCTGCTCGGCCACGGCCACATTCTCGTCGATGATCGGCGCGCGGCCCGGGGCCTGCGCACACGACGCGACGCCGCCGGCCAGCAGGGCGACGACCGCACATTTCGACCATACACTCTTCCAATAGTTTCTGTCTGCCATATAGTTAAAGTATTAATGTTTCCATCGCACGGCGGCCGCACCGAGAAAAAAACGACTCCGCATCCGATTCCGCACCGGACGCAGATCGCCCCGTCGCCAACGAACGGGCGCATCGGCCTCACTCCCTCTGTCACAAGTCCCGCGGGACTTTATCCACAAAGATAAAATAATTTCGAGACTTACGCCATTTTTTCGGACTTTTTTCCATTTCGGACTTTTTTTTCATCAATTTCGTTCGCATAAATTTTGTCGGTAAGATTCTTTTGGCTAATTTTGAATAAATTTCATTTTTCCCCGATATGACCAAACTACTGCTATACGGTGCAAGTGCCGCGCTGGGACTCCTCTCCCTGTTCGGGAGCCTGACGGCACAGGCCGCCATCGACGCGAAGATCACCTTCGAGACCGAAATCCCCAAGGCCTTCGTCTGCGGCGAAAACAGCACGATCGAATTGAGCGACCGCCACTTCAAGGACGGACGGCAGTCGCTGCACTGGAGCTGGACCGCCCCCTCGACCCTCCGCTACAACGACTTCGGCGAGCTCATCAGCTCGTTCCGCGTCAAGGGTGCCGGCATCATGCTCTGGATCTACAACCCCGTGGCGGCCGACGCCGACCTGCACTTCGCCTTCGAGACCCCGACGGGCGAAATCCCCTACCACTTCGACTTCCACCTCGACTTCACGGGCTGGCGCGCCTGCTGGATCAAGTACAACGACATGCCGGGCGACCACACCTCGCAGCAGATCTCGCGCCTGACGATCTCCACGCCCGAGGGGGTTGCGAGCGGCGAGCTCTTCCTCGACCGCCTGACCTTCGCGCGCACGAAGCTCCACGACCAGATCACCCCCGACCAGCAGATCCCCGACAACAACTGCCACCTCACCCGCGCCCTGTGGCACTGGGCGCGGCTCTGGGAGTGGGAGCAGTATGAATACGACATCCCGCTGCAGGAGCTCACCCCCGAGCAGAAGCAGCAGCTCGACCTGGTGAAGTCGCGCATCGACGCCATCGTCGAGGCCAACATGTCGAGCACGAACTACATCAACGGCACGATCATCCCGCGGGCGCTCAAGACCTTCGGCGCGGCCGCCATCCGCCACACGGCCGACGGCGGCGTCATCGGCGCCCCGCTGCTCTCGAACGACGAGTGCAACCGTCCGAAGGGCGAGCTGCGTCTGGACGACATCGAGAACATGCTCAACGCCTTCGCGCTGAACAACTACATCAACCGCGACAAGAAGTACGACGACGACTTCTTCCTGGTCATGGACCACGCCATCGACCAGGGCTTCGCCTTCGGACACGGCAACGGCACGAACCACCACTACGGCTACAACGTGCGCAAGATCTACGACGCCATGTGGCTCATGCGCGACGAGATCGCCGCCCGCGGCAAGACCGACGAGTACGTCCGCACGCTGGCCTACTGGAGCGGCCTCTCGGAAACGCGGCACCCCTACGTCTACGGCCGCGACGAGCTGCTCGACTCGTGGCACACGCTGCTCATGCCCAAGCTCATCAGCGCCCTGATGCTGCCGACCGAGGCCGAGCAGTACCGCGCCATGACGGGACTCTCGCGCTGGCTCTCGGGCAGCCTCGACTTCACGCCCGGCACCATCGGCGGCATCAAGGTCGACGGCACGACCTTCCACCACGGCGGGCTCTACCCGGCCTACTCGACGGGCGCCTTCGCCATGCTCGGCTACTACTGCAAGGCGGTCGAGGGGACCGACTTCGTCCCCACGGAGCAGGCGCGCCGCACGCTCAAGCTGGCCCTGCTGACCATGGCCCGCTACACCAACCTGCGCGACTGGGGCATCGGCATCGCCGGACGCCACCCCCTGAACAAGAACGGCCGCATCCCCGACCCCGACGTCAACGCCTTCGGCTACCTGGCCGCCCTGGGTGACCTGACGGGCAGCGGCAAGGGGGTCGATCCCGAACTGGCGGGCGCCTACCTGCGGCTCAAGGGGACGGACAAGCAGCTCAACGCACGCTTCAAGAAGGAGGGCGTCTCCGAAGGCGCCACGCCGTCGGGCTTCTTCGTCTACAACTACGGAGCGCTGGGCATCCACCGCCGCGGCGACTGGATGGTGACGCTCAAGGCCTACAACTCCGACGTCTGGTGCTCGGAGATCTACACGCGCGACAACCGCTACGGCCGCTACCAGAGCTACGGCACCGCCCCGATCATCGGGTCGGGATCGCCCGTGTCGGCCGCCGAAAGCGGCTTCGTGCAGGAGGGCTGGGACTGGAACCGCATGCCGGGCGCCACAACGATCCACCTGCCGTGGGAGCTGCTCGACAGCCCGCGCCCCGGCACGCTCATGGAGCGCAACCCCGAGCGCTTCTCGGGCGCCTCGTCGCTCGAAGGCCGCAACGGCATTCTGGCCTTCCAGTTCGTCGAGCGCGACTACAAGAACTTCACGCCCGGCGCCACGGCCCGCAAGTCGGTCTTCTGCTTCGACAACCGCCTGGTCTTCCTCGGCAGCGGCATCGACAACGACAACACGACCTACCCCACCGAGACGACGCTCTTCCAGCTGCAGCTCACCGATCCGGGCGAGCAGATGGAGGTTGGCGGCGAGTTCTACACCGACTTCCCGCTCCACGTCACCCCCGACGGTGACCGCATCGCGCTGGCCGACACGAAGGGCAACTTCTACGTCGTGCGCAACGCCGCCGGCACGCTCCACGTCCTCAAGCAGGAGCAGAGCGCCCCGAACGACAAGACCCGCCAGCTGAAGAAGGGCAACTTCGCCACGGCCTACATCGACCACGGACGGGCCCCGAAGCAGGCCGGATACGAATACGTCGTCTACGTCCAGCCCTCGAACAAGGAGATCAACCGCCTGCTCAAGAAGGACGAATACCAGGTCATCCGGCGCGACAACACGGCGCACGTCGTCAAGGACCTTCCGACGGGCATCACCGGCTACGTCTGCTTCGAGGAGTATGCGGGCGACGGCCTCGTGCGCGGCGTGACGGCCGAGACGATCGTCATGGAGCGCACGGCGGAGGACGGCACGGTGGTCATGAGCGTCTGCACGCCCGACCTCGGCATCACCGAAAAGGGCTACACGACCCGCCAGGAGAGCCAGCCCCTGCTCAAGGAGGTGCGTCTCGACGGGGCGTGGGAGCTCACGGCCGAAAACCCCGCCGTGGAGTGTGCGCCCTCCGACGCGGGCACGCTGCTGAAGGTCACCTGCCGCCACGGACAGCCCGTAGAATTTCACCTCATAAAGAAATAAACCCTTTCTACCCCACCAACCTACTCTGATTTGTTATGAAAAAAGCACTGAAACGAATGACCGCGGCAGCGCTGCTGACGCTCGCGCTATGGCTGCCCGAAGGGCTCTTCGCGCAGAACACCGTCGTCGGGCGCGTGGTCGACACGAACGACGTGCCGCTGATCGGCGTGAATGTCGTGGTCAAGGGAACGACGACCGGTACGACCACGGGAACCGACGGCAACTACACGATCAAGGTCGGCGAAAACCAGACGCTGATCTTCTCCTACCTCGGCTACACGACCGTCGAGCAGCCCGTCGGCAAACGCACGGCCATCAACGTCAAGATGACCGAGGAGGCCACGCAGCTCGGTGCCGTCGAGATTGTCAACATCGGTTACGGCACCACGACGCGGCGCGACCTGACCGGTTCGGTCGCCAAGGCCGACCTGGGGACGATGATGAAGGCCAACGTCACGAACTTCGACCAGGCGTTGAGCGGCCGCATCGCGGGCGTCGTCGTCACGACGGGCGACGGTTCGCTCGGCTCCGAGGCCACGATCACCATCCGCGGCAACAACTCCCTCACGCAGAGCAACGCCCCGCTCTACATCATCGACGGATTCCCCTCCGAAGGCTCGTTCGCGGCGTCGATCAACCCCGCCGACATCGAGTCGATCGACGTGCTGAAAGACGCCTCGGCCACGGCCATCTACGGCGCCCGCGGCGCCAACGGCGTCATCGTCATCAACACCAAGCGCGGCCACGAGGGCAAACCCACGGTGAACTTCAGCGCCTCGTTCTCGATGAGCCACATCGCCAACAAGGTCGATCTGATGGACTCCTACGAGTTCGTGCGGCTGCAGGAGGAGCTCATCGCCGCCTCGACCATGGAGAGCAGCTACTACAGCTACAGCGAGGAGCTGGACCGCAACCTCACGCTCGACGACTACCGCAACATCAAGGCCATCGACTGGCAGGACCAGCTCTACCGCACGGCCTTCCAGCAGAACTACAACGTCTCGCTCTCGGGCGGAAACAAGGAGGGGCTGCGCTACAACGTCGGCTTCTCGGCACTCGACCAGGACGGTATCATCATCCGCTCGAACTTCCAGCGCTACCAGGGCAAGGCCAACTTCACGCTGCCCATCTCGAAGAAGCTGACGCTCAACGTCAACGCCAACTATTCGCGCACGGCGACCAACGGCGTGAACCCCACCACGGCCGAGACGACCTCCTCGTCGTCGGGCTGGCTGATGTATTCGGTCTGGGGCTACCGTCCCGTAACGCCTCCCGGACAGGACATCCTCGACTCGATGCTTGACGAGGCGATCGACGGCTCGAACGACTACCGCTTCAACCCCGTGAAGACGGCCAAGAACGAGTACCGCAAAACGCTGGTCGACTACCTCAACTCGAACATCGCGCTGACGTGGAAGATCACCCCGCAGCTGACCTTCAAGACCACGGGCGGCTACGTGCTCAACAAGCGCCGCCGCGAGGAGTTCAACGGCAGCGAGACCTACACGGGCTACCCCGGCTCGCCGAGCGGCAAGGGTGTCAACGCCTCGATCTACTGGACCGACCAGACGAGCTGGAGCAACGAAAACACGCTCACCTACAAGCGCCGCTTCGGCCGCAGCCACAACGTCGACCTGATGGCGGGTCTCTCGCTGCAGGGCCAGAACTACACCTACGACGGCGTGTCGGCCACGCAGATCACCTCCGAGGAGCTCGGCATCGCCGGCATCCACACGGGCAACTACCAGAAGGTGCAGAGCAACTACTACGACTGGCGCATGATGTCGATGTTCCTGCGCGCGAACTACAACTTCCGCTACAAGTATTACCTCACCTTCTCGTTCCGCGCCGACGGCTCGTCGAAATTCCCGACCGACAACCGCTGGGGCTACTTCCCCTCGGTGGGTGCGTCGTGGAACTTCAACCGCGAGAACCTGTTCAAGGACTCCGACTGGCTCAACAACGGCAAGCTGCGCTTCTCGTGGGGTCTGACGGGTAACAACCGCACGCAGACGCCCTACGACTTCTACCAGCAGATCACCGTCAACCCCGGCTCGAACGGTTCGTTCGACTACGTCTTCGACGGCGAGCGCGTACCGGGCTACTACGTCTCGAACATGGCCAACGAACGGCTCAAGTGGGAGACCACCGAGCAGTGGAACGTCGGTATCGACCTCGGCTTCTTCGACGACCGGCTCAAGGTCACGGCCGACTGGTACGACAAGGTGACGCACGACCTGCTGCTCTACGCCCTGCTGCCGGGTTCGTCGGGCTACGAACAGGGCATGCTCAACATCGGCAAGATCCGCAACCGCGGTTTCGAGTTCACGCTCGAGACGGTCAACATCAAGACGCGGCAGTTCCAGTGGTCGACCTCGTTCAACATCGCCTTCAACCGCAACCGCATCCTCGCGCTCGTCGACGGTCAGAACTCGCTGCAGACCGCCGTGACATGGGACACGCGCTTCAACTCGCAGTTCCCCTACATCTCGCAGGTAGGCCGCCCGACGGGCATGATGTACGGCTTCATCTACGAGGGGACCTACAAGCCCGAGGATTTCGACGCCAGCGGCAACCTGCGCGACGGCATCCCGAGCTACAAGGGCAACAAGGCCCAGCCGGGCGACCTGCGCTACCGCGACATGAACGGCGACGGCAAGATCGACGACTACGACCGCACGATCATCGGCTGCGGACAGCCCCTGCACACGGGCGGCTTCAGCAACACCTTCACCTGGAAGAACTTCGACCTGAACATCTTCTTCACGTGGAGCTACGGAAACGACATCCTGAACGCCAACCGCCTGATCTTCGAGTCGGGCTACAAGAGCCAGACCAACCAGTTCGCCTCGTTCGCCGACCGCTGGACGCCCGAGAACTCCACCTCGAACATCCCGCGCACGAACGCCACGGGCAACGAGGAGTACTCCTCGCGCATCATCGAGGACGGTTCGTTCCTGCGACTGAAGAACGTCTCGCTGGGCTACACCTTCAGCGGCCGCGGCATCCGCAAGGCCGGCATCAGCTCGCTGCGCCTCTACGTCTCGGCCGACAACATCTGGACGCTGACCAACTACAGCGGCCCCGATCCCGAGGTTTCGACCCGCAACTCGGTGCTGACCCCCGGCTTCGACTGGTCGGCCTATCCCCGCGCCTACGGATTCACGGCCGGTCTGAACATCTCATTCTAACGATTAACCGTTCATTACGCCATGAAAATGAAAAACATATACAAACTGGGAACCCTGATTCTGCTCGGGGCCGCATGCTCGGCATGCACCTTCCTCGACACCGAGCCGCAGATCATCCCCAGCAAAGGCTATTACACGAATGAGACCCGGCTGAAATACGGTCTGGCCGGCGTCTACGGCGCGCTGAACAGCGAGGAGCTCTACGGCAGCTACTACTCGCTGCAGATCGCCAATGCGGACGACCTCTGCTACTTCAACAACTACAACAACGGCGAGACGCGCCCCGACCGCTACAACCACAGCGCCGGCACGTCGGTCATCTACGAGACGTGGCTCAAGCTCTACGAGGGGATCAAGAACGCCAACGAATACCTCGACGAGGCCGGCAAGGCGGAGATCGACCCCGAAGAGCTGTCGACCGACCTGAAGACCTACCTGGCCGAAGCCCGCTTCCTGAGGGCCTTCTACCACTTCCTGCTGGCCCAGGCGTGGGGCGACGTGCCCCTGCGCTCGGAGGCCGCCACGTCACCCAATCCGGTGAACGTGCAGATTGCCGCCACGCCGCAGGAAGAGGTGTTCAAGTGGTGCGTCGACGAGATCGAGGCCATCGTCTACGACCTCGACGAGGGTGTCGAGCAGACCCCCTCGCGCGTCAACCAAACCGTGGCCGAGGGCATTCTGGCCCGCATCTACCTCTTCATGGCCGGCGAAACGGTCGACCAGGTCGAGGGGCTCTCGAAGCAGGAGATGTACGGCAAGGCCGCCTACTGGGCCAACGAGGTGATCGCCTCGCAGAAACACCACCTGAACGAGAGCTACGAGCAGGTCTTCATCAACATGATCCAGGACCAGTACGACACGGAGTTCCGCGAGTCGATGTGGGAGGCCGAGTTCCTCGGTGACCGCACCAGCTCGACCTACTGGACCAACGGCCGCATCGGCGACCTGATCGGACTGAAGTCGCAGTCGGGCACGACGAACTACTCGGAGTGGGCCTGCAACTACTCCTACGGCTACTACAACGGTTCGTACACCCTCTGGCAGCTCTACTGGACGGACGACCGCACGGCCGACGAGGCCTCGAGCCGGACGGTCATCGACAAGCGCCTTACATGGAACCTGCCGGGCTACAACTACCGCGGCCTGAACAACCAGCAGATCTCCTACCAGAAGGACGGCGCGACGGTCACGGCCGTGCTCAAGCAGGCCCAGAGCATGTACAAGACCCCGTGGCTCTACAAGAACAACTTCGCCATGCCCGAGATCGAGGGGCTCGACACGAGCGTCGATAACGCCTTCGACCCGGCGGACATCATCTACGATCCGACGATCATGTGCGCCGTGCGCAACGCCGGCAAGTGGCGCCGCGAGACGATCTACGAGAACCAGATGTCGGCCAAGAGCCTCTACACGACGATCAACTTCCCGATCCTGCGCTACTCGGACGTGCTGCTGATGTACGCCGAGGCGATCAACGAATACGCCGGGGCGCCGGACGAGCAGGCCAAGGAGGCCGTGCGCGAGGTGCGCCGCCGCGCGGGCGTCGCAACCGACGAGAGCCAGTTGGGCGGTCAGGCGTCGTTCCGCAACCTGGTCCGCAACGAACGGGCCCGCGAGCTGGCCTTCGAGGGGCTCCGCAAGTGGGATCTGATCCGCTGGGGCATCTTCGTCGAGCGCATGCACCTGGCCGGCACCAACGTCCCGACCGAGTCGATGTACCTGAACAAGACCATCACGGACTATGCGGCCGGCAACTACGCCAACGTCTCCGCACGGCACATCTACCTGCCGATCCCGACCAAGGAGCTGGCCGTGAACCACGCACTCCAACAGAATCCCTTATGGTAAAACGCACAAGAGCAGCACATCCCATGAAAACAAGACGCATCACATACCTCGCGGCGGCACTGGCCCTGACCCTGGGCGCCGTCTCCTGCGAGCACGACGAGATCTACGAGCCGCTGGAGTTCTCGGTACGGCTGTCGCCGACGAACACCTACCGGGCGGGCGATCCCGTGGTCTTCAACTTCCAGGGCAACGCCGACTACATCACCGTGTGGAACGGCGACACGGGCCACGAATACAAATACCGCAACCGCACGCAGGTGGCGCTCGAGGATATCGAGTCGTGCCAGCTGACGATCGAGATCAGCCAGCAGTACGGCGGCAACCCCGAGGTGAGCAACCTCGACATGATCGCCGGCAACAAGTTCCCGGGGCTCGCGGGCAACGACGCGGCGGCCGACCGGCCGATCGTCGAGGCCATCGCCCAGAGCAACTACGCCGACTGGCAGGTGCTGGAATACACGCCCAACAAGTCCAACACCTTCGAGACCTACACCTACGACATCACCCCCTACGCCGACAACTTCTCGTTCGGCCTGCACCTCTACCAGGAGCCCGGCACGGCGATGCGCACCTACCGCATCAACCCGTCCATCACGGTCAAGCTCAAGGGCTACGACACGCAGGAGTACCCCTACTCGTCGATGAAGTTCATCACCTTCTCGCTGGCGCCGCAGCACGCCGACGACCCCTACATCCACAACGTCTCGGGCAACGGCAACCTGAAGCTCCAGGGCGAACCTGGCTCGAACAGCGCGGCCAACATCGTCTTCCAGGGCTTCAGCGCGGGCGTGATGGAGCAGATCGAACAGTGGGCCTTCATGCAGCCGATCGCCCTGAACAGCATCTCGCCCGATACGGGGCAGAGCATCAAGGGCGTGCCGGACGACGTGCCGAGCTATTCGTACACCTACGACACGCCGGGCACCTACACGGCGACGTTCCTCGCAGGTACGGGCAACTACCAGGGCGAATCGGGCATCCAGGCCTACGAAGTGACCTTCACGATCGTCGACCGGCTCGAATAACCCGCGGTTGCGAAAACAGTGAAAAAACCCGCTTTTCTGCGCGAAAAGCGGGTTTTTTCACAAGATTCGATTGCAGTTCTGCGTTCTTTTCCGTACCTTTGAATAGGCATTTGTGCCCCTTTTTGACCGAAACCGCAAAATAACAACCCATGAAACCTGATCTTCAGAGAATAGCCTCGCAATTCGCGCTCGAAGGCGCCATCGCCTCCATCGATTCGCTCGGCGACGGATTCATCAACGACACATTCATCGTCCGCACCGCGGGCGACACACCGGACTACATTCTCCAGCGCAAGAACCGCAGCGTCTTCCCCGACGTGCCCGCCATGATGGAGAACATCCGCAAGGTGACGGAGCACATCCGCCGCCGCGTTGTCGCGGCCGGGGGTGATCCCCTGCGCGAGGTGATGACCGTCGTGCCGACCCGCGACGGAGCGCTCTGCTACGAGGACGAAAAGGGCGACTTCTGGGCTGTCACGGTCTACATCGCCGACACGATCGCCTACAACAAGGCCGACACGGCAGAGCTGGCCCGCAAGGGCGGCGAGGGCATCGGCAAGTTCCAGGCCCAGCTTGCGGACTTCGACGAACCGCTGGCCGAGACGATCAAGGGATTCCACAACATCCGCCACCGCTTCGCGCAGTGGGACGAGGCGCTGGCACGCGATGCCGCGGGCCGCAAGAAGGACCTTGCGGAGGAGATCGGCTGGATCGAATCGCGCCGCGCGGAGATGCTCGCCTTCTGGTCGAAGGTCGAGGACGGGACGATCCCCACGCACGTGACGCACAACGACACGAAGATCAACAACATCCTCTTCGACAAGCAGGGCCGCGTGCTCTGCGCCATCGACCTCGACACGGTGATGAACTCCACGTCGCTCAACGACTTCGGAGACGCCATCCGCTCCTATGCCAACACGGGCGACGAGGACGACCGCGACCTGTCGCGCGTGAGCCTCTCGCTCGAGATGTTCGCCGCCTACACGGACGGCTACCTCTCGCAGCGCGCCGCACAGCTCTGCCCCGCGGAGATCGACCACCTGGCCTTCTCGGCCCGCTACATCACCTACGAGCAGGTGCTGCGCTTCCTGATGGACTACCTGGACGGTGACACCTATTACAAGATCAAGTACCCGGAGCACAACCTCGTGCGCACGCATGCCCAGTACAAGCTGCTGTGCAGCATGGAGGAGCAGTACCCCGAAATGTGCCGCATCGTCCGCGAGACGGCCGACAAGTACCGATAAAACGACACGAGCATGGAGATACGCAGAATCCCGGGAATCAACCCCGACGACATGCAGGCCGTGGACCAGGCCTTCGACGGCATCGAGGCGCAGCCGATCGGCTGCTGCAACTGGCCGGAACAGTACCCCTACACGCCGAAGGTTTCGTTCCGCATCTTCCACACGGGCGACCTGCTCTGGCTGCGCTTCGACGTGGAGGAGCGCTACACGGCGGCCCGCGTCACCGAGGACAACGGCCAGGTGTGGACCGACTCGTGCGTCGAGTTCTTCCTCGAGCTCGACGACCGCGGCTACTACAATTTCGAGACCACCTGCATCGGCCGCATGCTGCTCGGCTTCCGCAAGACGCACGCCGATGCCGTGCACGCCGACGCCCGGGTGTTGGCTTCGGTGCGGCGCATCACGACGCTGCCCGCCGAGCCCTTTGCCGAACGCGAGGGCGACAATCGCTGGTCGGTGACCCTGGCCATCCCGCCGCAGGCGCTCTTCCGTCACGACTTGAAGACGTGGAACGGCCTCGAGGCGCGCATGAACCTCTACAAGTGCGGCGACAACCTTTCGCACCCCCACTTCCTCTCGTGGCGTCCGATCGCGACTGAGAAGCCCGACTTCCACCGCCCCGAATTTTTTGAACGAGTCAAATTTCAAGACATACTATGAACAACAAGTATTCACTTCCCAAGGACGGCGGGCTGATTGCCGAATCGGCCCCGCGCGACATCATCCACCGCTACGAGAAGATCCGCACGCTGGTCTATGAAAACGAGTACGACGGCGTGCAGTACGTCGCCGACACGATCGTCAAGGCGATCCGCACCTACAACGAGATCCACTGCTCGAACGAGGTCTACGAAGAGGCACAGCCCTTCGTGCTGGGTCTGACCACGGGCCGCACGCCGCTGGGTCTCTACCGGGAACTGGTACGGCGTCACGAGGCCGGGCTCGTCAGCTTCCGCAACGTGGCCGTCTTCAGCCTCGACGAGTTCTACCCGATCAAGTCGACCGAGCAGCAGAGCCGCAACTTCCGCATCCACGAGGAGTTCCTCAACCACATCGACATCCTGCCCGAGAACGTGCACATTCCCGACGGTACGGTCCCCGAGGAGCGGATTTCGGAGTACTGCGCCTCGTATGACCACGCCGTGCGCCACATCGACCTGATGATTATCGGCGTGGGCGAGGACGGACAGATCGGATTCAACGAACCGGGCTCCTACGCCAAGTCGCGCACGCGCCTCGTGCAGCTCACGCACAACACGCGCAAGGTGCAGTCGAGTGCCTTCTTCGGGCTGGAGAACACCCCGAAGATGGCCATCACGATGGGTATCGACACGATCATGCGTGCCGACCGCATCATCCTGATGGCCTGGGGCGAGGAGAAGGCCCGCATCGTGCAGAAGGTCGTCGAGGGCGACATCACCGGCCAGGTGCCCGCCTCCTACCTGCAGGGCCACCCCAACATCGAGGTCGTCATCGACGAAAACGCAGCCCAGCTGCTCACACGCGAACAGACGCCGTGGATGGTCGGCCCCTGCAACTGGACCCCGAAATTTATCCGCAAGGCCGTCGTCTGGCTCTGCGGCGTGGTGAAGAAGCCCATTCTGAAACTCACCTACAAGGACTACATCGAAAATTCGCTCGGCGAGCTGCTCGAACAGGGCCGCACCTTCGACCAGATCAACATCGACGTCTTCAACGACCTGCAGCACACGATCTCGGGCTGGCCGGGCGGCAAACCCAATGCCGACGACTCGACGCGCCCCGTGCCGTCGACGCCGTTCCCGAAGCGCGTGGTGATCTTCTCGCCCCACCCCGATGACGACGTCATCTCGATGGGCGGTACGTTCATCCGCCTCGTACAGCAGGGTCACGACGTACACGTCGCCTACGAGACGTCGGGCAACGTCGCCGTACACGACGACGTGGTGCTCCAGAACATCGACACAGCCCGCGAACTGGGCTATGGCGACCACTTCGCCGAGGTCGAGAAGATCATCGCCGGCAAGAAGAAGGGCGAGCCCGAGCCGCGGGCGCTGCTCGACCTGAAGGGGGCGATCCGCCGCGCCGAAGCACGTGCCGCCGTGCGGTCGTTCGGGCTCAACCCCGACACGAACGCCCACTTCCTCAACCTGCCCTTCTACGAGACGGGCGGCATCAAGAAGGGGCAGCTCACGGAGAAGGACACGCAGATCATCGTCGACCTGCTGCGCAAGATCAAGCCGCACCAGATCTATGCCGCCGGCGACCTGGCCGATCCCCACGGCACGCACCGCACCTGCATGGAGGCCGTGCTCAACGCCCTGGAGGTGGTCAAGCAGGACGACTGGTTCAAGGAGTGCCACCTGTGGCTCTACCGCGGCGCCTGGATGGAGTGGGACCTCGGCATGGTGGACATGGCCGTGCCCCTGTCGCCCGACGAGCTCATCATGAAGCGTCACGCCATCTACCGCCACCTCTCGCAGAAGGACATCATGCCCTTCCCGGGCAGCGACCCGCGCGAGTTCTGGCAGCGGGCCGAGGAGCGCACGCAGAATACGGCCAAGCTCTACGACCACCTCGGCATGGCGGAGTACCAGGCCATCGAGGTCTTTGTAAAAATGTTCTGACACGCCAGACAACCACAAAAACACTTTCATCATGAGACTCATCATCGAGAATACCCCGAAAGAGGTCGCCCAGTGGGCCGCGAACTACATCATCGAGCAGATCAAGAACAAGGAGCAGTACACCTCCTCGCCCTTCGTGCTGGGTCTGCCGACGGGCTCCACGCCGCTGGAGACCTACAAGGAGCTGATCCGCCGCCACAAGGCCGGCGAGGTATCGTTCCGCAACGTCATCACCTTCAACATGGACGAATACGTCGGCCTTCCCGAGGAGCACCCCGAGAGCTACCACTCGTTCATGTGGAACAACTTCTTCAGCCACATCGACATCAAACCCGAGAACGTCAACATCCTGGACGGCAACGCCGAGGATCTGGTCAAGGAGTGTGCCGACTACGAGGCGCGCATCGTTGAGGCGGG
>OHVZ01000024.1_pt1 | contig 81058 bp, 68 predicted proteins | sample 1579561 | NCBI WGS metagenome assembly OHVZ01 (sample SAMEA3882547, study PRJEB24775) | human gut metagenome | biome: human-associated habitat; feature: intestine environment; material: feces | place: Netherlands | collected 2009/2010
TTTTTTTTACGAAAGTCATGGAGTAAAGCTTGCCGTGAGAAGTCAGCAGACGCCATAGTAGTGGAGTATTCGATAACATTCCACGAAGGGCAGAACCTATAAATTAAACGATAGTAATTGAAACGTACCTTATGAAGGAAAGAATGCAGAAAACATTGGCAGAAGTCAAGGGCTGCCCACAGAAAGATAGGACGGAATCCGAAGGATATGTGGGAGCGCAGACCTTCATGTGGATATGTGAAGACAACATCGTGGAAGTGCTATTCGACAAGGAACACCTGTTGGAGCGCATCCTCAGTCCCGAAAATCTGCTCAACGCCTACAAGTCAGTTCAGCGTAACAAGGGCTGCAGCGGTATCGACAAGATGTCATGTGAGCAAATGCTCCCTTGGCTTTTGGCTAACAAGGATGCTCTGATACGTTCCTTGCAGGACGGTTCATACCGTCCGAACCCAGTAAAAAGAGTAGAGATACCCAAGGACAATGGCAAGATGCGCCTATTGGGCATTCCCACGGTAATCGACCGTATGGTGCAACAAGCCATCAACCAAACCTTGACTCCCATCTATGAACGCCAATTCTCCCCGAGAAGCTTCGGCTTCCGTCCGAGAAGAGGATGTCATGCTGCCCTGCGAGGAGCACAGAAAATAATTGACGTCGGCTACGTGTATGTAGTTGACCTTGATTTGGAACGCTTCTTCGACACGGTGTGCCATAGCAAGTTCATAGAAATCCTCAGCCGCACGATAAAGGACGGCAGGGTGGTGAGTCTAATACACAAATATCTTCGAAGTGGTGTAATGGACAAAGGTGTCTTTGAGGTGAGTGAGGAGGGCACGCCGCAAGGTGGTCCGCTGAGTCCGTTGCTAAGCAACATCATGCTCAACGAATTGGATAAGGAACTCGAGCGTCGCGGTCTCCCTTTTGTTCGCTACGCCGATGATTCGATGATATTTTGCAAGTCCAAGCGTGCAGCCATGCGTGTAAAGGAGTCCATAACCCGATTCATTGAAGATGAACTCTATCTGAAAGTGAATAAGGAGAAGACAGTCGTGTCATATGTGAAAGGTGTGAAATACCTAGGCTACTCCTTCTATGTAAGTAAGGGCAAATGCCAGCTTGCGGTGCATCCGAAAGCTAAAGCCAAGATGAAAGCCAAACTCAAGGAGCTGACTTCCCGAAGCAATGGATGGGGATATGCCAAGAGAAAGCAGAAACTCGAAGAATACATAAGAGGATGGGTAGGTTACTATCACCTAGCCAATATGAAACGCTTGCTTACGGAAACCGACAGTTGGCTGCGCAGACGGATACGCATGTGTATATGGAAAGCATGGAAACTCCCGAAGACAAGGATAAAGAACCTCATACGATGCTGCATCAACAAATATGACGCAAGTAGATGGGGATATGTCAAGGGATATTGGAGGGTTAGTAGCTCTCCGATAATGCACCTTGCTGTTTCTTCACAGAGGTTGCGAGAAGCGGGTTATCCAACGCTCATGGGCTCATACCTCGAATGGTGCCCAAAATAGGAACCGCCGTATGCGGAACCGCATGTACGGTGGTGTGAGAGGTCGGTAAACATGAAAATAGGAGATAAACACCTATGATTAGTGTTTACCTCCTACTCGATTCTTTTGTCATTTCTTGGATTCTCGGTATTTCTTAGGCGATATTCCCACGATTTTGGAGAATAGGCGTGAGAAATAGAAGGTATCTTCGAATCCCATTTTATAGCTTATCTGATTGATTTTCATATCTGTGGTATCCAGCAGCTCACAGGCTTTCTTGATCTTCAGCTTATTGAAATAACTCAACGGACTGTGACCCGTGGCACTCTTGAAGATGGCAGAGAAATGGGAATTGGAATATCCGGTATATTCAGCCAGATCGTGCAGGGTGATGGATTGCTCCAGGTTCTCCTCCATATATCTCAGTGCTGCATTGATGATGCTATGTGTCTCGCTTTCATCCTGTTCCTCTCTCTTGTGGAATTTTCTGTATTGGGGGAGATAGCGCAACGAACCGAGATAGAAATGCAGGAGCGATGAGGTGTATCGCAGGTTTTCCAGGCTATATCCATCGGATAGGGTCAGAAATATATCTTCGAAGATGTTGTTTCTGTCGGCTATTCTTGAATTCAGATTGGTGGATATGGTGGTTGGCATCTCTGCACCTTCGGCATAAATGTGAGCCAATGTGCCACGGAAGTGAATCCAATAGATGGTCCAGGGATCATCGTTATTGGAAGCATAGGCATGTGGGGTGTTGGCTGGTATGATGAAGTATTGGTTGGCTTTCACCTCATATTGTCTTCCGGCAATGCTGTAATGTCCGCTGCCTTTAACACAGTAGATAAGCACGCATTGGTCGATAGATTCCGTCCGCTCCCTATAATGATAGGTGGTGTGCGGATAGTAGCCCATGTCTGTGATATGCAGGATTCGCAACACTGGGTCTGTTTCTGCCAGATCCAGAATCATCTCCGGCATAACCAATGACCGTTCCCCTTGAAATCCGTTTTTTATCTTGATTTTTTCCATTGTATTCTTGTTTCTGTTTGGAATGTCCAAAGTTGGTTTTTCCTTTATTCTCTGCAAAAATACAAAAAAATATTGGTAGGTATTCGATTATGACCGAAAAAACAATGAATAAGAAGATAATCTATGTTTATTGTACAAAATTATAGGTAAATATTGCCGTGAAATTTGTAATTTTGCCCACAAATAACAAAAACACTATAAATGGAAATGAAGACTAAAACATTATTTGCAGCGATGTCGTTCCTGACAATTTGCCCGATGGCTGCCCAGACGCAGATTCCGCAGCAGAGCATCCGATGGGATAAGCATAGCCTTATCTTCGATGGCAGGCGAGTGGTGCCGGTGATGGGCGAAGTGCATTATTCACGAATCCCTCAGAATGAGTGGAGAGAGGAAGTGAGGAAGATGAAGCAGGGTGGCGTTACCATGATTGCCGCCTATGTGTTCTGGAACCATGTGGAGGAAGTGGAAGGCGTGTTCAACTGGAGTGGACAGCGCAATCTTCGAGGTTTCCTCGAGGTTTGTAAACAGGAAGAGATGCCGGTGGTTCTCCGCCTGGGGCCTTTCTGCCATGGCGAGGTGCGCAATGGCGGCATACCTGATTGGATGTTTACCAAGGGCTGCAGGATGAGAGAGGAGAATGCCGTCTTTCTGAAATATACCACCCTTTTGTATCGCCAGATTTTCTCGCAGGTGCAGGGATTGCAGTGGAAGGATGGCGGTCCGGTGATAGCGGCACAGTTTGACAATGAATATCGTGGTAGGGGCAGTTATCTGATGGCGCTGAAGAAGATTGCCCAGCAGATAGGTTTCGATTTGCCTTTCTATACCCGTACGGGATGGCCGGAGCTGAAAACACCAGTGCCTTTCGGCGAGATGGTTCCGCTTTATGGCGACTATGCCGATGGTTTCTGGGAGTGCAGCCTGAAGGAGACGGCTGGTAATTACTACAAGGCTTTCAACTTCAAGGCTTTCAGAAGCAGTACGGCAATCGCTACCGAACAGCTTGGCAAACAGGAGGCGAAGATCAACAAGGAGGACGAAGCCTATCCTTACTTCACCTGCGAACTGGGTGGAGGTATGATGACATCCTACCATCGCCGTCCGTATATTTATCCGGAAGATGCGTATTCTCTGGCTATCGTCAAGTTGGGTAGCGGAAGCAATCTGCTAGGATATTATATGTATCATGGCGGAACCAATCCTACTGCGATGATGCCGGGCAATCTGGATGATGGTAGTGCGGTTTATCTGAATGAAAACCAGCGTACCCAGGCTACCAATTATAATGATATGCCGGTGAAGACGTATGATTTCCAGGCGCCTCTTGGCGAGTTCGGACAGAAGAATGCGCATTATTTCATGCTCCGCAAACTGCATCTCTTTATGCATGATTATGCAGAAGTGCTGGCTCCGATGGAGGCTAGTTTCCCATGCAGTCAGGATATAGAGAAGGGCGATGATTCGCATCTTCGCTGGTCGCTTCGTTCTAAAGATAAGAGCGGCTTTGTTTTCATCAATAACTATGAGCGATTGCAGCAGTTGTCTGCCAGAAAGAATGTGCAGTTTGATGTCTGCGGCGTGAAGTTCCCTCAGCGCCCGATGACGGTTCCTGCCGGAGCGATGTGCATCTTCCCGGTAAACATTGATGGCATCCGCTATGCTACGGCACAGTTGATTGCCAAGCGGGATGGAAAAATCTATCTGGAACAGATCAAGGGTATTCCTACCGAGATAGCTGTGGATGGAAAGGTGCTGAAGAATGTGAAGGCGAAGGGAATCGCCAAGCCTGTTTATAAGAACATCTATCTTGTAGATTTCAAGACGGCAGAGCATCTCTTCCTGCAGGAGGAAGGACTATCGGTTGAGCAGAAAACCGGTTCGGTAAAGTCGCAGACTTCTAAATCTAAGAAAATGGTTCCGATGATGTCTCTGGCTCCATCTTTTACGAAAATCAAGGAAGCAGAGGGTGTTCGCAAGATAACCATGGGCGTGCAGAAAGTGGCTGAGGAACCATCTGATGCCGACTTCAAGAAGGCTGCGGTTTATCAGCTAAATCTTTCGCCTGAAATGCTGCAGGGCAGAAATCTCCTGAAAATCCAATATCGTGGCGATTGTGCCCGACTTTATTGCGATGGCAAACTGGTGGCTGATAATTTTTATAATGGCCGTCCGTTCCTGATGGGATTGTGGCGCCTGCCAGCCGGTTGCCAGAAGCTGGAACTCCGCATTCTTCCTTTGCAGAAGGATATGCCGGTTTATTTCCCTCGCGAAGCGGATGTGGCGAAGGAGGGAGAAGAAATCGTGAAATTAGAAATCATCAATGATGCATTATAAACGATGTATCTTTTAATGATAAATGATTCAACAATAAATGATTCAACCATCAATGAGAAATATTGTTTTGATGATGGGCTTGATGGCTTGTGCTTCCTTGCAGGCACAGGGCATCAGCTCTAATAACAGGATAGACCTTTCGGGGCAGTGGCGATTCTCGCAGGGAGATGCGCCTACCTATGAGGATGTGGTCAAGTTGCCGGGGTCGATGCTCACCAACGGCAAAGGTGATGATGTCTGTACCCATACGCAATGGACGGGAAGTCTCTATGATTCTTCCTTCTATTTCAATCCTTATATGGAGAAATATCGCCAGGAGGAAGTGCTGGCAAATGGGAAGCATCGCATCAAGGGAACCATGAAGTTTCCTTTCTTCCTTACCCCTGAGAAGCATTACATCGGCAATGCGTGGTATCGCAAATCGGTGTTTGTGCCTAAGGAATGGAAGAAGCAGCGCGTCATCCTCTATCTGGAACGCCCACATATAGAGACTTCGGTTTATATCAACGGCAAACTGGCGGGTAGGGATTCTTCGCTGAGCGTGCCTCATGAGTTTGATGTTACACCTTATATTATATATGGCAAGGATAATGAAATCAGCATCAAGGTGTATAATGGTATCGAAAATGTATGCGTGGGTCAGGATTCGCATAGCGTAACCGACCAGACCCAGGGCAACTGGAATGGTATCATCGGCAAAATGGAATTACAGGCGCATCAGCAGCAGTATATCCGCAACCTGCAGGTTTATCCTGATGTAAAGGGCAAGCAGATTAAGGTGGTGATGGATGTGACGGGGGATGCCCAAAAGGCTGATTTCCAGTTTGATGTAAGTGGCGTCAAGCATTCGTTTTCTAAAATAAAGAGAGAAAGTGATGGAAAATTCTCCGTTATCATTCCGATGGGCGAGGATATCCGCCTTTGGGATGAATACCATCCGAATCTTTATACCCTTACTGCTACTTTGGGCAAGGAATCTATCAGTACCACCTTTGGTATGAGCGAGATTTCCATCGAAGGCCGACAGTTTTATATGAACGGAAAGAAGATTTGGATGCGAGGAACGGTGGGCAACTGCTGTTTCCCGGAAACCGGTTATCCGCCAACCGATGAGGCTTCGTGGCTCCGTATTTTCAGGAAATGCAAGGAATATGGCATCAATATGATGCGATTCCATTCCTATTGTCCTCCCGAGGCGGCTTTCTCGGCTGCCGATCAGGTGGGAATCTATCTGCAGCCCGAAGGTCCATCTTGGCCGAATCATGGTGTGAAGTTGGGCAATGGCATGACCATCGACCGTTATCTGATGCAGGAAACCCAGCGAATGGTTGAGAAATATGGCAATCATCCTAGCTTCTGCATGCTTGCTGCGGGCAATGAACCTGCGGGAAACTGGGTGAAATGGGTAGGCAATTTCGTGGAAGAATGGAAGAAGTCTGGCGATAAGCGCCGTGTATATTGTGGTGCATCTGTTGGTGGCGGTTGGGCCTGGGACCCTAAGAGCGAGTATCATGTAAAGGGTGGTGCACGCGGATTGGATTGGGACAAGAAGGCTCCGCAATCGGAAGACAACTTCGATGGGGATATGGTTCATGTGGTTCAGAAGGGAAGAACACCGATTATCTTCGATGTGAACGAGCCTAGAGTGACCCACGAGATGGGACAGTGGTGCGCCTTCCCTGATTTCAAGGAGATTTCGCAATACACGGGAGCCTATAAGGCCCGCAACTTCGAGATTTTTTCTGATTTGCTGAGAGATAACGGAATGGCAAGTCAGGCAGAGAAGTTCCTTCATGCCAGCGGCAAGTTGCAGACCCTGGCATATAAGTATGATTTGGAGCGCAACCTGCGAACCAAGGATTATGCGGGCTTCCAGTTGCTGGGCTTGAACGATTATAGCGGACAGGGCACAGCTCTTGTGGGCGTATTGAATGTGCATTGGAAGGAAAAGGGATATTGTGAAGCCAAGGATTGGACGGAGTTCTGTTCGCCTATCGTTCCTCTGGCTAAGTTCCCGAGATTCGTTTTCTCTTCAGAAAACAAGGTGCAGGTTCCTGTGGAACTCTATAATGCCTATCACGAGCCGTTGCAGAATGCGGAGGTAACATACGAGGTGAAGGACGGGAACCAGCAGGTTTTGGCTTCTGGAAAATTAGGAAAGTCTTCGCTTTCAGCCAATTCGCTTGCTGATAATCAGTCTTCGCTTCCTGTGGGTAAGAACATCGGTTTAGGTAATGTATCCCTGGATTTCCCTCATCTCCATATTCCGTCTCCATCGCAATTGGTCTTGGAGATTCAGGTGAAGTCTTCCAATGCTCCTGTAGCCCGTAACCATTGGGATTTCTGGGTGTATCCATCTCAGATAGAGATGCCGAATACCAAGGTGCTTAAGGATATCTATATAGCTGATAGTCTGGATGCCAAGGCACAGAAGGTGTTGCAGAAGGGTGGCAAGGTGCTGCTTCTGGCTGCCGGAAAGGTGAAGATGGGCGAAGATGTGAAGCAAACCTATCTGCCGGTGTTCTGGAACACCAGTTGGTTTAAGATGCGTCCGCCTCATACCACGGGTGCTACCATCGACAAGACTCATCCGCTCTTCAGAAATTTCCCTACGGATGATTGGGCAAACCTGAACTGGTGGGAGTTGCTGAACAAGGCGCAGGTGATGAATCTCCGTGAGTTCCCGAAGGATTATCAGCCGGCAATCCAGCCGATAGATACCTGGCACGTGAGCCGAAAGCTCGGTATGATGATTGAAGCCAAGGTGGGTAAAGGCAAGTTGCTGATGACAACGATGGATGTAACCAGCGACTTGAATCATCGCCTGGTGGCCAACCAGATGCGTTATGCCATCCTGAAGTATATGATGAGCGAGGATTTCCAGCCGGCAATGGAGTTGGATAAGCAGGTGATTGAAAATCTCTTCACGAAATCGGCCCCAGCCGTGAATATGTTTACCAACGATTCGCCGGATGAACTGAAGCCGAAGCTGAAGTAAATGACAGCTTGGTATTTTGGGATGATTTGAAAGTATATTTTGAAATCATGTTTTGAAAATATATTTTGAAAGGATGTCTTGAAAATATATTTTGAATTTATGTCGTGAAATAAGAAGCCCCTAGACTTCGGAGAAAAAGTCTAGGGGCTTTTGCTGTTTTCTTTCAGTTATCTATTACCTTCTATCTTTTACCTTCTATTTCCTCTTTTTTACTTCTTGATTATCAGCTTGCTTCCTTTCTGAACATCCGCCTTGATATTGGTGATGCGCTCGTTCTTCACATCATCCAGCATGATGGCTGGGCGATAATCGGGCTTCATCGTAGTGAAGCTCACATTATCTACTTCTATGCCATCCACGTGACGGGCATAGAGACCGAAGGCTGGAGTTTCCTTGGCAAACTTTGGTTCTGGGTAGTTGGTACCTTGTTCTCTATATTCCTTTTTCGCCAGTTCTGCCTTGCCACCGCCACGATATTGCAGACGGATATTGCTCAGCGAAATGTTGCGGAGTGGCTGACCAGGCATACCGGTAACGATGATGCCGGCAAGGGAATCTACATCGTTGGCAATGACATTGCTGATCATGATGTCGCGACCGGTAGAAATGGTGGTGCGCTCCTTAGGACCACGGTTTCTGCAACCGGTGGTAATGTAGATAGGGTAGTGGTGAACATGATTCATAGTGATGTTATTCACCACGATATTCTCCATCAATCCCTGATCGACTTCTTCGAAAGCCAGACCGCTGCTATACATAAAGGTACAGTTGCTCAAAGAGATATTCCTGTATCCGCCATTCGATTCCGTGCCGAGCTTGAAGCGGCCGCATACCCAATTTACCTTTTCCGGAATATAAGTGCCATCCAGAAGTGTGCCAAACTTGTAACCCGTAATCACACAGTTGGTAATGGCGATATGCTCTGTAAAAACCGGTTTCTTCAGGGCATAGGAACTCTTCAATACCAGGGCATCATCGTGAGGCGTATTGATCTTGCAGTTGCTGATAGTGAGATACTTACAGCAGTCTATATCGAAGCCGTCACGATTGGTATCAATGATGACATTATCCACGGTGCCGAGTTCACATCCCGTTAGGATGATGCCGAAGTGACCGCCCCGATAGATGGTAACATCACGAATCAGGATATTGCGGCATTGCTTCAGGGCGATGGCCTTATCGCCCGTTCCGATGTTTCCGCCCTGCAGGTTACCGCCTTTTTCGGTATCTCTTCTGGTGAGACCTTCGCCATCAATCATACCTCTGCCCGTGATGGATACATCATTGGCGCCGATGGCATAGATGAGGCTGTTTTTAAAATAGGTATGTCCGCCGTCCTGATAGGCTGTGCCTTCAAAAACCTCTGCTTCATCATAGGCTTTCATCGAAGCCGGAGCAGCGAGAATCTTGGAACCTGCCATCAGATGCAGTTCCACATGGCTCTTCATGCGGATGCTTCCACAGAGATAAGTGCCGGCAGGCAGAACCACTCGTCCTCCACCATGAGCCACACAGGAATCAATAGCGGTATTGATGGCATGATGGTCTAAGGTTCTACCATCGCCCTTGGCTCCATATTCTAATACATTGTAGTCTTTGGCTTGGGCAAAGATGCCACAAGCCAAAGCTACTAAAGTGATGAGATGTTTCTTCATGCAAATTATTATTTAAGTTGTTTATTTATAATTAGATAGATTATTTATTCGTTCACTATCAGATAGAAAGCGAGTGCCCAATCCTGGTCGTTGGCAAAGGCATCGGCAAAGTGAGCCTTTTCGCCATTGATGCGCTTTGGATAAACGAAGGCGCAGCTTCCTGTTCCATCTTCGAAGACGTTGCAGAGGTTGTTTCTTACGATTTCTTTCGCCCTCTTCAGATACTGCTCTTTACCTGTTGCCTTGGCATAATAATAGTAGGCGTTGGCATTGATGCAGGTCCAGTAGTGTGGGAAGGTATCGCCGAATACCCGGCGCTTGCCAAACCAGTAACAGTCCCAATGACGGATAGGAATCTCGTTGAGACGATAGTCTGGCTGGTTACCGCAGAGATTCTCCACCAGGGGCATCATCTTTTCTGCACCATCTAAGTATTGCGTGTCCTTGGTCTGAAGGTACATCTCTAAAAGAAACTGGGTGGCTGGGGCAACGATGGATTGCTCATAATTAACCTCCGATTTAGGGAAGCGCAAGCCGTTTCTCATGAAAACATCTGCAGTCTTGGAGAAATCTATCAAGAGATCATTGTATTCTGCCATCAGTCCTGCTTTTTTTAATGCCTTCAATCCCGTGGTCACAGGAATATCAATGCAATAGAAACCGTATCCCGTATGATGATACAGGGCTTGCATCGTCTTGTATCCCCAGAGTGCATACTGCTTGTCCTGAGTAATTTCATACATGTGGAAGAAGAAGTCGGCTGCCCACGCATAGTTGTAACCGCGGTTCCAACCATCTTTTGTTACTCTGGAATAGGTGGTGAAATCTTCTGTCTGCAACTTTTCGTGATAGAATTTGGCATAGCGGATGAGCGACTGCTTCAACTTTTCACTAGGATGTTTCATATACCATTTGGCAATGAGAATTCCCATACCCACACGTTCTCTACCTTCATCGCAGTCGTAGCTCTTTCTTTTGTCATCATTCTTGTAAATCTCCTGCTTTTCGTTGTCATATACCATGTAGGCACCATATCGGGCATCCTGCTGGTCGTTCATCTGCTGATGATCGATGATGAAATTCACTCGCTTATCTATCAGCGTCTCGTAGCTGCTCACCACGAGAATGGTAGCATGCGTTCTTTCCACCTTATTATATATAAGGTCTATGCGCTGCTCGCCCAGTTCCTCTGCCTTGAAATAGGCATAGTAGCCCTTGGCATCCTTTCCTGTTTTGATGGCTTTTGGCTCAGAAGTAACCTTGCCGTTGCGCATATTCTTGCCCGTGATGGTAGCAGAGAGCGATTTCAGCTTGTTTTTCTCCAGATAAATCTTCACCTCTTCGCCCTGCTGATATACATATTTGTCGCTTTTGGCGATGGCACCGCCGGCAGCCAGGAGTTTCTGATAGAAATCTTCCTTGCCTTTGTGCTCGAATACCTTCCATGCGATGGTATATGATTTTCCTGCTTTCAGAGTCATGTCCGGCAAATCCATGGCGATGACACCACGGAAGTTGGAGTTGGCATTCTCTTTCTTGCGTTCCCATTCCTCGTAATCTGGCAGTGAACCTTGGGTGAGCATCAAGCCCACGTTGCTGCCTTTTATGGTGATGTTCTTGTCCTTTTCCTTTTTGTTCTTGGCTTTCTCTGTTAAGATACCATTAGACCCCATACGGATGGCGCAGGTGTATGCTGCGTTATCGCCAGCCCAGATATGAGCGTTGCAACGGTTGGTCATGCAGGTGGCAGCATCGGGGTAGTTATCATTCCATGGGGTATAGATTCCCCAGTCGGAAATCTGGGCTGCTGTCTTACCTGTATTCTTGAAGGTGTATTCCTCGAAGAGTTCACCGTTCTTCAGGGTTCTCTTTACTGAGATGCGGATATTGCCTGCCTGATAAACGAGTTCTCCCTTCTGGCTGATAGGGTTCTGCCATTCCTGCTTTTGTCCGTTGACGGTCATAAAACCGAGTCCCCATCCATATTTGCCGGTTACCCATTTATACTGCTTGCCGTCTGGTGTGAGCACCCAGTTCATCTTCTGTGCATCGTTGTCGATGGCGAGTTGGGCGATGGCACCGGTGGTTGCATCGGTTTTGAAAGTGATACCTTGGGCAAGGCTGTTGCCGAGACTCAGTGCCATCAGGCATGAGATAGCTGAGGTTCTTAAACTCAAAATGTTTGTTGCTGTTCGTTTGTTCATATAGCTTTTGTCTTTTGATATTATTCGACTGCAAAAATAGCACTATTTTGTGGATTTGTGTCTGTATTATCATTCAATTATCGCCGAATTTCATTCATCATCTGCTATTATGATTATCATCGTATATAAAATGAAGAGCTGGCATCATTATTTATCCGCTCTATAATCAGAAATACAACCCTTCATCTTTACTGATATTTCTTTTCATCCTTAATGGTAATTGTTTCTTCTCTTAATGGAATTCTATGTTCAAAGCTTTTGAACTTATGTTCAGCAGTGTTGAACTTAAGTTCAGCAGTTCTGAACATAGGTTCAACACTGCTGAACATAGATTTCTATTAGGGACAGAAACATTTTCCTTATGCCTTACCAAGAACTTTCCTGCTACTCCTGACATTTCCGGCAGGTAAGAACGGCCTTCATTCTTATGAGCAACAAACAAAAAGAGGGTGTGTCATAAGTCTAGATAATGGCAGCCGAGGACGGGCTGAAAGCCCAAAAGCTCCTAGCCCAGGGCATCGCCCTGGGTAATGTTGGCAAAAAACAAAGTCGCCCTGAAAGGGCAAAAGCTTTCAATATCAAAGCTTTTGCCCTTTCAGGGCGACTTTTTGTACTTGTTCTAAAACCCAGGGCGATGCCCTGGGCTAGGTGCTTCTGCCCTTTCAGGGCGTATTGGATATGGCTTATGACACACCCTCTTTTTGTTTGAATTCACCTTGTTATATTAGATAAACAAACTTCCTATCTGGAAGACCAGGGCTGATACTACCCATGCCAGGAGCGTGGTGTAGCCAGCGGCAAAGCCTGCCCATTTCCAACTGCCCGTCTCGCCCTTGATGGCGGCGATGGTGGCGATGCAAGGGAAGTAGAGCAATACGAAGAGGAGGAAACAATAGGCGGTGAGCGTTGCCTTGGATGCTGCCTCGGCATCGCTGTAACCGTAGGTCTTCTTCAAATCAGAAGTCATCTGCTTCTTCAAAACCTCATATTTTCCGTCTTCATCGTTGTAATCCTGATCGTCAGAGAAACTGTCGTTGTTGCTGTAGAGCACGCCCATCGTTGAGGCTACAATCTCCTTGGCACCTACACCGGAAACTAGACCCACATCCAGTTTCCAGTCGAAACCCTGTGGAGTAAAGATAGGCTCGATGGTCTTACCGATTCTGCCGATATAGCTCTGCTCCTGCTGTGCCTGGGTATCAAGCTCCTCATTGTGAGGGAAGTAACCCAAAGCCCAGACGATGATACTTGCCACGAGAATGATACCACCCATCTTCTTCAAGTATTGCTTACCCTTTTCCCAGGTATGGCGGCCTATCGCCTTCCAGGTAGGGAAGCGGTAAGGAGGCAACTCCATTACGAATGGGGTATCTTCGCCCTTCACCACGAAACTGGCAAAGATGCGGCTCAAAATCACGGCTAGGAAGATGCCGATGAGATAGAGTGATACCATGATGAGTGAACGGTATTGGATGGCAAAGAACGTTCCGATGACCATGATGTAGATTGGCAGACGAGCCGAACAGCTCATCAATGGCAATATCAGCATCGTAATCAGACGGGAACGGTGACTCTCGATGGTTCTCGTTGCCATCACCGCAGGTACGTTACATCCGAATCCCATAATCAGTGGGATGAATGACTTGCCATGCAAGCCCATCTTGTGCATCAGCTTATCCATGATGAAGGCGGCACGAGCCATGTATCCCGAATCCTCCATATAAGAGATGAAGAAATACAGAATCAGAATCTGTGGCAGGAACACGATGACCGCACCTACACCACCAATCACACCATCTACCAGCATATCCTTTACAGGTCCGTCCGGCATTGTGGTACTGATGAATTCTCCCAGCCATGCCACGCCGTCCTCAATCCATCCCTTAGGAATCTCGCCCAGTACGAAGGTGGCTGAGAACATGATGAACAGCAGGAGGATGAAGATGGGGAAGCCTACATATTTATTGGTCAGGATGCTGTCGATGAGGTGGGTTACCTGATAGGTATCCTTCGCCTTGCCCGGTTCATAGCCTGCTTCCTGCAACGCACCATGAATAAAACCGTATTTGGCATCCATGATGGCGGTTTCGCTATCCTCCAGGGTCTCTTCCTTTACACGCTTGGCTGCCTCATCACGGGCTGCGAAGATCTCCTTGGCTGATTTCAGATGACTTACGTATTCCTCTGCGTGCTTGTCGTTTTCCAATAACTTGATGGAGAGGTATCGGGTAGAGTAGCGCTGGCGGATGGAATCATCTGCCTTCAGATACTTCTGGATATGCTCGATACCATGCTCTATCTCATGTCCGTGGTTGATGTGGATATGGCGATAGTGAGCGCTGGAATCTTCCTTGCCTTCATAGAGTTCGATGATGGTCTCGAAGAGTTTATCCACGCCTCGGCCATTGGTGAAGACGGTAGGAATCATCGAGATACCGAAGAGTTCGCCCAGCTTGTCGTAGTCGATGTTGTCGCCACGCTTCTCGGTTTCATCAAACATGTTGAGGGCGCAGACCATACGGATGTGCATGTCTATCAACTGGGTGGTGAGATAGAGGTTGCGCTCCAGGTTGCTGGTATCGATGACATTGATCACGATATCCGGCGTATGCTCGATGAGCTGCTTGCGCACATAAAGCTCTTCCGGAGAATAAGCCGAAAGCGAATAGGTGCCCGGCAAATCTACCAGGTTGAAGTGATAGCCGTTGTATTCTGCTTCGCCCACCTTGGCATCTACGGTAACACCGCTATAGTTTCCCACACGTTCGTGAGCACCTGATGCGAAGTTGAACAATGAAGTCTTTCCGCAGTTTGGGTTACCCACCAAAGCTACGTTGATGACGCGGTGGAGTCTTTCTGCTTCCTGTTCAGCCAAGGCTTCGTTGCTGGCAGAATCCTTTCTTTCAGCCACGAGCATCTTGTCGCCGAGCGCCTTCTCGTCGCTCTCGCTGGCATCTGTAGCCTGCGAATCGATTACCTGCTGGCGGTCTTCTTCATCCGCCTTGCTGAGCTGTGCATCATTTTTGGCTTCCTCGATGGAAACCACCTCTATGTGGTCGGCCTCGCTGTGTCGGAGTGACACCTCGTAGCCCATGATCTTGTATTTTACAGGGTCCTGGAGTGGGGCATTCAGAAGTACATCTACCTTCTTACCCTTGATGAAACCCATCTCGATGACTCTCTTTCTGAAGCCACCGTGGCCTGATACCTTGACGATAACGGCACTTTCACCTGTTTTGAGTTCTGATAATTTCATATTCTATTTTTTCTTTTCAACTGCAAAATTACGAATATTTTTTGGCAACTCGGTAGTATTGATGTTATTTAAAACAAAAATACCTAGAAATGATGAGAGTATCATCAAATCTAGGTATTCTTATCATTATTTCTTGTGATGGCAAGATTTCGTACCAGTCATCACTTATCATCCTTTCTGGTGATTAGATGTTTCTGCCGTGGCAGTTCTTGAACTTCTTTCCGCTGCCGCATGGACATGGATCGTTAGGACGAGGCATGTGCTCGGCACGATATGGAGTGCGGTTCACCTGATCAGCTCCCTCGCGGGTATCCTGGTTGGCTGCTGCCTCCTGGGCTGCACGCTCAGCGTCGATATCCACCTTGCTCTCTACGTAGTTCTGCTGGGTATGCTGCTCTGGTGCTGCCTCCTGAACTGGCTGCTCCTGCTCCATGACAGGAATCTGACCACGCATCAGGATGCTGGCGATACGGTCGTTCATATCATTGATCATAGCGTCCCATACCTTTGCACTCTCCAACTTGAAGATGAGCAATGGGTCCTTCTGCTCGTAGCTGGCATTCTGTACAGAGTGCTTCAACTCATCGAGCTTGCGGAGGTTCTCTTTCCAGTCATCATCGATGATGTGGAGTACTACGCTCTTCTCGAACTCCTTCACTACGTTCTTTGCCTCAGTCTCGTAAGCTTCCTTCAGGTTGCATGCGATGTTGTACATGCGCTTGCCATCAGTGATAGGCACCATGATGCGCTCGTACATAGCACCCTGGTTCTCATATACCTGCTTGATGATTGGCATTGCTGTAGCCTGGATGCGGTCGGTCTTGCGCTTGAAGGCAGCCATAGCCTCCTGGAAGGCACGCTCAGCCATCTCATCGCGTCTGCCGTTCTCGTACTCCTCCTCTGTGAAAGGAATCTCCATGGCGAGAACCTTCAGGAACTCTTCCTTGGCACCGGCAAAGTCGTTGTTGTTCACGATGTTCAGTACGCGGTCCCAGATTACGTTGGCGATATCCATACCGATACGCTCACCCATCAGGGCGTGGCGACGCTTCTCGTAGATAACGGTACGCTGACGGTTCATCACGTCATCATACTCCAAGAGGTGCTTACGGATACCGAAGTTGTTCTCCTCAACCTTGCGCTGTGCACGCTCGATGCTCTTGCTGATCATTGGGCTTTCGATACGCTCGCCATCCTCGAAACCGAGGCGGTCCATAACCTTGGCAATACGCTCAGAAGCGAAGAGACGCATCAGCTTATCCTCCAATGATACATAGAATACTGAAGAACCTGGGTCACCCTGACGACCGGCACGACCACGGAGCTGGCGGTCAACACGACGGCTCTCATGACGCTCTGTACCGATGATGGCGAGACCACCTGCAGCCTTCACCTCAGGAGTCAGCTTGATATCGGTACCACGACCTGCCATGTTGGTAGCGATGGTTACGGCACCCTTGCCATTTACTGAGCGACCAGCCTCGGCTACAATCTGAGCCTCCTGCTGGTGCAGCTTGGCGTTCAATACATTATGAGGAATGTTGCGCATCTTCAACATCTTGCTCAACAACTCAGAGATTTCCACAGATGTGGTACCAACCAATACTGGGCGGCCTGCATTACGTGTCTCCTCAATTTCGTCGATAACGGCACGATACTTCTCGCGGGCTGTCTTATATACACGGTCATCCAAGTCCTTACGCAGGATAGGGCGGTTGGTAGGAATCTCAACTACATCGAGTTTGTAGATATCCCAGAACTCACCAGACTCAGTGCTTGCCGTACCGGTCATACCTGCGAGCTTGTGGTACATACGGAAGTAGTTCTGGAGTGTGATGGTAGCGAAGGTCTGTGTGGCAGCCTCTACCTTTACATGCTCCTTAGCCTCTACAGCCTGGTGCAAGCCATCGCTCCAGCGGCGACCCTCCATGATACGACCAGTCTGCTCATCTACGATCTTCACCTGACCGTCCATGACTACATACTCGTCGTCCTTATTAAACATAGTGTAAGCCTTCAAGAGCTGCTGCAAGGTGTGAACACGCTCGCTCTGTACGCCGTAGTGAGCCAGCAACTCATCCTTGATATCCAGACGCTGCTGGTCTGAAAGGTCTGTGCGAGCCTCCAGTTCACTCATCTGTGTTGTGATATCAGGCAAAACGAAGAGCTCTCTATCGTTCACCTGCTTAGCCAACCACTCTGTACCCTTATCGGTCAGGTCGGCAGAGTTCAGCTTCTCATCAACCACGAAGTACAAAGGCTCAACAGCCTTAGGCATCTCACGGTTGTTGTTTGCCATATAGAATTCCTCGGTCTTGAGCAATCCTGCCTTGATACCTTCCTCAGAGAGGTATTTGATCAATGGCTTGTTTTTAGGCAGCGCCTTGTAAGAACGGTAGAGTGAGAGGAAACCTTCCTCGAGCATCTCCTGGTTCTTGGTCTTGCCGCCCTCGGTAATCTTCTGCTTAGCCTCGGCGAGCAACTCGGTAGCCTGCTTGCGCTGTACTTCGTAGAGCTTCTCTACCAGTGGCTGGTACTGCTCGAACATCTGGTCGTCACCCTTTGGAATAGGACCAGAGATGATCAATGGTGTACGGGCATCATCGATCAATACGGAGTCAACCTCATCGACGATGGCGTAGTTGTGCTGGCGCTGTACCAGGTCGCTAGGGTTGGTTGCCATGTTGTCACGCAGGTAGTCGAAACCAAACTCATTGTTGGTACCGAAGGTGATGTCTGCCATATATGCCTTGCGGCGCTCGTCGGAATTAGGACGATGCTTGTCGATACAATCTACTGAGAGTCCGTGGAACATATAGAGAGGTCCCATCCACTCAGAGTCACGCTTAGCCAGATAGTCGTTCACGGTTACTACGTGTACACCGTTACCTGTCAATGCGTTGAGGAAGATAGGGGTAGTACCTACGAGGGTCTTACCCTCACCGGTAGCCATCTCGGCAATCTTACCCTGATGGAGAACAACACCACCGAAGAGCTGTACGTCGTAGTGGATCATTTCCCACTTCATATCGTTGCCGCCGGCAGTCCAGTGGTTGTGATAGATAGCCTTGTCACCGTCGATGGTCACGAAGTCGTTGGCTGGGTTTGAAGCCAGCTCGCGGTCGAAGTCTGTAGCAGTAACTACGGTCTCCTCGTTCTCTGCGAATCGGCGTGCTGTATCCTTTACGATAGCGAAAACCTGAGGCAAAACCTCGTTGAGTGCAACCTCATACTTGTCGAGTGCTTCCTGCTCCAACTTGTCGATCTGGTTGAAGATACCTTCACGCTCATCGATTGGAGTGTCCTCGATCTTAGCTTTGAGTTCGGCAATCTTAGCCTTCTCTTCCTTAGCGTACTCCTGTACGTACTTCTGGAGTTCCTTTGTTTTTGCACGAAGTTCGTCATTGCTCAAGGCATTCATCTTAGGGTATTCTGCCTTGATTTTCTCTACGATTGGCTGGATCAACTTCATATCGCGAGTTGACTTGTTGCCAAACAATGACTGAAGAATTTTGTTAAAGTTCATTGTATATTTATTTTTTATTATTATTCGATGTATGATAATAGGAGTTAGAGCAGTTAGGGAGTTAAAGGAGTTAAGACAAATGTGGGCTGTCAGTCCTTTTTCCTCTTCTGCTTTTTCCTGTTGTTTGTTTACTAGCTTGCAAAAATACAAAAAATATCTGTAAATCTGCAATATTTTACCAATTATTGCCCTTTCTGGCTGCATTTCTTGCTAGTTTTGCTGTCAGAAAGCACATAATCAGCAGTTTGGACCTCGAATAACAATGCTTCCGAAGGGTGCCTTGTACTTATGCACCACAACGGGATGAAAACAAATATTTGAATGTGAATCTGTCAGAATGTCAGTTTTGACAGCTGCAAGCACAGCTGCCTGATGGTAATGATGCTCTGACAAATTCTCCTCTTCGGAAGCCTGCTTGATGGCTTTGATGACATAGAGGATGTCCTCCTCCAATGCCTTCGCCTCCGGTTGCTGGATGAATTCATCGTAGGATATATCCGTGAGCGCAAACTTCAGCGCCTGCTGATAAGTCTGCGCCTCCATGCCGGTTGCCGCCAGGACAACCAAAAGGGCTGTGATATATCTGTTTACCATCATTTTTATTTCTTTTTTATCTTACTTTTAAAAGCCTTTTCCTAGATTTTCTTCTCTCGGTTTCTCTCTGTTTCTGCCTGGAGAAGTATCTCTATTTGTCTTTTCTGAGTTTCTTGAATAATTGTTTCTGTATAGCCAGCTTGCTGCTGTTGAGATCGAGCAGGGTTGACTTAATCGCATACCTCATCAGCAAAGAGAATGCCAAAGTGCTCATTCCTTCTGCATAGCTCTGCCAGATCTGCATGAGCAATGCCACGAGCAGGCACCATCCCCATACCTCGTAATACCAGTAGAGCTTGCCTTTTCTCATCTTCGAGATGGTTTTCCATACAAAGATGAGATTCACCGGGTTCAGCAGAAGAAGCTGGAAATTGATCTGCACGGTAGGGTGCTGTGAGAAGATCATTGCAAAGAGAATGATACCCGGCAGACCCGTCAGGATGAGCAGGAAGGCATCAAATCCCCAGAAGTTCTTCTTCTTGCGCCATTCGATGATGCTCACACCGATGATGATGATGGCTATGAATGTTGCCACCAGGATAGGGGTGATGGCTTCTGATTCAGTCACCTGTGCCTGTTTCGGTATCAGGTAGCTGGTGCTGTCAACCATCGTGATATAGCCTTCCTTGCCGTTATAGTAACGGGTGCTAGCCAGATCCTGGGTTGCATTTATGTTGTCTTTTCTGCCTTCTGTGGCAAAGTCACGGCTCAGGTTGTCCGGCAGGAACTCCCACTCACGCTTGCTGATCGGCTGGTCGGCAAGATAGCCCAGGAGCAGGTCGTTGCCGAAACGGCTCCATCGATGGTCTCCGTTCAGCTTGTGGATTTCCTGGCGGTAGGTGGATTGGGCATCCTTATCATCAAAGTTGGTGTTGCAGTAACCGATGTTGGTGAGGATCATTTCCCTTGCCCGGGTGGTGCAGTTGTCGAAGAAGAAGTTGTACCGGTAGGTACGGTTCTCCGGCTTGGCATTTTCCTCAATGGCATGCAGGATGTTGATCTTCTCGTCGCGGGAGAGATTGATGCGCTGCTGGCGTACCCATCTTCCTTCAGCTGCATATTCGGCGAGAAAGTCGGTCATCGGATAGATGCCGATCTGGTAGTCGGTGAGTCCGAATACGAAGCGGAGGATGAAGAAGCTCTGCCTGAAACTGAACATGCCCCAGTTGACTGCCACATCGCTGCCGTGCATCTTGTCCTGGATGCGCAGTGCGGAGTGACCGTAGTACGACCATACCTCGTTGCCTGGTCCGCAGGTGAGGAGCGAAATATCTACCGAGTCGAGCCAGGATGTAGCATCCTCATTGACGCGACTATTCTGCACAGAAATCTCAGACGCCTGATTGCCTGAAAAATCCTGTGCTGTCACATTAGTAGTTAAATTGGTTAAAATAACCGCTAAAATGACGCCAAAAATATGTTTAAATCGTTTCACGATGCAAAAATAACTTATTATTTTGGAATATCCTTCTTTTTTCTAGATTTTTTTTAATACTTTTGCACTCTGAATATAATTTTGACTGATTTATATATAAATGAGAAAGTTTATTTTAGCAGCCCTCTTGTTGGGTTCTACTCTTATGGTTAATGCCCAAAGTGGTACTAATTCTCCATACAGCCAGTATGGTTTAGGCGTTTTGTCTGAACAGACTTCTGGCTTCAACCGTGGTATGAATGGTGTTGGACTTGGTTTTCATGAGCATAATCAGATTAACTATCTGAACCCTGCTTCCTATGCAGCCATCGACTCCATGACTTTCATCCTGGATGCCGGTATCTCGGGTCAGGTAACCAACTTCAACGAGAACGGCGTGAAGAAGAATGCCAATAACTCCAATCTCGAATATGTGGTAGCTGGCTTCCGCCTCTTCCGTCATCTGGGTATGAGTTTCGGTATTATCCCTTTCACCAACGTGGGATACAACTATTCTACCAGCGGATGGGTGAACAAGAACGACAAGGATGTTACCTACACCAACTCTTACGAGGGTGAAGGTGGTTTGCATCAGGTATATGTGGGCGCTGGCTGGGCTCCTGTCAAGGGCTTGTCTGTCGGTGCCAATATTGGCTATATCTGGGGTTCCATCGATAGAACCGTACAGAATTACTATAGCAACAGCTATTATAAGTCGCTGTACCGCACCTATGGCACTCGTGTGAACAACTATAAAATCGACCTGGGTGTGCAATATACCCAGAAGTTGTCGAAGAAGGATGCGGTAACCCTGGGTATCACTTATTCTCCAGGTCATAACCTGCATGCCGATGCCGATATGAGCATCATCTCTTCCAATGCGCAGACCAGTACATCTGATACACTTGCCTTCAACCTCAAGAATGCCTACGAGTTGCCAACGATGTATGGTGCCGGTTTGATGTGGAATCACAACAACCAGTGGAAGATCGGTGTAGATTACAGTCTGCAGAAGTGGGGCAGCCTGGGTTATCCTACCTACGAGGCCAGCAGCAGCGAGCCTTGGGCATTGCGCGATGGCGTGTATAAGGATCGCAGCAAGGTGAATGTCGGATTCCAGTACTGCTATGGTGAGCACAACCGTGCTTTCCTCAAGCGTGTGGCTTATCGTGCCGGTGTAAGCTTTGCTACACCATATTATAAGGTGAACGGCGTGGATGGTCCTAAGGAGCTTTCTGTAAGTGCTGGTTTCGGTATTCCTATTATGAACTCCTACAACAACCGTTCGCAGTTGAATATCAGCGGCCAGTGGGTGAAGAATTCGGCTACCGGACTTATCAAGGAGAATATCTTCCGCCTGAACATCGGATTCACTTTCAACGAGGATTGGTTCAAGAAGTGGAAGATGCAGTAATCTGCCCATATTGTGGTGTTTTCTTCGGGAGATGCCACATCTTCTATATATATAATAATGTATAAGATTAAATATTTCATAGTAATAGGTGTCATCGTTTCCTGGGTTTTGGCTGCCTGCCAGAATCCGGTAGAACATACTGCGCCTGCTATCCACGACAGAGACTCTGTGGCGATGATGACTTCGTATGGCGTCAATACGCTCATCAGTGATTCGGGTGTCATCAAGTACCGCATCGTTACCGAGCGATGGGAAGTGAATACCAACCGTGTGCCTTCCCGCTGGATTTTTGATAAGGGTATGCTGCTCGAACAGTTTGATGAGAAGTTCCACATCAACAGCTATATCCAGTGTGATACGGCTTATTACTTTGATCAGGAGCGTGTCTGGAAACTCTATGGCAGGGTGCGCATCCTCACCAAGGATGGCCTTCGTTTTACCAGCGAACAGCTCACTTGGGATGAGAACAAGCACGAGCTTTCCAGCAATGTGTTCAGCAAGCTGATTACTCCGGAGCGTACCCTTCAGGGATCCTATTTCTGGAGCGATGAGCGTATGACCCGCTATTTTGTGAGCAATTCTAAGGGTAGCTTCGAGAAGGGTGACTTTGGTGGCGGAGGCAGTTCATCTTCTGCTTCATCATCCGATTCTACCAGTGCGCCTATGCGCCAGCCGGCAACACCGCAGCGAGCCACCACCATTCCTATCATGCATTGATAGGGTAGGAGGAAATATGTTTTTTAACGATATAATGTATCATGGAAGAAGTTGATATAAGTCTGATAGTGAGTATCATCGTCACGATGGTGTTCTCTGCATTCTTTAGTGGAATGGAGATTGCCTTCGTTTCCTCCAACCGTATGTTGGCGGAGATGGACAAGGAGAAAAACGGACTTACCCAGCGACTTTTGTCGCTCTTTTACAATCATCCCAACGGATTCGTCAGCACCATGCTGGTGGGCAACAATATTGCCCTCGTAGTATATGGTATCCTGATAGCCCGTCTGTTTGATAATACCATCTTTGCTGATCTGGATGATGGTGTCAAGGTTACCTGCGATACCATTCTCTCTACACTCATCGTGCTGTTTACCGGTGAGTTCCTGCCGAAGACGCTTTTCAAGTCAAATCCAAACCGACTGCTGTCTATCTTCAGTCCGTTTGCATATCTGTGCTACGTCATTCTCTGGCCTATCAGCAAGTTCAGCACCGTCCTCAGCAAGGGATTGCTCCGCATGGTGGGTATGAAGATGGAATCAGAAGAGGGGGATGAAGGCTTTTCTAAGGTGGATCTTGACTATCTGGTGCAGTCGAGCATCGACAATGCCACCAATGAGGACGAGATTAACGACGAAGTGAAGATATTCCAGAATGCCCTGGATTTTTCAGATACCAAGGTGCGCGACTGTATGGTGCCACGTACAGAGATTCAGGCGGTAGAGATCGATACCTCGCTGGAAGAACTCCGCCAGAAGTTCATCGAAAGCGGAAACTCCAAGATCATCGTCTATGAAGATGATATCGACCATATCGTGGGCTATATCCACAGTTCCGAACTCTTCCACAATCCGAAGAGATGGCAGGATCATATCCGTACGATGCCTTTCGTGCCGGAGACCATGCAGGCTCAGAAGCTGATGCAGACCTTCCTGCAGCAGAAGAAGTCGCTGGGCGTGGTGGTAGATGAGTTTGGCGGAACCAGCGGACTGGTGAGTCTGGAGGATATCGTGGAAGAGATCTTCGGCGATATCGAGGATGAGCACGATTCTACGAAGTATGTAGCCAAGAAGACCGATGACGGCGACTATCTGCTATCGGCTCGTCTGGAGATAGACAAGGTGAACGATCTGTTCGATCTGGATCTTCCGAAGAGCGATGAGTATATGACTCTGGGCGGACTCATTCTTCACGAATATCAGAGTTTCCCAAAGCTCAATGAAGTAATTAAATTCGACAAGTTTGAGTTTAAGATTATCAAGTCCACATCCCGTAAGATAGAACTTGTAAAACTCCACATCATCAAATAGTTGGATGAGAAGAGGGAATTTTTCGACTTTTTTGCGTTTCCTGCCAAAAAAGATACCGAAAAATTCCCTTTTCTCGTATTATTTTTGTATTTTTGCAACCAATTGGCTACTTGCTTCAAAAGCAGTACAATCCTAATAAGGAAAAAATAAAATAATAATAATAATTAAAACGTAATGGCAGCATTAGGAACAATTAGAAAAAGAGGCGTGATACTGGTATGTATTATCAGTTTCGGTCTTTTCGCCTTCATTGCTGAGGAAGCTTTCCGCTCTTGCGATTCTGCAAAGAACAATGAGCGTCAGCAAATCGGTGAGGTGTATGGCGAGAAAATCAGCGTGCAGGATTTCCAGAAGCTCGTTGATGAGTACACAGAGGTTATTAAAATGCAACAAGGTCAGGAAAACCTTCCTGAGGAGCAGATGAATCAGGTGAAGGACATGGTATGGAATACATACGTGCAGAACCAGATCATTGCCAAGGAGGCTAGCAAGTTGGGGCTTACCGTAACAGACGCAGAGCTTCAGGACATCTTGAAGACTGGTACAAGCCCAATGCTTCAGCAGACTCCATTCGTAAATCAGCAAACAGGTCGTTTCGACGCAGCTTCTCTCCAGAAGTTCCTGGCTGATTACAAGGCTCAGAAGGCTAACCCATCTGCTAATCCTCAGATGATGGATCAGTACACCAAGATTTTCAACTACTGGTCATTCATCGAGAAGACACTCCGTCAGCAAACTTTGGCTCAGAAGTATCAGTCACTCCTGGCACACTGCTTCCTTTCAAACCCTGTAGAGGCTAAGATGGCTTTCAAGGAGGAGAACGAGGAGAGCCAAATCCAGTTGGCTGCCTTCCCTTATTCTGATGTTCAGGACGACAAGGTGAAGGTAGAGGAGAGCGACCTGAAGGCTAAGTATGACGAGATGAAGGCTCGCTTCAAGCAGCCTGTTGAGAGCAGAGATATCAAGTTCATCGATGTTCAGGTTGAGGCTTCCAAGGCCGACCGTGCAGCACTCAACAAGGAGTTTGCTGAGTATCATACACAGCTCGCTGCTGCAGCTGATCCTACAGAGCTCATTCGCAAGTCTGCTTCTACCGTAGCTTATCTGGGAATCCCAGTGAGCAAGGAGGCTTTGCCATCAGACATTGCTTCAGCTATCGATTCTATGGCAGTAGGTGCTACTTCTGCAGTAAAGGCTAACGCTTCTGACAACACATTGAATATCGTGAAGCTGATGAGTAAGCAGCAGTTGCCAGACTCTATCCAGTATCGTGTTATCCAGGTGGCTGCAGCTTCTCAGGCTGAAGCTAAGACCAAGGCTGACTCAATCCACAGCGCACTTGCAGCTGGTGCAGACTTCGAGGCACTCGCTAAGAAGTATGGTCAGACTGGTGAGAAGGCTTGGATGACTACCAAGCAGTATGAGTATGCTCAGACTATGGATAAGGACAACAAGACCTTCATCAACACCTTGAATACAGCTTCTGTCAATGCATACAACGAGATTCAGCTCGGTCAGGGTTATGTCATTCTCCAGGTTTGCGACCGTAAGGCAATGGTAACCAAGTATGTGGCAGCAGTTATCAAGAAGGAGATTCAGTTCTCTAACGATACTTACCGTACAGCATTCAATAAGTTCTCTAGCTATGTAAGTGCTAATCCTAAGTCAGAGGATCTCTTGAAGAATGCAACCAAGAGCGGTTATCGTGTACAGAACCTGAATGATATGACAACAGCTACTCACTATGTAGCTAACATCCATTCTACCCGTGATGCCTTGAAGTGGATCTTCGAGAGCAAGGAGGGTGAGGTTTCTCCTATGTATGAGTGTGGTGACAACAACCACTTGCTCGTAGTAGTATTGGATAAGATTCATCGCATCGGTTACCGCGACTTGAGCGATCCTCAGGTTAAGGAGATGGTAAAGGCTGAGGTCATCAAGGATAAGAAGGCTGAGCAGATTATGGCTAAGGTAGCTGGTGTGAAGAGCATCGCTGCTGCTAAGGCTAAGGGTGCTAAGATTGCTACCGTTAATCAGATTACTTTTGCTGCTCCTACCTTCATCTCTGCTACAGGTGCCAGCGAGCCAGCTGTTTCTGGTGCAGTTTCTGCTACCAAGAAGGGTGCTTTCGTTGCTAATGCAGTAAAGGGTAACGCAGGTGTTTATCTCTTCCAGGTTACTGGCAAGACCAATCGTCCTGTTAAGTTCGATGAGAAGGCTTACGAGCAGAAGTGCCGCCAGAAGGCTATGCAGTATGCCGGCAACTTCATGAACGAGCTTTATGTGAAGGCTCACGTAGTGGATAACCGCTACTTGTTCTTCTAATTATCGTATTATCACTTTCTATTATAATTTGGGCGCGTCACGATTCTTTTTGTGATGCGCCCTATTTTTATATATAAAAAAAAGAGGGTGTGTCATGCGACTCATGACACACCCTCTCTTTTCGTTAAGTATGTTTTGTGGTTTTATCCACAACAGGGATTATCCACGGCTCCACCAGTGTTTCTTCTTTGGTGGTTCTTGTGTTGACATCAACTTCTGCTTGATAAGACGACGGTAGCTTGTGTGCTTTGTGATAATCTGGTAAATCTCTCCCCAGTCAGGGAGACCACCGATACCACGGTCGTCAATAAACCAGTCAGCCTTGAGCTTACGTGAGAAATGGTTGTTGCTCTCTACGCTTTCTTCTGGGTAGTCTTTATTGACTGCCCAGAATTCCACGCCGCGCTCTCTGCACCATTCTACAGCTTCATCCAGAAGCTTTCCTTCGCGCACACTCCAAAGAATGAGACGGTGATGATCTTTGATGAGCATCTTGAGCGTCTCTGTGGCAAAAGGCAGCTCTGTACCAATTTTAGGGTACTCGTGAGTTACGATTGTACCATCAAAATCAACAGCAATTGTTGCCATATTTTAATTCCTTTCTCGTTTTATGATTTATAATTGTCGATTACTACTTCTTGATACTTGTATCATTGGCATTGCCATAGTGGCTGTTGCTATAGTTGCCGTAACTGCCATACTGACCGTATGAACCGTACTTGCCGTAGTTGCCATAGTTACCATACTTGCCGTATTTGCCATACTTGCCCACACCATAATAGAAGCTGTGCTTCTTCTTGGAGAGATCCACGCCATTCAGTACCAGGCACATGTTAGGCAACTTCTTCTCGGCATTCAATCCGTTGATCATGCCGAAGCTTGTCTTTGGAGTATAGTCTGCACGACAAACGTAGATACAGAGGTTTGCCAGTCTGCCGAGCTGCAAGCTATCGTTAACCAATCCTACCGGTGCTGTATCAAGCACGATGTAGTCGTAATGGTTCTTCAGTTCCTTGATGATGGCATCGAGGCTTGGACGGGTAATCAACTCACCTGGGTTAGGAGGTACAGGACCAGCCATCAGCAGGTCGAGGTTGCTGTTAACGCCCGAAGAGAGAATCTGCTTCTGAATATCATCCCAAGTGTTGTTCTCGTGAACCATCAGGTTGGTGATACCTGTATGATGGTTGTCTATCTCGAAGAGCTCAGCCAGACGAGGCTTACGGATATCAAGACCAACTACGATGACCTTCTTGCCCAGCAATGCCAGAGAGATGGCTACGTTAGAGGCAACGAATGTCTTACCCTCACTAGAGGTTGAAGAGGTAAACATCAGAACCTTTTCGTCCTTCTTCAGCATAAACTGGATGCTGGTACGCAATCCACGGAAGATTTCCTCCATCAGGTTGTTGACGTTCTGGTGAACCACGATATCTGCTCTACCCTTGGCAACATCGTTGGCTACCGGGATATCTGCAATAACCGGAATTTGAGTCAGCTTGATAACATCTGCATGGCCCTCGATCTTATACTTGAAGAACTCGATCAGGAAGAGGATACCTGCTGGGATGGCAAAACCTAATACCAATGCGATAAGCAGGATGATGGAAGCCTTAGGACTGGTCTTTCCTACGAGTGATGGAGCATCGATGATTTTTCCCTTGTCAGCTGTAGCAGCCAGAGAGATAGAGTTTTCCTCACGCTTCTGCAAGAGCATCAGATAGAGACCTGACTTTACTTCCTGCTGACGGCCAATCTGTGTCAATACGCGCTCCTGTTCAGGAGAGTTGCCGATCTGACTGTTATACTGGTTGGCCTGAGATGCGATGCTGTTACGCTGGATTTCCATACCCAGACGAGCCTGGCGCATGGCACGCTTGATAGACTTGGTCAACTCCTCCAACTGTGCGGTCAATGGAGTAACCGATGGTGACAGTTCGCTGGCAGAGTGCAATGCGTTGCTGCGCTCCAGGGCAATCTTGTTATACTGATTGATGAGCTCTGTAGAACTTTCATCAGTCAAACCTACGTTAGATGGGATAGGCTTGTACTTGTTGCCTGGCTCATCCATGTACTTTCCGAGTTCCTTGAGCAACTCTACCTGGGTGTTAGCTTCCTGCAACTTCTGGGTATAGGTATCTGCGTTGGCAATAGCAGCGGTAGCATTGAGCTTCATCTCTATCACCTTGTTGCGCTTCTTGTAGCTTTCCAACTGGTTTTCGGTAGTGCCCAGCTCTGAGTTGATCTTCTCCAGACGGTTGTTGATAAACTGTTCTGTACGATATGCTATTTCGTTCTTGTCGAGGTTAGCCTGTCGGTTATATACCTTAATAAGAGTATGCAGATAATCCAGACCGCGCTGTGGGTTCTCGTCGTTCAGCACGAGTTCAGCGATGGTTGTAGTCTTTGAGGTCTGACTGACGGTCAGATTCTTCACATATTGCTCTGCTGCCATCTCTGGTGATACAATCACAGCCTTCAATACGTCGCCGTCTTCCATGTTGTAGCCCTTGTTGGCTGTCAGCAGGATGGCACCTACTCGTGTATTGATGGTTGCAGGCAGACCGTTGATGGTCTTCTCAAACTCAATAGGATCCTTTTCGTGGGTGAAGGCATCAATAGGTATGAAGTATTTACCAGTGACATGGAATTGCTTGCCGTCTTTCTCGATGCTCAATTTTACAGGAGCATTCAGCTTCTTCAGGTTCTTGGCATCCATGTCCACATTGATTTCCTGCTCCTTATAGACCAGTGGTGATCTGAAGATACCCTTGTGGTAGTAGTTTACGTAGGTTTTCATGTCAATGACAGCCTGACGGGCCATATCGCTAGCCGACAGGATTTCCATCTCGTTGTCAATACCGTTTGAGTTAGTCATGAAACCCAGGTTGGCTGCACTTTGAATCATGCTGCTGTTCATACCACCGCCTCGCTTGCTTTGGTCATCATCCTTGATGAGTACTTTTGTCGTTGTCTGGAACACAGGTTTTGCATACTGCAGGTAGAGATATCCCAAACCGAGACATAAGATGATGGATAGAATAAACCATTTCCAATTAAGGATAAGTGTGGTGTAGATCAATTGGAAGTCGATAGCCGACTTTTCCTCTTGGTTCTGCACGTTTTCCAATTCTAAATTCTTGTTTTCTTCCATTATTTTAATGTTATTATTTTGCGTTGAATTTGTATATGAATGAATTCTCAGGTACCAGTTTCTTATAAGTTCTTAGCGAGAGCCATCAGATACTGTCCGTATCCGTTCTTGAGCATCGGCTCTGCCAGTTTCTTCAGCTGTTCCTTGCCGATCCATCCCTGGTTGTAGGCTATCTCTTCCAGGCAGGCTATCTTCAGTCCCTGGCGCTTCTCTATCACTTCAATGAAGGTGCTGGCTTCCGAAAGACTGTCGTGAGTACCGGTGTCCAGCCAGGCAAAACCGCGCTGCAGGGTTCTTACCTTCAGGGTCTTCTCTGCCAGATAGTGCTGGTTCACTGTGGTAATCTCCAGCTCTCCGCGCGCACTAGGCTTGATGTGCTTCGCCACTTCCACCACGCTGTTCGGATAGAAGTAGAGTCCCACCACGGCATAGTTGCTCTTAGGCTGTGCCGGCTTCTCCTCGATGCTCAGGCAGTTGCCGTCCTTGTCAAACTCCGCCACGCCGTATCTCTCCGGATCGTTCACATAGTAGCCGAATACGCTTGCCAGTCCTGCTTCGGCTGCCTTCACGCTCTCCTTCAGCAGTCCGGTAAATCCGGCTCCGTAGAAGATGTTGTCACCCAGCACGAGGCATACGTCATCCTTTCCTATGAATTCCTCGCCTATGATGAACGCCTGCGCCAGTCCGTCGGGCGAAGGCTGTTCAGCATACTCGAAGTGAACCCCCAGTTCGCTTCCGTCGCCCAGCAGTCTCTTGAATCCAGGCAGATCGAAGGGCGTAGAGATAATCAGAATCTCCTTGATACCAGCCAGCATCAGTACCGATACGGGATAATATATCATAGGCTTGTCAAAGATAGGAATCAGCTGCTTGCTGATGCCCTTGGTGATGGGGTACAGTCTGGTACCCGAACCACCTGCTAATACGATTCCTTTCATATCTTCTTCTTTATTTCTTTTTATGGTAAAAGTTCTTATTATACCTTTTTTAATTTTATATGTTGCACATTCCACAGTCAGTACTGTCTCTGTGCGGAACTGAAAAAACGTCTTTAAAAACGTGGCAAAGTTACTAAAAAATATTGAGCGGTGAAAATAATCAGCCTAAAATCTTCATATAATATAGGAAAAATATACTTTCGGGGAAAAAAACTACCTCTTAATTTGTGTATTTTGCGATTTTATTGTATTTTTGCAGAACATTTAAGAACATTAATGAATAAATAAGATTAAGAATGGGAATATTTTCTAAACTATTCAGTCGTAAAGACGAAGATAAGAAAGTAGGTGGAATGGAAGACTACATGACCCTGGTCCGTGTATATTTCCAGGCTGCCTTGGCTTCACAATTAGGTATCACCAATCTAGCTATGCTTCCAGACCTCCGTGTCTTCAAGACCAGCCTCCATGTTCCTACCGTCAACAACCGTCTGGGCATTGGCGAGAAGGCACAGGTCAAGAAGATGATGAAGAACCTCTATGATGCCGACGATAACTTTTTCAAGGAGATTGATGCCAGCATCCGCAAGAACTGCCAGAAACTCCAGGATGTCAATACCTATCTCATCCAGTTCCAGAACTTCACACAGGATCTGATGATGCTCATGGGCAATCTGATGAAGTTCAAGCTCCGTCTGCCAAGCTTCATGAAGAAGACCCTCTATAAGCTCACTGCACAGACCGTGGACGATATCTTCAACAAGAACGATTTCTCTGATGCCAGCGTACTGAAGACCGTGGTAGGCTTGCGCCACTTCAACACCCGTCTGAAGTTCAGCCAGCAGTGGGTTACCGATTTCACCTTCCAGGTATTGATGTTGGCAAAGAAGGAGCCACGTCCATCCGATGAAGATGTGGAAAAGGCAAAGCAAAAGATGGGAAAGTAGCCAATATTCTCCCTAAAAGATAAAAAAAACAGGAGAATATTTGTTTTTTTCAAATTATTCTCTTAAATTTGTAGCCAAAAAATAAAAAGTCATGAGTGCTAGTGAGAAAACAATCAATACGTTTGCCACAAGAGTAAGGCAGATGATTCTCAAGTTTGAAGACATCAAGCATGAGAATGCAGAGCTGTATGCGATGGTGGATGAGCGCGATGCCAAGATCAAGGAATTGCAGGAGAAGTTGACTCAGGCAAAGCATGATTACGACAGTCTGAAGATGGCGAAGATGATGACGATTTCCGACTCCGACATGGAGACCACGCAGAAGCGCATCGCCAAGCTCATCAGAGATGTCAACAAGTGTATAACGCTACTGAGCGACAAGTAATAACTATTGGAGCGGAGGCAGATCAGATGGAAGATAAATTACAGATCAGATTACATGTATATGATACCGACCTCACGGTAAGAATACCGAGAGAGGATGAGGAGTATTATCGTAAATCGGCTAAGTTGATCGATGATATCGTCAATTCGTATGCAAAAATCTTCAAGGGGCGCAAGAGCGACAAGGAGATTTTGTATATGGCTCTCATCGACGTGGCTTTGAGATTCGAGAAGGAATCAGATAAAAATGATACCCAACCATATAATGATATTCTGGACAAGCTGACTGCGGAGATAGAAGATACCTTGGCTAAGTAAGAATATTAATAATTATAATATATATATGGTAACAATAATAGCGGTCCTGGTAGCTCTCGTGTTGGGAGGTATCGTGGGGTATGTCATTTTCCGTTATGTCATTAAGGGAAAATATAATGAAATGATAGATGCTGCCAACAAAGAGGCAGAAGTAGTAAAGGAGAAAAAGCTTCTCGAAGTAAAGGAGAAGTTCCTCAATAAGAAAGCCGAGTTGGAGAAGGAGGTGCAGCAGCGCAACTCCCGCATCCAGCAGAGTGAAAACAAGCTCAAGCAGCGCGAAATCTCGCTCAACCAGCGCCAGGAAGACCTCGGTCGCCGCAAGCAGGAGGTAGAGCAGTTTCAGCAGCGCATCGACAATGAGAAGAAACTCCTTGCCGTGAAGCAGCAGGAACTCGAGAAGATGCAGAAGCAGGAGCAGGCTAAGCTCGAAGAGCTTTCTGGACTCAGTGCCGAGGAGGCGAAGAGCCGTTTAGTGGAAAGCTTGAAGGATCAGGCTCGTCTTGATGCAGCCAGCTACATCAATGAGATCATGGATGATGCCAAGCTCAATGCCAATCAGCAGGCTAAGAAGATCGTGATCCAGACCATCCAACGTGTGGCTACCGAGACAGCTATCGAGAACTCTGTCTCTGTATTCCATATCGATAATGATGAGGTCAAGGGACGCATCATCGGTCGTGAGGGTCGCAACATCCGTGCCCTCGAGGCAGCCACCGGTGTAGAAATCGTGGTAGATGATACTCCTGAGGCTATCGTTATCTCAGCCTTCGACCCTGTGCGTCGTGAGGTTTGCCGTTTGGCTCTCCATCAGTTGGTAGCCGATGGCCGTATCCACCCAGCCCGTATCGAGGAGGTGGTAGCCAAGGTGAAGAAGCAGTTGGATAATGAGATCATCGAGACCGGTAAGCGTACAGCTATCGACCTCGGTATCCATGGTCTGCATCCAGAGCTCATCCGTATCATCGGTAAGATGAAGTACCGTTCATCCTATGGTCAGAACCTCTTGCAGCATGCGCGCGAAACCGCCAATCTCTGTGCGGTGATGGCTTCTGAGCTGGGCTTGAACCCTAAGAAGGCAAAGCGTGCCGGTCTGTTGCACGATATCGGTAAGGTGCCAGATGAGGAGAGCGAGTTGCCACACGCACTCTATGGTGCCAAGATTGCCGAGAAGTACAAGGAGAAGGCAGATATCTGCAATGCCATCGGTGCTCACCACGACGAGATGGAGATGAATACCCTCTTGGCTCCTATCGTACAGGTATGTGATGCTATCTCTGGTGCCCGTCCAGGTGCCCGCCGTGAGATTGTAGAGGCATATATCAAGCGATTGAACGATCTTGAGGCTATCGCCATGAGCTATCCTGGCGTTACCAAGACCTATGCCATCCAGGCAGGTCGTGAGCTTCGTGTCATCGTTGGTGCCGACAAGATGAGCGATGAGCAGAGCATCAAGCTCTCTGATGAGATTGCAACCAAGATCCAGAACGAGATGACCTATCCGGGTCAGGTAAAGATTACCGTGATTCGTGAAACCCGCAGTGTGGCTTATGCCAAGTAATGCAGGGACAAAGGGTAAATCCGGTATCTGGAAGTGACAGATAATTCTGTAAATAGATTATAATAAGGTATAGCCGCTGTTCTCGCAAGGGTTCAGCGGCTTTCTTATTTCTTTTCATTTCTTTTTCAAATTCTCTTTTCAATTACTCTTTTCAATACTCTTTCAATATGAACAAGTCAGAACAGCCGGTTTTCAAGCGGTTTAACAAGGGATGTGTAGATTATCGTCTTCTGGAGGATGGCGACAGGATATTGATAGCGCTCAGTGGCGGCAAGGATTCTCTGGAGCTGGTGCGCATGCTGGCGCAGCGTGCCCGCATCTACAAGCCTCATATCGAGGTAGAGGCAGCCCATATCATTATGGACAACATTCCCTACGAGACCGATCGCAGTTATCTCCAGGAGTTTTGCCGGGAGCAGGGCGTGCGTCTCCATATCCTTCACAGTTCCTTCGATGAATCCACCGATCCGCGCAAGACCCGTTGTTTTCTCTGTGCCTGGAACCGTCGCAAGGCTCTCTTCGAGTTTGCGGTGAGTAATGGTTTCAATAAGATAGCCCTGGGCCATCACATGGATGATATCCTCGTTACTTTCCTGATGAATATCACCTTCGAGGGTTCTGCCTCCACGATGCTACCGAGCCTGCGGTTGAAGCATTATCCGCTTACCATTATCCGTCCCATCTGTCTGGTGCATGAGGCGGATATTCGGAAGGTGGCAGAAGTGCTGCAGTTCGCCAAGCAGAAGGCGCTGTGTCCGTATGAGGAGACCACGCGCCGCAGTGATATGCAGCAGATCTTCCAGCATCTGGAAGAGTTGAATCCCGAGGCGAGATACAGCCTTTGGCGGGCGATGATGAATAGGGGATAAGAACTGGTAGTTTTTAGCAGGCAACTGCTATTGTGTTGTCATTGGTTATATATGATGATTGCCTAGGTCATATATGATGTTTGCCAGTGTCATATATGATGATTGCGAAAGTCATATATGATGTAGGTTGATGCTATGTATAGTATGTTGCACTAACCATTATTTGTCCTTACTGTTGTTTACAGGCTATTACCATAGCGCCGGTTATGCCCTTTCCTCCGTTAGGCGTTCCGGCGGATTTGCAATCCGCCGTCAAAAAATGTCCTAACCTCTTTATGCTTTGGGGATATGTTATCCCCAACAATCAGGATGGTAGCTGCATGGTGATGGGATTGGGGGATTTCAAATTCCCCAGTTTAATAGGTCGAACCTTTTTTTACGACGGATTTCAAATCCGTCGGGACGCCTAGCGGGGTAACCGATGCAGCGGATGTGGTGCAGAATATGGGCTCTGGAGGCGCAGGTGGAGAACTTCGTCTTCATCGGTTCTTTCTCCCTCCTTTCCTCTCATTCTTGCTTCTTATTTCATTTCATCCGAGTTGAGTATGGTGATGGTCTTGCCCTCAATCCTGATGGCACCCTTCTCCTCGAATTCGGAGAGGCAGCGGAGGAGCGAGAACTTCTGGATACCGAAGATATCCGCCATTTCCTGTCGGCTGACATCCAGCCGGATGGTTCTGCTCTGCTGTTCGGTAGCCATCTTGATGAGGTATTGCGCCACCTTCTCCTTGACGGAGAAAAGGGAGAGCATGCGCATTTTCTGCGAGAGGAAGATATCTATCCTTGACAGGTGCTGGATGAAGTTCCAGCGTATGCGCTCATCGGTATCTATCAGCAGTTTCAGTTCCGAAGGCTTCATGCGCAGGAGGGTAGTCTTCTTGCTTGTCTCCACGCTTACGGGCATCTCGTTATTTTGTGCGAAGATATAGGCAGGGGCTATCAGCATCGATTCGCCCAACCGCTCTATCTGAGCCTGCTTGCCCGACAATCCCGACATGCGGGCTATCATCTCTCCCTCGACAATGATGTCGGCATATCTGCAGGGCATTCCTGCCAGCACATAGGTTTCCCTGGCAGCAAGTTCCACCATCCGGTAGTTTACCATCGACAGTGCCTCTCTGATTTCCTCTGGAGTAAACCCCTCAAACACCGTGCATTTCTGCAAGGTTACGAATATTGATTCTTTCATACATTTAAGTTTTATATTCAATAACGCATTTATCCCCGATTTATTATTAGCTCAAAAAAAATAAGGCACTTTGCAACACTCTCGAGAGTGCTATTGCAAAGTGCCTTTTAAACATGAAAACTTATCTCTTGACTTTTTACCCGAGTTTTACAGATTCTTCCTTAACTCAGTAGCTGCTGTTCTTATCCTATATATTTTTTGATATCCTCTTCTACCGTTCCGTTTCCGGCTATGCCAAAGGTATCTACCAGTACCTTCAGTACGGCTGGTGAACAGAAGGCTGGGAGCGTAGGACCCAGATGGATGTTCTTAACGCCCAGATGCAGCAGGGCAAGAAGTACGATGACCGCCTTCTGCTCGTACCAGGCAATATTGAAGAAGATAGGAAGTTCGTTGATGTCGCTGGCTCCAAAGATCTCCTTCAGCTTCAATGCCACAACCGCCCAGGAATAGGAGTCGTTGCACTGACCGGCATCCAGCACACGAGGAATGCCGTTGATGTCGCCCAGATTGAGCTTGTTGTACTTGAACTTGGCACAGCCGCTGGTGAGGATCACTACATCCTGAGGCAGCGCCTTGGCAAACTCCTCGTAGTAGTTGCGGCTCTTCATTCTGCCATCGCAGCCACTCATCACCACAAACTTGCGGATGGCCCCGCTCTTCACAGCCTCTACTATCTTGTCTGCCAGGGCAAAGACCTGGGCATGCGCAAAACCGCCGATGATCTCGCCTGTCTCTATCTCCCTAGGTGGCTGGCAGGTCTTGGCAAGTGCAATCACCTCAGAGAAGTCCTTGTGGCCGTCGGCACCCGCCTGGATATGCTTCCAGCCAGGGAAACCGGTAGAGTTGGTGGTGAAGACACGGTTCCTGTAGCCTGCCGATGGCGATGGCGGAACGATGCAGTTGGTGGTGAAGACAACAGGACCGTTGAAGCTCTCGAATTCCTCCTTCTGTTTCCACCACGCATTTCCGTAGTTGCCCACCAGATGCTTGTACTTCTTGAGCTGCGGATAGTAGTGGGCAGGAAGCATCTCGCCATGGGTATAGACATCGATGCCCGTACCTTCGGTCTGGATGAGGAGATCTTCGATATCCTTCAGGTCGTGGCCTGAGATGAGGATGCCCGGATTGTTGCCTGTGCCGATGTTTACCCGGGTGAGTTCCGGATTGCCGTATGCCTGGGTGTTGGCCTTGTCGAGGAGTGCCATCACATCCACGCCGTACTTTCCTGTTTCGAGCACCACGCCCAGCAGCGTGTCCATATCAGCATCAGGGTTGCTGATGGTGGCGAGTGCACGGCACATGAAGCTGATGATCTCGCTGTTCTCTTCTCCCAGATGGGCAGCGTGCTCGTAGTATGCCGCCATACCCTTCAGACCGAGCATGGTGAGTTCCTTGAGCGAGCGGATATCTTGATTCTCATGGCGGAGCACGGATTCACGGGCGCCCTCTGCCTCATAGTCTGTCTTCTCGCCACCCCAGGTTACCTCCTGATAGGCAGGGAGGTGGATATTCATACTTGCCGCCTTTTCCAGCAGCTGTTTCTTCAGGACGATGCCCTTATCTACCTTTTGCAGGATATCCTGATCGTTGAAGTTGGCGTTGGTGATGGTGGTGAAGAGTGCATCCGTGAGGAAATGGGTTACCTCTGGTGTCGGCTCTTTGCCTATGCTATGCTGTATGGTTCCTATGCCACGAACCACGCTGAGCAGCAGATCCTGCCACTTGGAAGTTGTAGCCTCCTTACCGCAAACACCCTTGATGGTACAGCCTGTACCCTTAGCTGTTTCCTGACACTGGAAACAGAACATCTTGTTTTCTGCCATATTGCTATAAATTAATGAGTTATTTTAATGTTTTCTTCCAGGCGGCAATCTGCCATTCCTGGTTTCCGGCTGCAAAATTACGGCTTAAAAAACGATCCTACGGTAACAATTGTGACCGTAGGATATTAAAAAAACATAAAAAGAGTGTGGCGTTTAGGGTTACAGCCTGATGCCGTATTTCCTGATGCCTTCTCCCATCATCTCCTCTGGAATGAAAATCCTGAGGGTATCGACGATGGTGTTCAGCATACGCTCTCGGATGTAATCCTCCCTGATATAGAGCGATATGCGCCTCTGCGACAGATAATCTCCCTCTATCTTTCTTACATTCCTCTTCTGCTCCTCACTCAGGAAAGGGAGGTGCATCTCCGGAATGATGGTGAAGCCACCATTCTCATCCACTATCCTTATCAGGGTCTCGATGCTGCCTGCCTCATAGATATGGTGACCCTTGCTGCGCGCCTTGCAGAACGAAAAGGCACTGTTGCGCAGACACTGTGCCTCCTTCATAATCCACATGTTCTCATACTCCAGATTCTCAGGCTTGAAGACTGGGAGCTTGCGCCAGCAGCTCTCGGCAAGATACACATAGAACTTCTCCGTGTAGAGCGGTATCTCCAGAATGCCTTCTCGGATATTGTCGGAGATGGCTATGCCGGCATCCGTCTCGCCACGAAGCAGGGAATCGAGCATGAAATCAGCCTTCAGTTCCTGAATGTTGAGATCCACCGATGGATAGTTTTCCCGATAGTGTCTGATGAACTTGGGCAGGATGTAGGGGGCAATGGTGGGTCCCACGGCGAGCGACAGCCTTCCACCTATCTCTCCCTTATCTTCCATCACGATTTCCGAGATGCGTTCTATCTCCTGCAATGCCGTTTCTGCCTGACGGATAATCTTCTTGCCTGATGCTGTGGGAGATACGGTCTTGTTGTTTCTTTCGAAGATACGGGTATCCAGTTCTTCCTCCAGTTTTACAAGCATGGCACTGAGCGTGGGCTGCGAAACCTGGCAAGCCTCTGCCGCCCTCGCAAAATTGCGAAAGCGGTTGAGTGCCACAATATATTTCAGTTGCTGTAAATTCATATCGTTATTCTATTTATATCTGCCAAGTACAGGGCTTATCTTGCCTTGAGCTTGCAGATGAGTTGAGTCATGTTGCCCATCGGACAGAAAACACACCAGGTTCTCGGACGGTAGAAGATGGTGAGGAGTACACCCACTATCAGGGAAGTGAGCATGATGCCATAGAGACCGAAGGCAAACTGCGCCTTCCAGGGTTCTATCTCTACAGGATATGCCCAGTGCCAGGGAACATCAAAGGTCCAGAGCAGGTGAATGGTCTGATGGAGATTCTCTGCACCCTTTGCCACCATCACTGTGAGGATGATCATCTGGATGAAGAAGAACATGAAGAAGAGCAGGAATCCATGACGGAACCATTTGGATGATAACCATCTTGGCGCAACCTTCCTGCGCGACCATCCCAGGGTGTTTCCTATCTGCAGGAAAAGCTGACCTCGTCCACAATAGTTGTTGCAATATCCCTTGCCGCCTCCGAAAACTGCCATAAACAGCGGAATCATAAAACAGATGACTCCCAGCCATGCAAACACGATATTGAAGAATCCAAGGGTGAAATAGGTGGCAGATACCAGCCACAGATAATCACTCCACTTCTTGCTTTTTTGTCTTGCCATAAAAATGCTTTTTATCTGTTATCTCAATACCTTGTGCATAACTCCTGCCGGACAATTCCTTTCACAGATGCCGCAGCCTATGCACAGATCCTCATTCACTACTGCATAACATCCCCGGTAGATGCTGACGGCTTCCTTGGGACATACCTTTACGCAAACACCACATGCCACGCAGCGGTCGTGCTCGCTTTGAGCCTTGTATTTTGCCATCGTTTTCTACTGATCGGTTAGTTTATCCAACTGCTCTTCCAGGAATTCTGCCGCATCGGCTACGCAGAGCGGACATTCTCTGAGAACCTTTCCTGTGCCTACACCCTTGAGAAGCTTGCACTGGGTAACTCCGTTGCGCTGCTGGAATTGGCTCATGATCTGTCGCATCGCCTTGATAGACTTTGCCTTATCCTTGGTGGCAAGACCCAATACCACTCCTGCTCCCACGAGGGCACCGCAGGTTCCTTCCATATTTCCCATTCCCGCAGCAAAGGCATTGCCCATATTCTTGAGGGTATCTTCGTCGATACCTGTATAATCATGATAGGTACAAACCACTGCCTGGGTGCAGTTATGAGATCCACAACGCTTCTTCTCTGCTGCAATTTCTTTTCTTGTTTCCATTGTATATTACTTGTTTATTTGAAATTTGCTGCAAAGATACGGCTTTTATGATAGATAAACGAAAGATAATGGCTATTATATCATAGATTCTATCTATTTAAGATTTATAAATATCAACACCAAAATGAGTTGATACTTGCTTTTGCTTTTTTAGGTTAACTTATCATATAAGCTAAACCCCATCCGGCTTGCGAAAGTAGGATGGGGGCTTTTGATAACTGCTTATTTCATTTTTTCTATCTGTTCCTGGGTAAGACCGGAATACTTCATGATCAGATTAATGTCAACACCATCAGCAAGCATATTCCTGGCAATATCCAGCGCTTTCTGGTTCTTGCCTTCAGCCATACCTTTTTCCATACCTAATTCAATACCTTCTGCCTTGCCAATTTCAATGCCCTCCGCAAGTCCTTCTTGCTTCGCCGTATCAATAGAGTTTTTGATATCCCGATATGCCATTTTACTTGCTTCATACTCCCTTATCTCCTGTGGAGTGAATTTGGCAATCTCTGCTTCCTCGAAAAGACGGTCGAAAACCTTATCGCACAGCTCCTTCGGACGCTGGGTAAGCTTGTAGAGATTCTTCAGCGCATAAAGCCACTTCTCGTAGAGCGTTTCCAGTTCTTCTAGTGTCTTGTTGAACTTGGCAATCTCTACATAGATAAACTCCAGCTTGTCGTAGAAAATCTTGTGGGTAGCGGTATCACACAACTGTACATGATGGCGAATCTTCTCCTTGTCGAAGGCATCCTCATTCATGTTGAAGTTGAGAAGGGCAACTGTATAGACATGATTGAGCTTGAAATTCCAGTCATTCCCCTTGGGTGCCTGTTCACGAATCGGGAAAGTTGAGTAGAAGAGGGAGCGGTCCTTGAAATAAGCCTGGTAGGCATTCTGCATTTCAACGATGAACTTCTCGCCGCTTTCTCCTTCGCAATATACGTCGAAGATGGCCTTGCGGTCGGTATATACTTCTCCCACGTGCTCTGGATTTAGATACGACACATCCTTCACAACCTGTCTGCCATTAAACAAGCTGTTGAGGAAGCAAATGAGCAAATCCTTGTTCATTGCCGTTCCAAAAATTCGCTTGAAGCCGAAATCGGTCAGCAAGCTGATGTATCTTTCTTCTACCTGTTTCATACGCCATTCTTTTTAAATCTTATGCAAAGATACGCTGAATATTTGTAACCTCCAAACTTTTAGATTGTTTTTTATTAGAAGCATGAATATATTTATCCTTAAGGCTAAAAATATTCTGTCTTCAGGCGGGCTATGCATAAGAGTGCATGCCCGCAAGGAAGAAGTTGACACCGAAATATGTCATGGCGATGCTCAGGAAGGCTAGGGTGATGTAGATGTGATACACCAGCGGCTTGCGGAAAACAGGCAGAGTCTGCGTATGCACCACCACGGCATAAATCATGAAGGTGATGAGCGCCCACGTCTCCTTGCTGTCCCAACTCCAATACGTGCCCCAGCTTACGTTCGCCCAGATGGCTCCGATGAAGATGCCGAATCCCATCGTGGTGAGGGCAGGGTAGAGGAAAAGACGGCTCAACGCCTGCATCCGCTCACGGCGGGAACGCCAGCAGATGCCCAGAATACCACAGAGACAGGTGAGTATCAGAAGTACATAACTCATCATGATGACACTGACATGTGCGCAGAAATAAGGACTGTTTAACACCGGTGCACGCTCGCCAGTGGAAAAATCGATGTGGCTGAAATGATAAATCAGATAAATAAATCCTATGCCTACAAGACTGAATACGACCATCAACAGATTCCGGAACTGCTGCCAGGAGCGCTGGAGCAACTTCCTGTATCCGCCCTTCTTGTCGAAGAGTATCCAGACCAATGATAGAAAAAGCAGGAAATAGCCGCAATATGTAACGGGGATACCGAATGGGTCGGAATTGATGGCAAGTACGCTTCCCATCTCATCCTCATCGTAGGATGCCTGATAGAATCGGTAGGAGCCATGGGTATAGATCCTGTTGAGCGATACCTTCGCCTCCTCCATCTCGTAATGATCTGTCACCATGAACTGTGAGGAATAATCCTTCACAACATCCGTACCCTCATACCGATGGATGTCAAACTTCTGAAGACTCAGAGTGAAAGGCAGTCTGCGCTGCTGGATACCCTCTCCTGGATTGTTGGAAAAATAAATATCCGAAGGTTCTCCGATGCGCAGATGCATCATTCCCTGTTTGCCGTTGACATGCGTGATGAAGGCACCCACGAGGATGATGACGAAGGATAGATGGAGCGCCCAGGTAGAAACCGACTTCACCTTCCGCTGGATGAGATAGAATATGTCCAGAGCGGCTAGCGCTGCCCAAATCAGGATAAACCACCAGGCACCATAATAGTGGGCATGCGCATAATCGGTGCCTTCTATTTCCTCAATGATGCTGGCTGCTGCCATGCATACGAGAATCAGTATGTAGAGGATGAATAATATCTTTTTAATCATTGTTCGTTTCGAAATCTTTCTAGTGTAATCTTGCGTAAATTTGCATCATCTAGTGTAATCTTGTTCTATCTTGCTGCAAAAATACGATATAATTCTGAAATTAGCAAACTTATCCAGAGGTTTCTCTGAAAATACATAGAAAAGCAGCCAGGTATCTGGATAAGGTACCTGGCTGCCTGATATTCTTAATAGATAAGATGATCTTAGATAGAACGCAGGAACTTAACCACTGCATCACGTTCGCTCTTCGATGCGTTGTAGAAATTCATAGCTGCATGATAGGCATGACTCTTCTTGCTGTAGCAGTGCCACATGATGGCTTCCACCTCGTTGCGGGCACGGCAGTCGTGCAAGCGGTCTTCTGCACCTGTATTCACGTAGCTCAAGCCACGACCCCAGAGTGGAGTGGTGCGGCACCATGAACCATGGATGTCATTCATCATATAGAGCTTGTGCTGAACGAAATCAGAATATGGATAGATGGTCTGGTTCTGATAACGAGGCAACTTCTTGTCGGCAAGATACTTGGATGTTACGTAGTTGTCATCGCCTGTCTTCCATGATGGCTTGTGACAGCTGGCGCATCCCCAACTCATGAAGAGCTTCTTACCCTCCTGTACCTGCTTATCGTTCAAATTGCGGGCACGAGGAATGGCAAGACCACGATGCCATACCATGAAGGCATAGAAATCTTCCATGCTCTGCTCTGGCTTGAAGATGTTGTAGTTGTTGTCAAACTGGTTGGTCTTTGGATCCAACAGGTTTGCCACTGCTTCCTTGATGCCCTCGTCGGTACCATCAGCATAGTAAGGAGAGGTTGGGTCCTTCTTGATGGCTGCAATCACATCCGCATTCTCAGACATTGCCTTCGCCCAAGGGGTAGTGGTGTAGAGACATGGACGATCCTGACGGGTTACATTGGTGATGTTCCAGATAGCGTTGGCACCCGGTCCATCCTGCAAACTACCACGGGTCAGGGCATAAGTGAAGCGCTTGATGAGCTTCTTGTTGCCGTCGGTGGTATTCGGGTCGAAGGTAGTGCCATCTGCATGCACACCGCCCGTAGTATATTTACCGTCTCTTCCGAAGGTGGTATAGTAGGCACCGGCAGTCATCTCCATAGTGTTGGCATCAAACATGCTTGGGTTGATGTATTCGCTCACCTCCTTGCCTGCTTTCTTGAAATAAGAAGCCTCAGACTTATATTGAGCCACGATGTCCTCGCTAGGGATGGCATCGATGAGACCCGTACCGCCGATACCGATGGTAGATTCCAGGCGAACGGCATAGTTGCTAGGAACAGGATCGGTATTGAATGCCGACTGAGGAATGGTAATCTCCGGATAAATCAAATCAAACTTCTCACCATCAGGGAATTGCATGGCAGGAATTTCGTCGGTCTCCATCTTGGCAATGTGCAGCCAGCTCATGTTGATTTTGCTCTCGTCGATAGGAGGGAGGAATGGAGTCTGTGCCTGAGTCTGAGGCATACCGGTTACCTCGGTGACATAGCCACCATCGTTAGACCCCTCAGAGGTAGGATGATAGACTACGAGCAGATAACCGTTACCATTACCATAGCGGGTTTCATACTGTGCCTTGCGCTTGCCATGTCCATACTCTGGGTGGCAATCAAAACAAGATGAGCGGACAGAAGCAGGACCCAAGCCCTTGAAGGCACCGGTGTTCCATGAATACTGGCGCTCGAACATCTGCTCGCCGATAAAGAACTGCTTGAAGAGTTCCGGGTCGTTATCTACTGCAGGTGTCTGGTCTGAGTAGCTGCTGGAACCAGTGTTCTCTGTTGTTCCGAGCTTGCCACCTGGATACCACTCATCGGCAGTAAAGTTACCCACTTCCTTGCCCACGTATGCGGCATCTGTTTCCTGAATCTCTACCTTGTTGTCATCATCAGAACAGCTTGCCATCGTCATCGCCAGAGCCATGGCGAACGACATGTAGGCGTAATTTTTCAAATTCATAATGTCCATCTTAATCTTTATTTTGCTACCTTCAATGCGCGGAACCAGGCACCGGCATTGTTCAACTCATCATCCAGGGTGTTGATCTTGTCGATGCAGGTCTTTACCTGGGTGTTGGCAGGATCATCTACGAATGGGATACCGCTCTTCTTGGCAGACTCCAATGCTGCGATAGCCTCGTCAAGAGCTGTGTTCAATGCGCTGTAGCCACTGTAGTTGTACTTCTTCATGATGGTCATCAATGAATTGGTAACAGGAGTTGTAGCAGTTACATCACGTGTACCATAGAGAGAGTTCTTGATAGAGTAGATGTTGTCCTGATAGTCGATGAATGAACGCTTGCTGTATGGAGACTCGATGTAGTCGCGAGACTCAGCTTCGCCATCCTCTGTTGTTCCACCTTTGCCGGTAGCCACACGATAAGCCTGACCGAGCTTCTGGGTGTAAACCTCCTGGCAGATGCTAGAGCAACCACCTACGAATACATTCTCCAAGGTCTCCTGCCATGTTGGGAACCAAGCCTTGTCGCCAGTAGCATTGAGGAGGAACTGACCGTAGCCGATACCTGCAGAAGAAAGGGCACCTGCGCTATCCTCCAGGCCTGCAAGACCGTCGATTACCCACTTGCAATTACTGTTCAACCAAGAACCGAGGGTAGCATCACCATTCCAACCATACTGGAGAAGTGAAGTCATGTTGTAGATGTCGCCAGCTACAGTGGCTGCAAATGCCAACTCATCGATACCCTTTACAGATGTCATACCTTCTTCAGTCTCGTTGGCATTCAGCATGGCTGCGGTACGTGCTGCACCATTGCGGAAGAGTACGAACTCCAATCCGTGGAAACCGATTACTGAGTCGAAATCCTTGTTCTCTGTATAGATGAACTGAGCCGGGTTTTCACCCTTGATGCCGTCGATGATGTCCTGCTTGTTGAGTGCCTCTACCATCTGGTCATGGTCGAGTGGCCATGAGTCGATGTGTGGGTCAATCTCGTTGTTGGCAGCTGCACCATAGAGGAATGCCTCGCTGCGCTCCCATTCACGGCGTGCGTCCTTGAAAGCCTCGCAGGCAGCTGTGATATCTGCATCGCTCAAGTTGCCAGCCTTGGCGTTGGCGTATGCCTTGTCGCATGCATCCTTCAGAACCTTGGCGTTGTCTCTCAAATCCTTGTAGGTAGGATTGATAATGTCGTTAACATAAGTGTTGGCTACTGCAGACAATTCTGTTGCTGATACTACGTTACCCTCTGTTACAGGGGCATCATCATCGCTACAGGAAGCGAAACCCAAAGATAAAGTCATTGTTGCTACGAACAAGAATGCCTTCTGGAAAATCTTTTTCATTTTTCGTTTGTTTTTTTATGTTTGAATATGCTAATTATAATCTATGAAGATGGCAGCTTCCCCTGGTTTAGAGGAAGAAGCCCTGATAAGCGATACCGATGTTCACGGCTGGCTCATTGTTGTATTTAGAGTGGAAGATGCGCTGGTTGTACTCTGCCTTCACGCAGATCTGTGGGAGAGGGAAGTAGTTGATACCTGCTGCCACAATCTTGCGGTTGGTCCACTTGGCGGTGGTGTTGTGTACGGATGAATCGTAATACTCGAAATGACCGAATACATACAGCTTCTGCTTGTCTTCACGGAGCTTGGAAATCTGAGAGAAGACATCGTAGCCTGCTTCCACCATAGTGGCGATGGCATGGCTGCCGAAGTATTTGCCGCTGCCTGATTCGTTAGGCTTGACATTCGCTGTACCTGGATATACGATGCTGGTGATGGCTGTGGCATCGCTTACATAACCATAATCCACGTTGCCTCTGATCTTCCAGTTGTACTTATTATAGGTGAAATCGAAGGCACCTACATATACATTTCCCTTGATATTCTTGTGTTGGGTATCCTGTGGGGTAGTGTTGCCCATCGCCTTGCCATAGTAACCGCTCAATCCGATGCGCAGACCAGGGATGCTGTAGTTATCTACACGGGCTGCCACGGCATATTTGTTGGCTACCTCAAACTCGTATGGACTCTTGGAACCGCCCTGAATCCAGTTGCTGCGACTGAAGCGGTAGGCGTTCAAGCCAGCCAGGAACTGTGCCTCATAGCGGAACTTGCCGCTCTTTCCCCAGAAACTGATACCGGTCTGGTGCCAGGTGCAAGGGAGAATGGTGTTTTCGCCTTCCGGACGATAAACAGTAAAGAAATTCAATGGCTCATGATAGGCATTGGTCAAACCTACTGGTACCACGATGTGACCAGCCTTGATGTTAGCCCATCGACCGAAAGATTTCTGAATCCAGAACTGTTCGAGTTCCACCTCGCCACCTTTCTCCACTTCCTGTTCGTACTCGATGGCTTCCTCAGCCTCGTATTCGATAGACTGTCCGGTACCTCCGTGTTCAAACTCAATCTCAGTACCCATGGTCCATCCTTTTCCGAAGTCGTAACCCAAGTAGATGACTGCATGGGGAATGTCGAAGCGTCCGTGGTCGGGAGCATTCTTATAAGCAGTGGCGTTAGAGTAGCGTTTGCCGGCGTCGCTGTAGAAGTTGCGGCTCATAGCCACCTCGCCATAGCCGCCGACGCTGAGTTTGTTACCTCTTACGTGCTGCATCACACTGTCGGCAGCCACTGTCTGTGCACTCGCCGTTGCCAAACCGGCAACCAGGGCAGCGGATATCAATCCAATTCTTAAACTGTTCATCTTTAATATTTTAGAATTATTATTTTCGTATTATCCTTATGTCAATAAAGAAAAGAGCGCAGATATCTGCTTGCGGTCTCGACACTTTAGAGGCCTAGTATCTCCTTAAAGCCCTATAGCTTGATAAGGAATTACGCAGCTCTGCCGCTCGGGAGTGGCAATCATCACTGCGCTCTTTCTCGATTTCGGGTGCAAAGGTACGGTGTTTTAAAAAATCTTGCAATACCTAAATTTCGGTAAACATTGGCATCCCCATTTCTAGGTATTGCGAGATTCGAAACTTTTTTGTATATTTGCAACCGAAATAAAAACATGATGAATGTTCTTGATACAAGGATGTTTGCATTTAAGGATAGAACAAGATGAAAAATCAAAAGATGTATGAGGCTGACGACAAGATGATCAGTATCATTAGAGACAATTACAATATCTTGCAGAGCCTGGGTAGCTTCGGCATCAACCTGGGGTTCGGCGACAAGACGGTAAGGGAAGTCTGCGACGAGCAGAAAGTGGATACCTACACCTTCCTTGCCGTGGTGAACTTTACGATTAATGGTTACAAGGAGTACGACAATGCCGACCGGTTGTCGTTGCCGACCCTGTTGCATTATCTCAAGGCATCGCATGCCTACTACATAGATTTCCAGTTACCTTTTATCCGTAGGGAGCTGGTGGATGCGCTGGATGAAACGGATAATCTGGCGCGACTGATCCTGAAACTCTATGATGATTATGCCCACAGCATCACCAATCATATGAAGTATGAGGAGAAAATGGTATTCCCTTACGTTCAGGCACTTATAGATGGTAATGCCAATGCCAACTTTGATATCGAAACATTCTCGAAGCATCATGTACAGGTGGATATGAAGCTGAAGGAGCTGAAGAGCATCATCATCAAGTATCTGCCTTCGGATGGACTGCACAACAACCAGCTCAGTGCTACCCTCTATGATATCTACAACAACGAGGAGTGGCTTACTCATCACTCAGAGGTGGAGGAAGAAATCTTTATTCCTGCCGTGAGAAATGCCGAGCGTAAATTGAAGCAGAATGATGTGAGTGCCAAGATTTCGAGCATGATCAACCAGACGCCGAACAACGACGAGCAGTTGAGCGACCGAGAGAAGGATGTAATCATTGCGCTGGTTCAGGGAATGTCGAACAAGGAGATAGCCGACCATCTCTTTATCTCTGTGAATACGGTGATTACCCATCGCCGAAACATCGCCCGAAAGCTTCAGATTCATTCTCCTGCGGGCCTGACGATTTATGCCATCGTAAACGACCTGGTTGATATTTCCACAGTGAAACTCTAGTTTTGCTTAGGAAAAGTGACCTTCGAAATGTTATTTTTTATAAAATGATAGTGACTTCCCTGCTGCTTGCGGGGAAGGCACTATCATTATATATAGGTATGTGAGCAGGTGGCATCATCATTTTTGGGGATGCCCCTAAGCGTTAAATCTTGTTGATATCCACATAACCGTGCATCACGGCATAGATGGTGAGCGAAGAAACGCTCTTGATACCCAGTTTTTCCTGGATATTCTTGCGGTGGGTAATCACGGTGGTAGTGCCGATGAAGAGCTTTTCGGCTATCTCCTTGTTGATCTTGCCCTGTGCCACCAGCGAGAGTACCTCGATTTCCCTATCTGTAAGGGCTTTCTCCTTGGACTCTGAGGAATCTATCGGCGGGATATATTCGCCGTGGGGATGTCCTGAACGCTGCAGACGAATCAACTGCCGGATGAGTTTCGATTCCGGTACGTTGACACAGATGCAGTGGAATCCCTGCAGCTGAGAGTTGAGGTCGTTGCAGGGGGTGAGCACGATGGTATGGGGGCGATGCGCCTCTTCGATGAAGAAGTTGCGGTGAGCCAGAAGAATCTGCATCGACACGAAATAGTGCATAAAGCGTTCGGGTGCATTCGACTCAAATTCGCCGAATGTACCGAAGATGCTGATCTTTACCATCGGAACGGCACTCTCCAGCAGTCCCTTGAGACCCAAGGCTGCCAGCGTATTGTTATCTACAATGGCGAGTTCGGGCATCGCCTTGCCTGCCATTGCTTTCTTCATTTCTTCGTTCATCATATTGCTGATATATTTGTTATCTGTTTACAGGAATGGGGTGAGGAACTTTGCCGCAAACCATCCCTTGAATCTTTGCCATCCGGTGCGCCACTCTCGCCAGTTCTGCTCGTTGAGCAGGAAACTGTCTTTCTTCTCCCTGTCGAAGAGCCGGTCGAGCTGGTGGGTAGTGCATGAATCCACGATCACGGCATTCTCTTCGTAATCCCATCGCAGGCTTCGGGCATTGAGGTTGGCACTGCCTACGGTGCAGAACTTGCCATCCACCATGATGATCTTGGTATGATGGAAGCCCGGCGTGTACATCCATACATGGCAGCCAGCCTTCATCAGCTTGTGGGCATTATAGAATCCGCAATCGGGAGTGAGCGGGATATCGCTCCTGGTGGAAAGCATGATCTCTACCTTGACGCCTCTTTTCACCGCCCGCTTCAATGCCTTCTTGAGCTTGGGACTCAGGGTGAAGTAAGGACTGATGAGCTTGATGCTGTCCTGGGCATCGTTGATGGCATTCACATAGAAGTAGCGGATGATATCCTTCGTGATATGCGGCTCACGGTTGATGATTCCCACCGTCTTGTGATAAGCTGTGGCGGTGGTATCGGGCTTGAGATTCTCTACCAGGTAGTCTTGCTTCTCCTTGCGGTAATACTCTTCGCCGTCGATATGCTGTCCGCTTACCTTGTTCCACATCTTGAGGAAGATCTTCTGCAGGGTATTCACCTCGCTGCCGTCGATGCGACAGTGCATATCATGCCATTCGCCTACCACCTTCGTACCTTTTATATAATAGTCGGCAACGTTCATGCCGCCAGTATAGGCTATCTGTCCGTCGATGACTACGATCTTGCGGTGGTCGCGGTTGAAAACGGCATGCACCCACGGGAACTTCAGGGGCTTGTATTCGTAGATTTCGATGCCGTTGGCACGGATTTCCTTGAGATGGCGCTTTCGCAGCGGCTTGTTGTTGGATGAGTTTCCGAAGCCGTCGTAGAGGGCTCTTACCTTGACACCCTGCTTCGCCTTCTCGGCAAGGAGGTCGAAGAGGAGGGAGGCAATGCTGTCGTTGCGGAAGTTGAAGTATTCCAGATGCACACTGTGCTTAGCCTGACGGATAGCCTGAAACATATCATCGAACTTCTCCTGTCCGCTCATCAGGAGCGTAACAGAGTTGTCGTGGGAAAAGTTGACACCCTTCCCACGAAGCTGGTTGACTATCAATGAATCGCTGGTCTGTGCGCTGCACAGCGAACTAGCCAGCCATAAAGTCGCTATTAATAAATAATATCTCATCTTATCTATAACCGTGTAATCTATAAATCCGTGTAATCCGTGCCTGAATCTTAAACCATGCATGCATAGTGATCTACGATGCCTTTCAAATGATTATCCTTATCTACTACGAGTACCGTATGTACCTTGTATTTGTGCATGATGCGCTGAATCTCCGAAATCTTGGTCTTCGGAGTCACCATCTTCGGAGTGGTGGTCATGATGTCGCTCACGGTCTTGTTGAAGAATTCAGCCTGCCACTTCTCCATGGCACGGCGGATATCTCCATCGGTAATCAGACCGATAACACGCTGGTCTTCATCGAGCGAGATTCCCAGTCCGAGCTTACCCTTGCTCACGTGGATGATGGCCTCGCCCAGGTGCATCTCCTTAGGGATGATAGGCATGTCGTCGCTGCGCATCACGTCTTCGGCAGTGGTGAGGAGACGCTTGCCTAATTCGCCGCCCGGATGGAACTGGGCAAAGTCGCGTGGCTTGAAGTGGCGTACCTGCATCAGGGCTATTGCCAGGGCATCGCCCATGGCGAGGGCTGCCGTGGTACTGCTGGTAGGAGCGAGGTTGAGCGGACAAGCCTCCTTCTTCACCTTGACGGTGATGTGATAGTTGGAGTACTTTGCCAGCAGTGAATTCGGGTTACCTGTCAAGGAGATGATAGGTATGTTCATGTGGAGTACCATCGGGATGAAGCGGAGCAGTTCGTCGGTCTGACCACTGTTGCTCAGTGCCAGCACCACGTCCTTGTCGGTCATCACACCGAGGTCGCCGTGATATACATCCAGCGGGTTGATATAGAAAGCCGGTGTACCTGTAGAGGCGAGGGTAGCGGCAATCTTGGCACCCACGTGTCCGCTCTTGCCCACACCCGTAACGATGATCTTGCCTTGGCAATGATACATCATATCTACGGCTTTCTCAAAGTTATCGTCCAATAAGGCAATCTGGTCGAGGATGGCCTGTGCCTCGTCTCTCAAGGCCTGTTCGCCATAACCGCGTACCACCTTATCTTCTATATTGTTATTCTTATCGGTCATTTCTAATACATTTGAATTTTTCACTCTTCACTTTTCGTTCTTCACTTACAATAGCTCCTGGATCAGAGATTCCAGTTTGGCTAGTTCCAGCATATTGGCAGCATCGCTCTTACCCTGGTCTGGGTCTGGATGTACCTCGAAGAAGTAGCCGGTGGCACCGAATGCCTTGGCAGCCATAGCCATAGCTGGCACAAACTTGCGGTCGCCCACGGTCTTGCCATCGCCTGCGCTTGGTCGCTGTACGCTATGGGTGCAGTCCATGATGACATTAGGTACAATCTCCTTCATATCCGGAATGTTGCGGAAATCCACCACGAGATTGTTGTAGCCGAAGCAGTTGCCACGCTCGGTGAGCCATACTTCGCTGGCACCGCTATCCAAAGCCTTCTCAACCGGATACTTCATATCTCTTCCGCTCAGGAACTGAGCCTTCTTGATGTTGACTATCTTGCCGGTCTTGGCAGCCGATACGAGCAGGTCGGTCTGGCGGCAGAGGAAGGCTGGTATCTGGAGGATATCGCATACCTTGCCCGCAGCTTCAGCCTGATAGCTCTCGTGGATATCGGTAGTGATGCGAAGTCCGTATTTCGACTTGATGTCGCTGAGCATCTGCAGACCTTTCTCCAGACCAGGACCACGGAAAGAGTGGATGCTGGTACGGTTGGCCTTATCGAAGGATGCCTTGAATATGATGTCGGTTCCTAAGTTCTGGTTGATACGAACGAGTTCCTGGGCTACTGTATCCAGTAGTTCCATCGACTCGATGACGCATGGTCCTGCAATGAATGTTGCCATAATTATGATGTATTTATTGTTATTTCTTCCTTATTATATGTCTATTTGCGTGCAAAGTTATTAATAAATCGGGAAAAACCCAAGAATAAAGTGCGTTTTTTAAGATTATCAGCTTGATGAAGTATCTTTTTTTCCTTTTCTTTGCGATATTTCAACGAAAATCATTACATTTGCAGTGCATTTAAAAAGATACGACAATGAACATACTCATAGCAGACAGTGGCAGTACCAAGACCGACTGGTCGTTGATAGACGGACAGGGTCAAGTAGTGATGACCTGCAAGACGCAGGGCATCAATCCGATTCACATGCAGGATGCCGAAGTGCTTCAGATTCTGAAGTCGGAACTCATCTTGCCGGAATCACCCCAGGAAGTGTATTTCTATGGCAGCGGTGTGACCGAGGCGATGAAGTCCCGGATGAACTCCCTCTTGCAGCAGGCTTTTCCTGGTGCCAAGGTAGAAGCTGAGGGGGATATGATAGGAGCGGCAAGAGCGCTCTTCGGCAACAAGCCTGGCATCGCCTGTATCCTGGGCACGGGAGCCAACAGTTGTCTCTATGATGGTCAGCGCATGGTGATGAATACGCCACCGTTGGGTTACATCCTGGGCGACGAGGGAAGTGGTGCCGTACTGGGCAAGTTGTTCCTGAACGGCATCTTCAAGGGTACCATATCTTCTGCCATCCAGAAGAAGTTTTTGGATTGGTCGGGCTTGGATTATCCTACTATTATAAATAAGGTGTATCGCGAACCCCTTGCCAACCGGTTTCTGGCATCCCTCTGTCCTTTCATCTCGCAGCAGATAGCCGAGGGCGAGATGCATGAGAATGGAACCGACGAACTGAATGATGCGATGGCCCTGTATCGGGTGGTGCTTGGCAACTTCAATGATTTCTATGAGAAGAATCTCCTGCCTTATATCAAATATGTAAAGGCTAGTGCCGAAGACATCTCTCAGTTGGAACCGGGGGTGAAGGCCTGGGATTCTTCTTTGGGAGAGGGAATTCCGATGATAGGATTCGTGGGAAGCATCGCTCATTATTTTGAAGCACCGCTGAGAAACGTGATGGAGGATGAACATCATCTTCATATCGCCAAGATCATGCGGGCTCCGATGGAAGGTCTGATAGCCTTTCATGCGAAATAAATGATGAAGTACCGAGCCTCTTTTTTAAGAGACTCGGTATTTGTTTTACTAGTTGTTGATACTTTATTGCTTTTTGTGTTTTTATTGAGTGGAAAGTATGTAAAGTACGGATTGAAGGATTTGCTGCAAAATTATAATAATGTACGCGAACATTATTATAAACATAGTGCGTTTAGTAATAATCGTATTCGTTACATTGACTTTGTTTGCGAAAAATGTCATATACTTATTGCCTTATATTAAATATTGATTTTTTTTTCGTTTTGCCGTGATAGTATGTTTATTCAGCAAAAAAGTACAAGGATTATTCGGAAAATAGTGCTAACTTTGCAACCGTAAAACTTAATGGTCCTATTGAGGGGATTGTGAGTGGACAATAACTATTATAATAAGCAATAACTAACAAAATAAACGATTAAAACAATAAAAACGAAATGCAGAAGGTTTATAGGTTAATAATTATAGGTGTTATGATGAGCGTGCTTGGCTCTCTCGGGCTGAGCGCGCAAATCAAAGGCTACAACATCGTAGTGAGTGTGACTCCTGATCATCAGGACTGGAACTACAAGGTGGGCGAGAAAGCCAACTTTACAGTGAATGTCAGAAAGAGTGGTACTCTCTTGACCAATGTAAAGGTTGATTATGAGGCAGGTCCTGCTATGTTTCCGGATGTGAAGAAAAGTACCACCCTCAAGGATGGTATGATGAAATGGAGCGGAAGTCTGAACAGACCGGGCTTCTACCGATTCAAGGTCGTGGCTCATGTGGATGGAAAGGATTACGAAGGACTCTGCACCGCAGGCTTCTCTCCCGAAAAGATTCAGCCTTATGTACAGGAACCTAAGGATTTTGATGCTTTTTGGAAGAAAGCGTTGGATGAGGCTCGCCAGACAGACCTGAAGATCACCAAGGTGTTGCTTCCTGAGCGCTGCACTCAAGATAAGAATGTATATGAGATCAGTTACAATAACAACCGATGGGGCTCTAAGATGTATGGCATCCTGAGTGTTCCGGTAAAGGAAGGCAAATATCCTGCCTTGCTCCGTGTTCCGGGTGCGGGTGTCCGTCCTTATGCAGGCGATACCTATACCGCGCCATCCAAGTGTATTGTTTTGGAAATCGGTATTCATGGTATTCCTGTTACGATGGAGCAGAAGGTATATGATGATCTCCTGAATGGCGAGTTGAACGGCTATTGGGATACCAATCTCGAAAATCCAGACCGTAACTCGTATAAGAGAGTCATCACCGGAGCTGTGCGTGGAGTGGATTTCATCGCAGCGCTTCCAGAATGGGATGGAAAGACCATCGGCGTTACGGGTTCTTCACAGGGAGGATTCCTCTCTATTGCGGTGGCTGCACTCGATAAGCGTATCACTTTCCTGGCTCCTGTTCATGATGCCATGTGTGATTATGAAGCTGAAATCCATGGAGTTGCAGGTGGTTGGCCTCATTACTTCTATAAGGAGAACAAAGCTCAGGGTGCTGCCTGGAAGGAGACTAAGCTCACCGAACAGGAAAAGGCTAGATTGGAAGGTGCCCGCTATTACGATGGTGTCAACTTTGCCCGTCGCATCACCGTTCCTGGCTGGTATAGCTTCGGATATAATGATGAGGTGGTTCCTCCAACTTCTTCATACGGATTATATAATATTGTGAAGGCTCCAAAAACCTTGAGCCTTTATCAGATGACCGGTCATTACTGGTACCAGGAGCAATGGGATGAATGGCAGGATTTTATCATTAAACAATTGACTAAATAAATTTATGTTCGGAAAAAGAATATTGATCAGTGCTGTTTGTCTGCTGGCGATGCAGGGAGCAATAGCGCAGGTGGATGGTGTTTCTGGTGCTTCTGTTCAAGCTGCTGGTACATCTTGCAGCAATGGTAAAAAGGATTGCTGCAAAACGCCTGCTGGGCAACTGAAAATTCGTCTGCAGAAATTATTAAACAAGGGTATCATGGTGGGTCATCAGGATGATCCGGTGTATGGTACTACTTGGAAATGGGATCAGGGAAAGAGCGATGTGCTTCTTACTACAGGTGATTATCCCGCAGTGATGGGATTCAATCTGGGTAAGATAGAACTCAACAGTAAGGAGAATCTGGATGGTGTTCCGTTCGACAGAATGCGCCAGGAAATCATCGCTCAGTATAAAAGAGGTGGAATCGTTACCTTGAGCTGGCATCCTTGGAATCCAGCAACAGGCGAGAATGCCTGGGATCCAAAGGGAGATGCGGTGGCTGCCGTCCTGGATGGAGGCGCCCAGCAGCAGAAATTTGACAGCTGGCTCAAAAAAGTATCAGACTTCATCCTCTCTCTCAAAACTAATGACGGCAAACTCGTTCCTGTAATCTTCCGACCATGGCATGAAATGAATGGCGGATGGTTCTGGTGGGGCGCCAACAGTTGCACACCTGCACAATACAACCAACTTTATGCAAATACCTATCACAGACTTACTAAAGCAGGGTGCTGCAACATCGTTTGGGCGTGGTCGCCAAATCTCGGAAGCGAGAAGACCGTCGAAGCTTTCTTGGAGCGTTTCCCAGGAGAACAGTATGTAGATATGGTGGGCATTGATATCTATGAGTTTGATAACAATGATGCTGCCTATCAGCAGAATCTCTCTGCCAGCATGGATGTCATGATGGCAGCGGCAAAGAAGGTGGGTAAGATTCCTGCCCTCACCGAAACCGGTTGCCGGGGAATCTCTCAGAAGAAAGACTGGTTTACGAAGACCCTCTGGCCTGTACTCCAGAAGTATCAGGTTAGCTATGTGCTCTTTTGGCGCAATGCCTGGGACAAGCCTCAGGAAGAAGCTTACCTGCCAGGAGTAGGAGATGGAGACATCGTGAACGACTTCAAGGCTTTCAAGAAAGAGAAGAAGGTACTCTTTGCCAAGGATATCAAGAAGGTAAAGTAAGAAGTAAAGAGTGAAGAACGAAGAGTGAAGCATTCAACGGCTTTGCTAATCATAAAGTTCAAAGTTCAAAGATTAAAGTTCAAAGTAAATAATATTATGACTACATTTCAAGACAAAGTGAAGGCTCTCTGTGCTCATCACGAGGAATTGTTGAGCCGCAAGAATGAACCGGTAGAGTGGGGGAATGGTATCTACGAGAAGTATAAGAATCCTATCCTCACCGCAGAACATACTCCACTGGAGTGGCGCTATGACTTCGATGAGAAGAGCAACCCATATCTGATGCAGCGCATCATGATGAATGCTACGCTGAACTCTGGTGCCATCAAGTGGAACGGCAAGTATCTCCTCGTTGTACGTGTGGAGGGTGCCGACCGCAAGAGCTTCTTTGCTGTAGCTGAGAGTCCAAACGGTATCGATAACTTCCGTTTCTGGGATGAACCTATCACCATGCCGGAGGATGTGATTCCTGCTACCAACATCTATGATATGCGACTCACCGCTCATGAGGATGGCTATATCTATGGTGTGTTCTGTGCAGAGCGCCACGATGATGACCAGCCTGGCGACCTGAGTGCAGCCACTGCTACAGCAGCCATTGCACGTACCAAGGATTTGGTTAACTGGGAGCGTCTTTCAGACCTGAAGACCAAGAGCCAGCAGCGTAATGTGGTCCTTCATCCTGAGTTTGTAGATGGCAAATATGCTTTCTATACCCGTCCACAGGATGGATTCATCGATACTGGTTCTGGTGGCGGTATCGGTTGGGCTTTGGTAGATGATATCACCCATGCTGAGATCAAGGAAGAGAAGATCATCAATGCCCGTCATTATCACACCATTCAGGAGGTGAAGAACGGTGAGGGTCCTCATCCTATCAAGACTGATAAGGGTTGGTTGCATCTCGCTCACGGTGTTCGTGGCTGTGCCAGCGGTCTCCGTTATGTACTCTATATGTATATGACTTCACTTGAGGATCCTACAAAGGTGATTGCAGAGCCAGGCGGATACCTGCTCGTACCGGAAGGTCCTGAGTATATCGGTGACGTGATGAACGTGGTCTTCACCAACGGATGGATAGCTGATGAGGATGGCAAGGTATTCATCTACTATGCATCTTCAGATACCCGTATGCATGTGGCTACTTCTACCATCGACCGTTTGGTAGATTACTGCATGAATACTCCAAAGGATGACTATCGCACCCAGTTCTCTGTAGAAAAGATCAAGGACTTGGTAGCTAAGAATAAAAAGACATTAGGTGAATAGGTGTTAAGGTATTAAGATTGTAGGGATTCTCAACCTTCGTCCGTATTCTTAATATGGACGAGGGAAGAATCCCTTTTTCGTAAAGTTCAAAGTTCAAAATTCAAAGTTCAAAGTAAAAATGGCTAGTTTAAAGGAAAAAATTGCTTATGCTTTGGGCGATGCCGCTGCCGGCGGTATCGTTTGGAAGGTGATGTCTATCGCTTTCCCTCTGTTTTTTACCAATGTCTTCGGACTCTCTTTTGCCGATGCTGCCGTGCTGATGCTGGTGGCTCGTATGTTTGATGTGGTAACCGACCCCCTGATGGGTAGTCTTGCCGACCGTACACAGAGTCGCTTCGGTACCTATCGTCCCTGGCTGATTTATGGTGCCGTTCCTTTCGGATTGGTTTTCGCGCTCCTGCTCTATACGCCAGATTTTGGTCCGGTGGGCAAGCGTATCTATGCCTATGCCCTCTATCTTCTGATGATGGCGATATATACGATGGTGAATGTACCTTATGGTTCCCTGCTCGGTGTGATGACCGAGGATGATGACGAGAAAAACCAGTTCTCGTCCTTCCGCATGGTGGGCGCCTATGCGATGGGATTCGCTACCTTACTCTCTTTCCCTTATCTTCAGGAGATGGTGGGCGGTACTGCTACCCATCAGTATGCCGTTATCGGTGCCATCCTGGGTGTCGTTGCAGCCGTGATGACCCTGGCTTGCGGTCTTCTTACCAAGGAGCGTCTGAAGCCGAAGAGAGCAGAAAAGTTCTCCTTCCGCCAGTTTGCCGATCTGGTACGTAACAAGGCTTGGCTCTATATGACCGCCATTGCCGTATGTACCAACTTCTTCAATGGTTTCCGCTATGCGGGTAGCGGCTATATGTTCGACTACTGTCTGCATGGCAATGTCACCATCGAGGGATTGATCATCAACTACACGGTGTTCATGGCATTCGGTGAGGTTACCTGTATGATTTTCGGAGGAGTTTCACCTTGGTTCACCCGTATGGTAGGCAGCAAGCGGATGGCATTCTTCTGGGCTGCAACCTTCTGTCTGGTTCTTTCATTGGCGTTCTTCTTTATCCCGATGGATCCTGCTTATATCTGGGTGATGATAGCCCTCGTGGTGTTGACCTCTGTAGGTATCGGTATCTATTCTCCGCTGTTGTGGTCTATGTATGCCGATATAGCCGATTATCATACCGAGCATTTCGGAACCTCAGCTACTGGTCTCATCTTCTCCTCAGGTACCATGAGTCAGAAGTTTGGTACAGCCATTTCCGGTTCGCTCATCGCCCTTTTCCTGGGTTGGGCGGGTGCCAATATGATTACCGACAAGATGGGTAATACTATGATTGATCCAGCCAGTGTCACCGACTCTGTGCTTACCATGGTATGGTCTTTGTTCAGTCTTTTCCCAGCATTCATCGCATTCCTGCTGATGGTTCTTGCTTGGAAGTTCCCTATAAAAAAGTAAAGGTATGGAAAATCTGAAAAAAACAATGAAGGATGTGTTGGAAAACAACATCCTCAACTATTGGATTGACAAGGTAAAGGATGAAGAGAATGGCGGCTTCTATGGACGTGTGGATGGCAACGACCAGGTACACCCTGAAGCCGAGAAAGGTGCAGTGATGAATGCCCGTATCCTGTGGGCCTTTTCTGCAGCCTACCGAGTATTGAAGAAACCAGAGTATCTGGAGGCAGCAACCCGTGCCAAGGAGTATGTATGCGATCATTTCCTGGACAAGGAATATGGAGGCATCTACTGGAGCGTGGATTACAAGGGTAATCCGCTTGATACCAAGAAGCAGACCTATGCCATCGGCTTTGCCATCTACGGATTCTCTGAGTATGCGCGTGCTACTGGCGACCAGGAAGCGCTGGATATCGCCATCTCCCTCTATCACGACATCGAAAAGCATGCCTTCGATGCCAAGAACAATGGATATATCGAGGCGCTGACCCGTGATTGGCAGCCAATCGCAGACATGCGACTCTCCGATAAGGATGAGAATGGCTCGCGTACCATGAATACCCATCTGCATATCATAGAGCCTTATACCAATCTCTATCGTGTGTGGAAGACCGAAGAGCTGGAAAAGAGCATCCGCAATCTCCTGGATATCTTTACCGACAAGTTGCTCAATCAGGAGACCTTTCATCTCGACCTCTTCTTCAATGATGAGTGGGAAGGTAAGCGAAACATAGAGAGTTACGGTCATGATATCGAGGCATCCTGGCTGCTCCACGAAACAGCACTCGTCTTGGGCGATAAGGAAGTGCTCCATAAGATAGAGCGCATCATCCGCCGCATTGCCGATGCTGCTGATGAGGGCTTGCGCCCTGATGGCAGTATGGTATATGAGCATTGGAAGGATGGCGATCGCTTCGATCTCCAGCGCCAGTGGTGGGTACAGTGCGAGAATATCATCGGCCATATCGATCTCTATCAGTATTTCCGTACCGATGAGAATCTCGAAGTAGCCATCCGTTGCTGGAACTATGTGGCAAAGCATCTCCTGGATCAGCAGAATGGTGAATGGCATTGGGCTATTCTCGAAGATGGTACGGTGAATAAGGAAGATGATAAGGCGGGCTTCTGGAAGTGCCCTTATCACAACTCCAGAATGTGCCTCGAGTTGATTGAGCGTGATTATTAGAATATTCATAGGTGTAGTTGATTGTTAGGTTGAGTCTTGCAGCTTTCGCGGATTATGCGGTTTTTCTTCTTTCCGGAGAATAATTTGCGTAATTTGTGAAAACTGTGAGACTTTTTTTGTTTATTCCGAATAAATATTGTATATTTGCAGTCTGTAGGATTGGGACTTGCCTGGAGCCAGCCCCATTCTATATTCAAGATTCAATACTCAATATAAGAAAAAATGTACATAGCAGTAGCAGGAAATATCGGTAGTGGAAAGACCACGCTAACCAAGATGCTCTCCAAGCATTATGGCTGGAAGCAGTATTTGGAACCTGTGGCAGAGAATCCCTACATCGATGACTATTACAAGGACATCCCCCGATGGGCTCTCAATATGGAGGTCTTCTATCTGAAACAGCGATTCAAGAATCTACTTGAGATTCAGCATTGTAAGGAGACCGTTATTCAAGACCGCACCATCTTTGAGGGAGTGTATGTCTTTGCAGCCAATAATAGAAAGATGGGCAATATGGACCAGCGCGACTTCGATACCTATATGGAACTCTTCGAGTCGATGATGGAAGTGGTGGAGATGCCGGAACTGATGATCTATCTCCGTTCTTCGGTACCTCATCTTGTAAAGAATATTCAGAAACGAGGCCGTGACTACGAGCAGAAGATGCCTATCGATTATCTCGAGGGAATCAATCTTCTCTACGATGATTTCATCATGAACAAGTATAAGGGTAGGGTGCTGGTAGTAGAAGTGGATGACCTCGACTTCGAGCATAATCCCAAGCAGTTTGGAGATATCATCGACAAGATTGATGCCAAGCTCTTCGGCTTCTTCTCAAAGGAAGAGTAGTTCTTCACGGAAGATCCGTCTTTTAGGTAAGAATGATTAGTATGTTCATCAGCTAATCATAAAGTTCAAAGTTCAAAACTCAAAGTTCAAAGTTAAGACAATGCATATAGCAATAGCAGGAAATATAGGAAGCGGCAAGACTACCTTGACCAAGATGCTTGCCAAGAGATATGGCTGGAAGGCAAACTTCGAGCCGGTAGATAACAATCCATACCTTGCCGATTATTATAAGGATATGGAGCGATGGTCGTTCAATCTTCAGATTTACTTTCTGAACAAGCGATTCCACGATGTGGTGGAGATCTCCCGTTCGGAGCAGACCATCGTGCAGGATAGAACCATCTTCGAGGATGCGCGCATCTTTGCCCCAAATCTCCACGATATCGGCATGATGAGCGACAGGGATTTCAAGAACTATACCGATCTCTTCGATTTGATGATCAGTCTGGTGAAGCTTCCAGACCTGATGATTTACATCAAGAGCAGTATCCCGACCCTCGTGAAGCACATCGAGAAGCGAGGCAGAGATTTCGAGAAGAGCATCCGCATCGACTATCTCCAGGGGTTGAACAACCGTTACGAGGAATGGATCAAGGATTACAAGGGCCGACTCATCATCATTGATGGCGATACCTTGGAGTTTGCTGATAATCCAGAGGATTTCCGCAAGGTTACCGATCTCATCGACGCCGAACTGTTTGGCTTATTCAAATAATAGTTTGGCTTATTCAATAACAGAAATAACGTATATTCGCCAGTGCCGGATGCCTGTCCGTCACTGGCGAATGTGTATCCATTATAGTCGGATACATGCCCGATACAACCTATTTTAGCATCTAATAACCCTTTTTTTGCCCGATATTTAACATTTAACATTAAAAATTATCATCTTTCAGAAATAATTGCTACCTTTGCAGCCGCTTAGAAGCATTTAAACAAAAATAACGTTATAACAATTTTTATGAACTTTACACTATTTATCACCGTTTTGCTGACGGCTGTAACCTTGGTGGTGGCTGCTTATGTCATCGCGAAGTTGATCGGTCCTCGTTCATACAATCCGGTAAAGGGTGAACCTTTTGAGTGCGGTATTCCGACACGTGGCAGCTCTTGGTTGCCATCACACATCGGCTACTATCTCTTCGCCATCCTTTTCCTGATGTTTGATATCGAGACAGTAATGCTTTACCCATGGGCAGTCGTAGTTAAGCAGTTTGGACCAATGGCTCTCGTGAGCATCGGGTTCTTCCTGTTGGTTTTGGTATTTGGCCTTGCATACGCTTGGCGGAAAGGAGCATTGGAATGGAAGTAAACAAAAGAGCCTCTATCAAGAGTATTCCTTACGACGAGTTTAAGGACAATGACACCCTCGAAAAGATTGCGCAGGAGCTCAATGAGGGTGGTGCTAACGTGGTAGTCGGTTCACTCGATGCTGCCATCAACTGGGGACGTAGTAACTCACTCTGGTCACTGACCTTCGGTACTTCTTGCTGTGGTATCGAGTTCATGTCTGTAGGTTGTGCCCGTTACGACTTCTCCCGTTTCGGTTTCGAGGTAACCCGTAACTCTCCACGCCAGGCAGACTTGATCATGTGTGCCGGTACTATCACCAATAAGATGGCACCAGTGTTCAAGCGTTTGTATGATGAAATGGCTGAGCCAAAGTATGTGGTAGCTGTAGGTGGATGCACCATCTCTGGTGGTCCGTTCAAGAAGAGCTACAACGTGGTTCGTGGTATCAGCGAGTTGGTTCCTGTGGATGTTTATATCCCTGGATGTCCTCCACGCCCTGAGGCTATCCTTTATGGTATGATGCAGTTGCAGCGTAAGGTAAAGGTTGAGAAATTCTTCGGTGGTGCCAACCACAAGATGACTCAGGATGAGAAGGAGCTTTCTATGAGCAAGGGCGGTCTCCGCGGCTTGAGCAACGAGAACCTCTCTGACAGCGAGAAGCTCGGACACAAGGAGCCTATCATCGTAACTGAAGTACCTGAGGATTTCGACCCTCAGAAAGGTCTAACTGATTAATATAATAAGGTATAAGAACATGAAACTGAATAATATTGAATTGAGTTTTGATAATTTCGCCTCTGAAATGGCGAAGTTGAAGAACGAGAAGCATTTCGACTACCTTGTTACCATCATCGGTGAAGACTTCGGTGAGGAAGGTCTCGGATGTATCTATATTCTCGAGAATACTCAGACCAACGAGCGCTGCTCGGTAAAGACCATCGCCAAGAAGGTGGATGGCAGTGATGTGGTTCCTACTGTTATTAACCTTTGGAAAGTGGCTGACCTCCTGGAGCGTGAAGTCTTCGATTTCGTGGGCATCAAGTTCTTGGGTCACCCAGATATGCGTCGTCTTTTCCTCCGCACAGATTTCCAGGGCTATCCATTGCGCAAGGACTTCGATATGAGCCCTGATGCCAACAAGTTCCCTTGCACTGATGAGCCAGAGGATGACTTCACCATGGAGTACTCCCTGAGCGAGGATGGTCACTTGGTTGCTACAGAGAAGCGTCGCTTCGACGAGGATGACTATGTTGTCAACATCGGTCCTAACCACCCATCTACCCATGGTGTGCTCCGTCTGCAGACCGTTATCGATGGTGAGACCGTGAAGCGCATCTATCCACACCTCGGTTATATTCACCGTGGTATCGAGAAGATGTGGGAGAACATGACCTATCCTCAGACCTTGGCATTGACCGACCGTCTGAACTATCTCTCTGCGATGATGCACCGCCACGCTTTGGTAGGCGTTATCGAGGAGGCGATGGGTATCGAACTTTCTGACCGTATCCGCTACATCCGTACCATCATGGATGAGTTGCAGCGTATCGACTCTCACTTGCTGTACCTCGGCTGTACCGCACAGGACTTGGGTGCCTTGACCGCATTCCTCTACTGTATGCGTGACCGTGAGCACGTATTGAACGTCATGGAGGAGACCACTGGTGGCCGTCTGATCCAGAACTACTACCGTATCGGTGGCCTTCAGGCAGATATCGACCCTAACTTCGTTCAGAACGTGAAGACCCTCTGCAAGTATCTCCGTCCGATGATTCAGGAGTACCTCGACGTATTCGGCGACAACGTGATTACTCACAACCGTCTCGAAGGCGTAGGCCCAATGAACCTTGAGGATTGTATCAACTATGCCGTAACCGGTCCTGCCGGCAGAGCATCAGGTTGGAAGAACGATACCCGCAAGCGTCATCCATACGATATGTACGACAAGGTAGAGTGGAAGGAAATCACCCTTACCGGTTGCGATTCAATGGATCGTTACTATGTACACATCCAGGAGTTGTATCAGAGCTTGGACATCATCGAGCAGTTGATCGACAACATTCCAGAGGGTGAGTACTACATCAAGCAGAAGCCAATCATCAAGGTTCCAGAGGGACAGTGGTACTTCTCTGTAGAGGGTGCCAGCGGCGAGTTTGGTGTATATCTCGACTCAAAGGGTGACAAGAGTCCATACCGTATGAAGATGCGTCCGATGGGTCTCTCACTCACAGGAGCCTTGGACCCAATGCTTCGTGGACAGAAGATCGCCGACCTCATCACTACAGGTGCAGCAATCGATTTCGTAATCCCTGATATTGATAGATAATTATGTTTGATTTTAGTATAGTAACAACATTCATCGACAATCTGCTTCGCCAGACCTTGGGTCTGGGCGACTTCCTGTCGATTCTGATTGAGTGCGTGCTCGTGGGTATCTGCATTTTGACAGCATACGCCCTCATCGCTATCGTACTTATCTTCATGGAGCGTAAGGTGTGTGCCTACTTCCAGTGCCGTCTCGGCCCTATGCGTGTAGGTCCTTGGGGTATCTTCCAGGTATTCGCCGACGTGCTCAAGATGTTGATCAAGGAGATCTTCGCTGTGGATAGAGCCGATAAGCTGCTCTACTACCTGGCACCATTCCTCGTGATCATTGCCTCTGTAGGTACTTTCTCATTCCTTCCATGGAACAAGGGTGCTCATATTCTTGACTTCAACGTAGGTGTATTCCTCATCACAGCCGTAAGTTCTATCGGCGTCTTGGGTGTGTTCCTCGCTGGTTGGGCATCTAACAACAAGTACTCTGTGGTTTCTGCCATGCGTGGTGCCGTACAGATGATTTCTTACGAGATGTCTCTCTGCCTCTGCCTCATTTCTGCAGTAGTCCTCACCGGAACCATGCAGGTAAGCGGTATCGTTGAGGCTCAGACCGGTGCTTGGAACTGGTTGATTATCAAGGGTCATGTACCAGCTATCCTGGCTTTCCTCGTATTCCTCGTTGCAGGTAATGCTGAGGCTAACCGTGGTCCTTTCGACTTGGCTGAGGCTGAGAGTGAGTTGACCGCCGGTTACCACACTGAGTATTCAGGTATGGGCTTCGGTTTCTACTACCTGGCAGAGTACCTTAACCTCTTCGTGATTTCCGGTATCGCTTCTACCGTATTCCTCGGTGGTTGGGCGCCATTGAACATCGGTATCGAGGGCTTCGACAATCTGATGAACCTCATCCCAGGTTTCATCTGGTTCTTCGGTAAGACCTTCGCGGTGGTATGGCTCCTGATGTGGGTACGTTGGACATTCCCACGTCTGCGTATCGACCAGATCCTGAAGTTGGAGTGGAAGTATCTGATGCCGTTGTCACTCGTCATCCTGATCCTGATGACAGTGTGCGTAGCATTCGGAATCCACGGATAATCTTTAATACACATTATTATAATAATAAGAAAGTATGTCTAACAATTCATATTTCGGCGGTATTGCAGCGGGTTTGAAGACCCTCGCTACTGGTATGAAGGTAACCATGAAGGAGTACTTCACACCAAAGAGCACAGAGCAGTATCCTGAGAACCGCAAGACTACACTCCACGTATCTCCACGTTTCCGTGGACGCCTGGTCTTCGTTCGTGATGAGAACGAGGCTTACAAGTGTGTGGGTTGTACATTGTGTGAGAAGTCATGCCCTAACGATACCATCAAGATCGTGACCGAGATGGTAGAGGACCCAGAGACAGGCAAGAAGAAGCGCAAGTTGGTGGATTACCAGTACGACTTGGGCGACTGCATGTTCTGCGAGCTCTGTGTCAACGCATGTAACTTCGGTGCAATCAAGTTTGTCAACGATTTCGAGAATGCAGTCTTCGACCGCAACAAGTTGGTGATGCACCTTGACAAGGAGGTATATAAGGGCGGTAGCCTTCCAAACCTCATTGAGGGTGGTGCACCATTGGAAATCGGTAAGTTTAACACCAAGACTAAGTAAGGAGGACATTAGACAATGATAACAGCTAATTTATTTATGTTCGTCATCTTGGCAGTAGTCATCCTTGGCTCAGCCATCATGTGCGTAGCTACCAAGCGTATCATGCGTGCGGCAACCTTCCTGTTGTTCGTGCTCTTCGGTATTGCAGGCATGTTCTTCCTGCTCGACTATACCTATCTGGGTGCTGCTCAGATTTCAGTATATGCCGGCGGTATCACCATCCTCTACGTCTTCGCTATCCAGTTGGTATCCAAGCGTACCCTTCAGGGTCTTTTGGAGCATGTCAAGGGTAGCAAGATCTTGGGCCGCGCACTCGTCTGCCTCGTAGGTTTCGTAACCCTGGCAGTCATCGTGTTGAAGAATCACTTTATTGATATGGCTGCAACTGTAGCCGACACCGAGGTGCCAATGGAGCAGGTAGGTTCTGCCCTGGTAGGTGCTGACAAGTATGGCTATGTATTGCCATTCGAGTTCATCTCCGTATTCCTGTTGGCATGTATCATCGGTGGTATCTTAATCGCAAGAAAGGAGGATAAGAAATGATTCCAGTACAATATTTCTTCGTGCTCTCAGCACTCTTGTTCTTCATCGGAGTCTATGGCTTCTGTACACGCCGTAACCTCGTAGCCATGCTCATCTCCGTAGAGCTTGTATTGAATGCAGCCGACCTGAACTTCGCTGTGTTCAACCGCATCCTCTTCCCAGGACAGTTGGAAGGTTTCTTCTTCACATTGTTCTCTATCGGAGTAGCAGCAGCCGAGACAGCCGTAGCGCTCGCTATTATTATCAACGTTTACCGCAACTATCACAGTGACCAGGTGAACAGTATTGAAAATATGAAATTCTAAAAGACAATGGAATACAATTATGCATTTTTGATACTTCTTCTTCCATTCCTGAGCTTCCTGGTTCTGGGACTTGTGGGTATGAAGATGAAAAGACCGGTAGCAGCACTCATCGGTACCGTATTGATGGGCTGTGTATTCGCCATGTCTGTCTATACAGCATACGAGTACTTCTTTGCAGTGGGTCGCGATGCCTCTACAGGTATGTACCCAACTGTTACCGTATTTAATTTCACATGGTTGAAGTTTACTGAGTTGCTCACCTTCAACATCGGTTTCCGTCTGAGCCCAATCTCCGTATTGATGCTCATCGTGATTACCACCGTCAGCTTTATGGTTCACATCTACAGCTTCGGCTATATGGCAGAGCGTGATGAGAACTACAAGGTTGAGGAATATGAGAAGGGTATGCAGCGTTTCTACGCTTACCTGAGCCTCTTCACCATGTCTATGTTGGGCTTGGTAGTAGCTACCAACATCTTCCAGATGTACTTGTTCTGGGAGTTGGTGGGTGTGTGCTCATACCTGCTCATCGGTTTCTACTATCCAAAGCATGCTGCAGTTCATGCCAGCAAGAAGGCGTTCATCGTAACCCGTTTCGCTGACCTCTTCTTCTTGATCGGTATCCTGTTCTACAGCTTCTACGTAGGAACCTTCAACTACGACTTGAATGCTCAGCCAGAGCTCAACTCTGCTTTGGCAGGTGCAGCTTGGGTCATGCCAACAGCGTTGTTCCTCATGTTCATCGGTGGTGCCGGTAAGAGTGCGATGTTCCCATTGCACATCTGGTTGCCAGATGCGATGGAGGGTCCAACACCTGTTTCTGCATTGATTCACGCCGCTACCATGGTTGTAGCCGGTGTTTATCAGGTAGCCAGCCTCTTCCCAATCTGGGTACAGTATGCTCCTGAGGCTTTGCACTATGTAGCTTACATTGCAGCCTTCACCGCATTCTATGCAGCAGCCGTAGCTTGCTGCCAGCGTGATATTAAGCGTGGTCTGGCTTTCTCTACTATTTCTCAGATTGCCTACATGCTCGTTGCTCTCGGCGTTTGCTTTGCAGTAGATAACCACCACGGTGGTCTGGGTTATATGGCTGGTATCTTCCACCTGTTTACCCACGCTATGTTCAAGGCGTTGTTGTTCCTCTGCTCTGGTGCCATCATCGTCATCATCGGCAGCAACTTCAAGGAGTACATGGGCGGTTTGCACAAGTACATGCCTATTACCAACATCTGCTTCCTCATCGGTTGCTTGGCGATTGCAGGTATTCCTCCATTCGCAGGTTTCTGGTCAAAGGATGAGATCATCTCAGCTTGCTTCCAGTTCTCTCCATTCATGGGCTGGTTCATGACTGTGGTAGCTGGTATGACTGCATTCTATATGTTCCGTCTCTACTACGTCATCTTCTGGGGTCAGAGCTACTATGAGCTGGATCCTGAGAACCGTCGCAAGCCACAGGAGGTTCCATTCGTGATGTGGGGTCCATTGGTATTCCTCGCCATCATCTCTTGCCTCTGCGGTTTGATTCCATTCGGTCACTTCGTATCTGCTACAGGTCAGAGCTACGATATCCATATCGACATGAGCGTGGCAACAACCTCTGTTATCGTTGCCATCATCGGTATCGGTCTGGCTACTTACATGTATGCACCTAAGAAGACTCCATTGGCAGATGGCTTGGCTAAGAAGATGCCTAAGTTGCACAAGGCAGCCCTGAATCGTTTCTATATCGACAATGCTTGGCAGTTCTTCACTCACAAGATTGTCTTCGGTCTGTTCTCAAAGCCAATCGCATGGTTCGACCGTCGTGTCATCGATGGTACCTTCAACTTCATGGCTTGGGGTGCACAGGAGGCAGGCGAGACTATCCGTCCATGGCAGAGTGGTGATGTTCGCAGCTATGCTATCTGGTTCCTCACCGGTACCGTGGCATTGACCCTGTGTCTGCTCGCTCTTCTTTAATGAATGTCTCACAATTAAGTAAATAGAAAAGAAATGAATTTAAGTATATTCGTCATAGTACCACTCCTGATGTTGCTCGGCCTCTGGTTGGCTCGCAACGATAAGCAGGTTCGTGGTGTGATGGTTGCAGGTGCCAGCGTATTGCTCGGTCTCTCCATCTATTTGGTGTTTGCATTTCTCGAAGCTCGTGAGACAATGCCAGCCGACCAAGCTCCGATGCTCTTCACCTACTGTGTGCCTTGGTTTGAACCATTGCACATCAACTATTCACTCGGTGTGGATGGTATCTCAGTGGTGATGATTCTCTTGACTTCCATCATCGTGTTCACTGGTACATTTGCTTCCTGGCAGATGGAGCCAATGAAGAAGGAATACTTCCTCTGGTTCACACTCCTGAGCATCGGTGTATATGGCTTCTTCATCTCTATCGACATGTTCACCATGTTCATGTTCTATGAGGTTGCGCTGATTCCTATGTACCTCTTGATTGGTGTATGGGGTAGTGGTGCGAAGGAGTATTCAGCCATGAAGTTGACCTTGATGTTGATGGGTGGTTCTGCACTCCTCATCATCGGTATCCTGGGTATCTACTTCTACAGTGGTGCTCAGACTTTCGAAATCCTGGATATCGCTCACCATACCAATGGTGCTCACGCTATCCCTGAGAGCGTACAGAACGTGTTCTTCCCATTGCTCTTCATCGGTTTCGGTATCCTCGGTGCGCTGTTCCCATTCCATACATGGTCTCCTGATGGTCACGCCAGTGCGCCAACAGCCGTATCTATGTTGCATGCCGGTGTATTGATGAAGTTGGGTGGTTACGGTTGCTTCCGTATCGCCATGTTCCTCTTGCCAGCAGCTACCCACGGATTCTGGATGAAGGTGTTCCTCGTGCTCACCACCATCTCTATCGTATATGGTGCTTTGTCAGCATGTGTACAGACCGACTTGAAGTATATCAACGCTTACTCATCAGTATCTCACTGTGGTATGGTGCTCTTCGCTCTCTGTATGATGACCCAGACAGCTGCAACTGGTGCTATTCTCCAGATGTTGTCTCACGGTTTGATGACCGCCCTCTTCTTCGCCGTTATCGGTATGATTTACCATCAGGCTGGTACACGTGACGTACGTTACCTGGGTGGTTTGATGAAGATCATCCCATTCCTCTCTGTAGGTTATGCGGTAGCTGGTTTGGCTAACCTCGGTTTGCCAGGTTTCTCAGGTTTCGTAGCTGAGATGACCATCTTCGTAGGTTCATTCCAGAATGCAGATACATTCCATCGCGTATGTACCATCATCGCTTGTACCTCAATTGTAGTGACAGCGGTTTACATTCTGCGTTGTGTTGGTAAGATCCTTTATCAGAAGGTTCCTAATCCAAAGTTGGAGAAGCTTCACGATGCTACCTGGGACGAGCGTATCGCTGTAGCAGGTCTGATTGCCTGCGTAGCAGGTCTCGGTATGTTCCCACTCTGGGCAGAGGAGATTATCATGGACGCTGTAGGTCCTATCTTTAGTGTAATCATGTAATAAATATCAGAAGAAATGAATTACAGTCAATTTTTAAATATGATTCCAGAAGCTACCCTGATGGTAGTTCTGCTGATCACTTTCATTGCTGACTTCTGCAGTTCCAAGAGCGCAGACCGTAAGTGGTTCAATCCTCTGGTATGTCTCTTGATGCTGGCTCACATCGTCATCAATATCTTCCCAACAGAAGCCACAGAGGCATTTGGCGGCATGTACACCACTGGTCCTGCTGCCGGTGTCTTGAAGACTATCCTGGCGCTGGGTACTCTCATCGTGATGGTACAGGCAAAGGAGTGGTTGAGCCGTAAGGACACAGCCTTCAAGGAGGGTGAGTTCTATATGTTGATTATCTCTACCTTGCTCGGTATGAACATGATGGTAAGTGCCAACCACTTCCTCCTGTTCTTCCTCGGCCTCGAAATGGCATCTGTGCCAATGGCCTGCTTGGTAGCATTCGATAAGTATCGTCATCATTCTGCTGAGGCAGGTGCCAAGTTCGTTTTGACCGCTACTTTCTCTAGCGGTGTGATGATCTACGGTATCTCTCTGCTCTATGCAGCTTGCGGTACTTTGTACTTCGAGGATATGGCTAACGTCATCACAGCGTCTCCATTGACCATCGCTGGTATGGTATTCTTCTTCAGTGGTCTCGGTTTCAAGATTTCCTTGGTTCCTTTCCACTTCTGGACAGCCGATTCATACCAGGGTGCACCAACTACTGTTACAGGTTATCTTTCAGTAGTATCTAAGGGTGCTGCAGCGTTCACACTCTGCGCCATCCTCATGAAGGTGTTCCAGCCAATGGTAGAGTACTGGACCGTATTGCTCTACATCGTGATTGTACTTTCTATCACTATCGCTAACCTGTTTGCCATCCGTCAGAGCGACCTGAAGCGTTTCATGGCATTCTCTTCTATCTCTCAGGCAGGTTATATCATGTTGGCTGTGGTAGGCAACTCAGCAATGAGCGTTACAGCCTTGACTTACTATGTATTGATTTACGTAGTAGCCAACCTGAGTGTCTTCACCATCATCTCATCTATTGAGGAGCACAACAACGGTACTGTTCAGATGGATAGCTACAATGGTTTGTACAAGACCAACCCACGTTTGGCGTTCCTGATGACTTTGGCGTTGTTCTCATTGGGTGGTATCCCTCCATTTGCTGGTATGTTCTCAAAGTTCTTCGTGTTCATGGCAGCGGTACAGGGAGCTGATATCCATACTACCCTCGGTGGTTGGGCATACGGCGTCGTATTCATAGCCTTGGTTAACACCGTATTGAGCTTGTACTACTACCTGCTCATCGTGAAGGCAATGTTTATCAAGCACAGCGATAATCCGCTTCCTACTTTCCGGAGTGCATTCTCAACCAAGTTGGCGCTTGCTATCTGCACAGTAGGTATCGTAGCCTTCGGTATTTGTTCATACGTCTTCGACTGGATTTCAGTTGCAGCGAATGCATAAATAATCAATAATTTATAAAATCCCGGCAATCAGTAAAGATTGCCGGGATTTTTTTTTGTTTTGTCTAAAAATAGCTGTACCTTTGCACCCGATTAGAGGTATGGTGCCTCCAAGTAAATATTAAACATTATAAAAAATGGATAAGTTACCGATGAATGATGTTCCGATGCTGGTAAGTGCTATCAACTTCCTGCTTCGTGACCACGAGTTTGAATCACTCGATGAAATTTGTAATCACTTTAATGTGAACCGCGCTGCCTTAGAGGCGAAAGTGGCTACCCAAGGCTTTGAGTGGTCAGAAGCGCAGCATAAATTCTGGTAAAACCAAACATTATCAATTATAAACTATTAATTAAAAACAATGAATTCACCTCGACCCTTGTGGAAATCTGTACAAGATTACGTGATGATTGCGATAGGAATGATTTCCTATTGTATCGGATGGAATGTGTTCTTATTGCCGATTAACGTAACGGCAAGTGGATTGCCTGGTGTGGCCAGTATCATCTACTGGGCTACAGGCTGTCCGGTTCAAATTCCTTATTTGATTGCCAATGGCGCCCTGCTGTTGGCGGGTTTAAAAGTCCTGGGACTTAAATTCTGCCTTAAAACCGTCTATGCTGTAGCTATTGTCACTGCATTGACCTCCCTTATCTCTTTGGGGTATCTCGTGATACCAGAGTTGCTTCACGACCAGCCATTGTGGTCAGCCTTTTTGGGAGCCGTATTCTGTGGTTGCGGAATCGGTCTTGGTTTCTCGGTAGGAGGCAGTACGGGTGGTACGGATATTATTGCAGCCATTGTCAACAAGTACCGTGACATATCTCTCGGTAGAGTGATTATGATCTGCGATATCGTCATCATCACTTCCAGTTATCTGGTAGTCCACGACATCGAGAAGATCTTCTATGGTTATGTGGTACTCTGCGTGCAGGCATTCTGCATCGACCAGGTGGTAAACAGTCGCCGCAGGAGTGTACAGTTCTTCATCATCTCCCAGAAGTATGAGGAGATAGGCAAGCGCATCAATGTGGATGCCGAGCGAGGAGTTACCGTGGTGAATGCCTCAGGTTTCTATTCCGGTCAGGATGTGAAGATGCTGTTCGTACTTGCCAAACAGCGCCAGGCACCAGTCATCTTCCGCATGATATCAGAGATAGATCCACACGCCTTCGTCAGCCAGAGCGCAGTGATTGGCGTATATGGTAATGGATTTGATGAATTCAAATATAAGGCAAAGAAAGAGCACGGAGTTTAATCCGTTAATAAAATATCCCCCATCCTGCTTGCGAAAACAGGATGGGGGATATCTGTTTATCTGTTACCTCTAATATAATATCTTATTTCAATTTTTCTATCTGTTCCTGTGTAAGACCGGAATACTTCATGATCAGATTGATGTCAACACTATCTGCAAGCATATTCCTGGAATGATGGTTGTCTACGTCATATATGATACTTATCCGCGTCATATCAGAACTTTATCTATACTGGTAGATCAGCTTTCGTCAAGGCTCTCCCAGATACTCAAAGATAACACCTACCTGCCGGGGCGAAAAATATTGGCAGCCAACCTGGTATCCCTGCTTCTTCAACTCATCCCATAAAGGAATACAGCGTTTCACCCAATCCATCAGATGGCGGCGAGCCGTCGCCTTACTGGTGGCTTCCGGAAAAAAGAGCAAGCCCAATTCCGTCTTGCTGTACATACGATTAGATATTTCCATAAGCAAACTTCATCTACGCATGATGATCCTTGAAAAAGCCATCCAAGGCCTTGGCTATATAGGCACCAGTTCTGATCTTTTTATGCTCCACTTCACATTTGTGCAGGTAATAATCCTTGCGGATAAACCAGTCGTTCAGCTCGCCTAGCATGTCGAGAGAAAGTCGGTTGCTCAACTTGATGGCACAGCTTTCTTCTACTTTGTAGCTGAATATCAGTCTTATTTTCAATTTGATGCGGGCAGCTATCAACTCTTCCGGAATCTTGCCGCCACCCGTTGTATCTCCAGTACTTCTGCGGTCGTGAAGCGTAAAGGTGATGTGATCCGGCATGTGGTGATGCTTCTTTTCTCCCTCTTCATGGAAGAAGGCCTGGTAGGTGAGATAGAAGTCGATGATGTGGTGATCGTAGAGGCGCTTCAGGTCTTTGCAGGCAAAGCGGATCGTCTTACGTTCCAGTTCCGACCACGAAGCATAGTAGTCTTTTCTGCCATGCATCAGCGCCATCAGGTTTTCAGGCTTGATCATAGTGTAGCCCTTCATCGCCCAGCAGTTGGAAAGGAGATAGAGCTTGATGCTCGATGCACTTTTGCACTTCTGAACTACATTCAGATCAATCTTGCTGGCACCCTTGCTGAAGCTGTAGAAGAATCGGAGCTGGTTGTTGCCGAAGATGAACTTCGCCATCCATCTGCCCTGACGGTTCTTATATACCTCGCTCTCAAACAGGCAGTCGAAGAGGCGATAACCCGTCTGGTTGCCCACCTTGAAAGGCAGTTCGATAGGTTTTCTCGGCATCTGGGTAATCACCTGTCGCAACTGGGCGCAGTGCTTGCCTCCGGTGATGTCCAGCTCGGAGAGCTTCATCTCCACAACGGTGTGACCTGCAGCCAGTTGCTCAGAAGTGAAATAGAATCCGTTGTGGCTCACACGCTGTGGGATGACGTAGTTGACAATTACCTTCTGTGCATGCTTGATGAGCTGCAACATAACTTTTAGTTCCACAATGGAATAATCATTGTGGGAAAGCCCTTGCACCCCTAAGAGGGTGATGATGTCCTTTTCTGCTGGTGCAGAAGGGAAAGGTTCGGCCGATAGGGTCGGGTCTGATTTGAAATTAATACTCATTACTATCTTTATTATAAGATTGTTACTTTGCGACCTGTCCAGACAGTGGGCGAATCGTAGTTGTTTATTATTAAAGACGGCAAGGAGTCAAAGTGGGCAAATAATACTGACTGAAGAATACATTGACCTTAATAATAAGGTAATTGGCGCGCTTCCTCAACTTTATCCAAATTTGCCTACTTCTCTTCCATGCCGTTGTTTCTGAATCGAAACAACAGGCACAGAATGCCCGGTAAGCATTTCAATTTGGATTCTCTAAAAAGGGGGGCCAACCCTTTGTACTTAGAGTGTATTCTTGAAGTTACTTACAAAAAGCTTTTCCAATACATTGTATCGGGATGAGAAACACGTTCTCTAAGCTTTACGAATGCAAAATTACAACTTTTTTCTGAAACGAGCAAATTTTTTCTCAAAAAAATGCAGAAAAATAAAAAAAATAATCCTCCTCACGCATTGCGTATGATGTAGATAGATATAAAACGTATTCATTTCCCCTATATATGTATAATGTATAAGGAGAAAATATCGCGTAATATTTTGAACTGCAGAATGTTGTAATGCTAGATGTTGCTTTGGTAGTGGCTGGGATTCTTCCGTTATTCTATAATTAGCCCTGAGGGTATTCCAAACTTGCTCTGATAGTGGTATTATTTTGCGGATTTGCCCTGATTGTGATATGCTCTCTTTTCAGATGTCCATCGTTTTTATCAGTGATGGCTGTCGCTCCTATCAACGATAGTCATCGCTCCTATCAGCGATAGCCCTCGTTCCTATCAGCGGTGGCTGCCGCTCCTATCAGCGATACCCATCATTCCTATCAGCGTGGACTGTCGCTCCTATGAGCGATACTTATCTTTCCTATGAGCGATTGGCGTGCCTGATAAAAGAGTGCAAAAGTGAACATAAGAAGGCGAAAGAGTGCAGAAGACGACGGAAGTGGACGAAAGTGTGCAGATGCCCCCTCGCCAATTTCGTAATTTTGCCATTGCATTCGGGAAGAGTCCGATGCACGAACATTCTATCACAATTTAAATTTTAAGTATTATGGCAGTTAATTATAGTTTGGTAAAGTACGTTTCTAAGTTTGGAAAGGATGCAGGTAAGGGTAAGTTTTATGCCCGTGCCCAGGTGAAGGAGAAGACTTCGCTCAAGAAGTTCTCAAAGTTGATTGCGATGCAGACCACGGTTTCTTACGCAGATGTCACCGCAGTATTGGTGAGTGCAGTAGAGAACCTGATTCTGGAACTTCAGCGTGGCAACCAGGTGGAGTTTGGTGATTTGGGCAAGTTCCGTCTGCAGATTGTCAGTGATGGTGCTGACAGTGCCGCTGATTTCAAGAGCGACACTCATATCAAGGGTGTCAACGTCCAGTATGCTCCAGGACCGGAACTGTATTCTGTATTCCAGGATATGGAGTTTGTACAGGTAGCATCCCGTGCTGTTCAGCGTGCCGCATTGAAGGCTGAGAAGGAGGGTGCCAAGACGATCGACATCGAGGAGGCGAAGAAGGCTGCCAGCAAGAAGCAGAATACTTCCGGCGACAGTTCTGCAGGTGGCGATTCTTCTACCGACGGCGGGCATACCTCTGGCGGCAGCACAACGGGTGACAGTACAACCGGTGGCAGTACATCTGGTGACCAGACCTCTGGCGGCAGCACTGATAGCGGGGACTCAAATGGTGACAATGTAGATTTATAGAATCAAGGTACCAAGGTAGTAAGGTAAGTTTCATTTAATTTAATTCAATTTATTTAAATCTTTAAAATCTTTAGCGTATGACAGAAAAGAAGAGACAGACACTGAACGAGGTCATCAAGTTTGTGGTGACAGTATTAACCGCCCTGCTTGGGGCACTGGGTGTATCATCCTGCACCCTATAGTGAGGAGGACGGCTTATGAGAAAGATTGATATGATTGTGGTGCATTGCAGCGGTAGCCGCTGCAATCACCGGTACACTCTGGAGCAGTTGCGCCACGACCATGTGGTGGTGAACGGTTGGCGCGACATCGGTTATCATTTTTACATCACCCTGGAAGGTGTGGTTTATCCATGCCGTCCGGTGGAGCGGATGGGTGCTCATGCCTTGGGCTACAATGCTCATTCCATCGGTATCTGCTACGAGGGCGGTTTGTCGCCGAGCGGTTGCATTTCTGATACCCGCACGCCAGCCCAGAAGGAGGCGATGAAGCTTCTCATCCTCCGTCTTCACCGTGAGTTTCCGGACATCAAGACCATTCTGGGTCACCGCGATTTGCCGGGCATGCAGAAAGCCTGTCCCTGTTTCGATGCCACGAAGCTACAGCCTCTGCTGGCTTCATAGCATCCTCTATTAAGATACAAGATCTCCCTATAAGTCCAGGCTTCTATCACCTGCCTTATAGGGAGAACTTGTATATCGCTTTTTCAATTTATTACTTGGTATTCAATGAGTTCTTCAATTTTTCAATATGCTCTAATGTCAACTGGGTGGCGGCAGCTACCTGATCTACTGTTAAGCCCATAGCAAGTAGGCGCTGGGCGGTAGCTATTTTTTCGTCTATAGCTCCTTTCTCCATTCCTTTCGCCATGCCTAATTCCATACCCTCCGCAAGACCTTCCTGTTTCGCCGTATCAATGGAGTTCTTGATATCCCGATATGCCATCTTACTTGCTTCATACTCCCTTATTTCCTGAGGAGTGAACTTGGCAATCTCGGCTTCTTCAAAGAGGCGGTCGAATACCTTGTCGCACAGTTCCTTGGGGCGCTGGGTAAGCTTATAGAGGTTCTTCAGCGCATAAAGCCACTTTTCGTAGAGCGTTTCCAGTTCTCCTAGTGTCTTGTTGAACTTGGCAATCTCTACATAGATAAATTCCAGCTTATCATAGAAAATCTTGTGGGTAGCTGTATCACACAACTGCACATGATGACGGATTTTCTCCTTGTCAAAGGCATCCTCATTCATGTTGAAATTGAGCAGGGCAACGGTATAGACATGATTGAGCTTGAAATTCCAGTCATTCCCCTTGGGTGCCTGCTCACGAATCGGGAATGTGGAATAGAAAAGGGAGCGATCCTTGAAATACGTCTGATAGGCGTTCTGCATTTCAACGATGAACTTCTCGCCGTTTTCTCCTTCACAATACACGTCAAAGATAGCCTTTCGGTCGGTATATACATCTCCCACGTGCTCCGGGTTCAGATACGACACATCCTTCACAACCTGTCTGCCATTAAACAAGCTGTTGAGGAAGCAAATGAGCAAATCCTTGTTCATTGCCGTTCCAAAAATTCGCTTGAAACCGAAATCGGTCAGCAAGCTGATGTATCTTTCTTCTACCTGCTTCATAATCATCTGTATTAAATATCTATGCCGCAAAGTTACGACTTTATTTTCAAACCCGCAAGAGATTCCTGTGAAAAGTTTCAGAAAAAGTTAGGATCCCATATTTAATAAGGTATAGAACTGTGTAAACAGGTATCAAGACACGGTGAAGAGTCTATATTTGTTCATTTTACCCATCGTATTGAATAAAATCAGTGCTTTTTTATTCAATACGAATGATATATTGAATATTTTTTGTATCTTTGCCTCGGTTTAATCAATTCATCTGAAGAGAAATGAGAACAATTATCAATAACCAGAAAAAGGAACGGGATATTCTGCTTTCCCGTCCTTACCTTACACGTCATACCCAATATGATGTGAAAGAACTGTTGGTAAGCACGCAAATCAAGTTGATAACGGGTCCTAGAAGAACAGGCAAATCGACAGAGGCTTTGCTGATGCTGAAAGACAGGAACTTTGCCTATCTGAATTTTGATGACGGCAAACTCCTGAGTGCATGGGACGATGATTTGGTTTGGGAAACACTGCGTGCCGTTTATCCCGACTTCGAGTATCTTCTGCTCGATGAGGTTCAAAATCTGGATGGTTGGGATTTGTGGGTCTCCAAGCTTTACCGCATGGGAATCAACATGGTTATTACGGGAAGCAACGCCAAATTGCTGAGTAGCGAAATGGCAACATTGCTCACAGGCAGATATATCCAGATAGAGATGCTGCCTTTCAGTCTTTCTGAATTCTTTATCTGGAACCACAGAAATCTTTCGGAAGTATCAGAGATGAAAGATAGCGCATCAGACCTCTCGCTTATAGCAGACTATCTGCACCATGGTGGTTATCCTGAGACTGTAGCAGCAAGAAGCCTGACCCAAAACTATCTCTCCACACTCTTTGATTCCATCATTTGGAAAGACATTGCCAAGCGCCATAAAGTACGCAATGTGGAGGATTTGAACAACCTGGCGATGTATTTGGTTTCTAACTTCTGCAATCCATTCAGTGCCAACGAACTGGCAGAAGCGCTGGGATTTTCAAGCGTAGCAACCACCAAGAAGTTTATGGGATATTTAAGAGAACCCTATCTCCTGTATTATCTGCCACGCTACAACAACAAGTTGAAAGTGATGAAGAAGGCTCCACAAAAAGTATATGTGGTTGACAATGGTTTTGTAGAAGCCAAGGCTTTTAGTGTGAGTGAGAACTCATTGTCACGATGAATGAGGAAAGGGTAATTGAGAAAAATGGATATAAGGTCAAGGTTTTGCCTATATATAAGTTTTAAGGAGCAGCAACACTGCACCAAACCTGTTAATTATAAGTAATAAAAACAAAAAATCTATCGTTTTTGTTACTTATACGAAACAAAAAGAGTATCTTTGCGGAAAGTTTTACTCGTATGAAACAAAAGATATTAGAAAGACTAGGGTATTCCAATCGTATCGAACGCATGTTTGGACGTGGAATGATGATTGCATTGACGGGCCAGAGGCGTGTCGGCAAGAGTTGTGTGATGCGGCGAATTTATAATCACATCGCTGAGAATGAGGAAAATCACGTTATCTATATAGATAAGGAGAAAACCTCATTTGATATGATAGCCAACTATCAGGATCTGGAGGCTTATGTAGCAGCCAACATCGTTGAGGGTAAGGAAAACTATCTGTTTATTGATGAGGTGCAGGAAATTTCTGATTTCGAGAAAGCACTCCTCAGTATCCAATCGGATGATACCTGCCAGATTATGATTACCGGCAGCAATGCCAAGATGCTGTCGGGCGAACTGGCAACTCGCTTGAGAGGCAGATATATAGCTTATCGTATTCGAGGACTCTGCTATGAAGAGTTCCTGACGTTCCATGAACTGAAGGATGATGATGCTTCCTTGAACCTGTATCTGCAGTATGGCGGGCTCCCTCAGTTGAGAAATTTAGGGTTGGAAAATACCGATTTGGTAGAAGATTATCTTGACAATGTGTATAATACGATAGTACTTCGTGATATCATAGAGCGAGAAAACATCAGAAACATACCATTGTTGCGAACGCTGCTGAAGTTTGTGAGCGATAATATCGGTAAACAATTCTCAGCAACGAGTATTGTTAAATTCCTGAAGAGTCAGAACACCGAAACGTCTGCCAAGATGATTCTCACGTATTTGGAGTATTTAAGCAATGCGTTTATTATCGATCGAGTCAACAGATACGACATTCATGGCAAACGACTTTTCGAGTTAGGCGACAAGTTCTATTTCGAAGACCTGGGAATCAGGAATCATATTATAGGCGGCAACAGGCGTTTTGATATAGAAAAGGTAATGGAGAACGCTGTATATATCCATTTGTGCAGGATGGGGTATAAAGTATATGTTGGTCAGATGTATAAAGCTGAGATTGATTTTGTTGCCGAGAAAGCGGATAGTGTGGCGTATGTGCAAGTTACCTATCTGCTGGCTTCAGAGGAAACGGTAGAACGTGAATTCGGCAATTTGAAATTGATAAAAGACAGTCATCCCAAATACGTGATATCTATGGATAGGCTTTACGGTCAAACCAATATTGATGGCATTAAGCACATTCATCTGCGAGATTTCTTGAAAATGACAACTTTGGTTTGATGCCAAGTAGATTACAAATAAAAGTACTGATTTTATTCATTTTACCCATCGTATTGAATAAAATCAGTACTTTTTTATTCAATACGAATGATATATTGAATATTTTTGTAGGGTGTCCAGTTCTATGTTCCAATATTAACTCACTTGTTTGAGAGTTTTGGTT